>OBLW0100004582.1_pt1 | contig 10529 bp, 8 predicted proteins | sample 1520161 | NCBI WGS metagenome assembly OBLW01 (sample SAMEA3539309, study PRJEB22396) | soil metagenome | biome: tundra; feature: field; material: soil | place: USA | collected 2010-05 | depth 0.15 m
CACTCGCTTGGGGTGCGAGGGGTCGGCAGTTCAAATCTGCCCGTCCCGACCAAAACAAAATCAGTGTGTTACGCGGTATTCCGTCCAGAGGCAAATTGTAGGGCGAGGGGTCAATCGCCGCAACCAAATTCTTGCGGTTTCCTGCCCCCATCGCCCAAAACGAAACACCTCTCGTAGCGCATCCACAGCCGCTCAGTTGATGTTGACCCTCACGCCCGTTGCCGGTAGGTAGACTTTCCCGGCGGTCTGGACAAGCAGCTTGTGGTCAACTGCCCATTTCTTCCAGCGGTAAAACGTCCGCTCCGGCCCGAGTGAAGGCCGCCATAAAATCGGCTCATCCGGCCCGAACGCGGCTTGCACGGCTGACATGATGCGTGCGTTTGCGCTGTTGTCATCCTGCACGTCCTCCGGCTTGTCCGTGAGCACAAGGCCCTCAGCGCCCCAGGCGAAGTACATGACCTCCGCCCGGCCCGCACGCGGCAACACCCAACACCGCCGCACGCTGTTTGGGTCTTCCTCGTTGAACAGCGACATCAGCACAACCGTCTCGACCTTGCGTGCGAGCGCAGCACTGCCGAAGAGCGCGTCACGTCCGTAGTAACGGTCCTTGCCCTTCTGTTTGGGAGCGCCCACCGTGGCGAGCACGGCCACGTTGGACCGTGTGGCAATCCGCTGGAGGCTGTCCACGATGGGAGCCACAACATTCATCTTGTTCATGTCGGGTATCCACAGGTCCAGGCCCTCAATGAACCAGACTTCAACGCCGGGGCACGCATCAATAGCCGCTTGCAAAATCTCGGCGGGCTCGCGCTTCTGTTGCTCCGCGCTGAGGCGGATGACGCGTTCCATTGCCTCATCACTCATGTGCAACGCCCGCGCTGTCCGCCGCATGGCCTTCTTAGACCTATCGTGTAGGAGCACGCGGTAATCGCGTGGCTTGCTGACCTTGTGACCCCACACGTCTTGCGCGTGCCTGATTTTCTCAAGCATCGGCATTGCCCATGACGTTTTGCCCACGCCGGACGGAGCGCCAATCAAGGACAGCTCGCCCTTCGGGAACCACCCGTCATTGCCCGGACCCTCTAGGCTCTCAACTAGAAACTCCGTTTCGCTGTCATCCTCAATGGCCTCGTCTTCCGGGTGGGCAAAGATAACCGGAGCGTCTTTCGCTACAGCCGTCACAGCGCGTGTGATTGTGTTTTCGCGGTAGTCATCACGCTCCCATTTTTCCCGATACAAGCCGGACGTGCGAAACTCCGCGTCAATCTTGAACGCATTACAGGCGTGCTTTTTCGCCAACAGAATGCAGAGCGCGAAGTCCGCTGTACTGTGGTCATCGTTGTATGCGCCCATATCCCCGGCCATCAGCTTTTGGAATCGCTCTTCCTCACTGGGCGGAATTGAGACGTTGAGGCCGGTGTTCCTGCGCGGGTTTGCAATTTTGGACACGCGGTCATAGAGCGCAAGCACTTGTTCTTGACGGTCCATCAGTTCGGAGGGCGTTTTGCTCAGATGCCGCCCGCTGAACGTGAAGTAATAGCCATCAGCTTTGACCTCCACGGCCTTGCATCCGGCGTGTGGCTTCTTGATTCCAGGTCCGGGCAGCTGGCCGAGTCCGAGCACATGACAGCCAGTGCCGGAGGGAGAGTATTCGCCGTAGCTGTCCAGGACAATAACAATCTCGCGCGATTCGGCAGTAAATTTTCCGCTCACTGCATCGCAGCATCCGTCAATGTCCACGCCCCAAACGCCGTCGCCGAGAACAAGCCCGATCCCGGAATACTGTGAGACAAGCGCCGCGCACTCGGCATAGGTGTGCCACGTCGCACGATTGTTCGCCATTGCCTTGCGTCCACTCGGTTGGTACGGAATCTTGGTTTGTTTGCCGTGGACAGTCTCCAACCGCCACAGGACCCAACGACGTTGTTCTTTCAGGTTATCGAGGGTGGTCATTTAATACCGCCTCTCTTTCAGACCCGATCCAGCTCTCGGGTCTAGAACGTCTATACGGACAAACGTCTGTCCCTCTTGTTGCTGAAAGACAACGTCCCAACGGTGACCGCAAGTTTCTCCGTGAACGCGCACGGCAATTGCGTCTCTGTCGCCATGAGTCTCGCGAGCAACGAGATAAGAGCCGCGATACAGACCCTCGGACTCCGAGCCACGGCCCAGCAGCGTGTAGACCGCCTGCGCGTGAGAGAAGTTGTTGCCACAGACGGGGCACCGCAGAGCGGGCCAATCCATGCAACGGTCAAAAAGCATGGTGTCGCTTGGGGCAGAAATGGACTTGATAACGTGATGAGGATTCAACGCAGTGCCTCCGATGGGCAGAGGCCGGTTGGATTTGCCAGAGCCGTCCGGCTCCGGCGTGGCATCTGCCCTCTAAATTCATTTTGCGGCGGGTCGATTACAATATTTTGTATGCATAAAATGTCACCCATTCCAACCGTGCCAATTGCCCTCCACATCCGGGCAGCGCGGATTCCGATCCACTGGACAGTGCGGGAGCACGCCGTTGTCGAAGTGAGTGATCTTGATGGAAGAGTGCTCACAAAGGGCGGAGTTGAAAGGGTGTTCTGGCCTCAAGTAGAGAAAACGAAGTGGGGCGACGTGGAACTAACCGAGATAGAAGACCCTTTGAAGCGCCGCATACACCTGTTCAAAATTTTCAACACGAACAGAACGGAGGCCGCCGCGTTGGACTTTCTCCACCTGATTGGCGCGTGGCGAACAGTGAAGGAAAGTAACCACGAAGAGTGGGCTAAGGGGACGCATGCAAACGTAACGTATGGGCACCGTCGAGGAATTGGACTCCGTGTGCTGCCCACTACCTTAGACGAGCTGCTCCGGGAGACGAAACGTTGGTACAAACTTGTGGGCATTCACAACCCCAAAAAGCTGGAGGTTGAGTTCAAGCAGCCCCCTCCAAATGCCCGCCCGGTGGACCGTGATCTGTTTGCGATGGAAGCGCACTTCGTCAACACGTTGCCGGTTTCGCTGGAGTGGCACGGCAAGGACCCCTATGCCGTTATTGAAACAATCAGCGCATGGGAACTGATGATTGCCGCCGCTTGGTCTGACGTTGTGAGCCGTGCTGAAGAGCAGGTGTGCGCAAGATGCGGAACGCGGTTCACGTGGCACCGAAAAAAGAAGCATTGCCGGTGGGAATGTGGACATTTAGCTGCCGTTCTCAAGTACAAAAGAAAGAAGGCACTCAAAAAACGAAAGGAGAAGGAAGCCGCCGAGAGCAATCCTGCCCAGAAGCCCTCGCGCTAATTGTGGTGAAAAATACTCGTGAACAGTTCGATCCGGGCGGAGAGTCCCCGCACGGTGAGCGCGATTGCGGACGCGGTACGATGAGAGGAAGAGATCAAAGGCGCTGAGCTTGACGTGGTCGTTATCGCGGAGTGTTGACAATGTCCGACGAACCATTCCTGCATCTAGACGAGGTACTTACATTTCGCGCGTCGCTGTCAGAAGAGACAGACCGTGGCTGCGCGCTGATGGCTGCCGCCTATCTTGACGACCAGCTTAAGCAGTTACTTCGGTACGTAATGGTTGATGACCAAGTCGTGGTTGACGAACTGCTTCGCGCTGCGGGGCCGTTTGGAACGTTTTCCACCCGAATTGACGTTTGTTTCGCCCTTGGACTTCTGCCGCCGATGGCGCGGCGCGACCTGCACCTAATTCGCAAGATAAGAAACGACTTTGGGCACACCGCCAAGCCTCTGACCTTTGACGAAGCTGCGATAAGTGCCCGCTGCAAAGAGCTTTATTACGCAACGGCTAACAAACCTTCGGCCCGTGGGAAGTTTACAAACGCGGCCCTCGGCGTCTGCGCAATCATTCACGTTGCGACACGGGACGCTGTGCGCAAGGAAGCGGGCAAGGATGTGGTAATAACAGATAAATTCAAAGCCCAGCTAAAAGAGTTTACAGAGGCACTGATTGCAGCTTCGGAGGGCCGCCCAATTGACTACGAGGCGTGGCCCAAAGAACTGCAAAGGATTCTGAGCTTTTTCGAGGAGCGTTTGAAACAACTTGGTTCTGGCGATGCCTCGGGGAAAGAGTAGCCATTATGTCTTTCGTGCCCGCCGGACGCGGCAGGGGTTGGGCGTAAACCGGGCGGCTAAACCTCTGCGCTTTAAGTCCTACGGGTTTTGCGATTGCACTTCGGACATCTTCCGCCATTCTGTTCAGCTTCGCTATCTTTCATGTTGGCTGCTCCCGGCAGGAGCATATTACGGCAGTGGACATGCACCCTTCAATCCCAAGTCAGTCCGGCTGCTATCGCATCCTCTGGAGTGAATTTCATCACGTCATCCGCGAGTGAAAGCGGTGTCACTTCAGAAGTGATGTCAGATAGGTCTCCTATTTCAAAGCTGCGCGGCCCATCAAGACCCGGCTCCACAATGACGCGAAACTCACGTTGATACGCGAATCTATTCCGCTTCCTAAACCTGCCGGTCTGTCCCGAGTATTCAGATTCATCGTAGTATTCCACCAAACGGCCTTCGGCATTGAGTCGTTGGGTTCTTGCTGCTGTCGCAACCCTGTCGAGAAACGCTGGCACATCGGTGAACAGGACAAAGTGGTCCCCGAACCACTCACGGCACTTCGGAAAAATTGGCCCGACAATAGGCTCATTGATTGAAACCATGCAGAAGAGGTTGCACGCCGATGTAGCGAACCGACCGACTCGAATGGGGCCGCATAGCTCCTGCGGGTTAACGCGATGGAACTCGAATCCGGGCACCTTCGTTTCGATAACGAAACTCTTTATGTGCTGCGGCTGAAGGATAGAATCTGTGCCTTCGTATTGGTCACTCCGGGCCAGGTCCTCCTCTAGCTTGTTGAAGTAATCCAGCGTGTTCATGTACAGGAGACCTTTCCGCAGCATCTCCAAGTGCTCTTTTTGTCCGAGCTTCAGCAGAATCCAACAAAACTCTCCGTTTTGGGTTTTGAGGGCCAATTGACGCTCCTGAGCTGAAAACCCGCCTTGCGAAGGGTTTGGTATTACTTTGTGTGGGCTTCGCTCGCTAAAACATCGCAGCGAGCAGATCATCTACACCGTGACTGACGAAATGCTCAGCCAGTGTGCGGCATCCCCTGTTGCAATTCGGGTTTCGCGTCAAAATGAACGCGACAACAAAGCGGACCGCAGCAGCCTTTAACAAATCAGCTTCATTCTTTCGGCATATGAGCGGATGGTGGGACGAAAACAACGTCCTCAATTTCCTGTCACCTCCAGTCTCGGCTAAATGCCTTCAATCACGATACGTCCACCGATTCGGGTTTTCAAGGTGTTCGCCTTGGTTCTCCCGCGCGCGGCTCGGCGCAGGAAAGGCTTTTTCGTGGGCTTCGATTTTCGCGGGACGCACTCACGGAAATTGACTCATTCTTCCGGCGTGAGCACACGGTCGTAATTCCGCTCACTGTGCGGGAAATTTTGGATGAGCAAATTGCGCAGAAACTAGCATTGCGGTCAACTCTTCCACAAGGACACACAACATTTGCACAGAAAAGTGTGCCGTGCTTCGCTTTTAATTCGCTGCCTCGAAAATGTTGCACTATACTCTTCGACATGACCACTTCCAAGAAGACAGCTTCACAGGCGGGCAAGGACCTTCGCAATCCCAATACCCCGAAACGGGACCGTGGGCCGATTGCGTCTGACCTTGCCCAAGCGAAGAAGAAGAAGAAGTAAGCAGCACGGGCAGTAATAGTTTGTTGCTGCCCGTTTTATTGTGTGCGCCTAGAATGGGCTGTTTCTTGTGGCAAACGGAGAACCTATGACAGCAGAGAAGCTGTACGGAATACTTACGCTGCTTGACAACCTTGACGAGAGACTCGGGCTACAAGATAGCTTGGAGGCTGTTGGTACGGCCCTCTCCAGCTTGGCGTCTAACCCAGCCATGGCGCAACACCAGACCTCGCTCGCACAGGCGCTCAGTGGACTGGAAACGGCTGCTGAAACGCTCAAGGGTGAAATTTCGCCGTCTCAGGCAGCGGCAATTAAGGCAATGGGGGGTGCGGAGTTTTTTGACCCATCCATTGCGGACAAGGTTCGAGACGCCATCAAAGAGAACCCGATGACCCCGTCCGTTGCTCGGGATTTTGTGCAGGGCCTTGTCACTAGGCGTGCAGAGTTTCTAAAGACAGTGCGAAATGCAAGGAAGAGCTTAGAACAACTGGGAGTCCGAGAATCCTCCTTACAGCCGGGGTCTGCGGACTTGACTTTTCTCATACCCCGCGACATGTTTGATAATCAGCTCGGGCCATTCGCAAAAGAGCTTACGTTCATCAATCGCTTGATGGAGCACTACAGCGAAGCCATTACGGGCAGCGCGGAACAACCCGAGCTAGAACAACTGTCGTCCTCCATACCCGCCGTCGCACTGCTCGCAAAAGCCAAAGTTATAGCGGCTATCGCTGAGGTAGTAAACAAGTTTCTTAGCGCTTGGGAGAAAATTGAGAAAATCCGAAAAATGCGGGCTGATCTGAAAGACATGGGCCTGAAAGGCAAAGCCCTTGATGAGCTGACCGAAAGCATTGAGACAACTGTGGAAGAGGTCATAGAAGAATCAACGGACCTCGTCATTGTTCAATATAGTGGCGACCGCAAGAACGAGTTAGCCAACGCAATTCGCCAGGACACGCGACGACTGTTCGGACAATTAGAAAGGGGCCTGAGCATTGAATTTCGTGCTAACAAAGACGGCGAAGGCGAAGCCCCGGAAGCACTGGCGGGCATAGACAGTCTTGCCAAAGTTCTTAAGTTTCCTCAAGTCACGAAAGAGCCTATGCTCTTGGAGGCGGGGGAAGTCCTTGAGGGCGAGTTGCGGACCTCGAAACATACAAAGAAGACCACGACTCAGAAGACCACGACTCAGAAGACCACTGCCAACAAAGCACCCGCAACTGAATGAGAACTGCGCGGCTATTTGTGCCAAGTGGCCGAGACCAGCGCGTCTAGCCGGTTTTGCCGCCCCTTGACCCATTTCGCATAGTGCCGCTCGGTAGTGGTCACGCTGCCCTTGCTCTTCACGCCCGCCGCATCGAACGCCGGTGTCGGTTACGCGCCGGAGAATACGGAGTTGCTACACGTCAAGTGCCGCCAGGAACAGCTGGCCGCAAAGGGTTACACGTGAGCGGGTGGACATTCGCTGGCATTGGCAGCTCTGCCACTGCCAAGCCGTGTCCAGTTTCGCGCCCCGCAAGTGTCTGAAAACTCACGTCACTGTGTAAAACCCTAGATTATTTGTAATGACAGTGGCAGTCCTGCCGCTGCCAACACATCCACGCGCAAAGTCCGTGCTTGCGTCACATTTCCCAAAGTCGGAAATTTTCCGTTCACGTAGAAAAAGGGATTGCGGCGCTCTTTCGAAGGAATGTGTTTAAGATTTTGACCCGCCCTACATATTGATTTGGCTTTAGGCTTTACTCGGCAACGCCCCCGCAAGTTGCTGTGGTCTAAGGAGAGCACGCTGGCGAGATATTCGAGGCATGAGAAACTCCGCCAATGAGCGGAAGCACCCCCGAAGTTGGACTCAAGAGGAGTTACGACACCTCAGCGATGGGAACCTTACGGTTTCGGATACCTGCTGAAGTACCATTGGCAATATTGGACATCATAACTATCAACATACTGAGTTCCGCAGCAGAGTTCCTTTGCTTTAAAGTCATCCTCCTCTTTCCCAATTTTCGTCGACTCCGCAGCAATCGGGCCAATACAGCTTTGAACTTGGTTCGAACATCCGTCATAGCACGGCGCTATGTCACCACCCCGGCAGTGATATTGGCATTCCTTTTCAGCCTCCTGACAACGTTGACTCTCTTCGTAGAGTTCATTGGTCCGCGGTTCATTTGCTTTGGTTTTCGCCTTAATGTCGTCCCAAACGCTTCTTCCCTCTCTCCCCTCGTCAATCTTTGGACATCCCGTTACAGAGCGCTTTCCCGGAACCACAGCAGCCGCCGGACTTTGACCACTGCATCCTCGACTTGCCATCTGTCTCGTTGCATTCTGCATTGCCGCAACATGGTGGTGAATAACCTTATCCACACTTGCGAGTGCCCTTAATTGCTGTTCGGACAAATTCGCCAGCTGATTAATTCGCGCAGGTACAATTGCATCCCCCGTCACACTCCACGCCAGCGACGTGAGAAAAGACCATCCCGCCAACGTGAAGCCAGCTTCGGGGGACTTCACGAGAAATCCGCCTCCAAAACTGATTGCTCCTGCCAAAACGTCCATCCGGGCGGCATCCTGTTGTGGTTTCGGGACGGCTTCGACGCCATCCACGAGATGGCTAGTGAGCTCCAGAAGTTCCTTTGTTTGTCGAGTCGCAGCAGGCTTTCCGGATGTGTACGCAATTTGTTGGAGCGAGTCGAACCACGGCTGAGAGTCAATCCCGAAGTTTTTCAACCCGCTGATGTATTTGTTTGCTTGAGGTGGTGTGAAACTCCCCCAAACCTTGGTTCCCGATTGCGCGCCCTGGAGTCCAAAAGCAATAAGTCCGCTAATGAGCTGCTCGTAAGCCTTGTCGTGGACTGCTTCGCCAGCCTTCACCCACTCTTCAATTCCTGCCGTTGTTTGCTCAAAACCCAGACTGTTCAAGGCCCGGGCATCTCTTTGCAAGCCGGCTTTGGCTTCGTCATACTGAAGCCTCACCTGACTACAGTTTTGCGACCAGCACACGCCGGTGCCGAGGACCACGAGAACGGAGGTAACGAGAAAGGCTTGCGTGCTGATACGAGAGGTCATCTCCAATTTCATTTATGAATCTCCAGCGGGACCGATCATCGTAATCTCGGCTACCCATGAATGCAATTGTTAACCGAGGGACGGAGGCCCACATCGTATTGTGTCGCCCAAAATGAGAACCGATGCACAGCCGGTCTTGTACGTTGCGAACAAACGGAGATAAGTGCCTCAAGGATGCCGTGCGTGGAAACTCTGGGCGATTCACTATATTTTCTCCAGAAATATCGGCGCGCGTTTTGTTCTCAACCAGAATGCCCACGGACTAGTGCTACCCTCTAAGCAAACTCACCCGCTCATGCACCGCTTGTAGGTCCGCCGTCACAAGGTTCGCGTATCTTCTCGTCATCTCAAGGGTGCTTCCTAAGAAAGCTCAGGATGAGAAAGGCAGACGACGACAAACCCGCCTTTGGGCAGTTCCTCAATCGAAAACTCACACAGGTGTTCGCCAACGTGGACGCGGAGTTTGTTGAGGATTAGGCATTCCGACTCGGCTTCCTGGACAAGTCGCATCACCCAATCAGGCTCTTTGCTGTAGCGGACCTCCACGTCTGTTGGAGGCTGGAACCGCTCTTCCGGTTTTTTCTCCTTTGCTCTGTAGTTGAGCACGTAAGCTTTCATACGTCGAGATTGTACAGCGTTCAAGGCCTAAGCAAGCTAACGCGCTCATGCACAGCCTGTAAGTCCGCCGTCACAAGATTCGCGTATCGCCGCGTCATCTCAAGCGTGCTGTGTCCGAGCACCTTTTGCAGATGGAAGACGGACCCGCCCCGTCTGATGTAGTTCACTGCGAATGTGTGCCGGAATGCGTGCAGCGTGCGACCTGGAGGGGTGAATCCGAGTTTGCGGCAAAGCAGTTTCACGTCCCGCAGGACATTCCTACGCCCTAATTTCGTGTGCGTCCGGTTGGCGAAAAGCGGTGATTCCGGCGCGAGATGCGTTTCCTTGCAATGGCGAAAAAGCGCCTTCCGCAACTCGAAACTGAAGGGGACAACTCGCTGCTTGCGACCCTTGCCGTCCAGTGTGACAAGCAGATTTTCAAAGTCAATTTCTGAGATGCGCAACGTGAGCGCCTCAGAGATGCGACAGCCGGTGTCCATCAAGAACAGAACGAGCAGATGCAAACGCCGTTCGTATTGGCCCTCTGGCTTCCACCGAATAAGCAACCGTATTTGTTGCTCTGTGAAGGTGGGCAACACTATCTGTGGCTCTTTGAGTTGGGCAATCTTGGGATGCTTGCACGCGGGGCCGCACTTTATGTCTGGACCTGCATTGACCCAATGCACGTATGTGTTAATTGCCCGAATAGCCGAGTTGCAGCCCGTCGCTTTCAGCCCTTTCTCGCGCATGCGCAGCACGGCGTCTTTCAGCTCAGCTTGCGACGGGGAGTCTGTGCGTAGCCATTTGAAACTGTACTTGTACCACTCCAGTGTTGACGGCGAGACGTTAGAGAGTAATTGGCGTTCACGGATGAACTGGGAAAATCCCATAGCGGCTTTCTCCAAAGCGAGTACTCAGATTTGGAGGAAGACCGCGCAACCTGCTGATTCTAAGGGGACGTGGCTCAGCCTGGTAGAGCACTCGCTTGGGGTGCGAGGGGTCGGCAGTTCAAATCTGCCCGTCCCGACCAAATTTCTTGCCGTTCAAATTCAAAGACTTGCGAGGACACCCATCGCTTCGTTTTGAACTTGAGCGCTGATCGCTAGTGACAACGCCTGTTAGCAACATCTATGTGTGGACGGCAACTTCCGGTGTGTCCGCCAACCGG
>OBLW0100004583.1_pt1 | contig 10529 bp, 6 predicted proteins | sample 1520161 | NCBI WGS metagenome assembly OBLW01 (sample SAMEA3539309, study PRJEB22396) | soil metagenome | biome: tundra; feature: field; material: soil | place: USA | collected 2010-05 | depth 0.15 m
ACAGGACCGATGCTTGGCTTCAAGAACTTTGATTGCGCAGCTACCACCGTCGCCGGTCTCGAACTGCTCCACCGTATTCGCAAAGGACAATTTGACCTGGGGAGTCTCCATTTCAAGAACCAAACTGTCCCTGCAATTTGGAATGCGGTACTCGCCGCGTAGTCGTTACTCCTCCACTGGCCTTGTTGCGCCCCTCACACATATTTGCACCAGAGCCAGGACATACACAGGCTTATCGATGAAACGTTCTCCCGGAACCCATGGGAGTGTCCAGTACTGGTGGGTCTCATTATCGTCGCGAGCGGCGAGGTCGTTGATATGGGTTGGCTGCCTGAAAAGATAGGAGACCATGAAATCGACCATGCTGGGATCACCGCCATGATTCTCACGCAGGTCAAAGATGAGCGCGTCCGTGTTGGCCACGAAGCTCATTGCGGCGACGACGGTAGATCCGCAGAATTCTGCAGGAGGGAAGGCATCAAATTTGATGTAGCCGATATTGCGGTTCAGGATTTCAAGCTTGGAAAAAGTGCAATTCTGATGCTCGAGCCTAGCGCGGAAGCGCGCTTCCTCGGCCGGGCTTGGCTCGTGCGGTCCCGTTGCGGAACCGGGCGGCTCAGACATCAGGAAAGGATTGTATCCAACAAAGAGATGCTGATCATGGCTGACACTACGAAGGTCGCGGCTGAGGGCGTCGGCGAACTCGTTGCCGTCGGTGATCGAATTGTAGTCGCCATGCTCCTGATGCTCATGAACGGCCTGAATCATTTTTGCGGCTACATCGGGATACACATAGTGCTCGGTCAATTGCTTGCTAATGGCGTCGATGGTTTTCTGCCGAATAGTCGGGTCAACCTGAATATCATCGAGCTTTGCACCAGGCGGGAGCGCGCGGATGTTTAGCCGCTTGACCTGAGGCGGGGTCGTACCCGCGAAGTCCGAAGTGCGGGAATCTTTCTGGGCGCTCTGGAACGCAAGGGAGAATCCTTGGCGTGAAGTCACGCACATTGGCAGTTGGGTCCCGAATCAGCGAATTAGCCATCTTCCGACTATTTGGAAATCAGGTCTGATCGTTTCCCCGCCGATGTCAGAACGCGGAAACATAATCGCCAATCCCGAAGATCGTGGCGGCTTCATTGCAGCCGTGCGCAAATTCGCTCCGGAGGCCTAGTTTGAAGTTTGACAAAGCATTCGGGCCGGTCAGAGCGTTGCTCGCGCAGCCGCGCAGCTGTGCAATGTGAATCGCACTCCCTCATTGCTGAGCGTGTTTCCGTTAACGACAAATTACTCTCCGATCGATATCTGCGGGGAAAGTATTGCCGCATCGATCTTGCCTACTGGGTTCGCGAGAACCCGAATCCAGACATCGGCGGTGTCGAGGTCGAAATTGTTGACATGGAACCCATCGTGCCTTGAGGGGAACCGGGCGAGTCGTTCTGGCTCGTCCGGTTTGCCTTTTCCAGCCACAGATCGAACTTGTCCAAGGGCAGTGCAGGGCTGAACAGGTGCCCCTGAATGGCATGGCAACCCATACGCGCAAGGGATTCCTGTTGTTCTCTCGTTTCTACGCCCTCGGCAATGACCGACAGTCGCAATGACCGGCTGAGGGAGATGATGGATCGCGCGATAAAGCGGCAATTGTTGTCCACCATTGATGATTTCGCGAATAAAGCATCGGTCGATCTGCCGATTACGTGTGGGATAACTTCGGGAGTCATGGCGTATTTGTCGGCGGTACAACCGACAATCCAAACATCACCGACAAGGAGGCCGGCATGTTGTCCCTCGAGGCCTTTCTGGATCTTTACGATGCGACGAAGGAACCCCGGTGGCTGAACCGTGCTATTGCTGCCGGCAACTACACCGAAAGCTGGATATGGATATGGAATGTGCCCATGCCGCTTGGCGCCATCGAATCCGATCTGAATTGGAAACGCGGCGTCGTGGGGGTACAGGGCATTACAGCGCGCGGAGGCGGCGGCGTGGATGAGTACCTGGATTGGGCCGTGCCTGCGTACGCCGGGTTGTACCGATACACCAACGACGAGCACTACCTGGATGTTGCGCGTATTCTGCTGCTCGACACCAAGAGCATGCTCGCATTGCCAGGTCGAAGCTACGATCTGCTGGGACCCGGCTGGCAGCAGGAGCACTGGGGGATGGGACCAAATACGAGAGGCTTTGGCACGCACCGCAGTTGGCTGCCGTGGGTTTCAGTCAACCACCTCCACGGCATCACCGGCCTCGAAGAGTTCGATCCAGTCCTCTATCGACAGCTCGCCAAAGGCCAGTGAGTTTGTACCGCAGGCAGGCCGCACGCCGGAAGACGTGCGGGTTCATCCCTCATCGTCTCTCATGGAATGAAGCCGGGAGGCCGCGATCGGTGCGAATCTCCGGGGGGAAGTTCGTACGGTTCAAGCAGAAAGGTGAATCTCTGCAGGATCGAGCGCAACGCCGGAATGTCCGGCGGTCCGTTGCGTAAAACTCCAACCTGTCTTGAGGGTAAATCGTGCAATGGAGCCAGCTGGGCCGCTTCAATCGGGTTCGCCGAGACCTCCGCTAAGTCCAATCCGGCATCCCACGACGGGTCACGGTCGTTAAGCCACGCCTTGTTTTTCGCCGCCGCCTCGGTTAAATGGTTTTCGCGGTCAGGGACATCTTCCACAACGCTCGGTCCACGGTTGCGGAAGAAGCCCAAGAGTGCGGCCGCAATGGAAGGATCGCGCACCGTGCCGTCCGGATAGAACACTCCGTGCACCGTACCCCAATTGCCGGTGATCATCAGCTCCCAGATGTACCAGCCAACGTGGGCCTGCATGTGCTCCTGGAGTGCGACATCGTAGGGATTCGCCCGTGCAATACATCCGATCTCGCTGTTTACGAGGGGCTTTCCTGCTTTTGCCGCGTACTGCTTCGCCTTCGCGATGTTGGCGCGAATCTGCGCGCGTGTGGGGCTGTAATCGTGGAACGAGAGCACGTCCACCGCGTCACCCATCTCAATCATGTTCTCGGCAAACGTCGCACCAATCGTTACCGGCGTCACTGGATCGAGCTCATGGAACACTTTCGCCATGTACATGGCGTGCTCCATGCGCAAGCGGTTATCCGAAGTGGGAGGCAGCTTGCAGCACTCGGGCTCGTTTTCAACATCCCAGATTGCAAGTCCCGGCTCCTTCCCAATGGCAGCCACCAAGTCCGCGACGAACGCGCGCGAGTTGGGCCATGCAGCCCTATCGCGCCATTCGCCGAACTTGTACTGCATGGTTGGCATCACGCCCATGCCACGCGCACGCGCGGCACGCACAAAGTGGAGGAGATTCTTTCTCAAAGCCTCCTTGTTTCTCTCCCACGCCGCGTAAGGGACAAAGACACGAACCTGATTCAACTGGAGTCGCGCCGCGTAATCCAGATCTCGTTCCGTGACCGAAGGATTGTATTGAAGCCAGAATTCAGCGTGGCCGATGGTTTCGGCAGATTGGTAATTGAATCCTCGGACCCCGCTTAGGTCTTTGGGTACACGACGCTGCGCGATCATCGGTTGCGCGGCAGCGGCAATCAGCAATGCGATAGCACAGAGGTAAGTTCTCATCGGTTCTCCTCGGGGGCTCTCTCGCAGGGTCCGCCGCATTCTCATTCGAACGTGATCGTATATTCCTTGTGGGGCTCCAGGCGGACGCGCCAGTTGCCGTTTACTTCGGTGATTGCGACTGCGTGCCCACCAGTCTCCACCTTCGCAATGCGCTGTCCGTGCGGAGGGCGCAGCTTGAACTCACCTGCAACGGCCGGGCGCAACCCAGCGCTGAGCGCCTTGTTTGCTTGCCAGCTTGCATTCACTTCAACGTCACCCCGGGCCTTCAGTCCGCGGAAATGCCCCTCAGACCAGGCGGAAGGCAGCGCGGGCAGAAACGCGATTTCGCCAGAATGGCTCTGCAGCAGCATCTCCGCGATACCGGAGGCTCCACCAAAATTCGCGTCGATTTGAAACCAACGGCGATTCGCGTTCAGCAAACTCTCTGCGGATGTAGCCAGCAGATCCTGGATGTGCTTATTCGCCCGGTCGCCGTCGTCGAGCCTGGCCCAAAGGTTGGCATACCAGGCGCTCGGCCAGCCGCCCCTGCCGCCCCCGTTCTCTTCTCTTCGTTCAAGCGAGATGCGCGCGGCGTTGGCCAGTTCCGGGGTTCCGCGCAGCGTGATCTCGTCGGAAGGAAACAGCGCGAATAGATGCGACACGTGGCTCATCCCCGGAGTCGGCTCGTCGTAGTCTTCGCTCCACTCCTGTAACTGGCCGTGCTTTCCAATTCTCAGATCAGGAATGCGCTTGAGCGCTCTGTCAAGCTGCGCGCGGTACGGGGCATCGATCCCCAGAATCTGCGAGGCGTCTATGGTCGCATGAAAAAGCGCGTAGATGATCTCGTAGTCCATGGTGGCTCCGACGGTCTGCCTGCCGATCGTGCCGTCGGCCATGCGATAGCTGTTCTCAGGCGAGTACGACGGATTCGTGACCAGATGGCCCTTGCCGTCATCGACCATGAAGTCCAGCAGGAACTGCGTTGCTTCCTTCATGATCGGATAAGCTTCGCGACTCAGGAACGCGCGGTCCAAACCGTATTGATAATGTTCCCAATAGTGCAGCGCCATCCACGCGCCGCCCATCGGCCAAACGCCAACATATCCGTAATCGACAGGAGCCGTGTCGCACCACGCGTCAATGTTGTGGTGGAACACGAAGCCGCGTGCGCCGTACATCTCCTTCGCGGTGCGTCGTCCGCTGTCCAGCGACATCTTCACCAAATCGAAAAATGGCAGCGTCGCTTCCGTCAAATTGCCTACTTCCGCCGGCCAGTAATTCATCTCCTCATTGATGTTCGTGGTGTATTTGCTGTCCCACGGCGGAGCCATGCTGTCATTCCAAATGCCCTGCAGGTTCGCCGCCATCGTCCCGGGCCTGCTGCTGCCCATTAGTAGATATCTGCCGAATTGGAAGTAGAGAGCGGCGAGCCCGGGGTCATCCTTGCCTTGCTTTACCCGCGCAATACGCTCGTCAATCGGAAGACTCTCGATCTCGGATGCATTAGTGGCTGGCGTCATCTCAAGCTCCACGCGTCGGAAGAGTTCCTCGTGGTCGGCAAGGTGGGCAGACTTGAGGGTTGCATATGGCCTTGAGGCACGCTCCATGTGCTGATCACATGCGGTGGCAGGATCGTCGCCACGATAGTCCGTTGCCGCAACAAGCAGCAGCGTCACAGCATCGGCATTTGAAACAACCAACTCACTTCCGGAGACCTCAACCTGTCCTCCTTCATTGACTACGCGCAAGACCGCGCGGAACTTTACTCCGGTCGGTTCGAGTTGGTCGGTTTCGACCTTGCGTTGTTCAGGCTTGAGGTTGGGAGTAATCCAGAAGCTAGTATGTGCAATCGCCTCGCCCTGCATCGTCAAGCGGTCGGGCGCAGCCGCCGTGGTCTGGCTGTCTTGCGAGCGCGTGAGCGTCGCGTGAAACGATACCCGGCCCGGCTGGTCAGAAGCGATGCGGACCACCAGCACCTGGTCCGGCACGGAGGAAAACACTTCGCGTGTGAAGGTCGCATCCCCAACCCGATACGTCACGCGCACAATTCCCGTGGCTAGATTCAGCTCACGCCGATAACCAACTGCATCATCCTGACCCGAGAAATCGAGGTTCAGATCGCCCAGCGGCTGGTAAGGCGGCTGCCGGTTAGGAATCCCCATCATCTTCTGATCTTCAAGAGCCTCGGCTTCGCGCGGCTTTCCCTCAAACAGCAGTCGCCGAACCTCCGGCAATGCCTTCAGCGCTTCAGGATTAACGCGGTCTCGCCTCTTGCCATTCCAGATAGTGTCTTCGTTCAGTTGAATGTGCTCTTTCGCGATACCGCCATAAACCATTGCGCCCAGTCTGCCGTTGCCCACCGGCAGTGCGTCGCCCCACTTCTGCGCGGGATGCCGGTACCAGAGCAACGGATCGACTGCCGCAAGCTGCACTGGCGCGGCCAGACCCAAGAAGAGAATTGAACACAAGAGAACGTTTCGCATAAATACCCCTCAAAAAACTTCAGCAAATGCAGTTCAGGTGCCGCACTGCGCTGCCTTCCGAGGTGAACTTGATGCAAACGCCGGCGCGGCGCAGCGTTATGCCTTCTGCAATTGATCCACCCAGTCAATCGGTTTGTGCGTACCAAGTTTGAGTTGGATGCTCACCGGCTTCCCCGCAGGCAAATGCAGATCGCAGTTCGCCGTGTCCGATTTCAGCGGAGCCGCCAACACTCCGGCGGGCGTTTTGATCTCCTCAATCCCGTAGCGCGCAATCAGCGTGACGTCCTGTGTGCGGAACGAAGTCACCGTCAGGTCGACGGTCCTCGCGTCCATGTTCCACGTCAGTTTGTCGAGCCGGGCGAAAGTGCGTAAGAGCATTCCATCGATCGAGCCTTTCTTCAGCGTCTCCGGAAGCGCTGGCAAAACCTCGATGACGCCAGAGCGCGAGTAGGCCAGCATTTCCATCATGATGGTGGGAATGCCGCCCTGGGCATCCGGCATGGGGAACGCCCATGGGTCGTGAGAGCACCTGAGGGTTCGCGCCACATAGCCTTGCTCAATCAGTTGCCGCAGCTCCGTGTCCACCATGTAGCAGTCTTTGAGCCGCGCGCCGACCAATGCGCGATGACAGCGGCCATGAGCGGCCAGCCTCTCCGGCACGCGCTTTCTATCCGCGATCATTGCCGCCAGGGCAAGCTGCGGCGTGCGGTCGGGATCGATCTCGTCGCCGGGCCAGGCGCCGTAGAGATGAGAGGCGTGCCGATGGGCGTAACGCTCTTCCAGGGTTGGCCACGACCATTCCTTGAGAGTGCCGTCCGGCTCCAGCATGTAGGGCGGCAGCTTGGCTAGAATCGACTTCCATTTCCGTACCCCGTCGCCCTCGATGTCAAACATCTCACAAGCTTCGATCAGATTGGTCAGCACTTCGCGGCAAACCGCGATGTCCATCGACGCATTGATCGAAATCATTGCCCCGGGGCCCGTATTCAAGGGATTGTTCTCCGGCGAGAAGGACGGGGCAAAAATGTAATTCCCGTTCTTGTCGGTGACCGTAAGGAAGTCTTCGTAAAACAGTGCCAGCTCTTTCAGGGCAGGCACAATGCGCTCGCGGAGGAATTTCGCATCCCCTGTCACCAGATAGTGATCCCAGAATGGACGGATACACCAACCTCCGGCGGAAAGCCAATAGGGATGGGGCCAGATCTCTCCGGTAGAGGCGGCGTAGGAGTAATGGAACGAAACGCCGACTCCCTGTTGCGGACAGAGTGAATAATGGGTGCCGCGCATTCCGAAGATGTTCTGTGCATTCACACGGAAATCCGGCGCCAAACTCTCCATCCAATTGAAGTAGGCATCCATGCCTTCGCGCAAATCGCCTTGCGGGCCCGACGCAATTTGCAGGTTGATGTTGGCGTTCGTCTCCGCCGACATGCTCGGATATTTGCCGCTCGCGAGGATGAACCAGTAGCGTCCCATCTGAAAGATCTTCTCGAGCAGCGCGGGCGAATAGTCCCGCCGCGATCTCTGATCGGCCAGAAGTTCCTCTGTCGACATTCCGTACTGAGAGGCGCCGCCAAAGTCCACAGTGACGCGGTTCAATGCTTCAGACTGGACCTTTCGGTGGCGCTCCAGGATCGCCCTATAGTCTGGGTTCAACTCCTCGATCGCCTGCCGCAAAGCTTCGACCTTCTCATCGCTGTAATCGGCGAACCATTCAATACGAGTGAAAAGCATTACGGACGAAGCGTCTTCGATAACCAGAGTGTCTCCATCCATCCGCGCCGAGCCGCCGTTGCGCACCACGCGTACCACCCCGGCATAGCCGCTGTTATCCACTGACGGATCGAGACGGCACTTGTAAATCAGCCGGTCTTCCTTAGAGTCTTGGTGAACGTCGCTCTCCCCGAGATTCCCCCCGAAAAATCCTCCCGGATTGCGTCTTCCGCTCGAGTACCGCTTCAATGCGATTCGGGCATTTACGAGCTGGCCCCTCGGGGCGGTGAGAAGCTGGACCACAACATCGTCGGGCCGGGACGTGAATGCTTGACGAACCCAGTCGCCACGCTCGTCGCTCCAATGCACCTTGACTTCGCTGCTCTCGAAATCGACAGTGCGCAGGTAGTCCCTGATTGCCGCAGTTTTCGGGAAGTCGAGATGCATCATGAATGCCGGGACTGTGGGATGCGGAAAGGTATTCTGTTTGACGGGGCCCTTGTTCATTTCCTTGAAGGCCATTTCAATCGCTTCCTGGTATTTCCCGTCCAAGACCATCTGCCGCACTTGCGGAAACACAGCCGCGGCGTTGGGAGCCTCGAAAGGCCTTTTCCAAGGCATCAGCAGGCTCTCGTGGTGAAAGAGAACTTGTTCAGCATACGGATCGCACATCACTTCGACATTCATGTGCCCATTGCCTGAAGTGACGCCATCACTCACCGTCTTGCCGGGCTCCATGCTGCAGAATCCCTTGCGCGGCACAATGTTCCGCTTGAGACGGTCCGTTAACGGCATGGGCGAAACAGAGATGCTGTCCCCCGTTTCCGACTCCCTTATGGTCGGCAATTTGGGCGGATATTTCTGCACTCTGGCGCGCTTAAGATACTCAGGAGTGCGCACTTCCTTTGGCGCGGCTTTTCCGGGCGGCCTTGAGGGCGCTGGTTTTCCAGCTTCGGTTTCGCCTGTCAGCAGAGGCGCAAAAAGCGTTTGCGAACTGGCGAGTCCGGCAACGAGAGTTCCCTTCCGAAGAAAATCCCTGCGCTTCATCGTTTCCCTCATGGGCCCTGTTGTTAAAGACTTCGCCGGACAAACACGGGTGACTTAAACGGTGACTATCAGTTTCGAGGGGAATTGTACACGCCCGCGCATCGATGATTTGCGGGCCTACAAAAGCATGGACAGAGTGTCTTTTTGCGCCGGACAGTAACAGCTACATCTGTCCGGCAGGCCAGCGACTGAACTACGGCGGGCGCAATGAGGGGAACCGAACGTTCGGCTATATAGGAACGCGCAAGAAATGCGGTCCGTGCCAATAGAGATCCCAGCGCACGACTGGACCGTTCCGGTACCTTGCTATCAACATGAACGAAGCCGCTCAGCATCGCGCGAGATCTCTGAACTGCAGAGGAGTTCAAATATGCACAACATCAACGGAAAAAGGTAGAGGCGCTCTTCGCGGAATTGAAGATTCGCAGCCACATTGGACTCCATCGGCTCCGGCTGCGCCGATTGAAGTTCGTACGAGAACAGTTCTTCCTGGCGGCCACTGCCCAGAACATCAAGCGGTTCCGGTTCCTCGGCAGGCCGACTACAACACCGGCACCAGCCACTGCATAGGTATACGAAGCCCTGTACCACTTCACTTACCGCAGGGTTCAATCACGAAGAAGCCCGAAAATCGACGCCGACTTTTTTAACACCCACAGGCGAAAGCGCTCATTGAGTTCCGTCGAGCCAGCGCTCCGAGGATAAGTCCCGGTAAGCGCGCAGTGTTCACTGATTTCCTGTGGGGGACTCTCCACTTGGCCTAATAGTTTGAATGTAAGTCAGCGAGGAGCACGAGGTGTTACAAAAAGCTGAACTCAGCGGGCGCTGATTCAGAAACCACCACGGAGACTCCTCGAAGACGATATGTACTTCATCGGACTTGATGTTCACAAGCTCGATTCAACTCGCGCTCCGGCTTTGCGACGTAACACCTCTCAATTCCCGCCCCATCCAGAGCGGAAGATGTCTTGGCCCGAGCCCAGGCCGGCGCCCCCGAACGCTTTCTCAAAACTTTACTTACGACACAGGAAACACGTTTTTTGCAATTTGCATGCGCATGCTGCACGATTTCTCGTTGGCAGAAGTCTTGATGCAGGAATCCTTTCTTCAGGTGCGAGAGCGTGGCATTCTCTTGGCCTCAAGAATAGCCTTTCCGGAGTTGAGCGATAATTAGGGGATGGTGTTGTAGTGATGCGAACCTATGTTTGGAGTGCTTTGGTGGTGGTCATTGGCGGTCTAATACTGTGGGGCTGGTGGTACCAACATCGCCGCGCTTGGTCCACGCATAAGCAGGACGAATCCATGCGACGTCACGTAAACAAAAACTATGACTGAAAGCCAGGTCGAACACGGTCCGATGCTCTCGCGGTAGGGATTCGGATTCGACCGTCAAAAGTCTCGTTTCTTATTCTTCGCTCGACAACTCGGATTCCCAAAAGGCGCGATTGGAAACCGCTTCTCCGCAAATAAGGGAGAGCCGTTTAGCTTATCGTTTCTGACGTCTGGGAATGTCTCTCTCTCGGAAGTGAACTGCGCCACGACCGGATGCGGCCGCGGCCGCGTCGGCAGGAAATCCGCAGCCGGATTGCGGGTGGCAGCAAACGCCCGCGTTCCGTGATTGAAATCATGAACTCGCAGCTGCCTAACGACACTTCCGGATGGACCACTTAACCGGCCAATCGCTGCCCATTTTGACCTGTGGAAAATATTGCGCGTTG
>OBLW0100004584.1_pt1 | contig 10528 bp, 10 predicted proteins | sample 1520161 | NCBI WGS metagenome assembly OBLW01 (sample SAMEA3539309, study PRJEB22396) | soil metagenome | biome: tundra; feature: field; material: soil | place: USA | collected 2010-05 | depth 0.15 m
GCGCCGCCCATCGCTTCTTTGTCGCTGCAATGATCCGTGCGCGCCCCTCGGGACTGGCCGTAGTACTCCCGGTTCATTCCGACGGATAGTGTACGAATACCTGCCGGAAGCCATCTTGTCTTAGGCAGGACCCGGGTCTAACATTGTTACGACAGACTTCGCTCCGTTCCGGCCGGCCCTCTCTCCACTCATGGACTCATGGTGGGGCCGCCCGGAGGAGTTTGGTTGCCGGACGTTGGCGCGCCGTCAGATTCGAATTTGAAATGACTGGTTGCGTTGGGAGAAGCCGCCACTCCCAACTGTTGTTGCATGCCGCGCATGCAAGACCTGCCAGGTCTTCACGCAACAGCATCCGGCCGGCTGGCAGCGAACTGGAAAACAGAGTTGCTGCGCGCCGGAGACCGCGATGCCGGTGCGGCCACTGCCAGCAATGCCTGGACGACGCCCGCTGGGAGCGCATCTTCACGGAGAAGTTCGCCGACCCCGATTACTACACGCGGCTCCAGGCGCGGCGCTCGTCGCCTCTGGAATCGCTGTAGATTTGGCGTGCCGGCGCACTGTAGGGAGACTGCGGCCGCTGCTATCGTAAGAACCGAGTATCCCAGACGCCGCCAGGGGAAAGGCTCCGCGGCGATCCAGCCTTTGTACGGTTGAGCGAGGCGCTCCCCGGCGGCCGCCTCGGTGGTGCGCTCCCGCCGTGTGGCGGAGTACACTGACACGGCGACCCGCGCCTGGTTTTTCGTTCCGCGCCGCGGCGCATTTGAAAAATCGCCTTGAGGTCCCCCAACTTCCCTCATCTTCTTCGGGCTACTGACTAGAGGGCTGGATTGTGGCTGTTCAGCCACGAAATGTGCTGTGGAAAAAATAGCCTAAGTTATTGATTTCAGGTGGCGGGGTTTTTCGCTTTTCCGCCCGGTCGGTTGCGCTCGTCCCAACGGAGGGTTTTCCGGGAGGTTTCCGGCGCGCCGCGGAAACCTCCAAAAGCCCGAGTTTTCCCGAGGTGGTTCTGCAGGGATCCCGAAAACGGCGCGCCCCCGAAAAACGCGATTCCGCCGCTTTGCCAATCGTCATGGTTCCAACGCCGGCGAAGTTCGGCCTCACCTCGGAATCCAGCTTTCGCATCTCCAGGTAAGGGAGGTTTTCGGTTTCGGTGTGTAATGACCAATAAACGGGCTAAGTCGCCGACTCTATGCGCTCCCAGCGCGCCTCATAACTGCCATTCACACAACGGACGGAGGGTTTTCCGGGAGGTTTCCGGAGGTCCTTGGGCACGGAACTCCGCCGGCATCCTTTCCGACTTCCCCCAACACCGTCGCGCCGAACGCGCGCAAAGCCTCTCGATGAGTTCCTTGCTCTGTCTGGGCGCCGCTCCGTGACCGGAGTCCGGACTACGGCCGGATTCCAGTTTGCGCGCCGGACCGGCCGCGGGGGTGGGTAGTCGGTCAGCTTCCGGTATCCCCGTATATCTGGCCAATCACGATGCCCGCGCGGCGTTAACTTGTTTCTAATGTTGCGCGTGCACAGATTGGACGGTTTTTTTAGGTTTTTCGGCCACAACGGTCGTGTCCGCCCAGAACTGAACGCGTCTCCAGGACGTCGACACAAGCCGTTTCTCGCGTGTCCACAGTTCTCAGACGAGCCTACGGGACAATAAAACTGGACCGCGCAAAGCCCCACTTTACAGGGCTCGCTGAGCTGCCGAAACTTCCCCAGTATGGAACGTCGCGTCGAACCTAGTCTTGGATAGGAAAACGCATGAGGGCCGGTTGTTCGGGTGTCAGCGATTGCCAAAGGGCGCGTGGAATTGGATTAACCTCCCGGCTGTTGTCGGCATACCAGCAACGTACGTAACGCACGGTGACGAGCGCGCGCGGAGTGTCGGTCATGTTTGGTGTGCCTCGGTGCAACCCCCAAGGATGGCGAATGAGCACATCGCCGATTTCCAACGGAACGGACTGCATCTCAATTTCTCCTGATTTCAGAGCGCGCACCGCTTCCTCTCGCTGCATCCGGTGAGTCCCGGGCGCAATTTCGATTGGGCCATGCGCGACCGTTACGCGGATCAACCCAAAGCTGACGACCAGCATATAGAAAGGCAGAAAGAGATCCGGGGCTTCAGCAAACAAAGGGCGCTGATAGTCAACGTGGGCTTCTTGGTTTTGCGACCCCCGGAGTGGTACATCACAACCCCATTGGTCAGCTACCAACCTTTCGCCCATTGCGCCACGGACCACACTCAGCACCCCCGCGTCGAAGAAAAATTCTGGCGTGAAGCAAGGCGGCTCAAAGGGCATCGGCATAAAATGGCGATGAGGTCCACGGTTGGGTTCTTCACCATGGCTCTCCAGATAACGGAAGAGAATCGGCCAGAGGGCCTCGCGGCAAGCCTCAATCAACAGCGCCGGCAAATGCGCCCTCAGTACGCAAAAGCCTTTTCGCTGCAGTTCGGTGATTTTTTCGTGGGTAATCATCCGCCGGGTCCTTCGCCTCCAAAAGAACCAGTCTGGCAAAGGATGGGGGAGCGCGTCCAGAAGACAAATGGTTTCCGTATTGGCGAGCCGGTTGAATAGAGGATCCCTTTGGGCATTCTGCGACTCCGCCGGGGTGACGGCCACCGCTTGTTCGTGCTGTTCGTACACTGCGGCCTCTGACGCAGAGGCGCGCCCTCCACGCGCCTCTGCTGTCAGCCCGCTCGCCGAGCCCCCGAACGAAGGTCCTCTGGACCCCGGTTCGGTCCACTACGCCGCCGCACCGCCCGCTTGCGCAACTCCTGCCGCCCTTGAGCAGAAATCACTCTCGCCCACGTGGACGTTGGACATCAGAAAGTCGAACTCAACCGGTTGCCGTGTTTCCGTAAACCATTGTGTGCCAGCACGCCGTAATTCGATCGTGTCTGGAAAACCCGCCGCAGCGACCCGCATGTGGTTCCTTCCCTTTACAAGTACCAAGGCCTCAACGATGATCCCGACCGGATAGCTGATGAGCATGTACATTCCTGGCCCCCTCCTCAGAGGCTAGGCAGAGTATGAACGCCAACAGGCCACGTTTCAAGGCTGGCTTTCGTTATGGACGGAAGGTCCTGGTACGGCTGGATACAACTGCTTGGTCGGAGATATGGGTTGAGAGAGCGGCGACGGGCGCGGGCGCCAGGTAACGGCTCTCGCACGCTACCTCAACCCCAACCCGGGAGTGTTGGTTCGGCGATGAAGAAATGCCTTCCATACCAGCGATCCCATCTCGGACACTCTCTCGAAATGGCCGTGCAAGTTATTGATTCTACGGTCAAGGCAACAGCGGCCATTTTCATCCTTTCGGATGAGGGCTTCCTTCATAACGGGGCTGATACATATCGGCGGTTTGGGGAGTTTTTTCCTTTCATCTCCAGGTCTGAACCCACCCCCGAATGGGTATTGTTTCTTCGAGCCCATCGGGCGGGACCTGGTGACAAGCGCATCCACGATGACGACGCGATGGGCTTCCGGCTTCTCACCGACGACGAGTTGGCCCCGCTGTCACTGCGTCCATTTGCGCTGTCGCAGGACGCAGGCTCTAATCCAGAGATCATACTCGGTCCCCATTTCACTTGAAGTCCTCAGTGCCGCGAGTTAAGGTCCACATGACTACCGATAATGCCCATTAAGAGGACCTAAATGAATGATTTAATTGCAGTTCCAAAGGCCACCGAATGGCACAGGTTGAAGGCGCTGGTGCTGGACAGCGTCTCTTCCCCGATCGCCAAGCGGGTTTACAACGTGGACCTGGATGAGTTCATCGCCTGGTATGGCCACCGAGCCGATCAAAGACCTTCCCTCCGAATGGGCGAAAGAGGATCGCGAGATCGAGGGCGGCGAGCGGGACCTGGGGGAAGTGGACGAAGATCCGTCGGAGCGTTGACAATTCCGCCGGAGACCTCCAAGGCCAACCGCCTTCTGCGGCGCGACCGCCGGCTTTGGATTCTTGGCGGCGATTCTCTGGGCAGTGCGCTTCAGAATTGGTTTGGCCGCCGGCGCCTTCGCAGCCGTTTTCGGCGCCGCCGTCTTCTGCGCGGCTGATCTCCCCGCCGCCTTGGCCTTCCTCACCGCCCCCCACCGGTTCTTCGTCGCCGCGATGATCGGCGCCAGTCCCTCGGAGCTGAGGCGGCGCGTCTTCTTGGCGGCCTTCGCCGGTGCCGGCGTCGCGGCCGCGGCGGCCACTTTCCGCACACGGTAACGCAATCGCCGGCCACTCGTCGAGAGCGAACGCGACCGTTTTTTCGAAGCCCTGCGGCCCCTGATCAACACCCGGAGAGCAGGGGCCGGGCACCCGGATTTCGGCACGGTCCGCACGGCTCCAGCGGACTTCGTTAGAAATCCGCCGGGGCATCGAGGGCGAAGGAGAGCACGGTTCCCGTGGGGACTTTCACGCGCTTGCCGGAATCACTCTCGCGCAAGAGCGTCTCGGTGGTGATGCCGATGACGCGGCCATTGACTTTCACCGAAACCACGTTGAGCGCGATGGTGCCTGACTCGCCGGAATCGCCCAGCTTAACTACCGTTTCGGCGCCCGCAGGAATCACGGCAGTGCCGGCGTTCTGGATTGGGGCGTCCACCGTCGCCGCGAAAGTCTTGCCGACCTTGTCCTTGTCGGAATCGACTGGGTCCACGAGGCGAACCGTCAGCTTCGTCCCGACCGGAAGCTCCACTCTGGCGGGCGCGGGCGATACCGAAGGCGCGGCGGCCGCAGGCGCAGGTGCCGGGGAGGCAGTGTCCGCACGCTTGAGCGTGGGGCGATCGGAATCGGCCGATGGCGCCGACGTGGGCGGGGGCGTGGAGGCCGAGGCGTTATCGGCGCGGATGAGAACCGGAAGGTTCGGATCGCTGGAAGCGCCGGTCTGGCGCACACTGGGCTGGCCGGCTTCTCCGGTATCTGCCGAAGGCGGCGGCGAGAGAGTCGCGCGGCGCAGGACCGGGCGGCCGCTATCGGTTGTCGCGGAGGCGGCATCGTCCGGAAGCGGCTGCACATCGTCGCTGCGCCGAAGCGTGGGACGGCCGTCATCCGGGTAGGAACTGGCGGGCTGCGCCGTGGCGCCGAAGTCGATGCGCGCAATCGTGTTGGCGTCGAACGTGCGTATCTGGTTCCCCACACGCATCTGCACCTCGCGCGCCGTGCCGCCCAGATAGGTACCAGAAATCACCTGGCCGTCGCGGAGGGTAATGGTGTCGGCGAACGCCGGCGCCAGGGCCAGGAAAACGGCAAGAATGGTCAGCTTCACAAGCACACCCCTCCTGTATGAGTTCTGACGCAAAGGCGGAGCAAACGGTTTACAACGGCGTCTCAACCTTGTGGCGCAGCCGCCCGCGAGATACGCCGTCCTCTCTCGTAGGCCTGCTCGTAAATCCGGCGGCGCTCCGCTTTGGTATAGGGCGCGCGGGTCTGGTAGAGACGCTCCAGCGCCTTCCCGATGCCATATGTCACGGCGTAGGCCATGGCACCCTTGGGCCCCAAGCCGCCGCCGAAGAGAATCTTGCCCGCCAACCGCCCTGGCCGCCGGGTGGATCCTGACGGCGTGCGGTCCAAAACGCAGCTTGGACCAGATATACGGCAAAAAACCGACCAATCTGTGTGATTCTAAATCGCTTACGCTGAAGAAATAGGTGCGCACAGATTGGCCGATTTTTTTATGTCTAGCAGCATGCATTGCGTATTAGGGGCTTTCTGGCGCTGGCGGGTTCTCATCGTCCGCTTGCTACCTGATCTTTCCGGGCCCGTAGAGGATGGCACCGGGGTGCGCGCCAGTGTGGCGCCCGTGTTCAAGCACAACCTGCCCATTTACGATCACGTATTCCACGCCGGTGGAGTACTGATGGGGTTTCTCGTATGTAGCGTGGTCGATGATGGTATCCGCGTTGAAGACGGTGATATCCGCCCACTGTCCCGGACGCAAGAGCCCGCGATCATATTGGAAGGCTTTCGCCGCGTTCGCCGAAGTCATCTTGCGGACGGCCTCTTCGAGCGAGATCACCTTCTCGTCGCGCACGTAGCGGCCCAGCACGCGCGGGAACGTGCCATAGTAGCGCGGATGCGGATTCCCTGCCGCCAGCGGGCCTTCGGTCTTCACCGCCGTGCCGTCCGATCCGACGGAGACAAACGGTTGCTTGAGCGCGTAACGCATGTCGTCTTCCGAGTGGTGGAAATAAACCGTAGGGACCGAGCCTTCGTTGTTGATCAGCAGATCGAACAGCGCATCGATGCCCGGCTTCCCGATGGTCTGGATAACCTCGCTCATGCGTTTTCCTTCGTAATGCTTGTAATTCGGGTTGGAGAGCGAAACGAGCAACATGCCGTCCCATCCTCCGGTGGCGGTGTAGTGGTCATACCAGTCGCTTCCCGGAATGCCGTTGTTGATTTCGCGTTCCAGCCGCGGCTTCAGCGCGGGGTCCTTCAAACGCTGGATCATGGCCTGTTTGCCGCCTTCGTGCGCCCAGGGAGGGACGATGCTCGCGAGATCGTTCTGGCCGGCGCGGTAGGGGTAAACGTTGGCCTCCACATCCTGGCCCCGCGCCCGGGCATTGGCTATGGACGCCACCAACTCCGGCATCCGGCCCCAGAGCTGGTGATCCGCAATTTTCAGATGGATGATGTCCACCGGCACCCCCGCGCGGCGACCAATCTCCATGGCTTCCGCCGCCGCTTCGAATATGCCGCGGCCTTCCGTGCGCAGATGGGTGGCGTAGCGGCCGCCGAACCTGGCGGCCTCTTCGCACATGGCGACGAGCGTATCGGTGTCGATCCACGAGCCGGGCGGCCCGCTCAACGAGCTCGCTACGCCTAGAGCGCCCTGCTGCATGGCCTCGCGCGCCAGCGCGCGCATCTGCTGCAACTCCGCCGCGGAAACCGGGCCGGCCTCTTCGCCGTGAACGTAAGTCCAAATCTGGCTCGACCCAACATAGGTTCCGATATTGGTGGAAATTCCCTGGCGCAGCAGTAGCGCGAAGTAGCCGTTGAAGTCCTTCCAGCCGGCCTGCGCGCTGGCCGAAGATTGCTTCCCGCCGACGGGGGCGGCCGATCCGCCCTCGCCGAGAACCATCGACGTGACGCCCTGCCGCACCATGCTCTCGGCATTGCCGTCGGCCAAGATGGTGTAATCGGAGTGGTTATGGATATCGATGAAGCCGGGGGAGACGGTCAGTCCATTGGCGTCGATAACACGCTTCGCGGTTTTGCCACCCAGCCGCCCCATGGCGGCAATACGCCCGTCGCGGACGGCCACATCGCCGTAATACGCCGGATTTCCCGTGCCATCCACAATCCGCCCTCCCATGATCAGGATGTCGAAATCCTGCGCCATCAGCATGGACGCGAGAACCGCGAGCAGGAATGCGAGCTTCATAGTCAGATCATCTCACGCGATTCGCATCCTCGCGAGGCGCAGGCGCGCCATCGGCTGTGGGGCGGGCGCCGGGCTATAGCGCTTTGGTCCCGTACTGCTGGAGAACTTTCTGGTTGAACTCGATCCCGAAGCCTGGCGTATCGTCGAGGTAGAGAATGCTTTTCTCAACGCGCGGTTTGCGGTCATAAAGCTCAAACCAGAACGGATCGCGGTCGGGGTTCGCGAACGATTCCAAAATGTAGCCGTTGGGGATCGATGCCAGCAGATGCCCGTGCAGCACCGGCTCGTGATGCGGTGCCATCTTGACGAAAGACATGCTAGCCATGCCGGCGATTTTCCGCCATTCCGTGATGCCGGCGTGAGCGTTGCAATCGAACTGCATCACGTCGATAGCGCCGGTTTCCATCAGCCGCCGCGCTCCCCAGCGCGTGAGTTCGTGCTCGCCGGACGCCAGCGGGATCCGCGTATTGAGCTTTAGCTGCTTGAGGGGCTCGACGTCGTCATACCAGTGCAGCGGCTCTTCTAACCAGGTGATGTCCAGGTCATACATTTTGTTGGAAGCGCGGATGGCCGTAGGAACGTTCCATCCCTGATTGGCATCGAGCATCAACTTGACGTTCGGCCCCACAGCCTGGCGGACGGCCTTGGCGCGCTCGTAATCGTCTTCGATCGTGTAGCCGCCGCTAATGCCGCCCACTTTGAGCTTGATCGCATTGAAACCCTGATCGATATAGCCGCCGACTTCTTGAACCAGATCGGAGATGCCCTTCCCTTCCCGGTAGTAGCCGCCGGTAACGTAGACCGGAACCGTATCGCGGTAGCCGCCCAGAAACTTATATACCGGCAGCCCCGCCGATTTCGCCATGATGTCGTAGATAGCGGCGTCGATGGGCGCCATGGCGGCGATCACCTCGGTTTGGCCCCAGCCCCGCGAGGAAGGTTCGCGGCCGTATGTGACGGCAAACATCTTTTCCCAGATCTTGCCGACCATGAACGGGTCCTCGCCGACGATCAAATCGGCGAATCCTCTGCCCAGAATACCGGCCGGCGCCGCCTCCGGCGCCTTCGCCATGGCCGCAGATTCCGGCATCGGTGTGGACGGTCACGATCAAGCGCGAGGCCTTCGGCTCATAGCCGCCGATGGGAGCGTTGGCCATCCAGAGGCGCTCCTTGAGCGGCTTCTCCAGGTGGATCGCTTCCACCTTGGTGATCTTCATCGGTTTGCTCGACCCGCACGGGCGGTCGGCAGCGGGCGTGTCGGCCATCAACGCCGCGGGCGCGCCCGCAAGAGCGGCTTTCAATGCATTTCGGCGAGTCATGGCGCCCAGTGTATCACCGCGAAGCGATAGACGGTTGCGAGATCTCCCGCAGGCGGGCCATCCTCCCCGCCTTCCCCCAACACCGCCTCGCCGAACGCGCGTAAATCCTCTCGCTGAGCTTCTTGCTCTGTCTGGGGCGCCGCGGCGGCGGCCGAGACTCCGGCGCCGGAATTGGCGGTGGCCGCGCGGGAGGCGGAAGGCAGGTGCGGGGTCGGCCGCGGGGGTGGGTATTCGGCAAGTTTCCGATATGCCCGTTTAACCGGTCAATCTCCGCTCGTTTTTCGGTGGGGCTACTTGAGCTCGCGGAGTTCGGTGACGATCTTCGAGAGGCGATCGCCGAGCCGATCCAGGAGACGGCGAACGGAGTCGTCAGTGAGATCTCGGCGGAACATCTCGAGGATGTGCTGGGCGGCGTCCAAAGAATCGAGCAGACACGGCAGGTCGGCGCGAGCTAGCGGACTCGGGCGCGGCGCCCGCGGAGACGGGGCCAAGTGACGGGGCTGGGTTCGGGCCAAGTGGTACTCGCGTTGAAGATCGGGTTGAGTGACCTCGATATAAAGCAGAGTCATCTCGGGGTCAGTGTGACCGAGCAACTGCATGACCGCCGGGAGACGGACGCCGGCGCGCACCATTTCGGTCCCGTAGGTATGTCGAAACTGGTGGGGCACGATGCGAGTGGTGATTCCGGCAGCGGCAACCACCTCGTGAAGCGTGGCCCGAAGTCCGTGAATCAATGTCTCACGGGCGCGGAGACGGCCTATCAGGAAACCGCTGTCGCCGGAAGGTCCCTGGGGACGCAGAGCGCGAAGGCGCTCGACGAGTTGGCAGACAAAGGCATCCGCAGGAACCCAGCGTTCGGTTTTGAGTTTGCCGAGCGGCACGTGAATGGCCCACTGGTCCGGGCCGATAGAGCGCAGACAGTCTGAAGCCAGGTCGGCGCACTCGCCGATCCGCATACCGGTGTGGCGCTGCAGCAGCAAAACGTTGCTGGCGAGATCGTTGCGGCGCAAGAGTTCCTGCTGAACGAGTTGGTCCTGTTCCGGAGTCAGTGGGCGCGGGAGGGTTTTCTCGCGGCGAGGGATATCTTCGCAAGTGAGCAGGCGTACCAGGGTAGGAACTTGCTCGGTCCAAGCCAGGTGCTCCAGCAGACGGTGCAAATAGATGACGCGTGTGATGAGAGTGATTTTGGCCAGTGGCGGTGTGTGGGAGCGTAATTCGGCCAGCCATCCCAGAATATGCGGATCGCGCCGCAGTTGTTCCAGACGGCGGACTTCAGGGTGGTGGGCGGCCAGGTAGCGCAGAAAGCTCCGAAAGGTTACGGCATACCCCCTCCTGGACCCATCGCCGAGCGCCGTCGTAAGGGACTGCGAGGAACGCTCGAAGAGCGGACCTGTTGCGCAACGGCGCGTGCGTACTGCCGATAGACGTCCTGCGAGGTGAGCTGAACGTAGACCAGCGTGGTTTCAATCTTGGAATGACCCATGAGTTGCATCAGGGCCGGCAAGCTGATGCCGGCGCGGACCATGTCGGTTGCGAACGTGTGCCGGCTATGCCGAGCTCGGCATAGCCGGCACTATGCCGAGTTCCGGACTATGCCGAGTAAATCTCGCTGGCACCTTGATTTTCGGCCGGTTCCAGCAGACAAGACTCGGCATAGTCTGAGTTGGCCGTTTCCATAGATGCTGGTTGGATGGATACTCCATTCGACTACTTCTTTAATGACCGCACCAACCCAAGAACCATCGAGGCGTTGAACAGCGGACCGCTGGTTTCGCCGCTGGAAGCGTATGCCCAGCGCTTGCACGAGAACGGCTACGCAGCCCATTCGGGCTTCGTGCAG
>OBLW0100004586.1_pt1 | contig 10522 bp, 8 predicted proteins | sample 1520161 | NCBI WGS metagenome assembly OBLW01 (sample SAMEA3539309, study PRJEB22396) | soil metagenome | biome: tundra; feature: field; material: soil | place: USA | collected 2010-05 | depth 0.15 m
CGGGACGGTTCTCCTGACCGCGATCTTGATCGCCATACCCGGACAGGCCACCGAACGATCGCCCGGGGCGCCGTCGCGCCACTGGCCGCACCTGGCGGCGTAACAGGTGCCCGGTGCGATCGGCCCCCCGTGCCCGGTGAGCACGCGGCAGACCGGCCCGGCGCCAGAACACCTGCCTGTGCGCGGCGATGAAGCGCACTAGCGTGATTGTGGCCGGCCGGGCCCGGCCGCGAAGAAAGCCGGCGCCGCCTTGAGGATCTCACTGGCCCGGCGCAGCCCGGCGTTCTCCCGCTTCAGCCGCCTGATCTCAGCCGGCTCCCCGCTGCTCACACCCGGCCGCTGTCCGGCGCCGCCCCCGGCCTGGCGGACCCACTTCCCAAGGTCTCCGCAGTCGAGATCCCCAGCGTCTTCCAGCAGGCCTTGACCCCAGCAGAGATCAAGGCGCTGTAGGTTCCGGCGCGGGCGTCGGCGGGTCCGCCAACAGCCGCGCCTCGAAGTCTGGTGCAAGTGGCGCCATAGTCCACCGTGCAAGCCATAACCACACACTTAAGCGGCGAGCCTGCCCGGAGAAGATCACGTGCTCGGCTACCGAGGCCGGGATGACCGCGGCCTGGCCGTCATGCTCATGTGCCACCCGATCAGCGAGATCGGCGATCGGCGTCACGGGGCAGGGCCATCGCACCGTCACCGTGGGCGCTTCCAGAACGCGTGGTCGGTGACAGGGCCACCTCCGGGCTGTGCCTGCGGGGCATCGTCTGGCGGATCCTGCGCCGCGAACCCGGTCAGCAGGCGGATCGCCTCCCCCCAGAGTGTGTCAAGTTCGGCTCCGCGTGGCGACCCGGGCTTGTCGCATCCCCGGAGCTTGCGGGCCAGGGCAGTAAGCCCGGTAAGCCGCCCAGCGGCTGCCGGATCTCCGGTCAGCCAGGCGAGCAGCGCATCGATGCGGGTGGCCAGATCAGCGAGGATCAGGATGCGGTCGGCATCCGGCAGGTGATGCGCCGTACGCAGCGCGGAGACCTCGTCTGCTATCTGGCGACGAGCCTGGACGAGGCGGTCCGCGTCGCTTACGCGCCGGGCGCTAAGGCCCCGGTACGGTGCGCGGAGCGGCCGCGCCAATGACTTTGCCGCGGTCATACGGCCCGCCCTCGCGTACATCGGCATCATCGGGCCGCGCTCGCGTATCGCGCCCGCCGGTGCCGGAGCCGCGGCCGCGCACAGCAGGCCGGGGCCGGCCGGATCCCATCCGGCGGGCAGCTCGACGGGCTGGGTCACTCGGTGCGCTACGTCCCCGTCCGTGACGACATGGGAATCGACGGCCACGAACGCGGTGAACCGGCACAGCACGCCGTAGCGCAGGGAGGCGTCCGTGATCTGTTGTTCCAGGCTGCCCAGTTCAGCGGTGTCGTGGCCGGCCAGACAGGCGTAGCGGTCCTCGAGGTCACGGAGGTGGGCACGTGCCCAGTTCGCTGCGCTCGCCGGGTTGCCGCCGGTGGCCGCGAGGACTTTGTTTTCGAACGGCGCGCCGTCCGCCGCCGTGCCGCGGACTGTGATCGTTCCGCCGAGACGACCGCGCCAGCGGCCTGCCACCGTTACCGGCACGCCAGGGAACAGATCCGGTAGCAGGCTCGGGGCCACCGTCCCGGGCACGATCTGCAGACCGTCCGCGGCAAGCGCGAGCGCGGTCGCCAGCGGCGCGCCGATCCGGCGGTGGATGCGGGCAGCGGCCTCATCCAGGCGATCCTCGGATTCCACCAGCTCACAACGGCCGCGTCCGGCACCAGCGAGCCTGCTGAGGAATCCGGCGTTGACCGCCTGGTCAATGCCGACGACGTGCACCCGGATCCGGCCCAGCAGCGGGCCGATCCGATGCAGGATCTGGTCTTCGTTGCCGACCTGTCCGTCGGTGACCAGGACTAGCACGTGGTCGCGACCCGGGCGGCTGACCGCTGTCTGCGCGTCGGTGGTCTCCGGGTCAGCCGCGTCGGTGAGCAGCCGCACCGCACATTCAAGCGGTTCGAGCATCTCAGTGCCGCCTCGGGCGTCCGTACGCGCAAGCTGCTGGATGGCACGGAACCGGTTGCGGTCGGTCGCCTCGGCGAGTCCGTCCGGAAGATCCGGCGGCTGCTCGACCATGGTGTCGAAGCACAACACCGCGAACCTGTCGACGCCAGTCAGCGTGTCCACGATCCGGGCGGCGGCGCGGCGTGCCGCCACCATCTTCCAGCCGCGCATGCTACCGGAGCGGTCGAGCACCAGCACCACGTCGCGGGGCCGCGGCCGGCCACCGCCGTCTGGCGGCACGAGGGTGAGGGTGAATGTGCCCTGTCCTGAGTCTTCTCCCGGGTCCGGGGTAAGCACCAACGACGTCACTACCCGCTTGCGGTCGGCAATCGCCAGCCGCAAGATGAAGTCCCTGTCCAGCCGCTCGCCCGGCCGCAGCTGGACAATTGTGTGGCCGTCCGCGGCAGCTTCCTCCGCGGTGGCGTGCAGGCTGCAGCGGATTCCCGCCAGCGGCGGCCCGGCAGGGTCGATATCGACGCTCATCGTGAGCCGGACCGGGTTCGGGAACCCGGGCAGCAGCACCGGGGGGCTGATCCGGGACGCGTCGGGGACGGCATCGGTGTCAGCGGCCACGCCACTGCCAGCCGGAGCGCCGCCGAGCGGGCTGCCCGGGATGTAGCGGGGGGCGACCACAAGCGGGAACCGGAACGTCACCTCGCCGTCCTGGTACGCCAGCGGCTGGGCAAGCATCAGCCGGACGATGACCCGCTCGCCGGGGGCGATGTTCCCGGCTCGCATCGTGAACACATCCGGCCGATCTTCTTCGGCGATTGCCGCCCGCCGCCCTTCCGCGATCGCCTTGTCGTAATCCTCGCGAGCTCGGGAACGTTCTTTCAGCGTCGCCTCCACGACATGCCCAGCGCACTCCATCCGCATCGCGGTGACCGCGGCCCGATCCGGCAACGGAAAAATGTACGTCGCCTCCAGCGGGACGTCGAACGGGTTACGGAAGCCCTGAGTCAGCTCCACGCTGGCGGACGCGCCGGCGATGGCGGCGCGGATGTCCACGGCATCCAGCGGAAGGTTGCCCCTGCTGGTCGCAAGGGCGCCCAGGCCGGCTTCCGGCTCGGCGGTGTGCGCGGTGGTAAGCGGCGTGATGTCAGTGGTCATATCCGGCTCTCCTCAGCTGGCTGCTCTGCTCCAGGCGGATGGCCCTGGACGTCAGGCGGATTACCCGGGCCGCAGGCGCACAGGCCCCGGTCGGCCAGTTCCCTGACCAGCGGCCGGGCGGCGTTCACGATTTCGGTCACCTCGTCTGGGCCGGGCTCGCGGTCCGCACCCTCAAGCAACAGCATCACTCCCGGTGCGAGCCTGACACCGTGCACGAGCCCAGCCGGGGGAAAGGCGGCACTGCGATCCGCCTGGCCGCTGTCCGCGGCATCGGACTCGGGCCGGCCGGGCCGTTCCGCGGCGGGCGTCGGCTGGCTGGGCTGCCGCGGCTGGCGCACCCAGAAGCGGGACGGGGCAGCCGTGGCGGCTTGAGGCGCAGGCTCGGTGTCCGGGACGCAGGCGACCGCTGCCAGCGCCTCGTCGGTTGCGCCCGCCAGCTCGGCCTGGATCTCGGCGAGCGATGATCCCTCCGCTTGACGGCGCTTTACCGCCACGAGCTGAAGCAGGTGCCGCCGCCCGTACCGGGCGACCCGGCCCCGGCGGCTCAGCGGAGGATCGACCAGGCCGACGGTGACATACCAGCGAATCAGGCGTTCGTTCGGCACGTCCCGGACCCTGCCGTTTGCCCGCGCCGGGACACCTTCCGGCCCGGCCGGCCGGGTAACAGCCAGGGTCTCGGCGGCGAGTTCCGTCAGCTCCAGGATCGTCCACGGCTCCTCCATCTGCCCACTATGACACTGTCATTATTACAGTGTCAATGACAGGATTGGCAACGTACTACCCCGTTCCCGAGCAGGCAGGCGAAGGACAGGCCGTCCCTGGGCAGATCAGGGCAGTTGACACATTCGGCCCGTCCTCCCAGCCCGCAACACCCCCCACATGACACAGTTAAGTTTTCGTTTTGACCTGGCTGGCTGTATGGATATGTCGCCTCGTGCTTTGGCTTGCGGGTTATGGTCGCCTGGGTGCCGTGATCTACTCGGGTTCGATCCGCCTGGTAGCTCGATTCCGCTGCCGTCATCCTGGATGAGCTGGTGGCCTCGCCGTCGATCCAGCGCTTGTGGTAGGTCACTGTCACCGGGCATCTTCGCGGGCAGGTCTTGCGGTACGCCGGGCGCCTGGCCCAGCCCCAGGACGGACACAAGGGGATCTTTGGGAGCGGGTTCGGCCACTGGGACGGCGCTTAACCGATCGAAGGCGGGTCGTGCTCGCCGGGATCGTCCGCGGCTAGCCCGACGTCACGATGGCCCTCGGCGCCTTCGGTGCGCGACGCCGTCCAGGGGCCACCCGCATCAGCAACACCCCCCCGTGAGGTTGCCGGTGCTCCGAGGGGCGGGTCGCCGCGCCCGGAGTCTCGTCGCTACACGGGAGCGGGGGCGGTGACTGCCTGCACGAGCCGGCGGAGGGCCGGCAGGTCGCCCGCAGCGACGACGCTCCCGTCGGCGACGGCAGCGTCAAATTCCCTGGGGGCCGCGAGCAGGGCGTTGAGTGTTGCGGGATCGGCGCGGAGGGAGGCGTCCGGGCTGGCGGGTTCGCCTGGCTGCACCTGCAGTCGTCCGGCCTCGGTTCGGATGGTCCACACGCGGTCGCCGAGTTCGAAACCATACGTGGCCGGGGGCGCCTCGGGATCAGGGCGGGCGGAGCTTCGCAGGAAGAGCACCACGGAGGTGGCGCTGAGAGTGGTGGGCGCGGGCGGCAGCGGGACGTGACTGCCCCAGTCGCCGAGCGCGAGCAGGATGGATTCGAGGTCGCGCCCCCACGCGGTCAGCTCGTACACCCGCGAACTGGCCGGGGCGGGCAGTTTGCGGCGGTCGATGACGCCGCGGCCTTCAAGCTCGCGCAGCCGGTCAGCGACCAGGTTGGAGCTCGCGCCGGGCAGGGCGTGGCGCAGGTCGGAGAAACGCTGAGGTCCGAGCAGCAGTTCGCGCACGACGAGCAGGGCCCAGCGTTCCCCGACGACGTCGAGGGCGCGGGCTATCGCGCAGGCGTCGCCGTAGCTACGGCTGGTTGGCATGCCGCCACACTATCCCATCAGATTTTTAATTACAACTTTTTAGTTGCTTTTAACAACCTGCTGTGGCATGGTGGGTGCTGTACCAGTACTTCACTCAGGCTCCGAGCCCGGCGAACGGGTTTGCGACAGTCATGCACTATCGACGCCGGGCAACCGGCACAGAGAGGACCGGCCATGGGAAACCCCGTTGTGCACTTCGAGATCACCGGGACCGACCCGCAGCTACTCCGCAACTACTACAGGGAACTGTTCGGGTGGGAGTTCGACACAAGCGGGCCGGTCTCGCCGGCCGTCTCCGAGCCGGGTAACTACGGGTTCATCGGCGCGAACACGACCAGCGACGGCACCGGGATCCCGGGCGGCATCGGCGGCGGGAGCAGCTACGAGGGCCACGCAATCTTCTACGTCGGCGTGCCCGACATCGAGGCCGCGCTGCAGAAGGCCGAAAGCCTTGGCGGGACGCGCCGGATGGGCCCCGAGCAGAACCCAGGCACAGACCTGTTCGTCGGCCACTTCACCGACCCGGAAGGTCACCTGATCGGCCTCGCCAGCGCGGTCTAGGTGTATTGACCACAGACGTTGTATCCTCCGCGCCGGGCCGCAGGTGAAGTAGCGAGCACGGCGGCGGTCCCGCGGCTTCCGTTCTCTGCGGCGTCGTCTGGAGTAGCATTGATCTTGACACGGGCCGGTTCCCATGCCGTGTTGGTCCGTGCCGTTATGACGGCACTCTCCGGGAGCGTTGCTCCAGACGCCTGGTAGCGCATTAGCGCTGGCGTTCGCCGACCGGGAGCTGCCGATGACGCTCACAGCAGTTTCGTACTGCACGCGTACGAACTCGCCTCGGTCGGGTTCGTGGGCGAGGGCATCGGGGCTGCTCGTGGATGAATGGCTGCTCGAACGGCAGCCGCCCGCTGATCTCGCAGAGCAGCTGGTTTGCACGTGGCGTGGCGACGTTGGTGAGGCGCGGACGCTGCTGCCGGACGAGTGCGTCGATATGTACTGGGTAAACGGATCGGTGTGGGTGTCAGGACCTGAGACACGATCATGGCCTTCTGCCGCAGCGCCTGGCACCGATGCGGTCGGTGTTTGCTTCCGTTCCGGCGTGGCGCCGTCGCTTCTGGGGGTGGCGGCGTCGGAGTTGCGCGACGTGCGGGTCTGCCTCGACCAGTTGTGGGGGGGCCGGGCCGCCCGCGAGCTCGCCGAACGCGTTAGCTGCCAGGACGATGACGACGGCCGGGCAATCGAGCTCGAGAACGCGGTGCGCCAGATGGCGGCGGGTGCGTGGGGTCTTGATGTCGTGGCGCTGGCGGTGACCGGCAGGTTGCGCACGGCACGGACAGCATCAGCGCGGGAACTCGCCCGCGCCACTCGTCTGTCCGAGCGTCAGCTCCACCGCCGGTGCACTGCCGCATTCGGGTACGGGCCTGAGTTTCTGCTGCGTATCCATCGCATCCAGCGCTTCCTGCAGCTGGCTCGTGATGAGTCAAGACCGCCACGGTTGGCCGGCCTGGCGATCGACGCCGGCTATGCCGACCAGCCCCACCTGACCCGCGAGGTTCGGTCCATCATGGGGACGACACCCGCGCAACTGCTCCGCAGCTCGCCGGAATGTCCGACCGGTTCAAGACCGGAGCCGCTGGCCGGTGCCACGCTGGCGGGATGAAATACCGGGAGGGTCCGCTGCGGGCGGCTGGTGGCCGCACACGCCCGGGCGTGATCCTGGCATTGGTGTGCGCAGCACAGTTCATGCTGATCCTCGATCTCGTGGTTGTGAACGTAGCCCTCCCAACCATGCAGAAGGATCTCCGTCTCAGTTCATCGGATCTGCCGTGGGTTGTGATCATCTACGGATTGACCTTCGGCGGCTTCTTGCTGCTGGGCGGTCGCGCCGCTGACCTTCTCGGACGGCGTAGCGTGCTCGTCGCCGGGCTCATGATGTTTACCGCTGGTTCGCTGGGCGCCGGTCTCGCCGGATCGCTCATCCCGCTTCTGGTGGCCCGCGCGGTGCAGGGACTCGGCGCGGCGATGGCTGCGCCGGCCGCCCTGTCCGTCCTTACCGGCACGTTCGCTGAGGGCCCGGCGCGCAACAAGGCACTCGGGATTTTCGGGGGTGTGGCTGGCAGCGCCGCCTGCCTGGGCCTGGTCGTGAGCGGGGTACTTGTTGGCGGCCCCGGCTGGCGGTGGATCTTCCTGATCAACGTGCCGATTGGCATCGCGCTGGCCGGATTCGTGCTCACGTGTGTCCCCAAGAGTGAACGGGCCCACCGCGGATCAGCCGATGTGCTCGGCGCGGTCACGGTCACCGCTGGAATGCTGGGGATCGTCTACGCCATCAACAAGAGCGCCGGCTACGGCTGGATCTCGCCCACCACCCTCGGCGTCCTCGCCGGCGGCGCGGCGATGCTCGGACTGTTCGTCGTCGTCGAGCAGCGAGTCACCGCACCGCTTATTCCGCTGTCGATGTTCCGTCTTAAGACCCTCACGACTGCCAATATCGTCGCCGGCCTGGTGATGGGCTCCTTCTTCGGGACCGGCTTCCAGATCACGCTGTTCCTCCAGCAGGTGCTGGGCTACTCCCCGCTGCGCACCGGCGCCGCCGGTGTCATCACCGCCGTCAGCTCGATAATCGTCGCCAGCGCCATCGCCGCGCGAGTGGTCGGACGACTCGGCGCCGCACGGACGCTGGTCATCGGGCAGGGCATCGCCGTCGCCGGGCTGCTTTACCTGTCCAGGATCCCCGTGAACTCCGGCTACTTGAGCGACCTGTTCCCCGCGTTCCTCGCGTCCGGAATCGGCATCGGCCTGTCCGGGGTGGCCGTCCAGGTCGCGGCGTTCACCGGGGTCAAAGACAAGGTCTCCGGACTCGCCGGGGGCATGGTCTCCACCGCGCAAGAAGTCGGCGCCGCCCTCGGGCTCGCGATCATCGCAACCGCGGCACTCGCCCGCTCAGCAGAAGTCACGCACGCCGCCGGCCGCCAGACCGCCGTCCGCGCTCTCGCCCAGACCGCAGGCTTCCAGCGCGGCGCGCTGGTGGCCGCCGGGTTCAGCATTGCCGCCGCGCTCGCCGCCGGGCTCCTGCTCCGGCGAGCCGAACAGACGGCGGCCTCGGCTCGCCCGCCGGAACCAGCGCCCGAACCGGCACTGAGTGCGCCTTGACGTCACGATGCTCTTGGCCGTCGTCCAACCTGAGTGAGTGATGAAGATGGAGACACGAATGGCTGAGCCCGGGCCGGTAACCGAACTGAGCGCCTTCAGCAGCGACGATGCGATCCCGACCGAGTGGCGGCAAGGACGCAGGGAGCTGCAGGATGCCAAGGTGTACTGGCTGTCAACGGTCCGTCCGGACGGCCGTCCGCATGTCACCCCGCTGCTGGGCATCTGGCTGGACGGTGCCCTGTACTTCTGCACCGGCCCAGACGAACGCAAAGCCAAGAACCTCGCGCGCAACCCCCACTGCGTGCTTACGACCGGCTGCAACAGACTCGACGGGCTGGACCTCGTCGTCGAAGGTCAGGCGGCAAAGGTGAGTGACCCGGCCGAACTCCGTAGCGTCGCCGACACATTCGAGTCGAAGTACGGTGCGCACTTCACGGCGCCTGAGGGTACCTGGTTCGGTCTCGGGGACGCCATCCGGCGGGACGAAGCCCTCGTGTTCCGGGTCGCTCCCATGACGGCTTTCGGATTCGGTAAGGGCACCCCGTACAGCCAGACCCGGTGGAGCTTCACTGAGGCTGAGGCAGGTACAGCATGAATGATGAGCGTATTCAGGCCGAGATTCAGGCCGCAATAAACGAGTTGGTTACCTCCGGCGCGGAAATCGGACTGCAAGTCGCGGTGATCAAGAACGGTCGTGTGGTTACCGACGCCGTGAGCGGAACCGCTGATCCCCGGACCGGAGTTGCAGTCTCCGGGGACACGTTGTTCTGGGCAGCGTCCACGGCGAAAGGTGTCGCGACCTCTGTGGCGCACGTCCTGGTCGAGCGGGGCGAGCTTGACTACGACATGCGAGTCGTTGACGTGTGGCCGGAGTTCGGATCGCACGGCAAGGACAAGGTGACGTTGCGCCACGTTCTACTCCACACTGCCGGCGTCCCCGGCCTTCCACCGGGCACCACCGTGGGCGACCTCTGCGATTGGGATCACATGTGCGCAGTACTCGCCGACGAGGAGCCCTGGTGGGAGGCTGGCACGTGCTTCGGCTACCACGCAAAAACCTTCGGGTTCCTGCTCGGTGAGATCATGCGCCGGGCCACCGGGCGCACCATATCGACGCTCCTGCGAGACGAAGTCACCGGCCCGCTCGGCGTCGAAGACGACGTCCACTTCGGGGTACCGCAGCCGCTTTTGCCGCGTGTCGCGCGACAAGTTGCGTCCGACGATCCTGTGCCGGATTTCCCGGAGCCAGGATCGCCGCTAGACCGCGCAATGCCCCGCGGTGTCCTGCCCGACGCCAAATACGCTAACCGCTCCGATGTTCTCACATCCGACATCCCCTCCGAGGGCACCATGACCGCACGCGGCGTCGCCCGGATGTATTCCGCCCTACTCGGACACGTCGGTGGTGTCACCCTCGTTTCACAGCGACGGCTTGCGAGCATGGCAGCGGTTGCATTCACCGGAATGGACCAGGTGATGGGCTTCCCCATCTCGTGGGCATTCGGCTACAGCCCGGACCGTCCTGGCGGCGTTCCGTCGCGCCCCGGCTCTACGTTCGGGATGGTGGGGATGAACGGCTCGGCCGCCTACGCGGATATCGATTCCGGTGTCGCGGTGGCCGTGATGCGCAATCGCTTCACCCCCGGCGATCTGACGACTGCAGCGCGGATCGACCGGCTCGTCGCCAAGACGACGTCGTGAATCAGACGCGACTCGCCGCACGTTGGGAATCGACCAGCCGCAGTGCCCCTCGTACCCCGGCCGGTACCTTCCCTCGGCTGTGGGTCCTCCCTGGACACGATGCCGTTGCCATTTGGGCTGGTCCGTGACTTCCAAGCCACGTACTGCGGCCCGCTTCTCCAGGTCAGCGAGCTGGTTGGCGACACCGTATCCGACGCCCAGCGTATCCTCGCTGACCCGGGCGTAGGTGACCCAGGTCGCCGTGTATGCTACCGCAACCAGGAGCCAACGTGCAAGTCATAACAACACAGGTGAGCCACCCAGCGCCTGCCGGTCGGAGATTCGACTATCGGAGCACGCGCATGCGCCGGGGTGCCGCGTAAGGTTGCGGTCATCAGCGTAGGATGCGGCGAGTTCTGCCGTGGGGCGTCCTGGGGGGCGCCCCATGTGTGCGCCCGGCATCCGGGCCGGGTGATCGCGCCGGACACGACCGTTGCGATC
>OBLW0100004587.1_pt1 | contig 10522 bp, 9 predicted proteins | sample 1520161 | NCBI WGS metagenome assembly OBLW01 (sample SAMEA3539309, study PRJEB22396) | soil metagenome | biome: tundra; feature: field; material: soil | place: USA | collected 2010-05 | depth 0.15 m
AGCTAACTCTAAGTTACTTGCACGCTCACCGCGAAAGTTTCCCCGGACAGCAGTGCGTTGGTTTAATGACTGTACAATTCCAGGTTTTGATCCCCAAAAATATCCGGATCATTGGGAGTAAGGCGGGTGGGACGGGTGGCCCAGCCAAGCATGCCAGTGGTACTACTCAGATGAGGGTGCCCCGTCCAAGCCGGTTTTGCTTGGGCGGGGATTTTATCTTGGTTGGAGAGAGACTTGGAATTTTGTATCACGCCGCGTGTTCGCGTGCCGGCGAAAGTCAACACACCCACCCACGCAAATGAAGCTTGGGTGGGGCACCCGGCTGTTCTTCATTGCTCTTCATCAGGGCCTCATCCTCATATTACCCGCTGCCCATATTAACTTCCCTACCCTAGAAAGCAGCGGCTCCCTATACCGGATTGCGAGTGGTCTACGACCTACCAATAGAAAGACTTTGAACTCTCCGGCGGCAACAGCACTGCCGCGATTAACTGTAATTCTAGCGAAGACAAACGCTGGTTGAAGAATCGTCCGTGGGTCATCTTTCCCAATGCCCTGCGATCCGGTTGCATGAATGCAAAGGCCATCATCTGGCATGTAAGGTCGTGTGATGTTATAGTCCACATTCCATTGTGTCTGCTTAAATACTGCGAGAAGTTGGTTGGCGTACCAGTTAGCCTCGCTGTCGAGTGGATCGACTTTTATCGTGAGCGCATGTGATGGGTGGTGGGATAGGTATTCCCGCAACCTTCGCGCCTGTGTCTTGGTTATTCGGCGCGGCATGACGTATCTGTCTACGTCTCTGCGGATGGAGCGTACATACGCAATGACAACGATTGCAAGGTATCCCAGTCCTACAGCAAGGGCGGTGTATCGATAGCGTATATCGGGACGGGTAATGGCGATATAGGTCGCTGGCCCTAGCACCACTAGCGCACGGTAAGCCGCGACCCGTTCTAAAATCTCGGAAAATCTTTCTCCCACAAAACCGCCTATTCGGGCCCAAGTGATGCCGAGAAAGAAAAGGCCGAGTGCCAATCCTGTCCATGCCCCCCATACATGAAACGGCTTTCCCTCTCTGAAGGTTTCTTCGGCAGCAAATGAAAACGGCAGTGCAAATAACATCAAAAGTTCAAAAACTGCCTTGTTTCCACTCGGCGCCTCGTCGGGCATAATTAGACCTCGCAGAATCGAGATCATCGTATGCCCCGAACAGTGGACGGGGCAAGGTAATACTTGCCAAAGGAAGGCTAGGATGGAGCACCCGGCATGGTACACCTATCAGGACTACCAATCATGCAGGGCGGGGCACTGATGACAGAACCGGATGACAATCAACCTCCCGACGTGTTCACTCGAAAATGGCTTCTGGTGATGATCCTATGCTTGGTGCCTCCATTCTTTTTGTTTGTACTTCTAGGCGATCCAGGGAGGGGGAGAGCCGCGGCAATTTGTACTTGCGTGTGCATGACAGCCATTAGAGCCTGCTGGGACTTGAGAAAACACCTATGGTTTTGGGTAACGGCAGCGATCCTGATCGTATTGCATGTGTTTCTCGTTCTGCTCATCCCTTGGACCGGCAAGAGCTATCCTGGTTACACGCTTCTGCCCGTAGGGGTATTGGATTACGGCATCGTGTACGGGTCCCTCAAACTGGTTGAGAAGGCGATGAAGAAGGGCGCGGGGGCAGTTCCCTGAACTGAAATCGGGTGGGGCGTGTGGCCCATTCAAGCGTGGCGCCCACAGGCTTGGGGAAGGCCATCCTCATCCCCCGGACGGCTGGTTACGAAAGGACAGTCGAGCCACTAGTCCTTTCGTGATCTTGACGAATTGCGCCTGCGATCTATGCTGTTAGGTTGGGCCCGGTGTACCCAATGCGAGCGGAGACGCGGAGCGCGACCGGCTCGGCTGAGTTCTTTGAAAAGTACAAGGATGTCAGCCGTCAGCCATCAGCTGTCAGCCGTCAGCTAAAGCTGGGCTAGAAAGTTTGCTCGCAGTTAGGAGCGGAGATTCCCAAAGAAACCGGCGCTCTTCGCAGGAGCCTGTAAGTCATAAAGTAACTCCTTCCTCTTCGCAATATCCCGTAAACCCTTGCGGCTCAAGATTTTGACTGTAAGTCTTTGGGGCTCAAGATTTTGCGGAGATTTTCTCGCACCAACTAATTGTTTTCAATATTTTACGGGCATCAGGGGGGAGGGGGGTAGGTCCGACTTTCAGCCTGACGCGCCCAGATCCGCCCCTCTGTTGGGCTGACCTGGGGTCCCTGTCGCTATGCGCTACGACGTCACCGATGGTGGGTTCAGGGGCTCCGTTTTCTTGGCGGCGACGGAAACCGGTGTTATCCGCAAGGCGACTCCTCTTTTGAAGTTGACAATTAGTTGTTCTGAGCTAGCCGCCTTGGCCCAGAAGCTTCCATACAATGGTTCGGATCGAATGGTGATTGGCCCCGAAACGTCCGGGCGGCTCTGCTTAGAACAGCAGGCGGACACAAGCCAACATGATCGCGGCCATGATCGTTTGTACTCCGAGTGCCAAAGCGAGTGGCCGCACGCCACGAGTGCGCAAGCGGTACAGACTGGTTCGCAGCCCCACTCCCGCGAAGCCCAGCAGAAACGCCCAGCGATAAAGATGATTCAGATTATCGACTGCAGCCGGCGACCAGAAATGAAAGCTGGCCAGGGCCGAGAACACAATCAGGCCAAGGGCAAACTTGGGAAAGTGTTTCACCAAGCCTCGCGCGGTGGAGACGGTGCTGTTGGCCAGTTTCTCGCGGATCATTCCGTGCACGAAGTAGAGCAGGGCGGCGTCGAGAAACAGAGTCCGGCACAGCTTGGCGATGGTGGCGTAGTGACCTGCTGATTCGGAATAGGTGAAGCCAGTGGCCACAGCCTCCGCCGTGTTGTTCACGGCTAGACCGGCCCACAGCCCAAAGTGCAGCGGGCTGAGATGCAGAAGGTGCCCAAGGAATGGCATTACCGTCAGGCTGAGCAGTCCAAAGCAGAGGATCACCGAAACCGCGTAGCTGGTGTCTTCTTCGTCGTTACGCAAAGTACTGGACAGGGCAATGATCGCAGAGACACCACAGATGGCCATTCCTATCGCCAATAGCTGTCGGAGTGCGCCATCGATTTTGAACAGCCGGGTGAGCCAAAGGGTGATGCTGAGAGTGGCAACGATCTCGACTGCAGCTAAGCCAACCCCTTTGACACCCACTTCGGAAAAGCTGCGCAGTCCCATCTGCGAACCGAGAAGGACGATGCCCACTTTCCAGAACACCTCATAGGTGCGAGTCCCGACCTCAAACCATGCATGCAAGCCGACCGTGTTGCGTATCAGCATGCCGAGAACGATGGCATAAACCAGGCAATAGGAGTCGAGGCCTCCGCGCCCGAGGACCCGCGCAAGCGCTGCCAGCGCGACCAACAGCGCCAATCCGGGGACGAACCGCTGCAGATACTTCGCCCATCCCCTTAGATAGACATTCAGGGTCGCCAGCGGGTTCGTGCTGAACGATCTACCAAGGGACCTGGAAGTGGACATAACGAAATACCACACCAATCACGAGCGCTATTCCCAGCGACAGCCAGTCGATGCCGGGACGCAGGGAAATCACGAAGTCGGGCTTCTCAAGGGACTCGTCGGATTGAGATTTGGTCAAATCACACCTGGCGCGAGCTGCCGTTTCGCGCATTCATTCCGTTTTTTTCGAGAAGGTATGAATTCCGCACTCCAACTTGGCGCCACCCCAGCGACCGGAACGCGGGTCAGCGCCTTCCGCCGGGACACTCGTACAGGGTTGGCAGCCAATACTGCGATAACCCTGGTCGTACAACGCCAAGTGTTCAACCCCGTGCTCGGCCGTGTATCTCCAAACCTGTTTCCAATCCCATGCCGCCAGAGGGCTTACTTTCAGCAACCTTCGGCCGTTGGGCAAAAGGTGGTCCTCGACCGTCTTGAGATTCTTTCTCGCAGGCGACTGTTCCCGCCGCAATCCCGTGAACCACAGATCGAAAGGCTCAAGCGCTTTCATCAGGGGTTCGACCTTGCGCCGCTGACAGCAGCTACTCGGATCAGTGCGGTACAGTGTTCCCAGTTCAGACTCCTGTTCGGCTACGGACTGGGCCGGCATCACGTTGACAAGGTTCAAGTGCCACGACTCAACCATGCGATCGCGGTAAGCGTAGGTCTGAGCGAAGTGATAACCAGTCTCCAGGAAAAGGACGGGCACCTGTGGCAGTCGTTTGCGCAAAAGGTGCAGCACGACCATGTCCTCTGCCTGAAAGCTGCAAGTGATACATGCCGCGCCGCGATTCTCATCGAGGAGGCGATCAATCACTTCTTCGGGACCCAGGGTTTCGTATTGCTCCGCAATCGGCTGCCGGCTCATGAAGCGCCTTTTACTCTCAGCATGGTGGTCTCTTTCCAGATCAGCAGCCGTTCCATGATCTCATTCGCCACCTCGGATTCCGGCCGCTCGGTTGCGTCCACTTCGAAGAACGCGGACGAGCCAAATAGTTCCCGCAACGGTTGCCGGTGGGCGGTCCCGTCACTGGCTGAAAAGACAACTATCATTCCTGCGGAGCGAAAGGCGTGAACCACGGGAACCACCTCGCCCGCCTCGTAGTCGGAAGCGTTAATCAGGTGGGCAAACCAGCCGTCCTCGAACAGCCGGCGCTCGATCCGTTGCGCTACTGGCTGATGACCTTCAACCCACACCAATGCGGCTGGATGCCCGAAGTGTGCGGACCGCTCCTCTGCGGATACCGGGGCAGTTCGGTCGACTGCGTCGCCTGCTGGCATCAGCCGATCGCCCTGAATTGCTTCTTCAATCATTCCCGCGGCAACGGTGGCATTGGTCAACGGATCAATCAAGATGAAGCTGCCCATGCTCCTGATCTCGCGGTATCGGTCGAAGTACAGCGGCAACGTAGTCTCAACCTCTACCGAGGCAATGTCATTCATGCGAAGTGAGTTGGCTTCGAGTTTCACCAGCGAATCGATATCCACCCGATGATTGACTCGCGTCACCCGTGCCCTTACGATTCGCGTCGTGTGCTTCAGCAGATAGAGCTTTTGCCGGTCCATTTCCGTCGGGTGCAACCACACCAGGGACGCGACAAATCTGCAAGACACCGTCGGCGGTTGATCTGCTGCGGCCAGAAGATCGCCGCGACTTACGTCAACCTCGTCTTCCAGGGTGAGAGTGACCGAACTGCCGGCGGTGGCTGCTTCAGCCTCGCCGTCGAAGATCACGATCGACTTCACCCGCGTCTTGATACCGGACGGCAATGCGACCACGGGTTGCCCCGGGCGAAAAATTCCGGATGCAACCTGTCCTGCAAAGCCCCGGAAACCGGAGTCTGGACGAATGACGTACTGCACCGGAAAACGCGCTGGACGTGAACTCTCGGTGTCGTGCACTTTGAGTTCTTCCAGGTATTCCAGAAGGGCAGGGCCATCGAACCACGGCATGCGTTGGCTGCGGCGCACCACGTTATCGCCTTCCAGCGCGCTCACTGGGACGGCATACACGTCTGCCAGGCCAAGCTTCTCCGCCAGGGCCAGAAAGTCATGTGCGATACGGTCGAACACTTCCTGCGAATATCCGACCATGTCCATCTTGTTCACGGCCGCGATGACGTGCCGGATGCCGAGCAAGCTGGCGATGTAGGCATGGCGCCGAGATTGCGAGAGCACGCTCTTGGTGGCATCGATCAGGACCACAGCGGCATCCGCCGTGGACGCCCCGGTTGCCATATTGCGGGTGTACTGCTCATGTCCGGGAGTGTCGGCGATGATGAATTTCCGCCGCAGTGTGGAAAAGTAGCGGTAGGCGACATCAATCGTAATGCCCTGCTCGCGTTCGGCGCGCAAGCCGTCGGTCAGCAGCGAGAAATCCAACGGGCCGGTCGATCGATTGATTCGGCTGTTGCGGACAGAAGCGAGTTGGTCCTCGTACACACTCTGGCTGTCGTACAGTAAACGGCCGATCAGAGTTGACTTGCCGTCATCTACACTGCCGGCAGTGGTGAAGCGCAAGACCTCGGAATGCCAGGGGAACAAGTTAACCACTTCGCTCAGCGCCGCATCGAGTTGTGCTCCGGAGGGGCCCACTAGAAGTAGCCCTCGCGCTTCTTCAGTTCCATCGAGCCCTCTTCGTCATGATCGATCACACGGTTTTCCCGTTCGGAACGCCGGAACGACAGCATCTCTTCGATGATCGCGGGAACGGTGTCGGCATGGGACCGAATCGCTCCTGTGCACGGCACACATCCAAGGGAGCGCATTCGACACATCAGGGTCTGGGGCTTCTCCCCCGGCAGCAGGCGCACGATGCTTTGTATCAGCAAGAGGGAACCGTCGCGGACGATCACCTCGCGTTCTTTCGCGAAATACAGCGGCACGATAGGAATGCTCTCCACATGGATGTAAAGCCAAACATCCAGTTCACTCCAGTTCGACAAGGGAAACACGCGGATGCTCTCTCCCTTGTGGTGTCTGCCGTTGTACAGGTTCCAAAGTTCAGGCCGCTGGTTCTTGGGGTCCCACTGGCCCATGGAATCGCGAAACGAATAGACGCGCTCTTTTGCCCGCGACTTTTCTTCGTCACGGCGCGCCCCGCCGAAGGCCGCATCGAAGCCACCTTCGGACAAGGCGTCAAGCAGGGCGCGGGTCTTCAAAGCGCCACAGCATTTTTGCGTGCCGAGCGCGTACGGAGTCGCGCCATCGTCTAACGCCTGGCGATTTGTGTGAACGATAAGTTCAGCCCCGATTTGGCGGGTGTAGGAGTCTCGAAACTCAATCATCTCGGGAAACTTGTAGCTGGTATCGATGTGGAGCAGCGGAAATGGAATCTTGCCGGGATAGAAGGCCTTCTGCGCCAGGCGCAGCATTACCGAGGAGTCCTTGCCAATCGAGTAGAGCATGACCGGCTTGGCAAACTCCGCCGCCGCCTCACGCAAAATGTAGACGCTTTCCGCTTCCAACGCCTTAAGGTGATCGAGTTGGCCATTCAGCTTCATCGCTCTTGGTCAAAAATAAACGCTTCCCGCTGACTTTCGTTGGCAACACCATTTCCTGATTGATGTTTGGCGGACGCCCCATCCTCTCGCACCACTATAAAGTCGTAAGTGGAAACAAACAAGGGTTGCCGCGCCGCCGCAGCGAAACCGTAAGAGCTGATCTTTCTCTGTCCGTGAGATCCGTGGCGCCTTTGTAAAATCAAGTCAGGCCGCACCGCATCGGTATTGTCGGCTGTTCCACCGAAGGCGCAGCTCTTTATTGTCTGACCATCTGCGTGGAAGGCGCGCCGCAATCCTGGCGCACCCAATCGCTTATAATGGTGCGGTTGCTAACGGGATGAGTACGGATATCGATGCGCGCGCCACTGATACGTTGGACGGTACCGGTTTGATCGTTTGGTTTACCGGACTGAGCGGCGCTGGGAAGACAACGATAAGCGAAGCGGTCCGCACGGAATTGCTAGCTCGACACCTGCGAGTCGAGGTATTGGATGGAGATGCAGTTCGCAAGGACCTAAGCAAAGATCTGGGATTCACCAGGGCCGGCCGCGACGAGAACATCCGGCGAATCGGGTACGTGGCCGGCCTGCTGGCGCGAAATGGCGTTATTGTCTTGGTGTCTGCGATCTCTCCTTATCGTGCTGGTCGAGAAGAGATCAGGCAGCGTTTTGGACGATTCGTGGAAGTTTTCGTCAACGCACCTCTCGATGTTTGTGTGGAGCGCGATCCAAAGGGATTGTACAAGAAGGCCCGCGCCGGGTTGCTCATGAATCTGACGGGTGTCGATGATCCTTACGAGCCTCCAATTTCGCCGGAAGTTGAGTGCTGCACGGACCGGGAATCAGTGGAAGACAGCGTTACCAAGGTTCTCTCGGCGGTGCTGCCGCTGACCTGACCTATATACTCGGCAGAATTTCTACCGAACTTCCTCGCGGGGTGTATAGTGTGGGGCTGTTGGGCGCCAGAACCGTCTGGATTCCGGCTGCGCAAGCGATACGAGATGCTTCGCGAGCTAGACATCGCGCGTGGTTCCCGGCGAAACCCCATTGAGAGGAAAAACTCAGAAGGCGTATCAAACCGCTCAAACCGCTCATCCCGCCATGTCCCGGATCTGTTTCCTGCACGCTGGAACCCACAAAACAGGTAGTAGCTATCTCCAGAATTTTCTTCAGTGCAACGAATATGCTTTGGCCAGCGAAGGTCTGTATGTCCCGACCACCGGCCGGGTCAGCCCGAGCGCCCACCACAACATAGCCTGGGAGCTCACCGGCGACGCCCGTTACAATCCGATCCACGGAACGTTGAGTGAACTGCTTACAGAACTTTCCTCGGTCCAAGCCTCGCGCGCCTGCGTGAGTTCCGAAGATTTTGAATATCTTTATCAAAATCCTGCGGCATTGCGGACCCTGCGATCAAGGTTCAACGCAATTGACTATACCGTCAAAGTACTGTTCTTTCTCAGGCCACAGGCTGACTATGCAGAATCGGTGTACGCAGAATCCGTTAAGCATGGCTTCAGCCTTGATTTTCCAGAATTCCTTGAGGTGTTTGCGAGGGGCGAATTTAAACAGAACGCCACACCAGATTACTCCGTCCTGCTCCATCCTTTCGCGGAGGTGCTTGGGGTTGACAATGTCATTGTGCGCCCATTTCGGAACTCGGGTAGATCCGATCAGATCTTGATCGACTTCTTGTCGCAGATGCTACCGGACTTTGAGCTTAGCAGTGGCAAATACCAGGTCAGTGGTTCCAGGGAGAATGTATCCATTCCTTTCTCCCAGGTGTTTCAGCTTTTTATCTGCAATAACTTGAAACAACAATTAACACCGGGTCAGATCGATTTGATTTCATTAGCCAAATCTGTTCAACCCGACACCAGCGGATATCAATATCTTTCCGGTCCCTTTGATGTCGTAGATTTTAAGGATGTCGCAACCAGATTCTGGAAGCTGGGCGTGTCTAATCTAAGAGTTCTAAGTAAATACCACGTCTTCATACCGTTTGTATCGGGCAATGCTTTTTGGAAAGATGTACGGGCGCTGTTGGGCTTCGACTCGAACAGCAGAAAGAGAAAGCTCTTGATCAAGAGGTTCCGCAGGACCTCCGCTGAACTCAAAGTGGTTGTGGACGAGCGGAGTCGGGGATGCGACAGATTGGGAAGTGGCGACGAATCGGAAAATGCTGAGTCGCGGCCCCGTCTCGTGGCGCATGATGCGGAGGGCTCAATGGCAGATTCTGATGGCATCGTCTCCGGATTGCGAAGGGAAATCATCGCGCGCGATGAACGCATAAAACGGTTGAGCGACGAACTGCTTCAGCGCGAACGCGAATTGCGCCAACTAGGAATCCAGGCGGCAAAGCAGGTCGCCGAGCGAGACCGTGAAATTGATCGCATCAAGGGGCAACGCAACGGATTACACAGCACACTGGCCGGGCCTCGGCCTGTCACATACTTCTTTGTTCGACTACGCTCGGCACCGGCGGCCTGCTACGCAGCCGCCCGTCGATTCGTTTCGAGCTTCAGGAGACGCAAGCTTGCCCGCCTCATCACTGAGACCGGATTGTTCGACGCCTCATTTTATTTAACGCAGAAGCCCGAATTGAAGGAAACAGGGATGGATCCGCTGGCCCACTTTCTCGAGCATGGCAGCGCCGAAGGTACTGACCCCCACCCGTTGTTCGATACGTCTTACTACCAGGAGCAAAACCCGGACGTTGTACGGATTGCAGTTAACCCTCTGCTTCACTTTGTCAAGCACGGGGCGCAGGAAGGACGTGATCCCCACCCCTTGTTCGACACGTCGTATTACTTGGAGCAAAACCCGGAAGTCGCTCGTGCGGGGAAAAACCCACTGGTTCACTTTATTAAGTATGGCGCTTACGAAGGGCGCAACCCCAACCCTTTGTTCGATGTTTCGTATTACCTCGAGCAGAACCCGGATGTCGCAAGCCTGGGCCTTAATCCGCTCGTCCATTTCGTTCAGCTTGGCGTGCGTGAGGGTCGAGACCCCCACCCCCTGTTCGACACCTCCTACTATCTACGAGAAAATCCAGAGGTCGCAACGAGAGGCCTCAACCCGCTCGTCCACTTTATTCGGTATGGCGCACTCGAGGGGCGCAACCCGAACCCCTTGTTCGATGTTTCGTATTACCGTCAGCACAATCCTGATGTCGAGGGCCGGGGATTCAACCCGGTCCTCCATTTCATTGCGACCGTCAACCCGCTGGTTCATTTCATCCAGTATGGCGTTCACGATATGCGTGATCCCCATCCTTTATTCGACACTTCCTACTATCTTGAGAACAACCCTGATGTAGCCCGGGCAGGGCTAAACCCGCTGGTACATTTCCTTAAGCGGGGTGGGTTCCAAGGACGCGACCCCAGCGCTTTGTTCAACGTCGCACAATACCTGGAGAAGAATCCGGATGTAGCAAACACCGGGATTAACCCACTGGTTCATTTCATCTTGCATGAACGGCGCGGTTCGACGTGCTCCTAG
>OBLW0100004593.1_pt1 | contig 10517 bp, 8 predicted proteins | sample 1520161 | NCBI WGS metagenome assembly OBLW01 (sample SAMEA3539309, study PRJEB22396) | soil metagenome | biome: tundra; feature: field; material: soil | place: USA | collected 2010-05 | depth 0.15 m
GCAATCCCTTGGACCGTTCAGGCCGCGCTCAGACTGCCGGATCTAAGTTGAATTGCAAACTGGGATGCGTGGGATCGCGCTGAAATAGGACGTACGCCCGCCGCGCGCTCTGCTGGACCTCGGCGGGCAAGACCGCAAACAAGGTCTTAAAGCGGGCGGTGCGCCGGGACCGCATCCGCTTAGAAACCCATTGGCTCGGTCTTGCCGGCGAAATACTCCTGCCGTGCTTCTTCTTCCAGCGCCTCGATACTCAACAGCGGATGGCCCGTATCATGCTCTAAGGCGATCTCTTCAAGAACCATCGCCGCCAAAGCGTCCTGTCTCTCGGGAGGCAGGTCCGCAACCGTTGCCACGGCCTTGCGCAGCAGTTCCGTCACAATCCGATGTTAGCACAGGCACCCTACCCCGCCCGCCGCGCACGCGCCCTGCAAATCAGCTTCCCGGCGATCACCACGCCCGCCGCCGCTGCCGCTTCCACGCCATAGCGCTGCCAATCGGACGGATGCGCCAGGCGCGCCACCCATGAGTCGGTCAGAATCAAATCCGCTCCCACCTTGCCGAGAATCGCGGACCCCACATAGATCAGCGCGGGGTAGCGGTCCATCAACGTGGCCAGCAGGTTGGCCGTGAAGACCACCAGCGGAATGCTGAGGCTTAGGCCGAAAACGATCAGATAGATACTGCCCTTGGCCGCCCCCGCGATGGCCAGAACGTTATCGGTGGACATGGTGATATCCGCCACCACGATGTACCAGATGGCTTGCAGCAGCCGCCCGGCCACCGCCGGCGCCGCCTCCGGCACATCGCTCGCATCCAGCAACACCTTCAATGCAATCCAAAGGATGAGAAATCCACCAACGAGCTGCAGATAAGGAACGCTCAGCAGCCGCGTGAAAACTGCCGTCAATGCCACCCGCAACGCTACCGCGCCTGCCGCGCCGCAAGCGCTGGCGGCCCGCCGTTGCCGCTTGGGCAGCGAGCGCACCGCCACGGCAATCACCAGCGCGTTATCGCCCGCCAGCAGCAGGTCGATCGCGACGATCGTGACGACGCCGGCCAGAAAGTGCCAGGCGCTCATAAATTCCCACGCCGGCGGAAATAGTTCCGCGCAACCCGCGCGTCCGCCAGGATCCGCGCTTTGAGCGCGTCCGGATTATCGAACTTGCGTTCCTCGCGAAGGCGGTGCAGGAACGCCACGCGGATGCGGCGCGGCGGCTCGCCTTCCAAGGGGTCGAGCAGAAAAGTCTCGATGGTCCGCTCGCTGCTTTCCCCGAAAGTCGGACGGTAGCCAATGTTGGTGATGGAGTTCCATTCGCGGCCGTCGTCCAGGTCGAGCGTGCGGGTCGCATACACGCCGCGGGCGGGGATCGTTTCCGCGTTGGTGTCCAGGTTCAGCGTCGGCACGGTCTGTTTCGATCCCACTCCGCGTCCGCCCTTCACCTCCCCTTCCAGCGCGTAAGGACGTTCCAGGAATCGCGCCGCCAGCGACACCCGCCCCGCCCCCAGCAGTTCGCGAATGGCGCTGCTGCTCACCGTCCGCCCGCGGCAGGAAACGGCGTCCACGATTTCCGTCTCGTATCCATATCGCCGCCCCAATTCCTCCAGCGTGTGAAAGTCGCCTGCGTGGCGATGGCCGAAACGGAAGTTGGCGCCCACCAGCGCCGCCCGCGCGCCCAGGCGGCCCGCCACGATGTCCCGCACGAATTCCTCGGGCGTCAGGCGCGCCACCTCGGGAACGAAGGGAAGTATCAATACCTGCTCCACGCCCTCCGCGCGCATCAATTCGGCGCGGCGCAGGGGCGAAGTGAGCAGTGGCGGCGTACGTTCCGGCGCCACCACGCGCGTGGGATGCGGATCGAACGTGAGAACCGAAGGCTTCCACCCGCGCTCCCTGGCGAGCGCTACCAGCCGCCGCAGAATTCGCCGATGGCCCCTGTGCACGCCATCGAAATTGCCGATGGTCAGCGCGCTCGGCCCGAAATCCGCGGGAACCTCGGCTAGGCTGCGATAGATCCTCATGGATTAACGCACGCCCTCCACTAGCAGCTCGAGGCCGTCGTACGCCAGCCGGATGTGCGGCGGGAGCAGGCTCTCCGCGCGCTCATGCCCCAAATCGTGGCAGATGTGCGTGAAGAAGGCGCGCCGCGGGGCAAGTTTTTCCACCGTCCGGATGGACCTTTCCACGGTCGAGTGTGTGGGGTGCGGTTTGTAGCGCAGCGCGTCCAGAAAAAGCACGTCCAGGCCGCGCAGCAGCTCCATGGAAGATTCCGGGATGTCGCTGTGGTCCGTCAGGTACGCGGCCCCGCCGAAACGAAACCCGTAGATGGTCTGCCTGCCGTGCAGGACCGGAACCGGCGTGAACTCCACGCCGAACAGGTCCACGGCGGCGCCGTCGAGCAGCCGCGCATCAAGCTGCGGGACATTGGTCTCCCTCGTTGCCTGGTCGAAAATGTACGAGAAGATGCGCTCAATGCTCGCCATGGTTTCGGCCGACGCGTAGATCGGAATGCGCCCCTTCTGCCGGAAGTTGAACGGCCGCACGTCGTCCAGGCCCATGACGTGGTCCGCGTGCGCGTGGGTAAACAGCACGGCGTCCAGATGGTCCAGCCCCACTCGCAGCGCCTGCGTGCGGAAATCCGGAGTGGTGTCGATCAGAACGTTGCGTCCTTCGTAAGCCACCAGGATGGAGGGCCGCAGCCGGGCGTCCCGCGGGTCCGCGGAGGTACAGACGCCGCAATGGCAGCCAATCGTGGGCACGCCGACGCTGGTACCGGACCCCAGCACGACAATCTTAATTGGGGGCGACGCCATTCAGGTCTTCTGAGCGGCCGCCTTGGCGACTTCGTCCGACACCTGGACGAAACGGAACCGAAGTTCGGTGAGGGAATTCTCCAACAGCCGCCGTTCGTCGAGTTCCAGATTGCCCTTGGTCTTATCGAGCAGCATGCCCATCAGGTCGATGGAGTGGCGCGCTAACGGGAGGTTCGGCTCTTCCTTGTCCTCCTCGCCGAAGCGCATCAAGCCGAGCTGCATTTCGGCCTGGGCTCGCAAGGAGAGCACCAGGAAAGCGAATGACGCCGGCGGCAGCGGCCCGCGCGCGTCCTCCTGGGCGGCTTCGTTGGTTTCGGGGTCGTTCATCAGCCCCCATTTTACAACCTCTTGCCTGTTTGCCGCCCTTGCCGATATAATCAATCACCGAATTAGCGGGGCCGTCCCGCGCTGGAGGATGAGATTCAGCCAACCGTCGGTAAGGCCTTCAGGTCGCCGCGATTCACCTACCCCGCGCTTGCCATCTTGACTCTCGCGGTGATCGTGCTCTTCTATTACCTCCCTGTCACCCGTCGAAATGCCGCCTTGCTGAACGATAGCGCGTTTCGCAGTCTTGCCAGTATTGCGGACCGCGTCCAAAGCCGCACGGATGTCTACAGCTCCGTCGTCGAACAGACTGCTTCCATCGACCCCCAAAAGCGCTCGTCTTATCTCACCGAGCAGGTGCCCGATCTGGCGTATGTCAATTGCGCCAGTGCGCCCGCGCCGGCCCACGGTTCGGCCGCGGAGGGCATTAGCATGGCGCGCTGGAGCCAGCCGGATGGCTTCGGTCTTCTCTTCCGCTATCACCCCGAGTCCACGGCCAAGTCCGGCGCCCAGGCGGACACCTGCGCGTCGGCGTCGGTCGATCGCTTGATGACGCCGCTCGCGCCGGAAGGGACATTCGATGAGCTGCTTGTCGCGGACGAGGATGGAGCCGTCCTGTTTTCTACCGACCGGTCGGGCATGCGCGTCGCCAGCATTGCCCACCTGTTCGCGGACGCCAATCCCAGCGCTGCCGGAACCAGCGGGACCGCTTCCTCGCCGGACCCGCCGGAACCGGCGGCTCAGGCTCCAACCACGGCTCAGCCGCAACCGGGGCCGAATTCCACGTTTCTGGCGCGCGCCGCGGCCAGCAATGTCTGGCCGGTGCAACTCGCCGGAACCGCCTATCAGGCCTTTCTCATACCTGTTCCTTTGCGGCTGCCGCGGTCGGACCTCGTGCGAACCGGCTCCACAGGCGCGCGCTTCGTTCTGTGCGGTCTGATGGAGCAAGCCAATTACCGGAGGGCGGTCGCGGCGGTCCCCGGTCCCGCAATCATCCTCATCGGGTTGGTGCTCTGTGTGATCGTGATCGGCAGTTTGCCCATCTTGAAATTCACCCAGATGCGGGCCACCGAGACCATCCCGCGCCGAACCGGATTGCATTATTCCGTGATGACCGTTTGGGCCATGGCGTTCCTGGTCATGCTGCTGATTCACGGGGCGTATCTGCTGCGCGAATTCATTCTTTACACGGATACGGATTCCCGGCTGGAGCAGCTTGCCGGCGCGGTGGCGGGCAACTTCAGCAGCGAAGTGCAACGGTCCCTGGCCACGCTCAACGCCGTCGAAGCATCCGCCAAGTTCCGGAAAACGCCGGCGAATCGCGCCAAACCGGACGCCGCCTGCGGCTCCGATACGAAAGCCGGCTCTCCCGGCGCCGATTCCTGGCAAGGCGGCCTCTTCTCTAGCGGCCTGCCGTTGACCGGGTACCCGTACTTCGACATGCTCATCTGGGCCGATAAGGCCGGCAACCAGGAAATCAAATGGAGCGTCCACAAAACGCCCACGCCGGACAAGAATCTCTGCGGGTACGCGTTCTTTCAGGGCCCGCTCCACCAGCAGCTTTGGAGCTTTTCGGGGCAGGGCGCGGACGGACCGCGCTTCCGCGTCGATCCGCTGCTGTCCCCCAACACCGGACAATACATCGGCATCGTTGCGCAGGCCGTCGCGCCTGAGCAAGCCGCTGGCCGGCCGTTGAGCGTGGCCACCGTGGCGACGCCCCTGTTGAGCCTGGTCAATCCGATCCTTCCGCCGGAATACGGCTTCGCCATCGTCGATCCGTCCGGCCTGGTGCTCTTCCATTCCCAAAGCCAAAAAGATGGCAATGAGAATCTGTTTTACGCCAGCGAGGACAATCCCGCGCTCCGGGCGCTGGTGTCCTCACGTAACTCCGGTTCGCTGGTCCTCTACTATCTAGGCGTAAAGCACCGGGCGCATGTGGGGCCGATGACCGGCCTGGACGATTGCCCATGGGCTCTCGTCACCTTCCGCGATCTGACGCTGGGACAATCCCAGCACGTCGAACGCATGACCCTGTTTGCAATCCTCTGCATGCTATACCTGCTCGCCATCGCCATCGTCGGGCAGGTGATTCCCCTGCCGCCTTACCCCTTGCGGTGGCTGTGGCCCACGCGGGCCCGTGCGGGGCGGTATCGCCTGTTGAGCCTGGCGCTCGCCATCGGGATCTGCGTTTACTACACGCTGACGTTGGCGTTGTCCCGGCGCGCCATCCTTGCCACCGCCGTTCTGGTCCCAGTCGGCTCGCTCGCCGTTGTGTTGTTGGCATTGCGGGCCTGGGCGCCGAAATCCGAGCCGGGCCCGGAGGGCGCCCCGCCGGAGAGCGGTTGGGCTTCACGCCTTCGCACCCTCCTTGGCGCGCACACCAGTTACACCTTGGTCGCGTTGGGGCTGCTCCTGATTTTCGGCGCCGTGCCTTGTATCGGGTTTTACCGGATTGCCTACGACTACACCGAGTATGCGTTCGCCAGACGCGCCCTGGGGTCCACCGCGGTCGCCGTGGAGCAGCGAGCCTGCCGCGTGTCGGCCGGGTACGACGATGTCAGCTTCTCCGCCGATGCGAAGTTAGACGAAACCGCCAAAGAGTCGTTCCTGCGGCAGAGGTTGGAGCAGGAGCGTCTGGACCGGTACGACGCCGTTTTTCTGAAGCCGCGGTCCGCGGCGGCTCAAGCGGCTCAGCCGCAAGCCCCGGTCGCCGGCGCCGGCCGGGTCAACGACCTGCTCGATTTTGTCACGGCGCATTTGCCGGTTTTGTATCCGCCGCCGGAACAGTCTTCGGCAGGTCCTTCCACTTGCCTCGCCGCTGCCTGGAATCTCCAAGCGCCGTCGGGAACCCGGATGCGGCTCCGGCCAGATTCCGCCCACAATATTTCGCAGGACCTCCAGGAGGATCTGGATTTCGACTACCTGAGGCCGGCGGGGTTCTTCTACGCCGCGCTCCTCCTGATTGCGGCCGGAGCCTTCTTTCTGCTCCGCGCCACCATCCAGCGCCTCTTCGTGACGGATTTCCGCCCCGATGAACCATGGCCCGAAGTCTTGATCGATCCTCCTCCGCCTCTCGACCGCAACCTCATCCTGATCGCACAGCCCTTTTCGGGCCTGACCAAGGCATTCTCGAAGCGGGACAACCTCCGCGTCATCGACCTCGCCGCGGCGCTGCGCGAAGACTCGTTCCACCTCGGCCAGGTCGCGGAGCCGGTCGTCGTTCTGGATCATTTTGCCTTCGCCTGCAACGATCCCGCCGCAAATCGCCGAAAGCTCGACATATTGGAGCAGCTCGTCTACTTCCAAGGCAAAACGGTCGTGATTCTGACCACCATCGACCCTTTGTTTTACCTCGAGGCGGGTCCCGGCCTGGGGGCCCATCCTTCGCTCGATGCGCTGGCGCCGGGCGAGGAGATGGAGCGCTGGAACAAAGCGCTATTCAACTTCAAGACCGTGCGCGTCGCCAACGCGCCGGCCATAACCGGCCCGGAGTACTACCGGATTCTTTGGTCCACGTGTACCAAACGGGAACGCGTGGCGCTTTACCAGCTCGCCTTCGAGGGCTGGGCCAATTGCCAGAATCAATCCGCGCTGAAGCACCTGGTAAAGCGGGGCATGATCGAGACCGCGCCGGAGTTCCGTATCTGCGACGAGGCCTTCTGCGACTTCATCCGGCAATCCGTCGGCAAACAGGACCGCAAGAGTTGGGAGCGGCAGGACGAGATCAGCTCCTGGGACGGTTTGAAAGCCGCTCTCGTTGTATCCGTCGGACTCGCCGGCGGCGCTATCGCCCTGATCTACGGCCAGCAGGCCATCGGCTTTGTGGTGGCCGGCGTGGGCGCGCTCGCTCCCGTCATCAAGACAATCACGGACCTTCGCGGCAAAGAAAAGCCAGGCGCCGAAAAAGCCGAGTAGAGTGGGGCGGACCGGGGCACCCACGCCGTTCGTGGGTCAGTCTGCCTTCTTCGGCCGCCGCCTACTCGAATTCCCAGCCCCGGAACCGGTGTTGGTGCTCAACCATGTCCACGCGCTTGCCGCGGAATCGCACCCCCTCCATTTCCAGGCGCGTCCGCTGCTCGAGGCCGGCTTCGTATTTCAGCTTGATCTCGCCTCCCGCGCCCACCACCCGCTGCCAGGGCAGCTTGTTGCCTTCCGTGCGCAGCAACTGCGCCACATGCCGGTGGTAGAGCGGATACCCGGCCGCGGCGGCCACCTGCCCGTAGGTCGCCACCTTGCCCCGTGGAATCTGCCGTATGGTCTTGCGCATGGCCGCGTCGCGTTTGGCGTTGCGGGGCGCGCGCAACAATCGTCGGGCGGCTTCCCGTGCAGTCAGTCTCCGCATCGCCGGCCTTACGGGCACTTCTCCGAGTGCATCAGTTCGCTCCCCATGGTGAGCGCCCGGCATCCCGGCGTCCCGATTTCTTCGAGCGGCAGACCGTTCCAATAAAGCGTGGCCGGAACCCACTGCGGCGGAACGTTTACGCGCAGTTCGGTCACCGTTCGCGTTACGATCCGGATCGCGTTCTCATCGCGAACGTATTTCGCCTGGACCCGCGCCGTGATCGGCTTGGGACGCGCCGGCAGCACAATGTGGGTCTCGATTCTCTTCCGCTCCGCGCCGCGCGCCACCAGGACCACCGCGGCTCGCTCTTCGGTGGCGTCCCGCATGATCCGCTCGTACTGGCGCGCGTTCTCGATGGGCTTTCCATCCAACTCCAGAATTCGGTCGCCCATCTTCAGCGGGCCATCGTATTTCGAGGGCAGGGAAGACACCAGAACGCCCGGTCCGGGGTCGTCGGCCTTGTAGCTGAAGCCCCCCAGATCGAGCGCGGCGCCGGAACCGGGCTTGATCGCCGTGGCGGGCAGCACGTCGTTGCGCTCCCCCGCGTCGACCTTAGTCATCTGGGTCCAATAGCAGTGGGCGAACGCCATCGAGTTCGTTTCGCAATCGATCTCCGTGGGGAACTCCTCGCGCGCGTGCCCCGCCAGCCATTGGATTACGCCGGCGATTGTCAACCCGCTCGTGGAACGCCACTCCAGGTTGAGGCCCGCGGCCTTCAGCTTCTCCGCCACCGCCTGGTCGCCTTCGCCGGCCCCCGCCCATAGTATCGGCGTGTGCGTGAAATTCGCCGTGAAGAGGATTCCGCTATCGATGGCCTGTTGCGGCGATCCCCCCAATGCGACCGCCGCCGCCCACACGTCCGGCAACCGCGATGCGGCGTAGAACACCGCCCCGGATGCCGCGCCGCGCCCCGCCAGGTAGACGCGCGCCGCATCCACCCCCGAACCCCGTATGGCCTCCTGGACCGCCGCCGCCAGCGCCTGCGCGCGTACATCGATGGCCGCGTCCGCCGCCAGTCCCGCCGGAGGCGCAATCACTTGCCACCCGGCGACCTTAGCCCAGGTTTCCCATTGCGCCGAGTCCGCCCGATCAAGCAGCGCGAAGGCCGGCGTACTTGCCGCCGCTCGCTGCCCCGCCGCCAGGCAGCCAACCGCCGCAACCGCCACCGCGCCGCGCCGCCACCAAAGTCTCATTTGGAAGAAGGCTTACTCGGGCTGGTTGCCCTTGAGCCTACTGACGAGGTCGGCGAAGGATTCTCTCTCCAGGTCGATGGCCCGGAGCGCGGCGGAGATGGCGCGGATACGGGCGGAGGCCAGGGTCCGTCCCGCCATCTCGTGCACGGAGGCCCGTCCCTCCATCTCGACAAGGTGCTGCTTCAATTCCGCGTCCACAGCGTCATGCCCCTCTGCGCGTCTTCCTCACTGGCGCGATCTCGGCCAGAAGCTCGTCAAGAGGCCGGCCTCTCCCTGCCTCGTATTCCATGCGGCTCATTCGGATATCCTCGCGGACCCTGGGGTCGCGCAGTTCCAGATCGTCTTCAATCTCATCTGCGAGGCGATGCGCCACGGACCCATTGTACCCCCCCGAGAGTTGCCCCTTGTGCGCGTCGCTGGGCCGCCCCTCAGACCGTATAATGAATATATTCATGCACCAGAAACTCAATCGGAGGGTTGTCGATCCCGACCCCCAGGAGACCGCCGAATGGATGGAAGCCCTGGATCAGGTGATCGACGAAGCCGGGCCCGACCGCGCCGCCTACATCCTCGAGCAGCTTACCGGTCACGCGGGGATCTCCGGCGCCGATGTGCCGGCCTTGCAGAACACCCCGTACATCAATACCATTCGTCCCGAAGATGAGGTCCCCTATCCCGGCGACCGCGCCATGGAGCGACGCATCAAGAGCCTCATCCGTTGGAACGCCATGGCCATGGTGGTGCGCCAGAACAAGTACGACCCCGGTATCGGCGGCCATATTTCGACCTACGCGTCCCTGGCCACCCTGCTCGAGGTCGCGTTCAACCACTTTTTCCACGCCGCGTATGGGGACCAGCCAGGCGATATCGTCTATTTCCAGGGCCACGCCTCGCCCGGCGTCTACGCCCGCGCTTTTCTGGAGGGCCGCCTCAGCGAACAGCAGCTTCAGAATTTCCGTCACGAGCTGCGCGACACTCCGGGCCTCTCCTCCTACCCCCACCCGTGGCTGATGCCCGATTTCTGGCGCTTCCCCACGGTTTCCATGGGTCTCGGTCCCATCAACGCCATTTACCAGGCGCGCTTCATGCGCTACATGGAGAACCGCGGTCTGATTCCCGTGGCGCCGCGCAAGGTGTGGGCCTTCCTGGGCGATGGCGAAATGGACGAGCCGGAGTCCATGGGCTCGCTCACCCTGGCCTCGCGCGAGAAGCTCGACAACCTGATCTTCGTCATCAACTGCAATCTCCAGCGGCTCGATGGCCCCGTGCGAGGCAACGGCAAGGTGATTCAGGAGCTCGAAGCGGCCTTCCGGGGCGACGGCTGGAATGTCGTCAAGTTGATCTGGGGCGGCGATTGGGACGCTCTCCTCGCGCGCGATTCCACCGGCCTGCTGCGGAAACGCATGGGCGAGGTGGTGGATGGCGAGATGCAGACCTACGTCACCCGCGACGGCGCCTACATCCGCAAGAATTTCTTCGGCAAGTACCCCGAGCTGCTCGACCTGGTCTCTCACCTCAGCGACGACGATCTGTTCAAGCTGCGCCGCGGCGGTCACGATCCGGGCAAGGTTTACAACGCCTACAAGACGGCCGTGGAAACCACCGGCCGGCCCACCGTGATCCTGGCCCACACCATCAAGGGCTACGGCCTGGGCGAGGCCGGCGAGGGACGCAATATCACCCACCAGCAGAAGAAGCTCAACGAGCAGGAACTGGCGCATTTCCGCTCGCGTTTCGAGATCCCCATTCCGGAGGAGGCCGCCCGCAACGCCGGTCTTTACCGGCCTCCCAAGGACAGCCCGGAGATGGCCTACCTGCATGAGCGCCGCCGCTTGTTGGGCGGCTAC
>OBLW0100004594.1_pt1 | contig 10517 bp, 8 predicted proteins | sample 1520161 | NCBI WGS metagenome assembly OBLW01 (sample SAMEA3539309, study PRJEB22396) | soil metagenome | biome: tundra; feature: field; material: soil | place: USA | collected 2010-05 | depth 0.15 m
TTGCAGTGGATCCACGGCAGGATGAGGAAGCGGGCATTGTTCACGACGAGGTGCAAGTTGCGTTGTCGCTGATCGGTCGTCCAGCCGATGACTTGGTCCCGAGGTTTGACCTTCCAGGCGCTCGCGCCGAAGCTGATGGCGGCGACGATGTGGCCGGCGGCGCGCACAAAGTAGCGCAGTTGCGCCCCGGGCATAGGTTGATGTCCCAGGTAGTGGTGCCGTTCGATATACGCATTCCACAGGAGCGAGTCGGCTTTGCTGAGCACCGGATCGATCTTGAGCGTAGCCAGGTCGATACTCGGGAGGATGTCAGGCGGCAGAACCGCCTGCTCGATGTGCGGATAGGACCGGTAGGTCACGGGCTTGGGATTTCGCGGCGGTGGCAAGGTGATGAGTCCGTCGGCCTGCATGCGATTGAGTGCCACCCGGCAACTCATGTCTTTCAAGCCGCTGTTGTCTCGCCGCCAGCTTAAATGTTCACAGACTTCCCGCGAGAGACGGGCGCGGTTGATCTGCGGGGTCTTGAGCAGTTCGCGGATCAGATCGATCTCGGCCGGCGTAAAGTCGCGTCCGCAGTAGCGCATTCTTTAATTCGCCTCGACCAGGCCGGCCGTTTGCAGCGAGTGCAGCATTTCCACCGATTCGTACAAGCGCATCCAACCGCGCCACAGGATGAGCACGCCGGGCTCTCCGTCGCCCTTGCGCCCGAGGTGGCCGCCGAGTTTGCCGAGCATGCGCACGACCTCGCGCAGGCTGAGGGATTGGGTGGCCGGCGGCAGTGCCTTGGTCACGCGCAGATGCAGCACTTGGATTTCCACCACCGAGAAGACTTCGGTGGCCGGCAAGTCCGGTTGCGCGCGAGCCAAGAACGCCACATGCATCAGGCGTACCCCGATGATGCTAAAGAGGGTCAGATAACGCTTCAGGCGCTCGGCCTCCTCGAGCATGCAGTCCTCGACCTTGCAGCCCGATTTGAGCACCTTGTGCCAGATCTCGATGCCCCAGCGCTTCCCGTACCAGCGCACCTTCTCGGCGGCGGACTCGAAGTCTTTGATACCCAAGTTCGTCAACAATACCCAACTGATCGCCTCGCTGCCGGCCGGCGGCGATTGCTCGGTCGCGCCGACGAGGGTGACAGTCACCGGCTCGCTCGAGCCCGACGCCTTGGCGTGTGCTGCGCGGCGCCGCGGCGCTTGGATCGTGACTTCGGTGACGCGCACCTCGATGCTCGCCGTACGTGCTTTGCGCCTCCCGTTGCTCGGCACCGCTACCGTGATGGAGCCGAGCGCTGGTGCGATGGACAGTGCCTCGAGCATGCTGGCGCAGCCCTCGCTGTCTTCTGGCACGAGTTTGCGATTGGTGCATGCGCGGATCAGATACTTCGCGCGCAGCTCCTTCGCCTGCGTCAAGAACTCGAAGAAGTCCGACTCCCGATCCGCTACCGTGATGACCGGCACGCCCGCGGGGGCGCGCTCGACCGTCTCGCGCAGCGCCACCAGCCACTTCGAACTCTCCTTCTCCTCGATTGCGGTGACCTGCAGGCGCTCGATCTTCTCCTGATAGTCTTCCTCGGGGATTTCCCCGCGCGCCCAGATACTCTGGCTCAAGATCCCGAGCGGCACGCCCGAGGTCGTGAACGCCAGCGCGTTGTGCATGATGAGGCCCCGGTCATGCGCGGCATTGCTCTTGCCGATCGGCCCCAGGCCGCGGGTCTTTACATGAGTGCCGTACGAGAAAAACACCGTATCCTGCATCACCAGCACGGGTCCACCACAACCGGCCATGCGCTGCGCAGTTGCCTCCCGATGCGGCTTGAGGATCCCCGCCGTGCTCGCCTTCGGGTTGTTGAACAGTCGATACGCCGCCTGCGTGCTCGCCCAAGTGCCGCACGCTTCGTTGATCGGCGAGGACGGCGACTTGGCCAGTTGTTCCGCGGTTTTGAGCAAGCGACGGTCCAGGCGTTTGTCGCGCAAGTCAGCGCGGGTAAACTCCTGCGTCACCCACTCGACCGACTCTGTGCCAGCATCCATGATAGCTTGGACGTCGGGATCTTCGCAGCGCCTGGACTTAATCAAACGGTCCACCATGCCTCGCCGCACGTCGCGACGAGGGCAAGACTACGCAAGGCATACGTCTGTGTCCAGCACTTTCTCTGGGAACGTCAACAAATCAGCGAAAATTGCTCAAGATGTGTGTAATAGAAAGGATTACACGCATAATGCGCATTATCCGCAATTACCAATGGCTCATTAGGGAGGGCGAGTTCTAATTTGAGGGTATGCACGATCACCAGCGTCGACTCGGGTGCGCCAGGAATGTGACCAACTCAAATTGGGTGTGCCAGGATTGTGCCTTGGTGAGCCAGGGAAGAGGGGTGGCAAGCGATGTAAGTGATTGATTAATAAGTTTTTATAACATCCATCAGCGGCTGAAAATCCGCGTGTCGGGGGTTCAATTCCCTCCCTGGCTAATACCCAATTTGGGTAGTAAGATACCTAAAATGGGTATTAAAAAACGGAAACCGAGTAATCGTACGCCGGTAGGTTCCAGCGTCGCGGACGCATTGTTTACGAAGGTACAACAGCGGGTCTTGGCCGTATTGTTTGGCAATCATGCACGGAGCTTCTACGCAAATGAGCTGATCGCCTTGGTAGGTTCCGGGTCGGGCGCGGTCCAGCGTGAACTCGCCCAGCTAGAGGCCGCCGAGCTTGTGACGGTCAGCCGAGTCGGTAATCAGAAACACTATCAGGCCAATTCATCGGCGCCCATTTTCGAGGAGCTGCATGGATTGGTGCTGAAGACATCCGGTCTGGTGGATGTGTTGCGAGCCGCGCTCGCGCCGTTAGCCGCTCAGATCGATCAAGCGTTCGTCTACGGTTCCGTCGCGAAGGGTACGGACACATCGAAAAGCGACGTCGATCTCATGGTGATATGCGAGGGCGTTGCATATGCCGAATTATTTGCTGCTCTCGAACCGGCGACGAACCAGCTGAAGCGAACTGTAAACCCGACAGCGTATTCACAGATGGAATTCGACAATCGAAATCGCCGTGGTAACGCCTTCGTCAGGCGTGTGCTGGCGCAGCCCAAACTTTGGGTGATCGGGGAGGACTCGAAAAATTCTCTGCTCAGCGATGTGGCGCCCCGCAAGAGGATCCGTGAGGGCCGTCTTGAGAAAGTGCAGCATTCCGTCGCCGAAAGGACTGAAGCACGCATGACTGGTTCTCCAATAGAAAAGCACGCCGGCGCTATGGTACCGGCATTGATCGAGCAGCGGCGCGGCGACATCGCGCAACTGTGTGAACGCTATGGCGTCCGCGAGCTCGCGCTGTTTGGTTCCATTTTGCGTAGCGACTTTGATCTGACGTCGAGTGATGTCGATGCGGCTGTGAAGTTTGGACCGCCAGCCGACGATTCCTTGGCCCATCAATACTTTGATTTTAAGACTGCGCTAGAGCGTCTGCTATTGCGACCGGTGGATCTGGTGGAATTGGAGGCCATGCCGGATACGCGCCTCAAACGCATCATAGAGCACACGAAAGTACCTATCTATGCCGCTGCGGCCTGATGTCTTCCTGGAAACAGCGCTGCTCGCGCTGCGGCGAGTCGCGAAGTTCATGGGGAACCGCTCGCTCAGCGATTATCTTGCGGATGAGTTGTGTCAGTCGGCGGTTGAGCGTCAGTTGGAAATTGCCGGAGATGCGTTAGGTCAACTGCGAAAACTCGACGCAGTGTTGTTTGGCAAAATTCCGGACGGCGACCTGGTCGTGGCATTTCGAAACGTTCTCGCCCACGGCTACGCGACGCTCGATCATCGACGCGTCTATGAGATCGCCTCAAGTCGAGCCGGCGAGCTGCTCAAGACCCTGGAGACACTTTTATCGCAGATGCCCGAGGCGTGAACGATAATGATGATTCCAAGATAATGGAATCCGTATATATGAGTGCTGCGCAGTATGAAATCCAAAAATAAGGACAGCGGCAAACTGCGAATCGGGGATGATTGGAATGCGATCCGCATTATCGCGCTGTCACAGAGTAATCCGCTCAAAGCGATTGCCGAGTTCGTCGAGAACAGCATCGACGCGCACGCGAAGACCATCACGATCACTCGCGGGCGGGAACACGGCGCGCACTATCTGGCCATCAAAGATGACGGCGACGGGGTTCCGCGCGATCCCGAGGGACTTCCTGACTTCAAGTACGTCGCCACCCACATTTGCGATTCGATCAAGAGACACCTCAAAGCCGACGGCAACAGCACAGGATTGCAAGGGGAGTTTGGTATTGGTCTCTTGAGCTTCTGGACGGTCGGAGACCGCTTGACGATGATCTCGACCGGAACCGATCAGCGCGCGTATCAAATGACGATGAGCAAGGGTGATTCGCGGTACGAGGTCAGTCCACGCCGGGTTTTGTTCGCAGAGAAGGGCACAGAGCTCAAGATCAGCCCGCTGCTCGAGGGAATTCGCAGCTTAAGCGGCGAGAAGATCCAATGGTACCTGGCCTCGGAATTGCGCGACAGAATTCGGGATGCACAAGTCCGGGTAACGGTAATCGACAAGCTCGCTCGCAAGCAATATGAAGTCGAACCTCGGCAGTTCGAGGGTCGATTGCTGCACCAATTGCCGACGATTCGCACCGTCTACGGAGATGCGTACGCGGAACTGTACCTTGCCGAGCCCAATGAGAACGCGCGGGTAGCATTGACGCGCGCCGGTACGCGGGTGATTGAGGATCTGTCGACGCTGCTCGGCTTGGAACATAGTCCCTGGTTGTCGCGTTACGTACAAGGCCTGGTGGATGTGCCGTTCCTGAACCTCACACCGGGGACTCGCAGCGGGATTATTCAGGACGAGCGCTATGCTGCGCTCGTTGCGGCACTTGAGCCCCTGGAATCTTACGTCAAGGGTTTAATCGACGAACAGCAGCGCGCCGAAGAAGAGCAGGCCAGTCAACAATCGTTGAAAGCCATCCAAAAGGCATTTCACGAGGCGATGCTCGCTCTACCGCGCGAGGAATATGACTGGTTTGACGTGCAAGGCCGAGCACGTCAGGAGGGCAGTGCCGCGAAATTCAGCGCTGGCGGCGTCCCCGATGGCACGGATCTGGAGGATCTATTGCCAGGGCTGCCGCAGTCGGGGCGAACAGTTACGCCGCAGCGGCAGTTCTTTGATTACGCGGGCCCGTTGTTCAGCGTCGTGGTGTCGCCCGCCGCGAGTACGGTGCCGCTCAACGAGATTCGCAAGTTCCGGGCGCTGCCGCGCGATCGATCGCGACGGCGTGTGATCGATGATCTGCAATTTGCCTGGCGTATGGTGGAAGGCGAGGGTACGTTACAGGAGACCACCAACCAGGAAGTGGAGTACCGAGCACCAGCCGCACCAGGGCTCGCTCGCGTGAGCGTCACGGTGACCCAACGGGATGTTGCCCGCACCGCGGAGGTGCTGATCACCGTGACTGACAGTTTGGACGCCACCATGAGTCCGGCCGTTGTCAATGCGCGCGGCCTGCCGGGCTACACGTTTGAGCGGGCGGCTGGAGAACTCTGGCGCTGCCGTTTCGACGGCGATCGCAATATCATCGTCGTCAACAGTGGTCATCGCGACTTTGTGTTTGCGACGCGCAATCGTGCACTGCAGTTGCGTTACCTGGTGCGACTGTATGTCAAAGAGCTGGTGCTGAAGAATTTCGCGGGAGCATCGGCGGATCAGCTGCTCGAGCGAATGGTCGAGCTGTCGTTGTATGCGGAAGAGAAGCTCAAATCGGGGTAGGCGCACTGTCTAAGCAAGGGGCCGATTGAGTATCCGAGGACGTCCACCAACAGCCGCACCTTTTACGGGTGAAATTGAGGGTAACTTTATCCGGGTTCTCAATAATTTCTTTAGATTCAGCGAGCTAAGGACGGTCTTCAATTCCCTCCCTGGCCACCAAAAAACTCCTTAGTTTTCTTGTATTTGCAGCTCGAGCTGTTTTTGCGGCGCCGGCAACTGTGCCAGGATTGTGCCATGATTTTTTTTCAAGTTGTCGGCATAGGCCGTGAGATGACCCCCGGCGAGATGTGCATAGCGGCGCACCATCTTCTCCGTCTCCCAACCCGCCATTTCTTGAAGAGCAAACAAGGGCGTTCCGTTCTGTACATGCTATGAGGCCCACGTGTGCCTTAAGTTGTGCCAGCGGAAGTTCTCGATCCCGGCGCGCTTCATGGCTTTGCACTAGCGTGGACGGTGCTGACATGAACGCTGTCGAGAGGTCCTGATTGGCACATGGGTGCGCAACACTGTGGCGGACGCCGCGGCATGGATGTCACGGCGGGTCCACAGCGAACCAGGGATTGCGGAGCGTCGGCGTCGCGAACGGGACGGCCAGAGGAAGAAGCATGGCGAACGCGTTTTGCAAGTATTTGGAGATGGCGGAGAGGTTGTGAAGGTTCTCACAGGTCGCGCGGCAGAGGACGCGTCTCCCTGCTCGCTATTAGCATAGCGGTCCCCAATCGATGCGACTGTAGCTCAGCGGGATTGAAGGTCGGCCACCGAAACCGACGGTCACCGGTTCGAATCCAGTCAGGCGCCAATCTCGAGGTGGATCATGGCAATCAGTTCGTTTTATCCCTCGGACCTTTTGAATGAATACAAGAGTATCTGGACTCGCGCCGAGTCCACGTTGGTCACGGTCGGAATCAATAAGTACCGCTGCCGGATACCGGGTTACGGCGGAACTGCGGATGCGGAACTCGTCAAGGACGGCTTCCTGAGCATCGAAGGCGGACAGATATTGAACTCTGTGGGGGGCCCCTACGTCTTCGTCGACGTGTTCACGGGGAAGGGGTCGCCCAATGCGATACTCAAAGTCATCGAGGCCGTCTACGAATACCGTCTGGCGTATGTCAAGAGATTTTCCGGACAGTCGGGCCCCGTCGGTGAGTGCGCGGCGCTGTTAAAGAAAAACGAGGGCAATCCGCAAAATATGTTGCAGGACTTTTGCGACGCGTATCTCGGCGTAGACTGTAATGGATTTGTCGGCAACTATGTGGCGCGCGCCAAACGAAGCTCGATGCTCAATATCGTGAATTTCGGCCCGCAGACCGATATCGCCACTTTCCTCAGGGTCGGTAAGGTACGGAAGTCGATCGATGGAACGGACGACCTCGACGTTTTGATCTTTCCAAACAACGTTCATATCGCCATCATCGATAGCTTCGACGACGAATCCCACGTTAAAGTCGTGCAGTCGACCGGCGGAGGCCCGCAGATTTCCCGGCATCAGCTCATTTCGGCGGGGAATAACCAGTTCACGCTCATGCCCCCCACCAAAGTTGCGGGTCCCGTACAAATCGTTAGTTACGGGCTTTGAAACTGCTTGCCGGCCGCCGTTGCACGGCGTCGTGCGAAGGGCCGCTGCGCCCGAAATCCGGAAGGCGAGTTGGGTGAGCGCGAATTCCAACGTGCTGACTAAATGTCAACGCGTACCGCGCGAATGCCCGAGCTAAGGCGAGGGCCGGCCCGCCACTGCAGGTCAATCATTTATGTGGCGGCGCGCCTCTGAGTCGTCGGTGCCGGGCGCGGAAGCGTTGCAGCCCGGCCAGACAAACATATACTCCGGTCACCGAGCCCGCCGGACCAAGGGTGTCCGCGGAGGAACTGAATGGCACTCGTCACGCCGCCCGCAAATCCGCCGGAGCGCGACACGGTGACCTTCCATGGATGCTCAACCTCACTCGGATGGGCGTACGCAATGCCCGCACCCCAGAACACAGCCACCACGACGGCGTTCCACCCGCATGCGCGACGTACGCGCATCGCATCCTCCCCGAGCCGGTCGCGGCGGAATCTTGCGCCGCGCCCACCTATCGCCGCGCCATGCCCCATGTTCACGGCGATCGCCTCCACCACTGTCAGTTACTAACGAATGGTAGCCGAAAGGCCCCCAATTTTCAGCTTCGTCCATCTGATTCTGCCTTGTTGGATTCACCGGTACCGCGAACGCACACGGCGCGTGCCGGTAACTGCAAGCCTTTCCGGCTGCGGGAAGGGCCGCTTCTGACTGCTGCTGGCCGGTCAGCGCTGCGGCAGGAGTCATGTGTCTCTGATCGACTCCATGCTGCGGCTCGCGACATTCCGTTTTGCGGTGTGCCAATCAGCTCTTCTGCTTCGCCACCAGGTTCTGCGTCGCCTTGTGCCGCTTCCAGTGGCGCGCAATTAGTACGCGCCATTCCGGGATCGGCCCCGTCGCGGTTTGCAGAGAGCGCAGCCGCTCGTGGGCCTGCCGATGACCCGGGTCGTACCCCGCTTTTCGCTACCTGATCGGGCCGTGTGGTACCACCCATGGAAGATGTGTTGAGGTACAACAACAGCATGCGCCTGCAGGTGTGGATCCGGCTAGGGGCAACGGCTGTAGCATTCAATGACAACATGGCCGCAGGCCCGATCTTTGACGCACCTACTCCGCATACTCAACCGGCAGGACGCCGCGGGCCACCGCGTTGATCAGAGCCTGATGGTCGGCTTCGGTCTGGTCTGCGTACGCGCGCGCGAAGCGGCATAATGACTTGTCCAACTGGTCCGATGCACCGACATATCCAGCGATCATGGAGGCTCCGCTCGTGCGGGCATGCCCCTTGCCGAGTAGCCGGCCGACGATCCCGGCGTAATCGGTCAATGCCGACGCGTCGATCGCATCGAGCGGGATCGTCCCCTTCATGTTACGGAACTGCCGGACATAGTACTGCAGGCCATCGACAGTGGCCCAGCCGAGTAGCGGATCGCTGACCGTCTGCAGGGCCTGCTGGTACTCTACGACTCGCTGTCCTTGATGGGCATGCCAGGCCGAGTTGCCGTGGACGAACCGGGCCAGCACCGACCGCCGAGCCTGTTTTAACTGAAGGAATAGCACATCGTCCGCGCTGCTGCCCTCGAGCAGCGCGATATAGGCGCGCAGACCGACGCTGCCGACCCCAACGACCTTATGCGCGATGTCGACCAGGGTGTAGCCTCCCAGCGCGCGGCCCCAATACGGCGCCAGAGTGGTCAGGTATTCGTCGAGCGCGACGGCGATGCGTTTTGCATCGACCTTTGGGACTTTGGTGATCAGCGGCGGTTCGTCCACGATCTGCTGCCGCCCGCCGCGCCGCGTGGTGAAGCGCGGCAGCGCACGATCGCTGGTTCGAGATCGCGCGCGTTTTGCAGCGCGCAGGATCACGCCTCGCAAAGATTTCTCCCGAGCCGTCGCGTGCAACCGGTCAATGTCGAGCCGCTGGTACGACCGTGAAAGCAGAGGCGCATTGGCGAGGAAACGCACTTCCTGGCGGTAGGCGGCGACGCAGGATGCGACCGAGTCATGACATTGCGCTTCGCTGGAACCATTGTGTCGCCCAGCGACCCAGATGCTGGCGACCAAACGCCGCAGATCCCACTCCCAGGCACCAGGATGCGCCTCGTCGAAGTCATTCAAGTCTATGACCAGGTCCCGTTCCGGGGACGCGTAGAAACCGAAGTTACCGAGGTGGGCATCACCGCAGATTACGGGGCAGATGCCGGTTGCGGGCAGACCCGCGATATCCTGGGCCATCACTCCGGCGGTGCCGCGCAGGAAGCCGTAGGCGGAGGCCACCATGCGGCCGACCCGGATTGGGATCAACCACTTCAGCCTGCCTTCATGCGATTGCATAATTTGCTTAACAGGATCCGGCCGGTTCGCTGGCGCCTTCCAGTCACCCAGCGAACTGCGAGGAACTTGCTGACGCAGGCTGCGGCCGAGCTTGAATCGCTCAGCGCGTGGCACGGGGCGGCGGCGCAGGGAACGATAACTTTCGCTATCTGCGCTGGCCAAGACCACGTGCGCCACTGGCGGCAAATTTTTCGTCATGCCTTCTGCAACCCTGCCTGGCAGCTGCGTCGGCGGCCGGGGAGATACGCTAGTCGGCGCCTTGCGTACCTTCGTTCGATTGATTTGGTGAGTCATTGGCGAATCTAAATTGCCGCCTGAGCAGGAAGGTTCGGAACGATAAAAATTTTACCACACGAAGCGACTGTATCAGTCCCATCGACAGGTAAGCGCGGCTCGCGCAGAGACGGTTGTGGTCTTGGCGCACGAGCAGTGCGTCAAGCGCTTCCGGTCTACCTACGGGTCTGACGATGGAGTGCAACGGCAAGCAAGGCGCGCTCGAGGGCAAGTGGGTTGCTCGGGGTACGTCGACTGCGGCGAGCCGGGCACAACGGCTAGCACTCGACCCAGTGCGGCCGGTAACCGGTGGCAGGTATGGGGCAGGCAAAAAATGCAGTCGTTTCCGTTTCCGAGCAATGGCACCTGCACATTGTTTCTTTTAAAGCGCGCATACAGACATTCGAACGCCGGAAACATACCCAATCAGGATGGGGGAACGTGTCAGATCACCTGGCTTCGTTGTTCGGTTGAAACACTTGAACTACGACAAAAAAGAAATCTCTTGGAAATTCCTAATTCCAAAGCTCCGCGGGATCGCCTTCGTTAACGCACGCACTGGCGGCGACTTTCAGATA
>OBLW0100004595.1_pt1 | contig 10517 bp, 9 predicted proteins | sample 1520161 | NCBI WGS metagenome assembly OBLW01 (sample SAMEA3539309, study PRJEB22396) | soil metagenome | biome: tundra; feature: field; material: soil | place: USA | collected 2010-05 | depth 0.15 m
AGAGGGACTCGTCAGCGAACCGGCGCCGCGCCAGCAGGACGTTGTCCATGACGGTCAGGTTGCGCCACTCGCGGGGCGTCTGGAATGTCCGGATCAGCCCGAGCCGGGAGATGACATCGGGCCGCTTGCCGATGAGCGGTTCCCCGGCGAACCTGATGCTGCCCGAGTCCGGCTGGCCGAACCCGGACACCAGGTCGACCACGGTGCTCTTGCCCGCGCCGTTCGGCCCGATCAGCCCGGTCACCTGGCCTTCGGGCACCGAGAAGGTGCAATTCCGGACCGCGTGGACGCCGCCGAAGGACTTGGTCAGGTGCTCGATCTCGAGCAGCGCGCCGCTCATCCGGGCCCCCCTTCGTCAGCCGCCGGGGCCGGCTGGGCGGCCGGGGCCGGGACGCTCGCCACCGCCACCGCCACCGCCGGGCCCGGCGACTGCTGCCCGGACGATCCTGCCCCGCGGTCGAGCCCGGGGCGCTCCCGGAAAAGCCCCTCCGGCCGGAACCGGAGCATCAGGATGATCATCAGGCCGATGAGGATCTGGCGCATGGCCGGGCTGAAGTCCGGCCGCGACGCCGGCGACGGCAGGTACCTGGTGAGCTCGATGAAGCCGATGTAGACGACGAACACGCCGAGGATGACGCCGCGCGGGTTGCCGCGCCCGCCGACCAGGATCGCGGCGTAGATCACCAGGAGTTCCTGCGGCGTCCAGGCGGACGGGTTGAACGCGCTGATGAAGATGGCGAACAGGCCGCCGGTCAGGCCGGCCAGCGCCGCGCCGAACAGGTAGGCGCGGTACTTCGCCCAGAACACCTGCCGCCCGTACGCTGCCGCGGCGCGCTCATCCTCCCGCACCGAGCGCAGCATCCGGCCGAACGGGCTCCGCGACAGCCGTTGCACCAGGAGGTAAGCCAGGAACAGGAGGACGAGGACGACCACCAGAAAGAAGATGCGATAGCCGTTATACGTCAGGTTCAGCGCCGTCTGCCCCGGGTTGATCAGCCCGTACACCCCGTTGTAGCCGTCGAACAGGGGCGTGTAGTTCTCCACCAGGAGGTACAGCGCACTGACCGCGCCCAGCGTGGTGACGGCGAAGTAGATCTCGCGCAGGTTCCGCAGCGCGACGGCCCCGATGACGGCGGCCAGGCCCACCACCACGACCATGGCCAGCACGATGGCGAGCACGACCGGGAGATGCCAGCCGAGAATGTACTCGACCGGCGGCGTCGGTTTGCCGATCGTGAGCACGAAGGTGAGATAGCTGCCCAGCGCCAGGTATCCGTAGAACGCCAGGTCGAAATCGCCGCTCCAGCCCCAGATAACGTCTAGGCCGAGGGCGAGGATGGCGAAGATGCCCGCTTCGGTGACGACGCTGACCCAGTACATCAGGCGCGCACCGCGACCGCGCTGGGCCGGACGAACACGCCGTTCGGCCGGAACAGCATCAGCAACACCAGGAGCAGGAAGGCGAACACGAGTTCGTAGGCCGAACTGGTGTAGGTACCGGCGATCTGGATCACCAGCCCCACGATGAGGGCGCCGCCGAAGGTCGCGTAGGGCCGGCCGATCCCGCCGGCCACGGTGGCCGTGATGGTGAGCAGCAGGAAGCTGAAGCCGAGGGTGGGACCGAAGGTGCCGATCGTGTCGGCGAGCACGAAGCCGGCGAACCCGGCGATGGCGCCGGCCAGGGCCCAGGTCTGCATGATGATCCGCCGCGCGGGGATGCCGCTCACCTGGGCCAGCGCCCGGTCCTGCGAGATGGCCCGGACCGCCTTGCCGAAACGCGTGTGCTGCAGCAGCAGGTAGATCAGGCCGGCCACGGCCAGCGCCGAGATGATCACCTCGATGTCGGAGGTGGTCCACAGGAACGGCCCGACATGATGGAGATTGCCCTGGCCGAAGCCGTAGGTGACGTTGGCCGCTCCGTACATGATGTCGAGCACGTTCTCCACGATGATCGCGACCCCGAGCGTGGCGATGAAGACCGTGATGGCGGTGCGTCCCCGGAACTGCTCGATGATCCCGAAATTCAGCACCAGCCCGGCCGCCGCCCCGGCCGCCGCGGCGATTACCGCGGCCGCCGCCACGTTCTGGTGGAAGACCGCCTGCCCCGAGTAGGCGGCGAAGGCGCCGATGGTCAGGAACTCGCCGTGGGCGAAGTTCGCGATCCGGCTGACCGCGTACTCCAGCGTGAACGCGACCGCCGACAGCGACAGGATCGCTGCGGTGGAGAGCCCGATGCCGATGCTCACAAGGAAAGTCGTCATCTCATCCCTCGGCCGTCGGGCTGGAGTGACAAACACTAGGTGGCTGAGCCAGTAGCCCGAACCATAATGTTCGCTATCCTTGGTGTCAATGGGGCGGGCCGTTACCTGCGGTGTAGCGTCGTGGCCGCCGGGGCGTGACAGGAGTGAGGCGGGACAACGCGATGTCAGCAAGTCGGCGGGCCAGCCGGCCGAGTACCGAGGCCCTCCGGGCCCCGGATCGGAGCCGGCTCTACGAGCAGCTGGCCGCCCGGCTACTCGACTACGTCGAGGTCACTGGGCTGCGGGTGGGCGGCCGCCTGCCCTCGGAGCGCGATCTGGCCGAGGCGCTGAAGGTCAGCCGGGCCTCGGTCCGCCAGGCCACGATCGCGCTCGAAGTTCGCGGGACGCTGGAAGTGCGCCACGGCGACGGCATCTACCTCAGGTCGCTGCCGAACGACTCCGGCCACCTGATGGAGCTGACCACCCAGCAGCACCGGCTGCCGGCCATCCTGGAGGCCAGGGAGGCGCTGGAAACCCAGCTGGCCGCGCTGGCGGCGGCGCGCCGGACCACCGAAGACGTCGCGGAGATGAGCCGGTCCCTGGACGTCATGGCCGCCGACATCGAGGCGGGCGGCTTCGGCGAGCAGGGCGACCAGCTGTTTCATGAGGCGGTCACCCGCGCGGCCCGCAGCCCCCTGCTCGCTGACTTCATGGCGGGCCTCGCGGTGCCGATCAGCGAGACCCGGCACAGCTCACTCGGCGAGCCGGGACGCCCGCCCCGTTCGCTGCAGGCCCACCGCCGGATCCTGGAGGCCATCCAGCGCGGCGACGCGCCGGGCGCACGTCAGGCCATGCGCCGCCACGTGAAAATGGTGGCCGACATCGGCCTGCTCAGGTGGTCAGCCGCCCAGCAGGACGGGGAAGACGCCGGCTGACACGAGCCGGCCAGACAGCCCTACTAACATGCGAGAACCCTGCGGTATCTACGGTCGGCCCCACGCGTAGATACCTGTTGTTGGCAGCGCCTAACAATATCAGGCCTAATTGCGGATACTCGGGTATTTCTCTGCTGGTCGGATCGCATCCTTGACCTCGCTCGCCCGGTCCGTTCGCCTGAGGAAATCGCGAACGCACGCGAGGAATGCGCCAGGCTCCTCTACGGGAGCTAGGTGCGCACTGTGCTCAAATACATGAAATTCCGAGTATTGAGCATTTTTGGCGAGGTGTTCGAGCGTCTCCGGTGTAGCCTCATCGTAGCGTCCGCAGGTAAAGAGAGTTGGGCATGGAATTTCGCCAAGCTCGCTTGAGACATCCATGCCAAGCAAGTTCCCAGTGCAGTTAAACTCGCTTGGTCCCCACATGGTCTCGTAACACTCTGTTCCCATCCCGCTCAGGGCTCGCTCGAGATCTTCAGGGAACGGTACGACTCTGCAGACGTGTCGACGCCACCACTCGAAATTAGCGGCAGCATACTCAGGACAGGTAGTATTTCCCGAGGCCTCATGCCGGTCTATCGTGTCCTGTAGCTCCGACGGCAGCTTAGCCTTGAGCCTGTTACAATCATCGACCCAGCGGCTTACGGCGATAAGCGGGCTCGCGAACGTGATGGACTGCACGTTTTCTGGCTGCTCGAGCGCGTAGAGAGCGGCAAGCAGGCCACCCCATGAGTGACCAAGCAAGTGAAAACTGTCGAGGCCGAGAGTTTCTCGTAGAGAGTCGATCTCGGCTATAAAATGCTCTTGGACAAAGTAGCCCTCAGATGCAGCTGGTCGGTCAGAGCGGCCGCATCCAAGCTGATCATAAAATATGACCGGACGATCATCGGCTACATCGTTTAGACAGCTGAGGTAATCACTAGGCATGCCAGGGCCACCATGCAATACCACCAGTGGCGCTCCGGGGCCATCTCCGACTACATTGGTCCAGATCCTCCCCCCAGGTACATCTATCATTCGCTCTGTCATGTCATGTTCAACTTCCTTGCGTGTTATAGGTTCTTGGTGGTAGCGGCAGACTATCTAGGCCAGTCTCCAATCAAGAAGCGAGCATGGTCATCTAGATCTTTAGCAGGATCTATAAATACTTCAATAGAAGCAAAGTAGCTTTCCGGATCGTCGGTGGGCGGATCGTTCGCGGCCACTGCATTAGCAGACCACTGCAAACGCTCCTCGTTCCCGACTGTCTTCCCTGGCAACTTGGTAGCCCCTCTTGGCTTCGGTCCCTTAGCATCTAACGTTGCGACAGCACCTCCACGCCCTCATGCCTTACTAGTACCGTATCTTCGATCCTGCATCCGCCCTTGGTCGGTACATAAAGACCTGGTTCTACGGTAAGCACGTGACCTTCTAGTATGGGTTCCGTCGCGTACGGAGTCAAGAATGGTCTCTCATGAATCGAAAGACCGACGTTATGTCCGGATGGATGTAGTGGCTTGTCCACGAAACCATGGCGGACGAAAGCGGCCCGACAGGCCGCGTCTACGGCTTCATGACTGACGCCAGGCTCCAAACTAGCGATTCCGGCCGCATGCGCATCTTTGGCGGCCTCGTAGACTCGTTTGAGATCTCTATCGAGCTCACCAAACCAGATTGTCCGGGTTATATCGCTGTGATATCCATCAACCACAGCTCCAAAATCTATTATTACAGGTTGTCCCTCACCCACGGCCTGCTCACTTGGGCGCGAATGAGGCTTGGCGCTATTCGGACCGGAGGTCACGATAGTAGCAAAGGCGATATCCTCGGCGCCCAATTCCTTGATGCGAGCTTCTAGCATATTTGCGATTGCGCGTTCAGTCGATTCGACTTCCAACTGGTTATACACGTCATCGAATGCTTGCAGAGCGATGCGGCAAGCCTCGCGGATTCTCGCGACTTCTGCAGCGTCTTTCGTAAGCCTGAGCTTCTCCGGCAAGCCGCGTTCATTAACAAGCTCAGCGTTTGGCGCTGCTCCCTTTAGTTGCCAATAATCTTCCATCGAAATCTGCCGCGGGTCCACTATGAGGCGCTTCACGCCCCTCAATAGTCGCGCGACCTCGGCAAGCTGACCAGCTGATGGGATACCAAGTACGTTTACTCCGCTTGCTTGACATTCAATCTGGGCTGATTCTTCATACCGCTGGTCAGTAACCAAAGTCGCCGAATCAACCGTCAACAGCATCAGCGCTGCGCTGCCTGAGAATCCCGAAAAATACCTGATATTTGGCAGGGCCGGGATGTAGACCGCGTCACCCGGCTTAAGTTGCGCGAGATCTTTCATCCGTTCCAGCCGATTTTGGTAGTTGATCTTCGGCAGTTCCAAGTTTTTATGACTTGTCATAAGGGCCTATCTTTCATCGTTCAAACACCAGCGAATATATCTCTTCGTTGCTTACGTTATTAATTACCCATTTAAAGGTATTTGGTGACCCCTGACACGCTTCCGGCTGCTGATTACTTAGTACACACGTGCCGTCCGAGAGGTTTACAATATATCCACGTATGAAGGTAAGTGCTGAAGGAAATTTCACTTCTATTACGAGTTCGTCGGTCTCGCGATTGAAGATCGCCCCATAGGGATACCACATGACGTCCGCGCCTGGTGTCATGGCTCCTGGCCAGGTATGCTCATGAAGTATTTCAAAGGTTTCATGCCTTTGAATCATCGTCGGGAAAATCATTTCCGCCAGGTGCAGTTCTCCGAGATCGAGAACACTTCTCATCTTCATGGGCATTTGTTGCCCGTTCGAAACTAGTGTAGTTGTGACGTTTGGTATCTGGCCGAAATGAAGAACTGAACCCCCGATGAAGAGCATTGGACAGCTATCTACGGCGGATTTCGCCTCGCTTCTGCCCTTCAGTACAAAAGTATTGGTAACATCTCTTGGAGTTATTACGCTACTTATAGATATTTGCTGCATTTTCAAGTTAGAGTCGTGGTGCCAATAGGCATCGACTGCCCGTTGGTTGAGCAGTGTCGCGCGCAGCCACGCATCGGCGAATGGAAGTTCTACAATGGTATCGGTAATGGCAGTCAAAACTTGCTCAACTGGAGATATGACAAATTTTGCGCTGTAAGCGACGTAGATGGCGGCAACCCAGCCTACGAGGGCGACAACAGATATGCCAATGATGGCAAGAATATACCAGCTTATAATTCCTTTGAAGGAGACGACGCCGCTGGCAATTCCGACGACCGCTACTGTCGCCGCTAGAGCACGGTTAACGAATTTTCGAAGTGAGTTCGGCCCGAAGCTTGGCCTGTCTCCCGATCTAGCGGGAACTAGCTGTTTCAGGGCCATAGCAGATGCTTAGGAGCAAGAGCGGTCCGGATGGAGGCCTACGCTGATGCGGAATTTCCGTGGCGTGGAAAACGACAGCTGCACCCGGTTCTGGTAGCGGCACTACGTCTGTATCATCGACCAAGCCGCGCCCAAGGCGCGAGAGTCTTAGTAGATCATGCACTGATTCTTCTGGCTTAAGCGGCCGTAGCTCGACAACTGAGGACTCTCCCGCCAAGAGAATTAGCGCATTAATCTCACACCCTGGCCTGTCAGTGTGAAGGCCAAGGAATGACCCACTATCATAAAGGATATAGTTGCAAGCCGAGAACACAACTGGCCTTTCGAGCAACCGTTGCGCTGTTTCTACTAGCAGGGTGTCATTAGCCAACTCAACACAATAATTAGTGCCTCTCGCGGTCGCCATGTTAAAAGGCGATGTAATGCGAGCTTCAGCTGGTTTGATCCCAAAATTTTCGCTTTGGGCATGAACAAACTGGAGTGATTCAGCCTCACTGCGCAACAACGCGATGGCTTCTGAAGAAAGCTGGATGGTCTCGTGTTGCGTGCAGTCCACTCCTTATTCCTTTGGGGTGGTCACGTCGGCTACTGCTCCCAGCCTTCCACAGCAGCATTCATGTCAGGCACGATCTCTGGCCCGTTCGGGTTCCTGGCTACCTTAGCTGCGGACTCGTCCGTAAGAGCGATAACTTGAAGCTTCAGGCCGTCAACCTCTACGACTTCCTTCACCGTGACTCCCCACCTAAGTTGATCTGGTGCCCACCCAAGGACACAGCTGCTTTGGAGCTTACAGCTTGCGCCGTCGGCCCGCTAGAGGCGGGAGTGGTCGTTTCTGGGTGCATGTGGCCAGACCGGGGAGGCGTCGAAGGTGGTCGACTCATAAGCCGTCATTGTTGATGTCTGACCACGAGTAAGGCATGGGGATGCGTCGGTGCTCCGCCCAAGCGGCTAGCTGATCAGTGAAGTGAGGGCTCCGAGGATCACCGGAACTGCCACCGGGCATCACATAGCTGCCGGTGACGCGTGTTGCGAGGTCGACTACCTGGCGGTATACGGAGAGGTTCTTGACAGTGAATGGGTCTCTTCGGTGCCAGGAGTACCCGGCAGCCTGGATAGTGTCTGCATCGCCGCCCATCGGCACCGTGTCAAGCGGGTCTAGATCAAGCTGACCTGCAAGCGGATGCACGCGTACGGCTTGATGGAAATCACCCCACCGCCAGTGGGCCGGATCATCGCCTGCGAGATCGGCGGCCGCAGTCCAGGCCTTGGCCAGGGCGGTAGGCACGGCGGCAAGAACTCGCTTCTTGCGCCTGTCGTCTGCAGGCGACGGGGTTGCTGGCATGCCCTCTTCGTCCGCGGGCATCGGGGCACCGAGTAGTTCCCAGGTGTCGCTGGCTAGCCATCGGCCAATCAGTGTCACCGTAGGTGCACATACTCCTGAGGCCATCCATTCCCAGACACCCTCTCCAACGATCGGGCGATACATCTCCTCGGCGAGTGCCCGCCGGAAGCAGCCGTACAGCAACGCCTGCGGTGAGCTCGCGGCAAGGTCTCCATCCCACCCTGCCAGGACCGTACGTGCCGCTTCCGCAGCCGGATTCTCCAAACTGAGGTCTGTAAGCAAGGTCCCCCAAGCCTGGGCAGGCCATGACACGGTGTCGGTTTGAAGAGATGAAAGCTTACTGAGCGAGTGCTTTGATGAGTTTATCAGCTGTGAACGAAGCCGCTCGGCACGGTAAGGTTGTGCAAAGGTGTAAGAAATGTACGGTCGATCGCCTTCCATGATGACATTATTAGCAGTAATCACAAAGCCTGCCTCGGGATTGACAGCTCGAGGCATCTCGCTAAAAGGTACCCTGCCAGTCCACTCGCATTTCCCGTCCCACCCCGGTACAGGCAGCCTTCGGTGTGATGGCGAGGACCTAATCGGCAGTTCACCTCGGCACTGATATGCGATATTACCGTTTTCATCGGCAGCCACAAAGTTGTTTACTGGGTCAACCCAGGTTCCTTGGGAATCAATAAGCTCTGTAACGTTGCTTGCATTCAACATATTCAGCATGCACTGCAGGCCGCGGTCAGGCCGGCAAATGGCAGTGTATTTCAAGGCGATGGCCATACCGTGCTGCGGATTGCCATGGACAATCGGACCGTGCCGGGTTTCGAACGCTTCGATTTTTATGTGGTCTCCGCCGCGGACATCAATTCGCTCGGTACGTATTTCTGCTTGTACCCAGCCATCTTCAGTGAGATATCTCGTTCCGTTAAATTTTTCTAGATATAGATCCTGAGTGTCTGCGTCGGCATGAGTAATTGCCCAAGCAACGTGGCCGTTATGACCAAAATGTGGAAATCCTGGCAGACCGGGAAAGGTGGCACCGATTACGTTGAAGTCAGGCGAAGTCACGTGACACTGCCAGTAAACGTTTGGAGTGTCAAGCGCTCGATGCGAGTCGTTGCACAGTATTGCACCACCATGATTTGTTCTCGATGAGCTAACAGCCCATGCATTAGAGCCTGATTCAACCTCGCTCAAAAATCCGACATGTTGCGCAAGCTCGTCGAGTGCTTCAGTCGTTAGTTGCTTCAAGCGCTCATAGGGGGGTACAACAAGCGGTGAGCCCAGGGTAGGTCGAATATCGAGCTGCCTGAAAGCGTCTTCGCCAATTCGCGTAAGTAGCGCAGCTTGGGCAAGCTTATATGGCCATTGACCCATCAAAACATGCCGAATTTTAAACGCGGCAATGGAATGCCATGGCTTCCAGGGCTCAATGGGATACTTCATTGCTTCTGTTTCGAAAGTGTCAGGATTCTCGACGATTATCAAATTCACGCCTTTCGCGTATGCTTCAAACGCTTCGCGTACGGTAGGTGACATCGCAGCAACGTCGCGCTGTGCGGCGGTGTCAAGGTTTAGTCGTCGAGCCAGGATGTCTCCAGACACGACAGCTGACCCAGCGATTTCGGCCCAACGGCCACTGGCCCGTCGCCGGTCGTAGTCCATCTGAAACATGCGGTCTTGCGCGCAAGCATAACCCATTCCGAGCCAGGCGTCGGACGGCGTCTCTGCTTGTATGTGCGGTACCCCGTAGGAGTCGCGAACAATAGTAATGGGCCCACCATCGCCCGTAAGGACCTGTTTCTTGTTCATGCCATCGATTATCGCATAGCGATGAATGAGTAATTCTGTTGACTCTCTATAGGCTTACCGGTAGACGCAGGGTGTCGGCAAAGTCCCGACTGGACGGTGATTCAGCTGGTCTGCGACACGCCGATGTGAGCTGGTAGCAGGCACGGCCCCGGAAGCGATCATGGCGGTTCCTGCACCTGCCGGATCACTGCTGAGGGGCCATGCCCGCTGCGTCATCATGCCCGATTGACCCTGGGCCTGGCGCTGTGCTGGCCGGCGCCCGGTCGTTCACGGCGATCGCGGAATGGGCCGCTGATGCGGATCAGGCCACCAGGGATGCGCTCGGCGTCACCGGCGTGGTGCCATGTGAGTCCACGTTCCGGCGGATCCTGCAGACCCTGGATGCCGATGCCCTGGATGACGTGGCCGTGGCCTGGGCCCAGCAGCGTACTGTCCCGGCGGCGGGCACCCGCCGCGCGGTCGTCGTGGACGGCAAGGCACTGCGCGGGTCAGGGACGGCCGATGGCCCTGGGCGGCATCTGCTGGCCGCTCTGGATCACGGGCACGGCGTGGTCCTGGGCCAAGTCGATGTCGAGGCTAAGACGAACGAGATCCCGATGTTGCGAGTCAGCACCTCAGCACCACAAGCACTTTTAAATACCGCTAGGCAACCCGATCAACGCGTCAACGTGGTGGCAGGTATGGCAGAAAGTCCGGGCCGCCTCTCTCACCCCCGGGCAGCTCGACGGGCCGCTCATGCGCCGTCCCTACGACCTGAGGCACGCCGGAGTCACCCGGCGGCTCAACGAGGGAGTGGACGAGGCCACCGTCGCCGCGTGGGCCGGGCACTCGGTGGAAGTCCTGCGCC
>OBLW0100004596.1_pt1 | contig 10516 bp, 6 predicted proteins | sample 1520161 | NCBI WGS metagenome assembly OBLW01 (sample SAMEA3539309, study PRJEB22396) | soil metagenome | biome: tundra; feature: field; material: soil | place: USA | collected 2010-05 | depth 0.15 m
AAGCCGCGAAGGAACTGGAGAAAAAGCGCGCGACAGCCAATGCCAAGCCGGTGGTCACCGCGCAGTTAGTTCCCCGCCGGGCTGAAACTCCCAGGCAAGAACAAGCGACAGCGAATCCGACGCGCGTACCCCAGCCTGTGAGTGCGGTTGGAGGGCCGGCAGCAGGAACGGTAAAGAGCGGCATCGAGCGAATGTTCGACGCGGAAGTTGAGCTTCACGCAGGGGATCCCGACGCATCGCCAACGGCCGCTGCGTTGGAACCGGACAACGAAGTTGCTCCCACTCAAGCTCAGGAAGTTGCCGCGGCTGGGCCGATCGCCGTCACCTCGCGCGCCGACAGTGCGCTCCACGGCAAGACGACAATGCCGAAGCTGGCGGGCGGCTACAAGCTTCCTTCGACGGCGTTACTGCGGCGACCCGACGAGCATAGCGCAATCAACGAGGAAGAGCTTAAGGTCACGGCCCAGGTGCTGCAGGAGAAGTACGGCGAGTTCGATGTTCGGGGACAGGTTACACAGATCAATCCCGGCCCGGTGGTAACGACCTTCGAGTTCAAGCCGGAAGCCGGCATTAAATACAGCCGGATTACCGGGCTGACCGACGACTTATGCCTGGCACTGCGGGCTGAGAGCATCCTGATTGAACGAATGGCGGGCAAGTCTACGGTCGGAATTCAAGTTCCCAATCACGAACGCGAGACGATCTGGCTGCGCGAAGTCGTGGAATCGCAGGAGTTCCTCGGCACCAAGTCCAAACTCACGCTGGCCATGGGCAAGGACATCAACGGGCGCATCGTGACGGCTGATTTGAACAGCATGCCGCACTTGCTGATCGCAGGCTCGACGGGATCTGGCAAGAGCGTGGCGATCAATGCTTTCATCATGTCGCTGCTCTACAAGGCGACGCCCGAAGAAGTGCGGTTGATCCTGGTCGATCCCAAGCGTTTGGAACTCGGCAATTACGAGGGTGTGCCCCATCTGCATACCCCGATCATCACCGAGCCGAAGCTGGCTTCCAACGCGCTGCGCAACGCGGTACGCGAAATGGAGCGGCGGCTGAAGGTGCTGGCGGAAAAGGGCGTTCGCAACATCGACCAGTACAACAAGCTGTTCGATAGCGGCACTCCAAGCCTGTTTGAGGAAGGCAGCGATGCCAAGCCACTGCCTTACATTGTCATCATCATCGACGAGTTGGCCGACCTGATGATGCTCGACGGACAAAACGTCGAGGCTTCGATCACGCGCCTGGCGCAGATGGCGCGGGCCGTCGGAATTCACTTGGTGCTGGCGACGCAAAGACCGTCGGTTGACGTTATCACTGGACTCATCAAGGCGAATTTTCCGGCGCGCATGTCGTTCCGCGTTGCGACCAAGATCGACTCCCGCACCATCCTCGATGCCAATGGAGCCGAGGCACTGCTGGGGCGCGGTGACATGCTTTATCTTCCCAATGGGTCAGCGCGGGTGCACCGCGTGCACGCGCCATTCGTTACCGAGAAAGAGATCGCCGCAGTGGTGGAGTTCTGGAAATCGCAAAGCCCGGCGCAATATCAGGAGGCCTTCCTGCAGGCTCCACGGGACGAGAGCGACGGCAGTGGTTCCGGCGCAGACGGCGATGGTAACGGCGACCAGGATGAGCTCTTCCAAGACGCAGTCCGAATCGTGCTGGAGTACGGCAAGGCGTCCACTTCCCTGCTGCAACGCCGGTTGCGCATCGGCTACGGCCGCGCGGCCCACCTCATCGACCTGATGGAGCGCGATGGAATCGTGGGCGCTGCCGACGGGCCCAAGCCGCGGGAAGTGCTGAAACGTCCCGACTGGCTGAGCGAGGTTGAGGACGCCATGCGGTAGTGGAACAGTGCAGCGTTCTCAAGAGGGATCGTCGTATGGAAAAGCCCGCTCACCGAGCGGGCTTTGTCATTTCGCCAAATGCGAATGGCAGACAATCAGAAAGTGAACGCCACGCCGCCACGCACGCTGCGCGCCGACTGCACCAGGTACACCGTGCTGCCATCAGGCCCGATGACAGGAACATAACCTTGCGCCAGCAGGTTACGCAGGTCGATAAGAGCCTCCATGCGGCCAGGCATGAAATGCACCCGAGGCATGGGCTGGCGAACAAAGAGGTTGAAGAATCCATCAGTCTGGCCAGCCGACGCATTGAAGAGGTCCACCGGAGTCAGCGCGCCGCCACTTGTCCAACGGTAAGAAACAATCCACTCGGTGTTCCAACGAGGAACAGTGCCGTTCAGTTTAAGGGCAGCCGAGTGGCGCCAGGCGTGGCGCAGATCGCCGTGAATGGCGTCCCAGTCGACTCCGGGTTGCTCGAGGTTGAGTACGCCGCCGTAGGCGTAATCCAAGGTCGCGGTGACATCAGGGGTCAGCTTGCGCTGCAAGACAAAGCGCACGCCCTGGGCCTCTAACGCCCCACCGTTATAGCTGAACGTGCCGGAATAGACGTCGGGCAGCACGTCACCCGTATCGATCGCGATGTCGCCGACACCCAGCAGAGCCGGATCTTTGATGCGGTCGCGGAAATAGGCGAGTTCAACGCGGTTGTCGCCCATGCGCTGAGAGATGGAAATCTCATGGTGGTGTGCATTCTCGAGCAGCGGAGCGCCGTTCATCAATGTCATGCGCGGGCCGCTCTCGCTCAAGTCCGCTGGGGCAGAATCGAACCCCTTGGCGGAACGCGTGTTGGGTTCACTGGTCGAGTACCGGTACTCGATGACGGTATTGTCGCCGAAACGCCAATCGATCGCCCCGTAAGGGCGGAATGCGTTGGCGCGCCCCATGAACTGGATAGTCTGGAGTTCCCCGCCATATTGCAAGTCAATTGAATCGCCAATCGAAAAGGTGTTGGCCGACGATACCGCGAGGGCTTGCAGTGACCCGCGATGCACCAGCAGGTCAGGGCCGGAGAAGCGGCGCATGGTAAAAGCAATCTGGTGGGGTGAGCCGGTTTCTCCGCCGCTGCTGCTGTAGGAAGCGCGCAAAACTCCATCGGGAGTGCCTGTACCGGCGCCATATCCCAGGTTGCCGTCGAAGGACAACATCCCCGTGCTGAAGATCGACTGCTCCAGCGTGAATGCAGTGCCAACGTCGGAAGCGCTGCCGTAACCTTCGTTGGCGCCTCCAGCCATGAATGCCAAGGAGCCCTTTAGCATCCGGTCTGAGGCGTTGGCTTCCACGACCACCGGAATGCCATCATCGAAGCGCAGGATGGGACGATTCGAGGGAGAGCGTAGTGTCCACTTCCAACTGTCGTCGTCATCGTTGTCGCGCTTGCGGGAAGGCATCATCTTGGCCGCTTCAAACAGAGTATTCAGGGTGATGTTGACGACTTTGGTGGCTCCGGCGGCGAGCGCGATGTCTTCACGAACGGTAGGCAGGAAGGAGGGCGCGGTAACCCGCAAGTCGTAGTTGCCCGGAGGCAACCCGACAATAGTGAAATGCCCGTCGGCGTCAGAGTAGGCGAGCAGGTGCTGTCCCGTCCCGACCGCAAGCATTTCGACCACGGCGCCCATCTGCGCGACGCCCGAGGAGTCCCTGACAGATCCCGAGATCGAACCCGGAGCTACCCCAGCCCCTGCACTGATGCAGAGCGAGACCGCCACCGCAAACCATCCCAGTATTCGGGTCATCACCACACCCCCAAACAAAGGATCCCCGGATTCAAGAATGCAGCGGGCCTAGCGAACCACCCGCCGACCGGTACAACCGCAAGTTTATTCAACAGCGAAGCGCACTGACGGTGCGATTTGCTGCTTCGAGATATTGTCGTCCACTTTCACCGTCAGCCGGTAAATGCCGGGCTGAAAGCCACTCAGCGCCAAGCTCTTCTCCAACGTCATCTGGTCACCCAGGTTCCCCATGGTTTCAGTGTTTTCCGAGGAATGGACAACGGCCTGATTATTGGCCATATTCACGATCTCGTACTCAACCTTGGCGGAAGGTTTGTTGGTCTTCGTGTCAGATTGGAGGTTATACACTTGCAACCACAGATTCAGGCGCTGGTCGCGTTTGAAACTGGCCGGCGTGCCGTTCGCCGGCTCCAGGTGAGGATAGGCGAACTTGGTCTGGCCGATCACGAAATTTCCAGCGCCGATGCTTTTGGCCGGCACTTTTTCCATGTGGTCCGCCAAAATTAAGGACGATGACGCCAACTTGTCTTCGTTGTACTCAGGAACCGCGACTCCGTGGCTCCAGGTACCGACACGGTCGCCGTTAACATCCTTTACCACGATGTCAAAGCGGTAGCGCCCGGGGCGCAGCGGCAGGGCTTTCCAGTAAAGCGACTGGTGTTCCTGAGTCTTCTCCAGCAGTTCATTGGGAACATCGACCTGCACTGTGTCTTCGAACGTCTGCGCAATTTTCCCGGTCAGACCCGTAACGCGTCCAAAAATGTTGACCGTACCGCGCTGGATGCCGTCCTTGTTCACGAAAGTGATGTCTTTGTTCCTGATCTGGATCGTGACCGGAACCAGCACCGTGTCCCCAGTGATCTTCACAAAGTCGGTCCGAATGTCGAAGGGCATCAGGTTGACATTGATTTTGTGGCTGACAACTTCTTCCAGGTCCTTAAACTTCACCTTGGGAGCGGTGTTGAGCTTGGCCATTAAGTCGAGTTTGTCGAACTGAACGGTGCTCTGCTGGCCGGTCATTCCGTTCTGGCCTGCGCTGCCGATACCGGCGATGCGGTCCGCCTTGCTGGCCAAACCCATTTCTTCATACTGGGTCAGACCCGCATTTGGAGTGTGCAGCAGCGCGTCCTTCTCATTCGGATCGATGGTCATGTGGTAGTCGCCGCACATGCAAGGATCTACGAACTCGATCATGACCTCTTGGCCCTTGTCCCCCAAACCCTCGATATAGCGGTAGCGCCAGGTTTCAAACGGATAGGTCGAAGTCTCGCCGCCTCCCTCTTCCATGGGCCGATTGTATTGACCGCCAGAGGGATGGGCGTCGATTTCGTCGGGCGGACCAAACACGATGTAGATACGTCCGCGGTCCGTTCTCCAGCCCGCTTTGCCGGCAGCAAAATGTTCGTTGGCATAAGCGATGCGGCGGTAATGCTCTTCCTTGTACTCGTTCTCTTCGGTGTCAGGAGTGGGGTCGCGGCGCAACCAAAATTGCTCGATGAACTGATCACGCTCTTCGTCGTTGGAAAGCTGTTTGAAGGCTGACATTTCTTCGGGCGTAATGATCCAGCGGACGTCCTCATTCAGCCACTTCTTATAGGTCGAACCTAATTCCTGCTTCAGGGCCTTGGCATTGGCCTTCTTTTGCTTATCGTTCAAGGGCCGTTTCAGGGGGTCAGCCTGAGCGTCGGCAGGGGCAGTAGGGGCGACTGAGGCACCCGAACCCGCAGGAGCAGGAGAGTCAGCGGGTTTAGCCGACTTGTCGTCGACTGGGGGAGCAGAGGTCTGCGCGACGGCAACGCAGCCAGCCATTAAGGCGACCATGAGCAACGAAATAAGAGGGCGGAAAATGCGCAACTTCATGTATTCCAACGGACTCCTGAGGAAACACTTGGGGCCTTTAAATTGTATGTTTTTGTATCGGCTAAAGCAAGGTTTCACGGACTCCCCCTGGGTTTACGCCAGTGCCCCCGCACCTAGGAGTTCATAACCCGCTCCACAACAGAAAGTCGCTCGCCAGCGACGAAAGCGCCTCCCGGGAATTGCCGACTTACGCAGGTGCATATTCCATGAACAATATCGATTCTGGCGAACGGAGCAGCTATAATCGTTCTATTCGGGAGAGTCCCGAATCCTGTCCGTGAGCGAAGCAATGGACAAACCGGCATCGAATCGTCGTGAGTGACGAAACAGGCCTGAAAACGCTGCATTCCTAAGGAACTTTCCGCCGTCTTGATTCGTACTAAGTTGCAGATTCGAGTATGGATGAGCGGCAGGCATGTCTAACTGAGGAACAATGAAGAACTGGAAGAAAGTCGCACTCATCGCTGGAGCGGTAGTCATACTTCTGGCAATTGTGGGATTTACGGTCTTACAAAGCCGTAAGGGCGTGGTTACGGTGCAGACCGGCAAAGCGGTCCGCGAGGACCTCACGTCGGTGGTCACCGCATCGGGCGAAATTAAGCCAAAGGTTTACGTTAATATCGGCGCCAACGCTTTCGGCAAGATTACCCACCTCTACGTAAAGGAGGGTGATCGCGTCAAACAGGGCCAGATGCTCGCGACCCTGGAGAATGTGCAGTCGTCGGCCGACGTGTCGGCCAATCAGGCCGCACTCAACGCCGCCGTAACTGATGCCGATGCGGCCAAGGCGGCAGTGAATACCGCAACGATGGACCAGAACCAGGCTGAAGCGGAATTTGAGCGAGCCAAACTGGATTACGATCGCAGCGAAGCTCTGTACAAGGCGCAACTGATCGCCAAGGCCGATTACGACACCAAGAAGGCGGCCTATGGAACGGCAACCGCTCAACTAGGGCAAGCCAAAGCCAAGTTGGCGCAGGCCAAGGCGCAGATGGATTCGGCGCAGCGCCGGATCCCGCAGAATGCCGCCAACCTTCGTCGCGTAACCGATGTTTTGAGTAAAACCGAATACACTGCACCGTTTGACGGTGTCATCACCAATCTGCCGGTCCGCGAAGGCGAAACAGTGGTGGTTGGCATACAAAATTCACCTGGTAGCACGCTGATGACGATCGCCGACGTCTCTGTGATCACGGCGGAAGTCAAGGTCGATGAGACTGACATCGTGAATGTAAGACTGGGGGAAACTGCCGAAGTGTCGATCGACGCGATTCCAAAACAGCGGTTCAAGGGCATCGTCACGGAGATTGGTAATAACGCGATCCTGCGATCCACCGGCGTCTCTACAGCGCAATCGACTTCCAGTAGCCAGGAAGCGAAGGACTTCAAGGTCGTGGTGACGATCCAGGACCCGCCGCCCAACCTTTTGCCTGGCCTCTCAACTACAGCCCGGATAACGACGGCCTCCCGAACCAACTCGCTGGCCATTCCGATCCAGGCCCTGACCATCCGCCAACGCAGCGAACTGGAGCCGGAGAAGAAGTCTAAGGAGGCCACGGTACAAGCGGCCTCGCTAACCAAGGGCAATCCCAAGGAAGAGTTGCAAGGGGTCTTCGTTCTCAAGAACAAAAAGGAAGCCGTCTTCGTACCTGTGACAACGGGTATCAGCGGAACAACCGATATCGAAGTGACCAACGGCCTCAAAGAAGGCGACGAGATCGTTACTGGCACTTACAAGGTACTTCGGACACTGCGTAATGGAGCCAGCGTGAAGATCGACAACACGACAGGGTCCAAGAGGGAAGAGTCCTAGACCTGATGCAGCCGGCGGCGCTGGCAGGAAGGCACGGGAATCGGCGGTAATGAGCAACCCTGACGAGCTACCAATCGAGGAGAAGGACAGGATGGCCACCGAACTGGTGAATCTCGCGGAACCACAAATCGGCGCACCCCCGGAAAACTGCATCATCTGCACCGAAGACCTGTGGAAGACGTACGACATGGGCTCGGAGCAGCAGGTGCATGCGCTGCGAGGCGTGAACGTGCGCATTCAGCGGGGCGAGTATGTCGCCATCATGGGACCATCGGGTTCCGGAAAATCGACGCTGATGAACCTGATCGGCTGCCTGGATACGCCCAGCAAGGGCCAGTACTGGTTGAACGGCCAATTGGTAAGCGAACTGGACGACGACGAACTGGCGCGCATCCGCAACAAGGAAATCGGCTTTGTATTCCAGACATTCAACCTGCTGGCGCGCGCGACGTCACTCCATAACGTCGAGTTGCCGCTGATCTACGCGGGTGTGCCAGCGCACGAGCGAATCGAGCGCGCCAAACAGGCGCTGACGTCGGTTGGCATGGAGTCGCGCATGAATCACAAGCCCAATGAATTGTCAGGCGGCCAGCGCCAGAGAGTCGCGATCGCACGCGCCCTGGTCAACACTCCGTCGATTATTCTGGCCGACGAGCCCACCGGAAACCTTGACTCCCAAACCGGCGTGGAAATCATGGCACTGTTTGACCGGTTGCACCAGCAGGGAAACAACATCGTGCTGGTCACCCACGAACACGACATCGCCGAGTACGCTCATCGCATCATCCACATTAAGGACGGACAGGTTTTCAGCGACCAGAAGACAGCACGAGCCTAGCGATCAGAATCGTTGATTTGGCTCGAGACGCCCGGCGAAATCGCTGGGCGTTTCGTTCTTGTGGCGCAAACGCGGTATGCTGCAAGTGTCGAAGTTTGCAGACCTGAGGTTGGGGATTGTTCCAATTGAAACGCGTCGCATTTGCTTCACTTGCTTTAGTACTGGCTGCAGTCCTCAGCGCCGAGGCGCAGTTCGGGGTTCCGCTGAACCGCACCGAACCGAGGTTGGAGTCCGCAAACGCTCGCGAGCTGGTGGAACGTTACTGCCGTATGGATTATGCGGGCACCCGCCTGAATCCGACGGATTGGCCGAAGCTCCAGCCAATGGTTTCCTGGCGGTCGAATCCTGAATTCCCGCTGATGATGATTACTTCGCGCTTCGACGTGGATTCCGATCCAATTCTGGAGCACGGCAAGTACATGGTCGTGGTCCACTATCGCCTGGTCGGAAAGTACGACATGGCAGCGGGCTATTCGCCGGAGCCGGCGAATTCGATTCAGGATGTACAGTTTGTGGTTTCGGAAGTGAACGACGATTTGCGCATTATCGACATGGAGCCAAGCTATCCGCATGTGTCGCGCGCCGCCGTTCTGCAATGGCTCAACAAGAAACTCGCCGACGCTCAAGACCCAGCTACCAAAACCATGTACCAACATGCGGTTCAGGACTTGCAACCGCAGAAACCGGTTTCACCGGCACAATGAGAGAATCCGCCGACCCGAGACGATAAAAGCCTCCTTCGCGGGAGGCTTAGTAGTTCACGACCAATCGTCTAGTGGACCGCGCCGACCGAGGTTGCGCCAGCAGCCGAGCGCACCGGCACCGCCAGGGTCTTGGCTGCAAAATAGTCGTGATCGTAGAGATTTCGGTAGAAGTGTCCCGCGAGTTCGGCTGCCTTCGGACCGAAGGTCGGTCGGCCTCCCTCAAGAAAGATTACGGTCACGATCCGTCCGTATTCGGTATTGGCGTAGGAGGCGAACCAGCCATAGCGAGTGCCGTTTTTCGAGCAGGTGCCCGTCTTGCCCAGCACCGGCTCTTCTACGAAGCTACTACGCAGAAGTCTGGCAGTGCCGTATTCTACTGCACCGGACATGCCGTCTGAGAGCTCGGGAATGATCGGCCCGATATCAAGTTTGCGTTTCACCTTAGGAGTGAAGTTGGCAATTTCCTCGGGAGTCGTGGGATGTTGCAGGTAGTACAGAGATCCGCCATTGGCAATGGCAGCCATCAGGGCGCCGAGTTGCAACGGAGTGAGCGAGATGCTCTCGCCGAACGAGCACATCTTCCCTACCCCGCCGAGTTTGGAATCGAGTTCGACCGAGGGGAATGTCCCAAGATGTTCGCCGGCAATGTTATACCCGGCCAGTTCGCCCAATCCAAACTGGTGCGCGTAGTGGCTCACCTTTTCAAAGCCCAGTTTCTGTCCCACAGCGGCAAAATACGCATTGTTGGAATGTGCCAGAGCGGTGGTGAGGTCCATTCGGTAATACTTGCCAAGGGGAATCTCAGTGTCTTTGGTAATGACGTTTTCGCTCAGGGCCGCCAACGCAACCGCAACTTTAATGGTGGAGCAAGGTTGGGCTCCAGCCGAAAGAGCCAGATTCTGATTGACCATAGCGAGGATGCGGCCGTTATCGGGATCAATCGACACGACGGTCCCATTCATGTTGCCCAGGGCCTCGATCGCAGCCGCGCGGACAATCGGATCTTCCCCTGCGGTAATGTCACCGTCCACCTGATCGTTGGCGAAGGAACTGGCATGAAAGCGCTCGTAATATACGGCTTTCTTGCCTTTTTTCGCGCTTGTCGCGACCACAACATGGCTTGACTGATTGTTGCTGGCGGTGGTTCGACTACTGTGCTTCATGCGCGCCATCTTCTTTTGGGTCGCGGCACTTTCGGTCACATGGTGCGCTTTGGTATGGGTTTTTTTGGGCGGAGCAATGGTGGCCGCTGACGCAATCTTCGCGGGCAGCACAATTACCGCAAGAAAGAGCAAACCGTAGATGGTCAGGCGATTCTTCATTCGAACTCTGATCTAAACCCCGATCTCGCAAACATGTGGCGCGCAAGCGAAAACTGCACAAATTATGACAAAGCCGGTGTCCACATAGCGATGCAAAATTCGTTCAATCCTTCCGGTGCCGAGTACCGAAAGATACGATAACGGCTCAATCTTGAGCACCCTTTAGTTCTTACCACACTAATCGAATACATCGCCGTACCACTTTTGGTTCCCCGAGCCAGTCCGAAACCGTTTAGAAACCATGCGACCTTCAGAATCAGTCTGGCAACGGTGGAGGCGGCGTAACGGATCGAGGCCGATTCTCTTGGCGGCGCCTAAGCTTCGTGGAATCACGAG
>OBLW0100004597.1_pt1 | contig 10515 bp, 8 predicted proteins | sample 1520161 | NCBI WGS metagenome assembly OBLW01 (sample SAMEA3539309, study PRJEB22396) | soil metagenome | biome: tundra; feature: field; material: soil | place: USA | collected 2010-05 | depth 0.15 m
CGGCGCGCGGCGGCGGCGGCCTCGGCGGGCGGCATGCCGCGCGCGATGTTGTCGGCGGTTTCGTTTTCGAGATACGCCGCGATCTCGCGCGCGCGTTCTTCGTCCCACCAGCGCCGCTTGAGGAACCGCCGCCAGCTCATACGCTCTTCACTCCTCCGCCGGACGCAGCACCTGGTTGACGGCGCGCACGACCCTTTCCCAGCGGCTCATTTCCGCGCTCAACTGCTTGCGCCCGGCAGCCGTGAGGCGGTAGTAGCGCGCCTTGCGGTTGTTTTCGGACGTGCCCCAGAAGGAGGCTATCCAGCCGCGGTCTTCCAGGCGATGCAGCGCGGGATAGAGCGATCCGTGCTCTACCAGTAGAACTTCTTCCGAGCGCCGCTCGATGGCGTAGGCGATGGTGTGCCCGTGGGCCGCTCCCGGCGCAAGGATTTGGAGTATCAGCATGTCCAGTGTGCCTTGCAGGATGTCGGTTTGCGTTGGCTTCTTTCCCATAATCGCGAACGCCCATTGTACTCCGGCAGAAGCTCTACCGGAAAGGCCGTCCGTGGGTATATACGTTGGACGGCTCGAAAGGTTAGATTAGGGCCGCGCTTTGCGCGGCCGGAGCGGGTCCTGGAGGACCCGCGCAGACCAGGAGGTCTGCCCCACTTTACTTTGTTACCATCGTGCGCATGGATCTTAAGCGCGGAATGCGCGCGTTGTTTTTTGTGTGCACGGCAATTGCCACCGCCCAGACTGGACCCGTGGTGACGGTAACCGGCGGCCAGATTCGCGGCCGGTCCTCGGCGGATGGCGGCGCCGAATTCAAGGGCATTTCTTACGCGCTACCGCCTTTGGGAGAGCTTCGCTGGCGCGAGCCACAGCCGGTGGCGGCGTGGAGCGGCATCCGCGATGCCGCCGCCTTCAGCGTCGCCTGCACGCAGATCTCCGAGGGCTGGAATCTTCGATACGTGCAGAGTAGCGCCGAAGACTGCCTGTATCTGAACGTGGCTGCGCCGGTGTGGCCGCCTGCGGTGAAGTTTCCGGTGATGGTCTGGATTCACGGAGGGTCGAACACGGCCGGTTCCGGAGAGGCGGCGGGATTCGATCAGCGCACGCTGGTGCGGCGCGGTCTGGTGCTGGTAACGATCAACTACCGCCTGGGCGCGTTGGGATTTCTGGCGCATACCGCGCTCGCCCGCGAATCGGCGCACCACACATCCGGCAATTACGGACTGATGGACCAGATTGCGGCGCTCGAATGGGTGCGGAGGAACATCGCCACGTTCGGCGGAGATCCGTACAAGGTGACCGTGGCGGGGCAATCGGCGGGAGCCATGGATGTCAGCCTGCTGATGACGTCGCCGCTGGCCCGTGGGCTGTTCCGGCGCGCCATCGCGCAGAGCGGCGCAGTTTCCGTGTTCAAGGGGTCCAGAACTCGCGGCCAGGCCGAGGAACTGGGGCAGAAGATGGCCGCCGAATTGAAGTTGCCGGCTGGCGACACGATCGCGCGGTTGCGCAAGCTGCCGCCGGGAGAGATTCTGGAGGCCGCCAAGCGCGCCAGCGGCGGCGATCGGACGGGCCTGGAGACTTCGGTGGACGGGTGGGTCCTGCCGAAGTTGCCAACAGAAGCCTTCGCGGCGGGAGAGAGTCTCCCGGCGCCGTTGTTGATTGGAAGCACGGCTCAGGAAATTGGCGGCAACGAACCCGCTGCGAAGGTCAGAAGCGCGATTCAAGAAGCCTATGGCGGCTTGGCGGATCGGGCGCTGGCACTGTATGGCTTGGCGGGAACCGGCGAGGGCAAGCCGGACACGTTGTACGGCGGGCCGGGCGTGCAGTGGCCGACCGATGTGGTATTCCGTTGTCCCGTGGTCGCCGAAGCCGTGGCACACGCCGCCGCCGGCCACCTGACCTACCAGTACGGATTCGACCACGCGGCGCCGGACCGGCATGGCAACCAGCATGGCATGGGGCACTCCGCGGAATTGAATTTCCTTTTCGGGACGTGGGGAAGCGATGTCCAGCTTGCGCTGATCGACCGGAAAATCTCGGACCTGATGCAGTCCAACTGGGCGAATTTCGTGCGCACCGGCGACCCCAACGGGGAGGGCTTGCCGCGATGGCCCAGCTTCACCGTGAAAGAGCAGGAGTACCTGGCGTTCACCGACGACGGCGCAGTGGTGAAGTCCGGGCTGCGGCGGGAGTTTTGCGAGGTGTTCATGGAACATCTAAAGGCGGGCGCGCGGCGCGAAACGGTACCGCAGCAGCGTCCATAAAGCTTCCCAACCATCCCGGGCGCGAATCTTTTTGCCCTCCGCGATGCCGCGCGCGTTGTAGCTGACCGGGACTTCGTGGATGCGATAACCGAGGCGGCGCGCTTTGGCGGTCACTTCCGGGCAGAACTCAAAGCGGCGGCATTTGAGATGGATTCCGCGCAGCACAGTCGTGCGAAATGCTTTGTACGCGGTGGCCTCGTCGGTCAGTTGCGCGCGATAGAGCAGGTTCGCCGCTGCTGTCAGGACGCGGTTGGCGACGCGGTTGGGCAGCGCCATCGACACGCTTTTGCCGAGAAAACGCGAGCCGTAGACGATATGCGCCTGGCCACTGACGATGGGTTCCAGGAGGCGCGCGTAATCGTTCGGATCGTATTCGAGGTCGCCATCCTGGATCAGGACAATGTCGCCTGTCGCCAGTTGGATGCCAGCGCGAATCGCCGATCCTTTCCCGGAGTGACTGATTCGCCGATGCGTGACCTCCCCAAGCATCTCACCATGCATCTGCGTGGTTCCATCCGTGGAACCGTCGTCGATCACAATGATCTCCTTCACGCACCCGGCGGGCAGTGGCGCGCGCCGCACGCGTTCCAGCACCTGACTGAAAGTGTGGAATTCGTTGTAGACCGGAATGACGATGGAGACCTTCATGGCTTCCGCAGCACCGCGAAGAGCGACTGGCCGAAGCCCGGCGGCGCGATGGCTTCCAGGCGCGACATCCACGGCACAACGCACCGGTCGAAGATTCGGATCTGGTGTTCGGACTGAGCTTCGCGCCGGAATACGTGCGCGTTGATCCACCATCCGAAGAAGCCGACGGCGTTGACGTAGTGCAGCTTTTCGATGCGGAGACCGGTGCGATGCGCGAGCCCGGCCAGCGCGTTGCGGCTGTATCGCCGGTAATGGCACAGATTCCGATCGATGGGGCCGTAGAGCGCCTGGAATGCCGGCACGAGCAGCACGATCACCGCGCCCGGCACGAGCACGGATGCCATGGCTTCGAGCGCCCGGCTGTCGTCCTCGATGTGCTCCAGTACGTTCAGGCAGACGCAGGAATCCGGGCGCCAGCGCGCCAAGTCCGAAAATGCCGCGCTGTCCGGTTCGCAAACGAAAGCATGCAGATTAAGCTGATTGGAATACCGCTGTCGCAGCCGTTCGACGCAGGCGGGATCCACATCCACGGCGAGGACCGTTTCGCGATCGAGCAACATCCTGGTGAAATTGCCGATACCGCAGCCCACCTCAATCACCCGCTGTCCCAGCTCAGGCGCAACCAGGCGGCCTTGCCAGGCGAAGTAGTTGGTGGCCTGCGCCATGCGTTCCTGATCTGCTATGGTGTAGATCGACGCATGCATAGCCTCCTATTCTAAGAGACCGCATGTTGCTCCCGCACCTGGCCCAGTTTCTGCCTCTCACCAATCCGCTCGGCATGGGCGCCAGCGACCTCATCGAACTGGCGCTGGCCGCTCTGCTGCTGGCGCTCGCGCTGGCATGGCGTCCATGGTGGGAGCCTTATGCGGCCAGGCTGGCGCAAAAGCCGGCCTGGTGCGTGCTGCTGCTGGGCGCGCTGCCGGTGGCTTTGCGGCTGCTGCTTCTCCCGCACCATCCCGCGCCCGTGCCGGATATTTATGACGAATTCAGTCATCTGCTGGTTGCGGATACGTTGCGGCATTTTCGGCTGGCGAATCCGGCGCATCCGTTCCATCGGTTCTTCGAAACGTTCTTCGTCCTGCAGGAGCCAACTTATAGCTCGATCTACCCTGTTGGCCAAGGCGCGGCGCTGGCTCTCGGCTGGATGATTTTTGGCACTCCCTGGGCTGGGGTGGCGATCCCGGTGGCGGCACTGTGCGCGCTCTGCTACTGGATGCTGCGCGGGTGGACCACGCCCGGTTGGGCGCTCGCGGGCGGCTTGCTGGCGGTAATGGAATTCGGACCGCTCAACCAGTGGATGAATAGCTATTGGGGAGGCGCGCTCCCCGCGGCGGCCGGCTGCCTGGTTTTCGGAGCGCTGCCCAGATTGCGGCGCGGCGGGGGTCTGCGGGATGCGGCGTTGCTCGGCGCTGGTCTGGCAATACACTTACTCACTCGCCCGTATGAGTCTGTCTTTCTGGTCCTTTGCGTCATTCCGTACTTGTTGCCGGCGTGGAGGTCGGTCACAAAACCCCTGCTGGCCACGGCCTTGGTGGTGCTGCCGGCTATCGGTCTCACGCTGCTCCAGAACAAACAAGTCACAGGCAGTTGGACGACGCTACCCTATGCGCTCAGTCAATATCAGTACGGCGTCCCCGCGGCGCTCACGTTTCAAGCGAATCCGGCGCCGCACCGCGAACTTACCCGCGAGCAGGAGCTGGACTACAAGATGCAGCTTTCATTTCGTGGGGAGCGCGGGGAGACCTTGGGAAGCTATCTGTTACGCCTCGCCTACCGTATCCGTTACTACCGCTTCTTCTTTATGCCGCCGCTCTATCTGGCGCTGCCATTTTTCTTCGTGGCTCTCCGGGAGCCGCGATTTATTTGGGTGATGGTTTGTCCGCTGATTGTCGCTTTGGGGGTCAACTTCTTTCCGGCATTCCAGTACCATTACATGGCCGGAGTGACGTGCCTGTTTGTCCTGGTCAGCGTAATCGGACTTCAGCAACTGAGCCGCTTCAGCGCTTTGGCGGCCCGCATCATTCTCTTACTGTGTATTGCGCAGTTTGCTCTCGAATACGGGCTTCATGTATTTAGCAACGACTCTTGGTCGCTGGCGTTGCGGAATCCGGAGCGGCGCGTTTTCATCGGCAACCAGCTTGCGCGGGCGCCCGGCAAGCAACTGGTCTTCGTGCGATACTGGCCGCGCCATATCTTCCAGGATGAGTGGGTTTACAACGCTGCGGATATCGATGGCGCCCGCGTGGTGTGGGCGCGCGACCTCGGCGCGGCCGAGAATGAAAAGCTGCGCCGATATTATCCGGAACGGACCGTGTGGGTGCTGGAGCCCGATGCGCGCCCGCCCAGGTTGACGCCGTACCCGGCGCAGTGAGGGTGCTTTGGGGTCTCTTCACAAGCGGAAGCCTGTGCCACCTAGCGACGAGCGGAATGCTAAAGCCGCCATGGCCGCTACGCTGAGCAGGGCGAACAGCGAGGCTCCCGCGTACCAAACCGAAAAATCCGCGGTGATGGGAAACAGCAGCAACAACACGTAGACGAAGGACGATGCGATCAGCGCCACGAGGCCGAAACGCAGCATCGTGAAAACCAGCAAAGCGGTTTCGACCGCCGAAAAGAGGGCGGCCAGAGCCGGAGACGCCGTGGCCGTCAGCGCGTTCAAAGCCACGTACATCAACACGAAGACCCCCGCGGCCAGCCAGTCGCGGCGCAGCACCACGCGCAGAATGAAAATCAGCACGAACCAAACCAGCGCCTGAACGACGCAGTTCGGAATCAGTGTCAGGAACGCCGCCACAGCGCCGGTAACACCCAGCAGGGACCCCGGGTGCACCGCGATGCTGGGCGTTGCACCGAAGCGCAAGAGCACGAGCTCGTGCAGCTTCGCCACCAATGCCGCGGCCGTTCCGAAAGTCAACCCCACGAGCACGTCACGGCCGACCAGAGGGTCGCGGACGCCGCCCGCCAGGAGCCGGTTCCAACTGATCATGCTGTGCGGCCATCGGCGCCGCGCGATGGGCTCGATGGCCATATACAAGATCCACACGCTCGCAGCCAGAAGAAGTGCGCAACTCAGCGCGCCGAAGAAGAGCAGGAGTTCTCCAAGACTGGCAACATGCGAGCCGCCGAAGACCCAGATCAACATGAACACGCACGCCGTAAAGCCGGCCAATCGCAGTGCGCCGCGCCGGTCGCCTCGCTCGCGGCGGATATTGTGGCGCGCCAGCAGTGCGGCCGCCACCAGCAGCAAGCCGGTCAGCACCAGAACTGTAATTGCGACGGCCTTTATACTCGCGGTGAGCATAAAGCTCTGCATTCGTTCCGGACGAGTCCATGGCCCGACGATCTGGAAGTAGATGGGCTTGCCGCGCCACGCGGCGGCTTCCACGCGCACCGGGTTCGGTGGCCCGCTGGACAAGACTCCGGTCCAGGCGGCGCGTGCGTCGCAGATGCCCAGCGGCGTCCACTGCGGCGTTGCCGCGGAGAAGCGCGACATGTCCAGGCCCGCTGCATCGAACAAGCGTTTCCAATCGGGCGGCGGGACAGTGCCGGATTCCTTGTCGACCTGCGGCGGTACGGCGTCGAACTCAAGCAGGCGGCCTTGTGGGTCCAGCATCACCGAAACCATGCCTGAGACAATGGGCGGCGGATCGCCGGGATCCACAGTGCCCAACGGGAATGCCTCCGGTACCAGCGGGCGGGGGCTCTGGCGATACCAAAACAGAATCGCCGGCGGCTGCATGTTGCCTAACCGGTGTTCCCAACGGCCGGGTGACTTGTCGATGCGTTCGACATACTGCAAGTAATCGGGATCGTAGCCAAACCCGTGCGCGACTCCCATGGGCTTCGCCGTATATCCCAGGGCTCGGGCCAAATCGCGGCTCTTTTCAGCCAGCACCTCGGGCGGATGTTCCATGGCCACCCTGCCGATCAGTTGCACGCGCGGCCCAATCAGCATGACCGCTGCCAGACCGGCGATGGTCAAGGCCAAACAAACCAGACCCAGCGCCGGCCGGATGCCCACCTGCTGGCCCGCCGCAGCCACCAAGTCCGGCGACGGAGTTTCGCCCGCGGCCAGCGCGGCAGCCAACGGATCTCCGCCGGGCAGCGCCGCAGCCACGGCCAGCGCAGTCGCCGGCCGCTGGCGCGGGTCCGCTGCCAGGCAGCGTTGGATCACGCGCTCCACCGCGGGGTCCACATCCTTCGCCACGGTCGTCAGTCTGGCGGGCGTCGATTGTTGTTGCAGCCGGATCATCTCGGCCAGCGTGCCCGCTTCGAACGGCCGTTTGCCCGCGAACATCTCGTAAAGCACCAGGCCCAGCGCATAAATGTCGCTGCGCGCGGTCACTTCGCTGCCGGCCAGTTGCTCGGGCGCCATGTAGGCCGGGGTGCCCTCGCGCGCCTGGGCTTCGCGCAGCTCGCCGGTGACCGCCGCCAGGCCGAAGTCGGTGATGAAGACCTGGCCTTGGCTGTCGATCATGATGTTGGACGGCTTCAGGTCGCGATGCAGCACGCCTTTGTCGTGCGCGGCGGCGAGGCCGGCGCAAATGCGGCGCGCGAACTCGAGCGCCTTGTCGGCGGGCAGACGTCCGATGCGGCGCAGCAACGAGCCGAGGTCTTCGCCGTCGATGTACTCCATCGAAAGGTATGGCTGTCCGTTGACCTCGCCGAGATCGTAAACGCGGCAGACATTCGGGTGCGAGACCTGGCGCGCGATGCGCACTTCGTTGTGAAAGCGGGCCAGCATACCGGCGTCCCGCGCCATGGATTCGGGCAGAAACTTGAGCGCCACAGGCTGATCGAGCGTGAGGTCGTTGGCGCGATAGACCTCGCCCATGCCGCCCTTGCCGAGCAGTCCGATAATCTGATAGCGTCCGGTCACCAGCACGCCTGCGGCGAAGCGTCCATCGCTCGCAGAGACTCGCGCGGGAACGGAGGCGGCCCGCGATTCCCTTGCACCCGAGACCGGCGTGGACGCCACAGGCATGACCGCCGTTTCGGAGTTATCCGTCACCGGCTTGCCGCACGCCAGACAGAAGCGGCTGGTATCGGGAATCTCAGAAGCGCAGGATAGACAGCGGGTCATACGGGGTTACTTGCTACTGTAGCATCCGCGGCTGCCGCGCCGGGGCATCACGCCGATGCCAGGGCATTCACTTCGCCTTCCAGCGCGGTGAGCTTTTCCATCACGCTTTCGAAACGCGGCGGATCGCCGAAGATCATCATAGCCATGTCCCGATAGCCTTGCTTGAGGGCGGAAACGCCAGCCCCCGCGGGCGCCAGCTTGAGACTCCCTGGAACCGCGAGATCGTAGCGGGCCCATGCGGCCGGATAGAGAGTCTCTTTGTGTCTCACTACGTCCCGCAGGAGTTGTAGGTCGGCCAACGCCTCGTCTTTGATGGGGGTTTGCGAGAGCATCGCCACGTCATAGTAGTGGCGGGAATATCTTGCCAGGACAGGTTTTCCGGGTCCCCGGTGGTACTGCGCATGCAAGATGGTCGCCTTTTCCCAGAAGGTACGCTTGGCCAGGAGCGCGGTGACCCGCACCTCCGGTTCCACGAAGAGCCTGGGGAATTCCTCCGCTGCGAACGGCCGGATCGAGAACTCGTCCCTCGGAATAAACTCCGCATGCGTTCCCAGTTCCAGCACGACTTGTGGCGCGATGTATGCGAGACGCGCAGCAATGGACGTTGGGTAGTGAAAGCGGACGACATGGGGATCGCGATCGTCGATGGCGGTGCTCCAGTTCCCGTCCGTGCCGAGCGCCGCTTGGCAGCGGGTGCGAAATTCACGAATGAAGTCGCTGCCGATGTAGCGCTGGCAATCGCGGAGTATTTCGGCAAGGAGCTTGGTCTGTTTGGTTCGCGACAGGCCCTGCCGGCGCGGATCGCGGAGGCCGGTGAAGCCCAGCGCGGCGTAATCCACCGCCAGATCGATATCCTCGGAAAACCGGTTGATCGCGCGAAATATTTTCGAGAGCGATGTCCCGCCCTTAAACAGAAGCCTGCCGGAGAATGCCTCGATGGAGAAGAGTTGTTTCAGGACCCAGCAAACCCAGAATCCTTCTCCACCACGGCCCCGGAGAGACCCATCCGGTTCGCCGTCTCGCCGAACAGGTCCGCCCGCTGGTCCGCGGCCATGCGGGCAATCCGGTTCACGCGGATTCCCCCGCGATTTTTCTGGCTGTTTCATAAATCCAGTCCACTCCAAACCGGGTGGCTCTCACAAGCTTACGCCGCTCGGCTTCGGACAGGATGCGGCGCAAGCGCGAAATGAGCCTGCGGTTGACTGCGTCCTTGCCGAGATATCGCAGCGCCTGCACAACCAAGCCGGGCGCTCCCCCGCTTCCCGCCAAGGCTTGCGGCCGCGCATGCTTGAAGTGAATGTTTCGTCTTCCGATTTGGATTTTAGTGGCCGGTCCATCCGAGAGGTAGACGATCCTGGCGGGGACCTGCGTGGAGATCCCCAGCAGATTCGCCGCCCAAGCGCCCTCCGGCACGATCTTCCATCGATAACGGCGCGCCAGCGTTCGCGCTGCCTCGCCGATGTCCGGACTCAGTACGCCCCCCAGAGCTTCGTTCCTCTTGGGGACGTCGTATAGACCGCGGCGAATGCGGCGAATCGTGCCGTTCCGCGCGATGCTCGCCAGGGTCATATCCACCATGCCGCGGCTGGCGATATCCAGGAAATCCTTGGCCGTGAACGTTTTTCCGGGAGCAAACCGTTCGATGCGTGTAAGTATCCGTGTTTTGGAGGTTTGCGTGGCGATAGGGGCGCTGGCCATTTAGAAAACGTATAGCACTGTTTCTAAATCGTAGTGGGACCCTTTGGCTGCCTTACGGCACCGGCGTGCGATCGTACGCCGCGGCCAACCGGCGCCAAATCAGGTGCCAAGGATCGGCATTGGGGCCTTGCGAATCTTTTCAGCAGAACCGCAGGATTCGACTTGTCCAGCTAATTCGTGGACAACTAGAGAGTAGCCTGCCATCGCTTATGATCGCCGAGTACCAGTGGCCACCCGCGCGTCATCCCGCCGCACGCTCCGCATGTCACAATAGACTGACCATGGTCGAACCGCTCCGCCCGGGTGTCTCCGCCAAAAAAGCCCGCGTCTGCCTCTTCGATTTCGACGGCACCATCTCGCTCATCCGCTCCGGATGGATGGAGGTGATGGTTCCCATGATGGTCGAAATCCTGCTCGACCTGCACACCGGGGAATCGGCAGCCGAACTGCGCGCCGTGGTCGAGGACTTCATCTGGCGGCTTACGGGCAAGCAGACCATGTACCAGATGATCGCCTTCACCGATGAAATTTCGAAGCGCGGCGGGGCACCCCGCGATCCGCTCGAATACAAGAAGATGTATCTGGACCGCCTGCACGCGCGCATACGCTATCGCCTGGAAGAGTTGCGCCGCCATGAAGTTTCGCCCGACAAGTATCTTGTGCCGGGCGCGCGCGCGTTGCTCGAGGCCCTGCGCGAACGCGGCCTGCGCCTCTATCTCGCCAGTGGCACCGACCAGCCGTACATGCGCGAAGAAGCCGATCTGCTGGACATCGCACGCTACTTCGAAGGCCGCGTCTACGGCGCGCTGGACGACTACCGGAGCTTCTCCA
>OBLW0100004599.1_pt1 | contig 10514 bp, 8 predicted proteins | sample 1520161 | NCBI WGS metagenome assembly OBLW01 (sample SAMEA3539309, study PRJEB22396) | soil metagenome | biome: tundra; feature: field; material: soil | place: USA | collected 2010-05 | depth 0.15 m
CATAGCGCAGTAGCTTGAGGACCAAGGAACCGCCACCTGCCGGAAGCCCTCAGAGTTGCGAAGGCGAATACGACACAGTTGGATTCGGCAGTGCACCAGTAAGACGGAGAGGACGGTGAAGCTGGGGACGGGGACCTGTCCGTCGCGGCGGTCCTGCTTGACACCATCGCCGACGCCGCCGCGGCCGCCGGTGTGGCCGTGGCGGGAGCGATCATCCTGGCCACGGGTGGGTGGTACTGGCTGGATCCCGCAGTGGCGCTGGCCATCGCCCTCGTCATCGCGTACCACGCCGTTGCCCTGATCCGGAAGGTCCTCACCCGGTTTCGATCCGCAGCAGCCGACACCAATAGCTGAGCTTGCGCTTGTATCCCTTGGCGGCACCACGCCAGCGTTTCTGAGCGCCCGTCGTTGCCCATTCGCGTCCGGTGCAGGCATCAGTTTGTGCGGAGCGCGGCGGCGGATTCCACCAGGCCGGCTCGTTCTAGCTGGCCGAGGATGTCATCGACGCTCTCAGGGGGTGGTCGCGTGAGTCGGCGATGGCCTGGACACAGGCGAACACGGTCCTGTCGTCGATGCTGATCTGGTCGAGCACGAAGTCGTCCGGGGATTTCGCTTCGATGTTCCACGGGGCGAGGAGTTCAGCCGGGAAGTCCTTGAGGTTCGCGGTGACGATGACCTGGGCGCCGGCCTTGATGGCCGCGGCGAGCACATGCCGGTCCTTGGGATCGGGGAGTTTCAGCCCCTCGATGAGAGACTGATATCCGGTGACGAGGCAGTCCGGGATCGCGCTATTGATCAGCTCGCGCAGGCGGGCGAGCTTCTCCTGGGTGATGTCCGGGCGGTTGCGGGCCAGGTTCCCGAGTGCTTCGTCGAGGATGTCCTCGGTCCATTTCGCCTGGACCAGGCCGGCTCTGCCGATGCGGATCAGCAGGTCCCGCGGCGTGTTGCCGTACATCGCGTTGGCATCATAGACGACGATGAAGGCCATGGTCAGGGCAGGTCCAGTTCCTGGCTGAGGGCAGCCAGCTCGTCAAGGACACCACGGCGGTGCTGGTCGTCGCGGCGCTTGTACTCGCGGAGATCCTGGAAGGTGATCCGCCGGTGCCTGCCGACCATCCGATGCGGGATCTCCCCGGATTCCAGCAGCTTGATCAGGTAGGGCCGGGAGACGTTGAGCATGTCGGCAGCCTGCTGGGTCGTCAGCTCGGCGCTGTCCGGAATGATCTGCACGCCCTGGCCGTTCGCTAGCAGGCCGAGGATCTGCGCGAGCAGGACGGCGGCTTCACGGGGGACGACGAGGGCCTCGTCGCCGGCCAGCTCGCCGAGAAGTGTGAGCGGGCCAGGTCCCTGATGGGCTGCCAGGTAGTCCTTGATGCGCCGGGCGGCACGGTTCGCGACAGCAGGGTCGACGTCGCCAGGCCGGATCTGGCCGATAGCTTGACGGGTCATCTGTGCCCCACCTCCTAATCGCATTATCCGCAACAATCGAAGTATTCGCAAGAGCTCCTAGTGCAAAGTACCCGCGGGCCGGTCGGACTGCCTGACATGGAGGAGGTGACGGCCGCACCCACACACATGGCTTGCCCTGAGGAGCGCACTACTCCGTCGGCAAGTATGCCGACGCTGCTGTCCTTAGGTACGGTGCCGCTCGTTACGGCGCTGGTCGTGACGAGTGCTTGTGCTGGGAAACTTCCGACGGTGGGTTCGGTCGGCGGTGCATACCCAGGACCATCCGCGGTCGGTGCCGCTGCCGACGAGTCCGCACTCGGTCAATGTCTGATTGCAGGCAGGGCAGTGGCGTATCTGGCCCAACTCGTCGGCCAGTTCCTCCCGTAGCAGACGGTCGGCGAAACGGGCTCCGTCCATCGTAAACATGATGTCGCGGATCCGCTTTGCGGACGTCGGGCCGTGGGAGAGCATGTTCATGCTGCCGACAATGCTCCATTGCCGATCCACGACCACGATCTTCTGATGCATGCGTTGCATGAAGACCACTCGGGGCACGCGCGCCGCCAGCCTGCTCAGAGATTCTCGGTTGGCCTCTTGCACCTCGCCCTCGGGGCGGGCCATCACGTGAACCGAGACTCCGCGCTGATGTGCGCGATAGAGGGCGTCGATGATGCCGTCGGCATGCCGTCCCACCCAGGCGCTCCAGCACCAGACGCTCTTGCGCGCTTGGTCGATCCGGGTGACCACCTCGTCGACGGCGGTGTCCTCGTCATGCATGCCGGCAACGCGTACGTACGGATCGAGCGCCGCCACCAGGTCCGCTTCCGGAGTATCAGGCGGCGGCTCGGTATTGAACATTCCGAGCAGCGAGCTGGCATCGACGCGGGAGCCTTGTCCGGCTGACACCATCGACTGTAGGGCGGCCAGTGGGCCGTTCCTGGCCTGTTCAAGGGCTCCGCGTCCGACGAGGACGTACAGTCGGCTGCGGGGACGGGTGGCGGCGACGTTAAAGAGCCGGACACTGTCAGCGTTGTAGTCGCCGCCCCGCAGGTGGGCTGTCGCCATCCGGCCGCGGCCGTCCTCGACAAGGTCAGCGAGCACCACGTCGAATTGCCGGCCCTGAAACTTGTGCGAGGTACCGACAGGAGTCGCCATGGCCAGGGCCGAGTCGTCCAGAGCTGTCTGGGTGGCCTCCTCCTGTGCCCGGTAGGGCACGACAACCCCGAAGGTGTCCTGGGCTCCGGCGTCGTTGTGGAACTCAGCCAGGGCGCGGGCCAGCAAGGCCCCGATCAGCCACCACCCGGCTTGCCGGGTCTCGCGGTGGATGACTCGGATGTCTTCCGGCAGCCCGTCGACGGTTACCACGACGATGTCCGCTTCGCCCTTTCCGGCTGTGGTGAGGATCCCGTCATAAGCGACGAGATTGGCCAGCTGGGTCAGCGCTGGTCCGAACCGGAACTGCTCGGTGAGGACTACGCAGCCCTCGGTCTGCTGGGCTCGCCTCGGTTCGGTGGCGTCGAAGAACGAGAAGCAGTTGGTCTTGAACAAATCCTGGACTTCGTTCCCGCCGGGGAAGGACTGTTCGACAATCGGGCCGTTCTGCAGATAGTCGCCGACCAGGACGGCACCGGTCTGGGCGTATCCGACTGCATGTGCGAGATGCGGTAGCTGGGCAGCGGCAGCCTCGTCGACGATGACATGGTCGAACTTGGCCTGCGTAAGCCAGGGCCGCAGGGTGAGCTGGGTCAAGGTCGTGGCCACCAGCCGGGCGCTGGAGATGATCTCCCGCTCGATGGTGCGCCTCTGCCGGTGCAGGCGCTCGCTGGCCTCGTCGTATTCCCGCTGAACAACGACGCGCCGAAGTTGCGCCTCCTGAGCACCTTTGCGCAGGTCCGGCAGATCTTGGTAGAGCGTCCACCGCCGGCGTTCAGCGGTGACGAGGGCCTTGTCGGCCGGAGCGGCCAGGCCGACTTGAGTCAGCCGGTCTCCTTCGTCCTTCAGCTTCCCAAGCTCCGCTGTTGCCAGAGCGAGACCTGTGCGAGCACGTCCGGCGGCGGCAGGTGTTTGCGTGGCGTCCGGCCGGATGGATGGCGTCGGCTCTGCCCCGGCCCTTATCGCGGCGGCTACCGATTGCCTTCGTGCTGCTGCAGCCTGGGCCAGCTCGTTGGCCAGGCTGGTCCGGCTGGCAGTCAGCTTGCCCTTCAGCCCAGGACGGCGTGATCGGGTCATCAGAGAGGCTTCCTGATGTGCCGCCAGCGCCGCATCGACCGCGGCGAGATTCTCGCGTATCTCTGTCTCGCGGTCCGCTGCTTCGCAGCTAGCCAGGGAGAGCATCTGCTTCTCGCACAGGCGCAACTCGGCTCGTGCCCGGTCAAGCCGGGCTTCAGCCGGGCCGAGAGCCGCTGTCAACTGGTCGTAGCGGTGCCGGTTATTCACGCGCTCGGCGGCTCGCTGATAGGCGTCCAGATCGAAGTCGGCGAGGTGATGCTCCGCCGCGGTGAGACTGGCACCAGCGCGGGCCAAGTCCTGCAGATGCAAGGCGAGTTCGTCCACGCGCGCCTGCTGTTCGGCCTGTCGTGCCTCCACGAGCAGGTCCAGCCGTACCCGCCGGTCCGCCGCCAGCGCGGGCAGGCCGACGTTGCCGACCCGTACCGCCTGGCCATGGCCGTCAGGCTGCAGGATGCGAACGGCTTCATGAAACGCCGTGTCCACGGCGATGTTGTTGCTGGACACCAGAAGCACTCGCTGTCCCGAGGCCACCAGGTGGCTGATCGCCGTGGCGATGACAAATGTCTTTCCGGTTCCCGGCGGACCCCACACCAACTGGAGTCCCGCTGAGCAGCAGGCGGCGACTGCCTCTCGCTGTGCCAGGCGCAGATTTGGCCAGCCGTGGGCCTCGGCCAACTGGGGGTTGGATTGAACGGGCGTCAGCCGCCGTTCGCCGAACTGCGTCAGCAGCGGATTCTCGCACGCCGCCTTCAGCCCTTTACCTAGGCCTTCGAGAACCTGTCGGGTACCCGTATTTCGGACGCATAACTGGAGCATCTCTCGTGGCGCGGTACCGGACGCCCGGACGCGGACCTCCTCGCCGTCGATGATCACCTCAAGAACATCGAACGTAACCATGTGGTCGCCGGAACCGTAGGCCAGATTTCCCTCGGAGATGAACTCCAGGTCGCCGGTGGATGGCCTGCCCTGCACCAAGTACCAGCCCAGCTCATCGCGCCAGGGCGTCACCATGGCGATCTTGCGCGAGGATGGGGATTGACGAGCTTGCGACCAAGCCTGCCGTATCAGCGAGAGCGTAGAGTCCAGCCAGCCCGCCGTCAGAGCCACCGTCATCCTCCGCTGTTGGCCTGATTCCAGCGTACAGGCGGCAGGACTGATCGATTCTTTCTGCGCCGACCGAAGCTCGCCAGGCGTGCCCGTCCCAGGCGTGTGCATGCGCTGCGGGTGCCCGGTCCCGGATTTCAAGGCCAGGTCTATGTCGTCAGGTGGGTGAGTTCGTCGTCTGGGTCGCGGGCTCCGTTGAGCGGGCCGACCAGGCTGGCCACTTTGGCTCGGCTGATGCCGAACTGCGCCGACAGTTGGCGCTGCGACGGGGTGTCGCCGTCGCAGTCGCGGCCATGCAGGTAGGCGCCGACGACCGCGTCGTCAGCCGTCATGGCCACCTGGTGGCGGCAATGACCAGGCAGTGGCTCAGCCTGGCCGCCAGTGGCGCGGACGCCGCGTTCGCGGGAGCGGCGTACAAGCCCGATGACCGTTTCCAGGCTGAGGACCAGGGGCACTGGCGGCAGGGCCGCGACCAGCGCGCCCGCACTGCCGTGATGCCAACCGGCGGCCACGTTCATGGCCAGGGTGGCGCCGATCCCGAACACTAGCGACACGATGGCCAGCGCTGGCTTGGCCGCGCTGTTGCGGGCGGCTTCCAGCAGCGCCATCGACGCCGACACGATCATCAGGTCAGCTACGAACGGGACCAGGTAAGCCACCGCGCCGGTGTTGCCGACCGACCGGACGACCGCGAGTGCGTGCAGGTAGCTGACGATGGCCGTGATAGCCGCCAGCGCGAACAACGCCAGGCCGGCGATCAGCCGGATCCGGCCATCCGCGGCAGAGGCCTGGGCCGCTCGATCGGCGGCGGTCACCGCCCAGCCTCTTCGCCGCAGCCCTGCCGGCCAGTCACGATCCACGCGCCGCCCAGCCCGAAGGGCCAGACCTGGTAGCCGAGCGCGTCGAGCACCTGGGTGAGTGCGCTGTTCATGACCCCATGCACGCCGTGATACTCGTTCCAGCGGTCCCAGTCGAGCGAGAGCAGATCGTGAGTCGTCCAGGACACCACGACCCCGCCCCGGCCTCCTGGATCATGACCACGGGCGACTGGCAGCAGGCACACCCCGCCCAGCCGGTACAGCGGACTGTGCTGCGCACAGCGATGCAGTGTGAACCCGGCCTCGGTGAGCGCCCGGGCGACGTCATGGGCCAGAGGCGCGAGCGGATCATCGGCAGGCAGAGGGCGGCCGTAGCTGTCGCAGAGCCTGGACACCGCGTCCGCCAGTTCTGCCCGCTCGGCGAGAACCCGCAATGGGCTCAGGTCCGGTGGTTCATCGCCCGTATAGGCGTCGGTCGCGAAGCCGGCCCGGAGCTGGCTGAGACGGTCGTCGGACATGCTGCTCCTCCTTGATCAACTGGGAGGAATTTGGGAGATCACATCTCGCGTGACCCTGCCCAAACCCCTCTCAACTGGGTTGAAGAGGAGCTTCTGAACTGGCCTTTTAACATTCAGCGTGGTCGGCGGGAGGATCGGCCCGGGTTTGCAAGCAGGGGGTCAGGGGTTCGAGTCCCCTTAGCTCCACTCCGAGGTCTTCACGTTTCACCAGGGTCCATGTTCACGTTTGGGTCTGACATTCTCGGCTACTGGGGCTGCCGGGCCTGAGATGGTCTTGTGTGACGCGGCGTGGGCCCTGGTCGGCTCTGGTGGCCTGGATCAGGGCGCGGGACCGGCGTGGTGACCATGCCTGGTGAGCAGGAGACGGCCAGCGGACCGCGGCGCTGGTCTTTCCTGGCTTGTTATGGCGGGCCGGCGGCGAGGCTGGCGAGGGTCTTGCGGCGGCGCTTGCGGATTTTGGGCGGGAGGCCGGCGGCGGCCCGCTTGTTGCTGTCGGCCTGGCGGATGTCCCAGGCGCTGAGGATGCGCTGGTTGCGGACGCCGAGGAGGCAGGCCAGCCACAGCGCGAGCGGGGTTACGCCCGTGAGGCGGCACCAGCCGCGGGCGATGCTGGTGGTGGCGGGGTCCTTGATGGTGGAGAAGGTCCGCTCGGCGCTGGTGCGCCGTGCGTAGGAGCGGCGGTGCTCGGGGGAGGGGTAGTCGTGCTTCTGCCGGGTCTTGGCCGCGACCTCGGGGGGGACGGTGATGGTCTGCTGGGCGCAGCAGGCCGGCGGGTGCTCGGGCGGGGTCAGGATCTCCGGGCGGGCGCGGTCTAGCTTCATCGAGTCCGGCTGGTGCGGGCAGCGGATCTTCCCCATGACGGCCGGGCACATGACGCGGTGGTAGCCGTCGGCGTCGTCGGCGCTGATCCGGCCGAGCTTGTGCCGGGCGAGCTCGGCTGCCTGCTGGTCGTGCGCGGTGACCTGCCCGGGGGTGGCGGCGGGGGCCAGCGGCCCGAGGTTCAGCAGCGGTTTCGGCGTGGCGGGGCAGTACAGGTTGCCGTTGGCGATGATGGCTCCCTGGTGGGTGCCGCGGGGCCCGCGGTCGTTTGGGTGCAGGTCCTGGATGAGCTGGGCGCCGGCGGCGCGCAGCGGAATGGCCCAGGCGGCGGCGTCGCGGTGGGCGTACCCGGAGTCGTCCAGGATGTCGCCGGGGCGGACGCCGGCCGCGGGCATACGGGTCAGGACGGCGACCAGGGCGCGGGCCGGGTCGAGGCGGCAGCTGGTGAGGGTCATCCGGCGGGCCAGCTCCGGGACAGCCGGGCCTGCTTCCTCGCGGGTCATGGTGCCGGCGGACAGGTAGAAGCCGAAGAACATCTCGCCCTTCGGGCCGGGCAGGTTGCTGTTGCGGTGCCCCCATGAGGCTTCGGGGCCGGCGCACTCGGTGCTGCCGTGCCGGGGCGGGCGGGCGAAGGTCTCCACGTCGGTCCAGTCCGCGGCCAGCGCCGCGGAGGCGTCCTTGCGCTGTGCGGGGATACTGGCCTCCAGCAGGTCATCCAGGACGCTGGCAAGGACATCGGAGGGGGCCCCGTCGGGCTCGTCCTTGCCCAGCGCCTTCACCACCAGTCCGAAGGTGCGCTCGACCTGCCGGTAGGTGAGCTGGTGCGGGCCGTGCTCCCATTCCTCGGTCACGCCGAGCCGTGCCTGGTCGGGCTCGGGCAGGGCGGTGAGCGCCGCGTGCACCTCGGTGAGGAAAGCTGGCCGGCGGTCAGCCTGGGTGAGCATCATCCCGGCCAGTAAGGTGCGGACCTTCAGCTGGCGGTGCCGCACCCCGATGGGCAGGAGCACCTCGGTCCGCGGCGCGACGCCGGAGCCGTCGATGATGTCCTCGATCCGGGCAAGAGGGATGGTCACCGCTGGCCGCCCAGCAGCGCCACTGCCCCGGCCTCGCCGGCCGGGTCGAGGGTGGCGGTGATGTCGCCCAGCCGCTGGCTGCAGGTGATCCCGGCGGCGTGCATGAAGGTGGCCAGGCCGAGCCGCCGCGCGCAGTCGGCCAGCCAGGTGGCGCGCAGCCGGGAGGTGTCCAGCCTTGGCAGCCCGGTCCCGCCCGCCAGCGAGCTGGCCAGCGGGTTCGTGATGTTATGACGGGCGGGATCGGTGCCACCGGTGACCAGGTGCTCGCCGGCGAAGCGCGCTGATTCCAGCAGCGGCTCGTGGTAGCGGGCCAGCACCGGGACAACGCGCGGCCGGGCGCCGCGGACGGTCACGATGACGCCGCCGGACCGGCAGATGACGTCACTGCCCCGCACGGCGCGCAGGTCAGCGCGGATCAGCCCGGCGCCGGCGCCCAGGCAGACCAGGCCCGCGGTGCGCATCCGCCGCGCGGCCGTGGGCTGGGCATCCGCCAGGGCGAGGTAGCCGTCGATCTCGGCGGCGCTGTAGGGCGCCTTGGCCCGCTCGCGCGGCAGCGGCGCGTCCGCCGGGCGCAGCGCCGGGACCACCGCCCGGGCCAGGAACCGCAGGCTGGTGCGCAGCGTGCGCCGCGCCGGCCCGGACAGGCCCGGCGCGTACGCGGCGAACCGCTCGATCACCGACGGGTGCAGCAGCACCTCCGGGACCGGCTCCAGCCCGAGCCCGATCCCGTAGCCGGCGAGCCTGCCCGCCGCCCACAGCAGGTTCTTCGCCCGCTCCCGGCCGCCGGGCGCCGCCTGCCCGACGACCGCCCGGGCGAAGGACGCCGCCGCCGGCGGCACCAAGACCGGGCGCCAGCGCGCGATATAGCTGGCCACCTCAAGCTCTGTCATGCAACACTTATACTGTAGGACATGCCAGAAGCGGGGGACCCGAGATGCCACGATGAGAACGTGTCGCCCACCCACGGCCAGCAGGCCCAGGCCCGGCAGATAGGCCGCCGGCTCGCGCAGATCAGCTTCGTGCTACCCGGCACCCTCACCGAGCGGCTCACCCGGTGCGGCCGGGCGAACTGCCGCTGCCACGCCGACCCGCCCGTCCTGCACGGCCCCTACCACCAGTGGACCCGCAAAGTCGCCGGCAAGACCGTCACCCGGCTCCTCACCGACGACCAGCTCGCCGACTACCAGGACTGGTTCGACAACCAGCGGCGGCTGCGCGCCCTCATCGCCGAGCTGGAGGCCCTCAGCCTGGCCATCACCGAAGCCGACCCCCGCTGGCAGCGCTGAAACCAAGATCATGTGGGCAGAGCCCGCTTAACCCGTGGGCGACCCCCCGATCAGCCCGCATCAGGCCAGCTCACAGCCAAACGTGAAGACCTGACTTCGGAGAAATCGCAGTTCAGCGGCGGTTTTCCTGGCCTCCGACTTGATCTTCACGAGGCGTTTTTCCGCCGTCGTGCCCGTTGCGTGCCTGTGAGTCCTCCCGCAGCGGTCCCTCGTGGCCGGGCTGTCTTGCGCTTCAGTTCACACGCGGCGAGTTCGCCGAGTGCGTCGGCGAGTTCCCGCTGCCGCTCGTCCGTGGAGTGTAACGGCACAGTCGGATATTGGACCTGTCCGAATACCTTGCCCGGGCGTTGGAGTCCAGGCACTGCAACCCCTTCCCCTCCTCGATGCGCTTGAAGAGAACCCGCCGATCGCCTCGACCGTCTGGCGGACGGATCCAGCATCAGAAGGGATCGTTTCAGAGACATGCCTGGTCAGACGGCTGCTGTCCGAAGGTCCGAGACGCTATTGCGTTACCGCCGCGACCTGGTGACCTGCGGTTTCTCGCCCGCCTGATGCAATACCCGAGAGTTAAGGTAGATCAACGCAGCGCGAGTGCTGCTGTGGCCCATCCTCGCCATCAGCTCGCGGAGGTTTGCCCCGGCATGGGCTGTGAGGTTTTCCGGTATGACGGAGATCGTGAAAATGTACGGCTGGTAGTGCGGCCTTCTTGAGCGCGGTGAGCCACACCCGGCGGCGGAAGTTCCCGCGTCGTAGTGGCGCGCCCCGAGTGCCGACGAAGATCAGGCCCTCGTCTCCCGGTTGGGCGAAGCAGGATAGGTGCCAACGCACGGCGGCAGCGATCAGTTCGGGAAACGCGACCGTCCGTCGTCCGGCGTCAGACTTGGGTGGTCCGAACGTCAGCCCCCCGTTCTCAAGCTCGGTCAGGATGCGTTCGACGCGAACCGTTCTCGCGTCCAGGTCGATGTCTGACCGGCGGAGCGCACGCAGCTCGCCCCAGCGCAGGCTCGTGAATGTGCCTAGTAGCACGAGCGCGCGGTACCGGGGGCCGATGGCATCGCTGAGCGCGAACACCTGGGGAACGGCGAGCACCGGCCGCTCAGCCGATGTCTCGCTGCCCGCTCCCTTGATCCGGCACGGATTGCGGCGCAGGGCACCGTCGTCGACCGCCGTGTTCAGGATCGCCTTAAGGAGCCGGTACGCCTTGGCGACCGTCACGGC
>OBLW0100004601.1_pt1 | contig 10512 bp, 9 predicted proteins | sample 1520161 | NCBI WGS metagenome assembly OBLW01 (sample SAMEA3539309, study PRJEB22396) | soil metagenome | biome: tundra; feature: field; material: soil | place: USA | collected 2010-05 | depth 0.15 m
TCTACATGGTTTATATGTTCGAAGGCTTCCGGACGCTGGTTGCCCGCGTGCCACAGCGTTTCGTGCGGCCCCTGCAGGTTGCCGCTGCTGCGCTGATGCTGTTGGCTCCGGCTGCAAACGCCATTTTGGTCCGCCCCGATGCGAACGACACGCTGGTAACAGCGCCGAATTACGAACAACTCTGCGCCGCGGTGCGCCGTCAGACCGCGCCGGACGCATTTGTGATTTTCTGGAACCCTCGCGTCTTCGCTCTTTCGACCGGGAGGAGTTCGAGCGGGTGGCCGGCCGAAGGGCCGCCGGAACGGATTACTAACTATCTGCGCCGGGTACACCCGGACTATATCGTGGCCGATAAGAGCCGGCCGGATGACCGCCGGTTTCTGCTTCCGGCTCTCGCCGCCGCACCGTTGCGATTGGCGACCGTCTACGAGAACGGCCAGTTCAGTTTGACAAGAGTGCTCGAGGCCCCTAATGGAAAAAGCCCGGAGTAAGGCGCCCGCTAGTGTTTGGCCTAGCGGTCGGAAGAGGCTCTGGTGCCGGCAGAACCGGCCATGGTTGGGCGGAGGTGAGTAATGGAAAACTCCTTTGTTTGTGTTGTGTGCGGAAACGCGGGATGTAGACCGCTGTTCCGGAACCTTCGGCGGTCCCGGTTCAGCGTCGCCCGGTGCCCGGAATGCGGCTTGGAGTTTCTCGCACCGCAGCCGGACTGGGAAGAGATCGCGAAGATCTATTCCGCGGACTATTACACACCGTGGGACATGAAGCGGAGTGAGAACCAGATCACCGCCAGGATGAAGCGGCTGACCTTTGCGCGGCGCCTCCGCGAATTGCGGCGGTTTGTCAGTTCCGGGCCGATTCTGGATGTCGGAACGGCGACGGGTTTTTTCCTCGATGAAGTCATTGCCGAGGGGAGCTTCGTGCCATATGGTATCGAGCTTTCCGAGTACGCGGGAGGCATTGCGCGAGACAAGTTCGGAGCGCAGCGGATACATATCGGCACCATCGAAACCGCGCCATTCCCGCCGGGCTTTTTCAGCGCTGTCGCCATGAGCGATCTGATCGAGCACGTTTGCGACCCCGCCGCCGTCTTGCGAAGAGTTCATGAACTCTTGAAGCCTGGCGGTATCGCGATGATCATGACGCCCGACACCACCAGCATCAGCCGCCGCCTGATGGGAAGCCGCTGGACGCAATTCAAACTCGAGCACTTGTTCTACTTCAGTCCGGCCAACCTCGGGCGGATGGCAGCAGGTTGTGGCTTCCATGTTCTATCGGTACAGCGTGCCCGGAAAGTGATGACCTTGAAGTATCTGCGGGATCAGTTCCAGGTATATCGTCATCCCGTGCTGACGCCCTTGAGCCGTAGCCTGGGATGGATACTGAAACCTTGGGAGGATCGGCCTTTCCCGATCACGATGGGCGAAATGCTGGTTTTCTTGCAAAAGAGCGCCAGCTAGCGGCCGCCACAACCCCCACTATAGCTTCACGATGGCAACCTGGGTGCCCGAAAGCTCAAGGAAGCACTCTGGCTTATCCGCCAGGTATTCGTGCAGGGCTTTGCCGGCGCCGTCGGCGGAGCCGTAATAGTCATGTGAAATGAGAATTCCCCCGCGGTTCAGACGCGGATAGAACCATTGGATCCCCGCCAGCGTACTCGCGTAGAGATCGGCGTCCAGGTGGACGAAGGAGAACCGCAAATCATCTAGGCCCGCGGCGGAAGCGGGAAAAAGCCCGACATGAAAGTGGACGTTTGGGAAGTGATTGAGGTACGACCTGACTGGATCGAGGGACGAAGCGAAGGATCCGCCCTGAAACCGCGTATCGGAATCGCCCGAGCTGGGTAGACCGGCGAATGTGTCGAAGAGATGCAGCGCCCGGTCGCCTTTGACTTCGCAGATCAGGCGCGCGGAGCCGCCCCGGAAAACGCCGAGTTCCGCTATGTCGCCAGGAACCCTCGCCGTCCGTTTCGCGGAAGCGTAGATGCCCCAAGCCTCGGTATCCGTCAACAGCATGGCGGTCCGTTCGCGGACATCGCGGAAGAGCCGGTAGGCGCCGGAGCGATGTGGCAGGTCCCCGAGCGGCACCAGCGCCATGTCTTTATGGGCCAGCATTTTCGTAATGACGGTCCAACCCAACGTGCGCGAACCCGAGCACGCAGCGCTGTCCAGGAAGTAATCGAGGGGCGTTCGCAAGGTATCGTCCCAACAGGAGCCCCTCAGGGCTCCCGCCTCAGAAGTGTAACCAGCGCGCGGCTCCTCTCCGAAAAATGTAGTGTCAGTTGAAGGTGTTTGAGCGCCGTGGGCTGACCGGGAAGCGGAACGCAGGCGCCGGGCCGCCATCAAGGTCTATTTCAGCGAGCAAAGCGGATCGCCCAGCACCACGCCCTGCCAACTGAGGAATGGCATCCCCAGGTAATAGCTCTCCGCCAGGTTGCGGCCGTGGGCATAGGCCGGCAGCATGTACTCGGGACGAACGCATCCGGACAGGTAGGGTTCGTAGACGTTGCCGGAAGCGCCGGTGGCGCCTTCGTGGATGTAATCCGCGCTGAGCGTTTGTGGCGAGCCCGCGAACCAGTGCACCCGGTCGGTGTAGGTGGTGAGGTTCCAGTCCGGCGGCGGCGGCTTCAACGTCCGGGCGTTGGTCGACACGAATTCGGTCATGATCGCTCCCGGCAGCCATTCGAACCCCAACCAGCGGTGTTTGCGCCCAACGTCATTCGATCCCCAGGATGCATAGCCGATCACGTTGCGCTGGTTATAGAGAACGTTGGAGGTGTCGTCCAGCACAACCCTGCCGGCAGGCAACAGCAAGGCCGCCGATCGTAGCCAGTTGTCGCCGTCGCCATTCGCCGGAGAACTGGTGTCGATGACGAACGTGCCGCGATTCCGGGCGGACAACGAGCGGTCTATCATCGCTTTCACGTCCCCCAAATCGTTCGCCGCCAGGCGCGTCACAAGGTAAATCGGAAACTGTGGGTGCACAAAAGGGCTGTCGCGCTTGCCGAAGAAGGGATTGCGAACCGCGCCGGCGCGGTCGAAATGACTTCCGTGAAGCTTCCCGTAGAGCAGAGTAAGTTCGGAGTCCACCGAAGACTGCTCGGAGTTTTGAATCGATCCGCTCATACCGTCGATCCGCAGCGGGACACCCATGGTCGTCACGATGTACAGCACTTCTTCTTCCAGATGCTCCCGCTTCAGGCAGCCTCCGACGGGCGTCTCAATTTGCGAAATGTAAGTCTGCCAGTCGATGGTTTCCTCGGAGGTCGTTTCGAGCAAGCAGACTTGGCGCGCGGGGACCGGGCGGCGTTTTGCATAATAGTCCGCGACCGCTTGGGAGACCGGATCTGTGCGGTTCACCACCAGCAACACGTTGCTGGCGCTCTGGCCTTCGAGCCTGGGGACACACGCGGCGATCGGAACCATCCAAAGCGCCGACAGCACGGCGGCGGGCAGCCGGCGGAAAGGCAGCCAAGCGGGCGGGGAAATGGATTGACTCATGGGATTTCCGTCGGTGCGCTTTGTGCCTTATGGTTGCCCGCCCCAGAGCAGCAGGCCCTTGAGGGCCTGCGAGATGACAAAAATGTCCACCATCGGCGAGAGGTACTTGATGTAGTACAGATCATACTCCAGCTCCACCATCGAATCCCGCGGAGCCGCGAAATGCCTCATGTGAATCTGGCTCCAGCCTGTGATGCCGGGCCTCACGTTGAGCCGGTGTGGATAGAACGGGATGTGGCGCGACAACTCGCGCCCGAACTCCGGCCGCTCCGGTCTTGGCCCCACGATCGACATCTGCCCGCGCAGCACATGGATAAACTGCGGCAGAGCATACAGGCCGGTGCGGGAGAGAATCCGGCCGATGCGAGTCCTTCCGGCGGCAACCCGGAAGCGGTAGAGGGTGAATGGCCCGTTGCAGCCTTCCCGCAACTGCCGCTCGAGCACGCCCTCGCGAGACGACACCCGCACCAGGGCCGCGATCAGCACCAGCAAAGGTGACAGCAGCGTGAGGACTGCGGCGGCAATCAGGCGGTTAACGATTGCCTGGAAAAATAAAGTTCGCGTGCCAGGCTCGAATTCCCTCGAATACAGCAGGCGCGTCGCGTTCAATCCACTCAATCCCTCCCGATTGCAAATCTTCTCGTACGTTCCGGCGGCGTCTTCAATGGCGTGGCCCGAGAACCGCAACTCCAGCAACTCATGTGCCAGACGCGAACTCAGGCCGCTCTCGAAGCCCACCACGACGCGGCTCGGGTGGATCGCCTGGATCGAATCTTCCAAACTGCCGGCCCGGCCATCGCCGGCCGGCTCCGAGATGCCGGCCTCTTCGGATGCAGGCCCTCCGATGGACCCGGCGATCTGAATCCCCGATTGCGGGTTCCGCGCCAGATGACTGGCGAGGTCCTCGAGCAAGGGACTATTCCCGATCAGCAGCAGCCGCTCGCCGGCAACCCGCGGGAGCACATACGCACTGAACAGCAGACGGCCGGCCAAAATGCCCGCGATCGAGAGCAGGCTGCCCAGAAGCATCACCCGAATTGGTATCTGCAGGTCCGAAGCGATGGCGCTGATCAGCGCCTGGAGAAGAAACGCAACACCCGCGACCATCAGGAGCTGCTGCAACAGCAGCAGGCGCGACCGAACGCGGATCTGCGAGTAGAGACTCTGAAAATAGATCCCGAAGAGAATGCTGAGCCAGACCAGCGCGACACTCGCCAATCCCGGGAGGCTCGAAAAATAATCCGTGGGATCCACTTCGAGAAGCAGGTAGGCGGAAAAAACGAACGACGAAAGGATCAGCAGAGCTTCGAATAGAAACAGCCCAATCGTGCTGGCGGGAACAAATACGCGAAATAGCCGGATCATGCGGGGCGAGCCACCACACTATATTCCTACCATGCAGCGTAGTGTTGCGCCCACGCTTTGGCCCGGATGCCCGCCGTCTTCGAGGATCGGCCGCCCTACCAGATCCGCAGCGGTATGTCCCTTGGCGAGAATGAGAGCCCCACTCGGGCATCCCAAATCACCCGGTTGTAGCCGGTAAAGCTGGCGCTTTGATACTTGCGCGCGGTGACGCCGGCCACCATGTGCACCATGTGGCTGATCTGCCGGCTGGTCTGCAAGCCGGCGCTCGCGTCCCCGTATTCGCCCAGAATGTTGCCGATGGACTGCGCCCGGTCGTAGCCGGCCGAAAAATTGAAGGCCCACCGGCGGATTCCCGTATATGTGTAACCTGCCGCGGCAGTATAGGTTTTGGAGGTCAAAAAGAGACCGTTGCCTGGGGTCATGAGGTGGCCGCCGGAAATATAAGCAACCCCTTGGGTAAATGTTTTCGACAAGCGCCCGCTATAACTCGGAACCCAGTTCAAGTCGTAGGAAACGACATATCCTTGCGTGATTCCCAGCAGAGCGGCGATCACCGGGTCCAGCGTGATCAACTGCGGGAACTTGCTTTCCACTCGGGTCACGCCTCCAAAGCCGCTGAACTCCCAGCTTCGGGAGAGTTGCACGGCGTATGTGGCGCTAAATCGATGGAAGTCCGATCCGCTGAACACACCGTTGTAACTGAAGTGCGTAAACATATAGTTGGCGCCAATCGTCGACCGCCTGGAAGTGCGGTACTGCACGTCCATGCGCGCGTCCTCGCCCGTTACGCCGTATAGAGCGCTCGACCGGCGCCTGGTCAGATTCCAGTCGCCGCCGAAAGCAAAGGAAAGCCGGGCGGTTCTCTGGTAGGTCAGCAAGGCCTGTGTACTTGCGTAGATCGTTCGATTATCGAAGAAATCGGTAGTGGGAGTGTAAGTGGTAGTGGGGTCAAACGGCACGGTTGGGGAAAGACCCTGTAAGCCAAAAGTTTGAGCGAATATGCCGGCGGATTCGTTCACTTGCAACGAGACATGCCTTGAGACTTGCTGCGTGATGCCGAGCATTAACGACTGATCGACGCCCGAGTAATAAGTGGCATTCGTGTATTCGCGGGCCGCGCCCCCATAATTCAGGGAAATCTTGGTGTGCTTCCAACTGTGAACGCCGCTGATGCCAAAGTCCAACTCCACCCCTTCGGAGCTTGCATTCGCCAGTTCGCCCTGCGAATTCAAGGACACGCCGGCCAGCCCGGTATCGTACACGCCAACCACCGACAGGAAGGGAATAAAATCGATCTGGGGCGCAATCATGGCCGCGGGGGCGTCGCCGCGAGAAAGAATTGCGGGGCCGGCATACTGGGCAAAGGCCGGTGCCGCCAGAAAAACAAGTGCCGCCAAACGCTGCATTTTCACGGCAAACAACTGTTCACGCTCCTGTCGGCCATTCTTTCGGCCATAGTTCGCAACCTAAAGTCTGACGCGACGTTCCCAGACCTGTCAAGTCAAGCGCTACCGGGTACCATCCAGTAGTACATCATAGTACGCGAAGGCAGGGAACGACTAAGAAAGGCATGGGAGCTCGACCTTGGTTTCGCCTCGGCTTGGCCCGAGGCCGCCCGCATGAGGTTTCGGGCGGTCTGCTTTTGGTAAACTCGGCGTGCGGATGAAATCCATCAAACTGCTGGCCATCGTCGAGGCCACCAGCGTCACCGGACCGGCCAAGGGGCTATTGCAGTTTGCCCGCATGGCCCGTTCGGGCGAAGTGGGGCCGGCCGTCGAGGTGTCCATCGCCGTCTTCCAGCGCCCGGACGAGCCCGATCTTTTCATTCAGGCGGCTAGCCAGATGTCGATTCCTGTCTATCCGATTGCCGAAAGAGGCCGTTTTGACCGGAGAGTGATTGCCGGACTTGCGGCCCTCGGCCAAAGTCTCCAGCCGGACCTGGTGGAAAGCCACGCAGTGAAGTCCCATTTTCTGGTCCGCCAGTCCGGCCTGAACCGGCTCGCGCCCTGGGTAGCGTTTCATCATGGATACACGTGGCCGGACCTGCGGGCGCGCCTATACAATCAACTGGACCGGTGGTCGTTGCGGGCGGCGTCGCGGGTGGTGACCGTCAGCCAGCCGTTTCGGCGGGAGTTGATCCGCCATGGGGTCCCGCCTGCGCGCATCGATATTGTCCACAATGCCATAGAGCCCGGCTGGGGAACCGCTTCGGCGGCGCCGGCGCGGGCGGAACTGCGTGCCCGACTGGGAATCGATCCGGCGCGAAAAGTGATTTTGATCGTTGGCCGGCTCTCCCGCGAAAAGGACCACTTTTCGTTGCTGCGGGCTTTTGGCCAATTGGCGGGCGCGCACGGCGGCGAAGGCGCCGCAAACGCGCATCTGCTCATCGTCGGCGAGGGACCCGAGCGCGCCAGAATCGAGGCTGCGATTCAGCACCTCGGTCTCCGCGGACTGGTCACCTTAACCGGACAGGTCCCGTCGGCCGAACCCTACTACGGGATCGCCGATCTGGCGGTCCTTTCCTCGTTGTCGGAGGGTTCGCCCAACGCGCTGCTGGAAGCCATGTCGGCTCGAGTGCCGGTAGTCGCGACGGCGGTTGGAGGCATCCCGGAGATCGTTTCCGACCGCGAAAGCGCGCTCCTGGTCCCGCCGCGGAACCCCGAAGCTCTATGCCAGGCGATGCGGGAGTTGCTGGCAAACGAAGCTCTGGCGCGCGGTCTGGCTGCGCACGCCGGTGAACTGCTTCTGCCCCGGCACACGCTCGAAGCCCGTACCAGGAGCTTGGTCGGGATCTACACCGCCGCACTCACCAGCCAGGCACGATACTCTTCGTAAAGCCGCTCGCCCAGCAGCCGCCAGTCGTAGTGCGCGCGCACCAAGGCCAGGCCGGCCAGAGACCGGGCGTGCCAAAGGCCGGGCTCGGTCGCGATTGCCGTCAACGCCGGCAGCCAGCCGCTGTCGTCGTCGAGCACCTCTATGTCTTGGCCGGGCGAAACGGCCAGACCTTCGGCCCCCTGCCGGCTGGAAACCACCGGTACGCCGGCCGCCATCGCCTCAAGGATTTTCAAACGGGTTCCCCCGCCCGTGCGCAGCGGGACGATTGCCGCCAGCGCGTCGCGATAGTACGGAACCACGTCGGGGACCGTCCCGGTGACCTCGACGTTCGGCTCGCGCGCAAGCTCCCGGACGGAGGCAGCCGGATTGGAGCCAATCAAAGTCAGCCGCCATTCCGGAAAACGCTGGTGGATCGCCGGCCAGGCGTGGCGCGTGAACCAGCAGGCCGCGTCGATGTTGGCATGGAAGTCCATCGCTCCCACGTACACCAGGCGCTGGCGTGGAACGGCCTCGGCCGTGGGCGCGAATCTCTCCGTGTCCACCCCGTTCTCGATCACCGTGATCCGCGCCCCGGGAGCGATTGCGAGCAGTTTCTCTTTCTCCCGCGCGCTGCAAACCACATGCCCAAAGCCGCTGCCGAGGATCTGCTTTTCCAGGCTGGCGAGCCGTTTTGCCGTGAGATTGGCATACACTTTCTTGGGAAGAGAATTCACGTTGGCTGCGTAGCGCCGCATCAGCTCGGATTCGATATTGTGCCAGTCGTAGACCGTGCGCGCCGGGCTTTGCCACAGCGTCTCGATCAGCGGCACGTATTCGACCATGTGGCAGCTATCCAGGTGAACCAGGTCGAAGCGGTTGCGCGCCGCAATCGCGGTGATCACGGATGTCATTTCATCGGTCGTATAGTTGAGCACGCTCAAAGGTTGGCGGCCCGTCAGCCCGCGCACGATTTTCTTCAGCCCGTATCGTCCGAGCAGAGGCACCAGGAACACTTCGCTAAAGAATCCGAGCTCGGTCGCGTCCGGCTCCGGAAAACCCGGCTGAATGAAGCTCACGTAGGTGACGTCGGCGTGCTGCGCCAGCGCGCGGGCGAGATAATACTCGCGGATCCTTGCCCCGGTCAGCAGCGGCAGGCACAGGCGCGGCGAGAGAAAGAGTATTCGCATCCGAACAGGTCCGTGGTTCCTGACCAGTATCGCCTAGCTGGCGAACAGCGGCAATCGCCGAGCCGGCGCTGGGTGTGCGACACGATGTGGGAACCGGGCTGGCATTGTATCAGGGCACGGCTTCAGCCGTGCCGCAACGCATCGATAGCCAAAGGCTTTAGCCACTGGGACTTTCCTGCGTCCCCAGGGGCTGAAGCCCAGACCCTTCACGCGATCCCCCGCCCCGGCTGAAGCCGCGTGCCCCGATACACCGCCTCTCGAAAGAGCACCGCGTTTTCTGCGTCGCACACCCGCCGGCGCTCGGCGGTCCCCCCAAGCCCGAGCAGCCACCTCATTTGGAACATAAAAGGTCCGTTTTTCGTAAAGGGCTACAGGAGTTCTGCGAATGAGAAGCATCCTCACATCGGGCGCAGCCGATATCTTGACCGGGTTGGCGGCCCTTGTGCTGTTTGTCGTTGGCGATAACTATTTTCATCTGGGCGCGGACCTGCGCACCACGGTTATTGTCCTTGCACTTCTGTGCCTGTGTGCGGGGCTCGTTCGCGGGAACGGCCGTCCCGAAAACGCGTGGCTGAAAGGGCTCCTGGTAAGCTCGGGAGCCTCTGTCGTACTGCTCATTTTGGGATGGGACTCGCTGCACCATCCCGTCCTCGCTTTGCTTTTGCTGATTGCGAATGTGTTCGCCGTGTGCGGCGTGCGCGTCCGTCACTTCTTGGCGGCGCGGTCCGCGATGAGGGGAGGCGTGATGGCTCTTGCGTCCCTGGCCGCGCTCGTCGTGCTGGCGGTGACTGCGATTCCTGCGCTCGCGACGCGCGTCGCCACCCGCAGGATGAGCGCGCCTGCCCCCACGTTCTCCATCAGCAGACTCGACGGCACGGCGGTCAGCTCCTCCAGCCTTCGCGGGCGCGTCGTCGTCCTCGATTTCTGGGCGACTTGGTGTCCTGCCTGCCGCAGGGAACTGCCGGAGCTGGAAAAGGTCTACCGGCGGCATCAAGGAAACTCGATGGTTACGTTTTGGGCTGTCGACATACAGAAAGACGGCGAGACGCCGGAAAAGGCGCGGGATTTCATGAAGCAAGCCGGCTACACCTTGCCGGTTGCCTGCGGCAGCGAGAAGTCCCTCGAGGGCCTGCATCTGGAAGGCTTCCCTTCGCTGATCGTCATCGACAAATCCGGCAGAGTGCGCCTGGTCCACACCGGCTACGATGGCTCAGAACAGCTCCAGGCCAATCTCTCAGGAGAAATTCAGACCCTGCTAGCCGAGCGCCCTTAGCAATGGTAGGGCACGCTTTAGCTTGCCCGTTTATTGTTTTTCTTGGCAAGCTTTAAAGCTTGCCCGCACCCGCTGTTCAGTTCGCTGTTCAGTTTGCTACACCCGAACCCTCCCCGCGCCGCCCAACGCCTGATACGATGCAGTAGGCGCCAATGCTCGAGCTTGCCGCAAACGATCCGCTGATCAAGACGTATCTCAAGGACCTCCAGCATCTGAAGGGGCAGGACGTGATGCACGAGCTCGGCCTGAAGGGGCCGTTCCAGAACCTGCTCGATAAGGCCGCCAAAAAGCGCGGCTGGACGTTGGTTGCGGAGCTTTCGACTTACTCCGGCGGCAAGCGCGTGGTCCCCGACGGCACCGTGCGCGACGAATTCCG
>OBLW0100004603.1_pt1 | contig 10511 bp, 9 predicted proteins | sample 1520161 | NCBI WGS metagenome assembly OBLW01 (sample SAMEA3539309, study PRJEB22396) | soil metagenome | biome: tundra; feature: field; material: soil | place: USA | collected 2010-05 | depth 0.15 m
CCCGGCGCGACGATGTCGGGCTTCGCAATATGATCGATCGCCGTGGGGCCCTTGGAGCTGTAGCTCGCGATCGTATCATCCCACGTAGCCGCTGTACCATGGGTGTTCGTGGCCCCGACGGTGATCACGTAGGGGTCGTTTCCCGGAGAGGCAATCGTGCCGTAGCCTTTGGTGCTGTAAGAGTTGTCACGGCCGTAATTACCGGCAGCCACGACGACGACAATGCCCGCCTTCCACGCCGCCTCAACCGCCTGGCACAGAGGATCGACTGTATAGCTTTCGTAAACGGGACGCCCGAGGGAGAGGTTGATAACCCGGATGTTGTATGTATTTTTTAAGCTGATGGCGGTCTGAATCGCGGCGATCACATCGCCTTCATCTCCGGTCCCGTCCGACTCCAGGACCCTCAGGTCGATCAGGTTGACGTTGGGCGCTACGCCCATGAAGGTCCTGGTAAACCCGGCGCCGGTGGAATCCAGACCGTTGGAACCGATGATGCCTGCCACATGTGTACCGTGGCCATAGTCGTCCGCCGCAACCTGGCTGTCGGCCCAACTTTGGCGATAGACAACGCGCGAGGTTACGCCGCCGCTATTCGTCAGGTCGTGCCTGGCGGCAATACCACTGTCGATCACTGCGATGCCAATGCCCGTGCCGGTCCAACCGTACTGCCACGCCAGATTGGCATTCACCGCCTGCGTGGTGATGTCCAGCGCGCCTTTCACCCGGCGGACGGGGGAGATATAGGCAATGTTCGGCAATTTCGCGAGTATGTTTATAATGGCCATCGGCAACCAGAGGTGCACGCCATTGACGATGTTCAGTTGCTTCATCTGACCATACGGTCCGAGTTGCTTGAGGTCATCTTTAGTGGGCAGGTTCTTGAACTGCACGATCACCTCAATGAGGTTCAGGCCGGCAGTTTTCGGCAGGTCTGGAGCAGTCTTGGAGCCGGCAAACGTTATCTGCACGGCTGCAAGCAGGGTGGCTACTATCAGCTTCTTCATCGGTATGATCTCCGGGCGTCTCGGTTTCGTGGTGCGCCGCGGCTTTCAATTGCAGGCCGGGCACCAATCCAAAAAGAGCAGAAGTACCATGTTTTCAATAGTTATAGAACTGCCACAGAACCGGGAGTACGCGCCATTCTGGCACCGGAAGATGGCGCACGTGCGCCAATATGGCACATCACGGCGCCCCCCTTCCGCGGGTGCCGCTGCCGTTCCCATTACTACTATTTAGGGCCGGGCAGTACTCACAATCTGAAGAAATCAGTACTCTTCCCGATCCAGGGGAACTTGTTATTTCAGATGCCGCGGGTCCAACATCCATAATCAGCATGGCAAGAACTTCTAAACCCGAAAAAACTTCCACGCACAGCGATCGGACGTTGCGCCGGATCGGCAAACTCAAGCGCGAACGGGCTGAGTTAGAGGAAGAAGTCCTGCAATTGAGAGCGGCTGTAAAGATCTGGACGGCCGTCTGCGATCAAGCCATGTCCCGCGGAGAAGACCCGGAATCATGCAGTGCGGAGATGCAATAGCCATGGCCGTACTGAAGACAGCGCTTAGCGCCTTGGCGGAAGCAGACATTACCGCACCCGGCGAGGCGCCGTGTATGCGCTTGTTCCTCGGCATGACGGCCGTCATCGCCAGCGCCCGGATGCGGGCCGTGATGCAGTTTGTCGAACGGATCGCGCAAAGCAAAGCTACCGTACTGATCAGCGGCGAAAGCGGCTGCGGAAAAGAGCTGATCGCGCGCGCCCTGCACGAATACTCTCCACGCAACGGCAAGCCGTGGATCGATATCAATTGCGCGGCGCTTCCCGACCACCTTTTTGAGAGTGAGATCTTCGGCTTCGAAAAAGGCGCGTTCAGCGGCGCCGACTGCCAGAAACAGGGAATGTTCGAACTGGCGAATCAGGGCACTCTGTTTCTGGATGAGATCGGCGAACTGAACCTGCAGAACCAGAGCAAACTCCTGCGGGTATTGGATGGGTGGCCCTATTACCGTCTGGGCGGGACTCGCAAAATAGCGGTCGATGTCCGGATCGTCGCGGCCACCAACGGAGACCTGGAGAACGAGGTCCGGCTGGGCAGGTTCCGTGGCGACCTGTACCACCGCTTGAACCAGGTACACGTCGCGGTGCCCGCGCTCCGCGAGCGACCCGACGATATCGGCCCGCTGGCCAGCCTGTTTCTGGAACAGCAAAATCCCCAACTAAGCCTTACCGAGGAAGCCCTGGAAGCTCTCGAGTGCTATTCGTGGCCGGGGAATGTTCGCGAATTGAAAAGTCTCATGGTTCGCTCGGCGGTTCTGGCAAACGGCGCCGAAATCCGGCGGGAAGACCTGGAGCCGGCACTCCAGTTCGTTTCGCAACCCGCGGAATCCGAGCCCAATTACAGCCTCGATAAACATGAGCAGGAGGTCATTTACCACGCCCTGGAGCAGACCGATGGCCGGAGGGACCGTGCCGCCGAGTTGCTGGGAATCTCCCGGCGGACGCTGATCCGCAGGCTCAAGCTGTATGGCATAAACCCGGCCCGGCCGCTCGCCTGCGGCGGCACGGGAGTGAATTGAGGCAACCCTATGGACAAGGAAATGAGCTTTCAGGCAAGGCTGTACATCGGGTTGATCGTGGGAGGCGGTGGGTGGGCCATGTACCATGCCATCGCCGGATGGCACTCGGATGACCTGCTGCGCTTCTTCTGCAACCTGGCGGCATGCATCGTGGTCTCCGGACTCAAGGTAAACCTGCCTGGAATTAAGGGCACGATGTCGGTGAATTTTCTCTTCATCCTCATCGGCGTGAGCCAGATGTCCCTGGGCGAGACTCTGATAATCGGGTGTGCCGGCACGCTGGTGCAGTGTATCTGGAAGGCCAAAAACCCGGTAAGACCCGTCCGCCTGCTCTTCAGCCTGGCCAACATGGCCCTTGCGGTTAACGGCTGCTACGCGTTCTGCGGGTTCCTTCCGGTGAAGAATACTCCGAGTATCCTCCTGGCTGCGTCGCTGGTGTTTTTCTTTATGAACACGGCGCCGGTCGCCGGAGTGGTCGCGCTGACGGAGAAGCGCCGGCTGGCGCAAACGTGGCGCGATTGTTATTTCTGGTCTTTTCCTTTTTACGTGGTCGGAGCTTCCGTGGCCTGGCTGTTGTGCCTGGTCAGCCAAAGATTTAACTGGCTGGGCTCTATTCTGCTGCTGCCGGTTGCGTTCTTCGTCTATCGTTCCTATCACCTGTATCTGGGCAGGCTGGAAGACGAAAAGAGACATGCGCAGGAAGTGGCGGGCCTGCATCTCCGCACCATCGAAGCTCTGGCGCTCGCCATCGAGGCCAAGGACCATGCCACCCACGAGCACCTGAGGCGCGTCCGCACGTACGTCGAAGAGATCGGAAAAGAGATGCACCTTTCCGACCTGGAACTCGATGGGCTGAGAGCGGCCGCGCTGCTGCACGATATCGGCAAGCTGGCGGTCCCGGAGCACATCCTCTCCAAACCCGGCAAGATGACCGCCGAGGAATTCGAGAAAATGAAGATCCATCCCATTGTCGGCGCCGAGATTCTGGAGTGCGTCGGCTTCCCGTGTCCCGTCGCGCCTATCGTGGAAGCGCACCACGAGAAATGGGATGGCAGCGGTTATCCGTTCGGGCTCAAGGGAGAAGAGATTCCGATCGGCGCCCGCATTCTGTCCGCCGTCGACTCGCTCGACGCGCTGGCATCCGACCGCCAGTACCGCCGCGCTCTCCCGCTCGATCAGGCCATGGCGCACATCGAGTCCCTGTCCGGGAAGAGTTTCGACCCACGCGTCGTGGAGGTGCTCAAGCGGCGCTATCGCGAGTTCGACCGTATGGCGCAAGCGCAGCCTCTCGGAAAGTCCAAGCTTTCCAAGAATCTCAAAATCGGCCGCGGCCACGCTCCCGCGGCCGGGCTCGAGGTCTCGCAGGCGGACAAGAGCCAGCCGCGCTACTTCCTCGATTCCATCGCCGCGGCCCGCCAGGAGGTACGCCTGCTGTTTGAGCTGACTCGCGAGTTGGGAAGTTCGCTCAGCGTGGATGAAACGCTCTCGGTGGTAGGGGTCCGGCTCAAGCGCCTGATACCGTACGATGCCATCGCGGTTTACATTTTGAGAGGTGACTTCCTGGAACCGGAATACGTGAATGGGGAGGATTTCCGCCTGTTTTCCTCACTGCGGATTCCCATCGGGCAGGGTCCCTCGGGATGGGTGGCGGAAAACGAGAAGCCCCTTCTCAACGGCCACCCGTCGGTCGAGTGCGGCTACCTCAAAGATCCGCAGAAGTTCAGCGTATTGCGGTCCGCCCTGGCTGTGCCGCTCAAGGGCCTTAACGGGACGGTCGGCGTTCTCACGTTATACCGTTCGGAGAAGGATGCATTCTCCCGCGACAACGTGCGCATCCTCCTGGCGATCAGCTCGAAGGTGTCGATGTCCATTGAAAATGCGCTCAAGTTCCGCCAGGCGGAGGATTCGGCCACCACGGATTACCTCACCAATCTGCCCAACTCGCGATCCCTGTTCCCGCGCCTGGAAAGCGAGCTGGCGCGCTGCCGGCGCGAAAACAGCATGCTCACGGTGCTGGTCTGCGACCTGAACGGATTCAAGCAGATCAACGACCGCTTCGGGCACCTCGAGGGCAATCGCGTGCTGCGCGACATCGGCGAAACCCTGCGCGGCAGCTGCCGCGAATACGACTACGTGGCGCGCATGGGCGGGGACGAGTTTGTCCTGCTGCTGCTCGGACAGGACCAGACCGCCGTTGCCGAGCGCATCGATCAAATCCGGCAGATCGTGTGGCGCGCAGGCTCCGGCGATGAGATCGACGACCAGGTTTCCATGAGCGTGGGCGCGGCCTTCTTCCCGCAGGATGGCGCGGATGCGGACGAGCTCCTCGCCGAGGCCGACCGGCGCATGTACAAAGCCAAGCAGGCCCACAAGCAGGAGCAGAACTTCATCGCGGCCGTTGCATCGCAACCCGCTTTGGATACGGCTACCGTCCAATGAACCCGCCGGTGCTATCCACGGATGCAGCCCGGTCGCGCAATCGCGTGGGACGGGCGCTGCTGCGCATCGCGGCGACGGCCCTTGCCGGCGGTCTTTTGTGCGCCGCCATGGTGCGCTTCAGCCCCGGCTTCGGCCTCGACGAGCAGCAACTCGATGCGCGCTTAAGCCGGGAGAGCCAGGAGGCGGTGCGCCGGTCGCACGACCAGGAGCGGAACCCGCTGCGGTTTTATGCCGCCTGGTGGAAGCGCGTTCTGGCGGGAGACCTGGGCTTTTCGCAATCGCTGAATCGCCCCATCCGCGAATTGCTGGCGGACCGGGCGCCGGCCACCATCGATCTGATGCTTTGGGGTACCGCGGGCGCGTGGCTGCTGGCCATCGTATTCTCCATTCCCGCCGTGGTGCGGCGGGTGCGCCGGCTGGCAGCCCTTTCGAGCGTGTTGAGCGGCATGACCGCGTCCCTGCCCGCCGCCGGCATTGCGATTCTCCTCTTCCGCCTGGGAATCTCCGCAAAATGGATGATCGCGCTGGTGCTGTTCCCCAGGCTCTACCAGTATTTGCGCAATCTTCTTCAGCAAGCCTCCGGCAGGCCGCACGTGCTGTTCGCCCGCGCCAAAGGACTCCGCTGGCAACCCCTGCTGTTGCGGCATATCCTGTTGCCGGCGCGCGCCCAGCTGATCGCGCTGATTGCCGTCTCCATCAACATGGCATTCGGCGCCGCCGTTGCGATCGAAGCGATCTGCGACATCCCGGGCCTCGGCCAGCTCGCATGGAAAGCCGCCTCGGCGCGGGACCTGCCGGTGCTGGTCGTGCTGACGGTCATGATGGCGCTGGTTACCCAGATGTCCAACCTGGTGGCGGATGCCTGCACCCCGGCCTTAAGGAGTCAATCATGAAGGCCGTCCGTTGTCTGGCCGGAACGCTACTGCTCGCCCTCCTCCTGGTAGCGTTGTGGCCCGGCGCCCTGACGCGGGCGCCGTACGACCGGCAGTTGCGTGAACTGCCGAATGCGCCGGTCTCCAGACAGTTCCCGCTGGGGACCGACGAGTTGGGTCGCGACCGGCTCTCCCGGCTGCTGTACGGTACGCGAGTATCGCTGCTGGCAGCGCCGGTCGCCGCCCTGCTCTCCACCATTCTGGCCGCCCTGGTGGGAGGGTTGGCCGGTTTCCTTGGCGGCTGGTTCGATCGCGCCGCCGTGGCCGCGATCGACCTCATGTTGTCTCTGCCGTGGCTCTTTCTGCTGATCATCGTGCGCGCCATGCTGCCGTTGAACCTGCCGGCGCTGCTTTCGGTGGTGGTCACCTTCGGGCTCATCGGATTGCTTGGCTGGCCGTCGGCCGCCCGCATCGTCCGCGCCGGCTGCCGCTCGCTGCGCTGCTCCGACCTGGTGGTGCAGGCCCGCGCCTGCGGCCTCCCGAAAGGCCGCGTGCTGGTTAAGCACGTCCTGCCCAACGTGCGGCCGATCCTGACGGCGCAGTTCCGGGCGTCGATTCCGATCTACATTCTGGCGGAGGCCAACCTGGGCCTTCTGGGCCTCGGTGTAGCCGATCCGCTGCCCTCGTGGGGCAACCTGCTGCGCCCGCTCGAGAGCGGCCTGGTGCCGGATGCGGCGGCGTGGGCGCCGTTGATCCTGATGCTGGTTGTGGTGAGTTGTCTCTACCTGACCCAATCGTCGGAGGCGATCGGGCAATGAGACGCTTCCTGGCTCTATTGACTTTGGCCGGTTCGGCCCTTGTCGCGGCCGGCGTTCCGTACGGCGGCGAACTCCGCTTCTGCCTCTATTCCGAACCCAAGACCTTCCACCCGCTGCTGGTAGCCGACACTTCTTCGGAAGCCATCCGCTATATGACCGCCGGTGTCCTCATCCGTGTGAACCGGCAGACGCAGCAACTGCAACCCGAGCTGGCCGTCTCCTGGCGCCTGGTGTCGCAGGGACGAGGGATCGCTTTCAAGCTGCGGCAGCACGTGACATTCTCCGATGGCACACCGTTTTCGGCCGAAGATGTCGCCTACACCATGCGTACCCTGTTCGATGCCAACTTGCATGCCCCCACCGCCGATCCCTTCCGCGCGGGCAGCACCGGCGTCAAGATCGAAACCCCGGCGCCGGACGAGGTGACGCTGACGTTTCCGACGCCGGTCGCGGGCCTCGAAAGACTGTTCGACCAGGTGGGTATTCTGTCCGGCAAATCTCCCAAGAAAGAGATGGCCACCCTGGGCCCGTTCTACGTGGCCCAGTACAAGCCCGGCAGCGAAGTCGAGCTGGCGCGCAATCCCTATTATTGGAAGCGCGATGCACAAGGCCTGCGCCTGCCTCGCATCGATTCGGTGCGTCTGTACATCCAACAGAACCGCGATATGGAGCTGATCCGCTTCCAGCGCGGCGAGCTCGCTCTCATGAGCGCGGTCTCGCCGGAGATCTTCGATCAGCTGCAGACGCGCATGCCGGCGGCCGTTCGCGATCTGGGGCCATCGCTCGAATCCGAGATGATGTGGTTCAACCAGTCTCCCACAGCACCAATCCCGGCTTACAAGAAGCAGTGGTTCCAATCGCGGGACTTCCGCCGCGCCATTTCGGCGGCGATCAATCGCGAGGACCTGTGCCGGCTCGTCTATCGCGGCCACGCCCGCCCGGCCGAGGGGCCAATTTCACCGGCCAATCGCTTCTGGTTCAATGCCGGCCTCAAGCCGCACCGCTACGATCCGAAGGAAGCCCTCGACCGTCTCGGCAAAGCGGGCTTCCACCTGCGGGATGGGCAGTTGTACGATGCCCAGTCGCATGCGGTGGAGTTTTCGATTGTCACCAATGCCGGCAATCAGGCCCGCGAGAAGCTCGCCCAGATGATCCAGCAGGACCTCAAGGCCATCGGAATCCGCCTGAACCTGGTGAAGCTCGATTACTCCGCGATCATCGACCGGATCAGCCAGAGCTTCGATTACGAATCGTGCCTTCTCGGCCTGACCAATGTCGATCTCGATCCCGATGCGCAAATGAACGTCTGGCTGAGCTCGGCGAGCAACCATCAGTGGAATCCCAACCAGGCCTCGCCGGCCACGCCCTGGGAAGCGGAGATCGATCGCCTGATGCAGGCGCAAGGCTCGGAGCTCAATCCGGCGAAACGCAAGGCTGATTTCGACAAGGTGCAGGAGATCGTGTCGCAGGAGGCCCCCTTCCTCTATCTGGTGACCAGGAACGCCTTGATTGCCGTATCGCCGTCGTTGCGGAACGCCAATCCCAGCGTGCTTCGGCCGCAGGCCGTGTGGAATATCGAGATGCTCGCGCTGGCGCCGGAGGTAGCGAAAAAGTGAACGGTTGTCCGTTGCTCCATATCCGGCTTTCCATCGACTACCCGGGCAGGCCGCGGGTGCTCGAAGATGCCATGCTCGACGTGCGCCCCGGTGAGATTGTCGGGCTGATTGGCGAGAGCGGATCGGGCAAGAGCAGTCTCGCGCTCGCCCTCCTCCGGCTGCTCGATCTGAAAGGCGGCCGCGCCTCGGGAAACATCTGGTTCAACGGCCGGGATCTCATGCGGTGCGGCGAGCGCGAACTGCGGAGCATCCGGGGAAAAGAAATCGCCTTCGTGCCGCAAAGCCCTTCTTCATACTTGAACCCGGCGCTTCGTTTGGGCGATCAGATGGCCGAGGCGTGGAGGGCGCACCGGAAGGGGTCCCGCGCGGACGTGGAGCGCGACGTGCGCAGGGCGATCGAACAGGTCGGGCTTCCCGCGGATGGCGCTTTTCTGCGAAGGTATTCGGGCGAGGTGAGTGTCGGCCAGGCGCAGCGGGTGTTGATCGCCATGGCGGCGCTGCACTACCCCGGCCTGTTGATTGCGGACGAGCCCACCAGTTCGCTGGACCTCATCTCCCAGGCGGAGGTGCTGCGATTGCTTTCGCGGCTGAACCGGGAGCTCGGCATGGGCGTTCTGTATATCTCGCACGACCTGATGTCGATCGCCGGCTTCTGCGACCGGGTGGCGATCCTGCACGAGGGACGAATTGTGGAATTTGCGGAGACGGATGCGGTGTTCGAAAGGCCGGAGCACCCCTATACTCAGGCGCTGATCGGCGCACTTCCCGGCCGCGTGATGACGGGTGATATGCGATGACTCGAGTTTTGATTGCTACCAGCGAACCCATTCTGGCGAAAGGCCTGGAGACCGTCCTGATGGCGGGCGGGATGCAGATCGCGGCGGTCTGTAACGACGCTTTCGAGCTGTTCGAGAGCTTGCCGCGATGCCATGCCGATATCGCGGTTCTCGATATGGCGTTATTGCCCGCGCCGGAGGCCATGCATGATCTACGCAGGCTCGCGCCCCGATGCCGGTTGGTGCCGTGGCCTCGCCTGGCCTCGTCCGACTCGCCCGCCCGTCTGGGAGATGCCCTCAACGTGATGGCGTTGTTCACCGAACCCGACCCGTCTCCCTCCATGCTGGTGAATCTCACCTGCAACCAGCGGGAGCGCGAGTTCATCACCCTGGTGGGCTACGGTTTGAGCGACGAACAGATCGCGACCGCCCTGGGCCGCAGTCGATCGGCCGTACAGAAGCTGCTGAGAAGTCTTTTGGACCGGCTTGGAGTCGAAGACCGGTACGAGCTCGTACTATACGGGCTTTCCACTTTAGGCGAGGCAGATCAAATCGAAAGGAGCGTATGACCATGGATAGGCGCAATCGGGACCGCCTGATGATGACTGCATTCTGCCGGATTACACGCGCGGGGAGTCATCGGAGGGGCACGTGGAAGCGCATTGAGAACATCAGCGGAACCGGCATGTTGCTGGTATGGAGCAGTGGCGAAACGGACATCAAGCCACCGAACATCGGCGAGCGTTTTACGGTGGAGCTGCAACTGCCGGCCCACCCGGTGTTCGGTCAAAAAGCGATGCAGTTCCAGACCAAAGTGGTTCGCGTGTTCCGGCAGTCTAACGGCCGGGTCATGGCGGGATTCGAGAGCACTCGCACCAGGTTCAAGTTCATCCGGCCCGCCCCATGGGCGGAGGACAGCGAGCCGGCCATGGTCAATTGAGTTCTACTTTACTCGAAACGCGAGGTGGAAATATGAACGACGAGCGGACGGAAAACAGATTTGCAACATATGAAACGGGCAAGGCGACTATTTTGGGCCACCCGGATGTGTCGGTGACGTGTCATATCCGGGATTTCGCGCGATCCGGCATGTGCATTATTGTGGACCAGGATATCGATTGCGGAAAGATCGTGAAAGTCGAGTGGGAGAATCACTTTCTCGTAGGCCGCGTGCAACGCGTGTCCGCCGCCGGCGGGACCTTCCGTGTCGGCCTGGAACTCCTCCACTGCAGCAAGTGGAGCGAGCCGTTAACGTGCCGTCTTGCTTGATCCGGGTACGGGCTCCAGACCTCGATGGTAAGGACCGCTGCGGCTACAGCCACGTGCGCATGGCCGCAAGACATACGGTCGAACTCTTGTTAGATGAACAGGAGACAGTGAGCGGCGCGGTGTCGTCCCGCGATCCGGGAGTCC
>OBLW0100004604.1_pt1 | contig 10511 bp, 8 predicted proteins | sample 1520161 | NCBI WGS metagenome assembly OBLW01 (sample SAMEA3539309, study PRJEB22396) | soil metagenome | biome: tundra; feature: field; material: soil | place: USA | collected 2010-05 | depth 0.15 m
ATCGCGCTTCATTAAAGATGTCGACGAACTTCTGACTCTCGACGGCCTGCGCATCGTCTGGGATCGCAACCAGTCTTTCCGCCGGGAAGCCGCGCCGAAAGCGGCCAAAGCGCCGGCCAAGCCGCAGGCTGACGATGCCAAGCCGTGGCCCTCGCCGCCGGGGAAGAGTCCGAAGGGGCGGTGAGGGCGGAGGCGGATAGTGGGTGTTCCTGCTCAGGGAATAAAACCCTCTTAACCACGAACCTTTTTGAGTCATCCTGAGCGCAGTGGCTGGCACGCGAAGCGTAGCAGCCACGGAGTCGAAGGACCCCTACTCCCTGAACTGCATACGTCTGCGACGAAGAGTTCTCACGATACTGCGGACTTGGAGAGAATTCCTGCATCGTTCTCGGGCAGTTACGCGTGAAATGCGATGCCGTGGACAACTTGCTAGGATGACATCGGATATTCTTGCAGCCAAGTCGTGGAAAACTACTTCAATTACTTCACCGAAATCGAAGAGCACTACCAGCGCCGTCGCGGCACGATCCTGTTGCTCTCGACGCTCGATTGGGCATTGATTGAAACATGGAAGAATGCGGGCGTTCCGCTGGAAGCCGTGCTGCGCGGGATTGACGACGCCTTCGATAAGTATGACCAGCGTCCGACGAAATCAAAGAAGGTAAACAGCCTGGCATATTGCTCGCAGGCAGTACTCGCGGCCACCGAAGACATGAAGGAAGCAGCGGTGGGCGCGACAACGCCCGAAAAGGCGCGCCCCGAGCCGGGATTCGATGCCACCCAGATTGCGGCCTTCCTGCGCGAGAATGCCGGCAAGCTGGATAAAGCAAAGCTGCCCGAACGCGAGGGGATGTCAGTTGGGGTGGTGGCGCGCGAGGCGGCCGCGTCATTGCGAGAGATGGCTTCGGCAGTCGAGCGCAGCGAAAAATTACCTCGCCTTGAGGATCTAGAGCGCCGTCTGACGGTATTGGAGGAAAAACTGTTCGCAGTTCTGATGGCGGCAACTCCGGATGACGATCTCGTCGACGTCCGTGCGCAAGCGGATCGAGATCTCGCCCCATATCGCCGCAACATGACAGCCGACCAGGTCGAGCAGTTGCACAAGCAATATGTCCGCAAGCGCCTGCTTGAGCGCAGTGGCGTGCCAAGGTTGAGTTTGTTCTATATGCATTGAATGTGTAGCGCGGACACTCTTGTCCGCGCAGGTAAGCTGGCGAGAGTTGTTCCCTATGGACTATTGACAGCCCGCAACATTTCGCGGGCGAGGGCGCCCGCGCTGCACGAGCACAACATGCTTCTGTCGATCGAAAAATTAATCTACGGCGGTGACGGCCTGGCTCGCACGCCGGCCGGTGCCGACGGCCGGAGCATGGCCGTCTTCGTGCCCTTCGTGCTCCCGGGGGAACGTGTCGAAGCTGAAATTCGCCAAGGAAAGGCCGGTTTCGCGCGCGGCAGTGTCACGCGGCTAATCGAAGCGTCTGCGGACCGGATCGAGCCGCATTGCCCATACTTCCAGCAATGCGGCGGTTGCCACTATCAGCACATTCCGTATGACCGCCAGCTCGAATTAAAAGCGCAGATTTTGCGAGAGACTCTGCAGCGCATTGCAAAGATCGAACTGAAGGACGAGATTCGGCTGCATCCCTCTCCACCGTGGAATTATCGCAACCGCACGCGCCTGCAGGTGCGGACCGCTCCGGAATTTACGCTAGGCTACTACCGCTTCGGATCGCGCGAGTTTCTCCCCGTCCGCGAGTGTCCCATCAGTTCGCCGCTGATCAATCGCGTGATTGCACGAATCACAGAACTGGGCGGCCTGGAATGTCCACCGGCTGTCGAGGAAATCGAACTCTTCGCCGACGCCAGCGACGAACAGTCGCTCGCATGGGCATTCTGCGGCGGCGATGCGACCGAAAAGAATCTCTTGCGCTGGGCGGAGGCTCTCCGCCGCGAGTTGCCCGCCCTGGTCGGCCTCAGTTTCTTCACTTCTCGGCAGCGCTCGGAGGAGGAAGCGCCGCCCGGCCTGAAATTGCTCGCGCAAGCGGGCGCAACGACGATCCGCTATCGAACCGCTCACGGCGAGTATCAAGTCAGCGCCGGAGCTTTCTTCCAGGTCAACCGTCATCTGCTAGACGAACTGGTTTCGGTAGTCACGGGCACTGATCGTACGGGCAACGTTCGTGGAGACGTCGCCCTCGATCTGTACGCGGGGGTCGGCTTGTTCTCGGTCCCGCTGGCCCAAAACTTTCATCACATATTTGCTGTAGAGTCATCACATCTTTCCCTCCCCAACCTACGGCAGAATGTGTCTGCGAGCGTGAAAGTGGTTGGCACGCGAACCGAGGAATACCTGAGAAGCCGGCCCGGGCGTCAACGTCCTGCCTTGGTCGTTTTGGACCCTCCCCGCACCGGGGCTGGCAAAGCGGTGACTCGCTCTCTGGTGGAACTCGGAGCGCAACGCATCCGTTATGTTTCGTGTGATCCGGCGACGCTGGCCAGGGATCTCGGACTCCTGGTCGAAGCCGGCTATCACATCGAGGAGGCACACTTGTTCGATCTTTTTCCGCAGACCTTCCACATCGAATCGGTGATGCTGCTAGCCTGCTGACCGCTTTCACGGCCGCCCAATTTTCCTGGAAGACGGGTGGATAGCTGGAGACCCAGCGCTAACAAGCGCGCGGTGTCTCCATGCTTCCACCCGCTTTTTGTCCTGGATCGCCGGACAAGTGCAAAAAGCGTTGGTAGTCTCACGCCTAGGAATTGGAACTTTGTGTGATAAATGACCCGCGCGATTTCGATCGCATTGCCATTTGGCTAAACAGTTTGCTGGAGAAATCGAGATGTTCGCACAACCGTGGAAGAGCGGCCCTTCAGGGCCGCGTAACTCGCCTTAAATCGAGGGCTTCAGCCCCCGTGGTCGTTCTTTTCCGCGGCTTGCCGATCTCTTCAGAAAACCGTAAAGCCCAGTCGCGCGACGGGCGAGGTCGCCCGTCTCTCCACCTGAGATCAACGAAATGATTCACGAACGGAAGCCGCCCCGTCAGCCGATGTTCTGGGCGGCCTTGGCCCTTTCGCTCGGCCTCTGGACGGGCATCCGAGCCTGGCGTCCGCCCTCGTGGTGGGCCGTTGCCATCGCAGTTTTCGTTCTCGCCACGTTATGGTTTCTTCCCCGCCGAGCCTGGCTGGCCAAGACGCTCGCGCTCGCGACCTGGTTCTTGTTCGGCGCATTTCTCATTCAGATCCGCGGAAGCCCACCGGAGGATTCCCGGCTTGCCACGTTCACCGACGACCGTCCCCTCACGCTCACCGCGCACGTGATCCGGGAAGGATATGCGCATACCACCCACCCAGGCCAGATTCGCCAATCCATTGACGTGGAAACCGAAGCGATCGAGAGCGACGGCCAAAGCTGGCCTGTGCACACTGGAATCCGCCTGTCACTTTATGAGCGGGTAGACTTGCCGCCCGTCCCAATCCCACCCTTCGCAAAAAACGCGAAGGATGGGGCAGCCTCAGATTTCGCACCCCCAAATTCCCGGCCCTCAGATTCCGCTGCCGTCGCAGTTCAAGGCACGCGCGCGGCTACTTCCGCAGCAATTACGCCCACCCCCGCCCTCCCCTACGGCACGCGCATTCGAATCCGCGCCAAGCTGCATCCGGCGCGAAATTTCCGCAATCCCGGAGCCTTCGACTACGAAGCCTACCTGCGCGACAACGGCATCAGCATGCTGGGTTCGGCTCAGTTGGCGGATGTCGAACGTCTCCCCGGATTCTTCGGCAACCGCATCGCACTCTGGCGGTCGCGCGTTCATTCCGCAATCATCGCGAAGATTCACCAGCTCTGGCCCCCTGAACAGGCCGCACTCATGGATGCCATGGTGCTCGGCGAAGAGTCATTCTTGCGCAACGCCACCCGTACCGAGTTCCAGCGCTCAGGCACCTATCATCTGCTCGTCGTTTCCGGAATGAATCTGAGCATCCTCGCAGTCGCCATCTTCTGGACGTTGCGTCAGTTTCGCCTCGACCCAGCATTATCCGCAGTCACCACCGTCGTGGTCTCGTTCGCGTACGCGTTCGTGGTCGGGGTCGGGCCGCCGGTCTGGCGCGCCGCCCTGATGTTGGCCATTTATCTGGGAGCCCGCCTGCTCTATCGCGATCGCAATATGCTCAACGCCATCGGAGCGGCCGCCATCGGAGTGCTCATCGCCGATCCCAATGCCCTCTTTGGCGCCAGCTTCCAGCTCACCTTTCTTGCCGTGTTCATCATCGCCGGCATCGGAGCGCCTCTGCTTGAGCGCACCACGCTGCCCTATGCACGCGGCCTGCGATCCTTGCCGGCCACCAGCTACGATTTGCATGTTGCACCCAAGGCAGCACAGCTGCGGCTTGATCTGCGTTTGATCGGGACGCGATTATCGCGGTTCATTGGAACTCGCCCAAGCCGAATACTGCCAGCGCTTCTGGTCCGCGTAACCATCGGCCTCGGCGAATTGATGTTTATCTCCGCCCTCATGCAAGCGGGCCTGGCGCTGCTGATGGCCTACCATTTTCATCGTGCGACCACCATGGGAATGCCCGCCAATCTGGCCGTCATTCCCCTCACCCAGGTCCTGATGCCGGCCGCCGCGGCTGCCGTCGGTTTGGGTTACCTCTCGCCAATGCTGGCCAAGCCCGCGGTCTGGATCTCCAGCCTCGCCCTGCAAGGAATCACCGGCACCGTGCACTGGCTGGGCGGCGCGCAAATGGTGGGCACATCGCTCGCCGATCTTCGCGTTGCCATGCCCTGCCTCACCGTGATTTTGGCTGCCATAGCGGCTCTGGCGCTGGCGATGCTGGCGGCGCGGCAGAAGCGCATCTTCTCTCTGGCCTCCCTCGCGCTGCTGGCAGCAGTTGCATCCTGGATTGCCTTCGTTCCCTCTCGCCCGCACATCCGTCCGGGCGTAATGGAGATGACCACCATCGACGTCGGGCAAGGCGACTCCATTCTGCTCGTCACGCCGCAGGGCCGCGCAATGCTGATTGATGCCGGCGGCCTGCCGCAATGGATGCACTCCGACTTCGACATCGGAGAACAGGTCGTCTCTTCTTATCTGTGGAATCGCGGCATCGATCGCCTCGACGCCGTGGTAATCACTCACCCTCACGCCGACCATCTCGGAGGCATGCCTGCGGTCATTGCGAATTTCCATCCACAGCAGCTCTGGATCAGCATCGACAAGCCGAAGGGGGAGCTCGCGCCGATCGTGGTGCAAGCGCTGCGCGTGGGCATGGATGTCATGGTGAAAAAAGAAGGAGATGAGTTTGACTACGGTGGGGTGCATTTCCGCGTGCTAGCTCCAGGACGCGACGAGATTACCGGCCTGATGCGCCCGAACGATGATTGCCTGGTGTTCACCGCCGCCTTCGGCGCAACCGCCGCTTTGCTTGAGGGAGACGCCGAGCGCCCCGCCGAACGGCGCGTCGTCGAAGAGCATCCCGAGGCCATGCTCCTGAAGGTGGCTCATCACGGCAGTGCGAGCGGCACTTCTGCCGATCTGCTCTCCACCGTTCACCCGCGCTACGCGGTCATTTCCGTGGGGGCAAGAAATGTTTATGGGCATCCTCGCCGCGAAGTGCTCGAGCGCCTGCAGCACGCTGGAGTGATCACCTACCGCACCGACGAGGAGGGCGCGGTCAGTTTCTATCTGGACGGCAGGTCCGTCACTCCCGACGTCGCGCTCGTCCAATGATGTCAACCCCAGTGATGTTCACCCAGTGACGTCCGCGGTCTCGTCATCCAGAGGCGGTAATTTGCGGTACGCCTCGATAATCTTCTCAGCCTCGCGCGCGTCTTCCTCGCGCACAAGAATGATCGATCCTCCAACGCCCGGAAACGTGTCTTGAACCGCATCAATGGATTTGAGATCCGATTCAATCCCCGCCGAGTCGAGCAAGCCTTTTACTACGATCGCTTCAGTCTCTTGCTCGGTGTCGAAGATCTTCACGAGCTTCTCATTGGGTGCGGGTTTACGCTGATCGGGTTGAGCCGCCGGGGAATTGGAATTTGCCATTGCATCCTCCGTAAGAACCTATTGTTAACAGATTACGGCAGTCACCCCATTGCTGTCTTCCAGGTCACAAAAGGCGTATCCAGAAGTCCAGGGCCAACGGCAGCTTGCATCGTTCGCTCAAGCTGGCACAATGGCTATTGGGGCGCAACGGGCCGGGACAAGTTTACATCCAATCGGTACGCTGCATTTGCGCGCCAGCTTCAGGGGGCAGTATGGGAGTTCAGCGGGCCGAGTCAGGTGGAGAGCACGAACGCAATAATGATTGCGATCGTGATGATGAAGCCCGAAGACTCCGTCGTCTGCAACTGATGATGAGCATGGTGATGTCCGTCATCAGCCAGGATCCCGATCTTACCCTGGAAGAGGCTGCGGAGCTGGCGGCCAATGCCCGCCGCGCTGCCTTGACTATGTTTCCGGATAAAGAACTTGCCTATGACATTCTCTACCGCCCGCGCCTGCTGCGCCTGATGAACGAACGCTTCCCACTGCAGTAACGTCGATTCCAAACACGACCCCACCCAAATGCTTGAGGGTGCCCCAGGTTCGCGCGTTCTTTGGGCGCTAACTGGGAGCGGTCTAGCAGTTTGCTGAAAAACTCGGTCTCGTATCAGGGTATCGCTTTAGCGATACCGCAAGTCCTCCGAAATTAACCTGCCCCTTTAGGGGTTGGGGCCGACGCTGAGGGACATCTGGCCAGGTAAATGACTTTTTCCCGCAGCCTGCTAGCGTGGTCAAGATTCCAAAGCCGCGCCCTCGAGATAGATCCCGGGTTCCAAATGCTATGATAGGCAAACTCCTCCGCTGCCATTGCGGATGAGCCCGGCACCCGCCGACCTTCGATGCGCATTCGACGCAGCGTCCCCATCGTCATAGCCGTCCTGCTGATTGCGGCCGCGATCGCATTGGTGGTCGCGCTCCGCAAGCAAGCTCCCCCCGAAGCCGCCCGCCTGCTTCCGGGAGCCGACGGTTTCCTCTACGTCAACCTCAAGTGGATTCGTACCTTCAATGCCACCGCTCCACTGCCGCCTGTCTCCCGCGAGCCCGAGTATCAGAAATTTGTCGAGCAGACAGGCTTTCAGTTCGAGCGCGATCTCGACCAGGCCGCCTTCGCCGTACACTATCCGCAAAGCTGGGGGGACGGCACCGGCGGCGACGCTCCCGAGCCGCGCTTTTCGGAGATATTCATCGGAAAATTCGACTCCACCCGAATCCTTCCCTATCTCAAGAAGCTCTCCTCTTCAATCGACAATTACCGCGGCTTCGACATCTACAACATCCCCCTCGAAGGCCGCACCGTACGCGTGGCCTTTCTGTCTTACGACAGCATCGCCGTTTCCAACCATCCCAATCCCGATGTGATTCGCGGCATCGTCGACCGCTCCCGCAAGCTGGCCTCGCCCTTCGGTGGACCATCGCTGCTCCGAAAGTTCTACCACGATGTGCCCCTGGCGAGTCTCTCCTTCGCGATCCTCCGCGTGCACCCCGCTGCCATGCAGTCTTTCGGCGGACTCGGCAGTTGGAGCATCCTGTTTCCGAAGCCGGCCGTGGTCGTAATCTCCGCGCGCTACCTCCGGGCCGTCCATCTGCAGGCGGAGGCATTCACCGGAAGCGAATCGGACGCGCAGGCAATCGTCGACAAGGCCAGCACTTTTCTCAGCCTGTTTCATGCGGCGGAAGGTAGCGTGCGCACCCACGGCACCGATGCCGACGTGAAAGCCTTCTTCGACAGCCTCAAAGTTGAGCGCTCCCGGGATCGCGCCATCTTCACCGCAACCGTCCCGTCGGGATTCGTGAAAAAAGCCCTGGCGGAAGCTCCAACCGATCAACCACCCCAAGCGCAGCCCGCCAAGCCCTAGCCAACCACGGGAGACTGTAGCGCGGCAGACGACCGTAGCGCCGGCATCTCGCCGGCGGTCCCGAGGGCGTCCCCGCCCTCGGAGGGAGCGCTCACGAAATCGACCTGGCAGTAGCAAAATCAGCGATCACGGATCCCACACAGCCACTTTCCGCTTGACCTTAACATCCACACTCGTCACCATTAATCATCACCCCGAGATTGTTGGCAGGGAGCTTTGGAGGTTGCTGGGAGCTGTGGATCGATGAAAGCTTCCCAATTAAGTAACATCGAATCAATGGTTTGCATGTAAACCCTTGGCGCTCATGGTTTTGGCGGGAAATTATCGCTAAATCAATGATTCCAATAGACCGGGGGAAAGAAGGGGGAGGGGGTACCCCCCGCTAGGATTAGGCCGATAGAAGAACGAGCCAGAATCCTAAGGGCACATTGAAGAGGCGATCTTCCTGAAACCTGACACCCGAAACCTGGGACCTGAACTCTGCGTCAAATCTGGAGGATTAGCATCTTTGTAAGGGTGAACCAGAAACTCCGACCCGCCGCTAAATAGAGCACCCGTTACAATTAGGACCTTAATGACAAGTTTGCCATTACCGCTCGCCGCCTTCGTCGCAGGCCTGATCTCGTTCCTCTCGCCCTGCGTGCTTCCACTCGTGCCTGGATATGTCTCCCTGATTTCGGGCGCCGGCATCGAAGAGCTGAAGTCCACGGAAGGGCATCTGCTTCGCAAGTTGATGCTCAATTCCCTCGCTTTCATCCTCGGCTTCAGCATCGTATTCATCACGCTCGGCGCAATCTCCACCGAAGTCGGCCAAGTTCTGGCGCAGTACAAATCGCTGCTCGCCCGCGTCGCCGGAGTCATCATCATTCTCTTTGGTCTTCACCTTACTGGAATTTTTCAGATCAAAGCTCTGCTCGCCGATACCCGCCTGCACACCCTCAAAGGCGGTGCTTCCCCATGGGGCGCATTTGTTATCGGATTCGCCTTCGCTTTCGGCTGGACGCCATGCGTTGGGCCGATCCTCGCGGTTGTGCTCGGATTTGCCGCCGCACAGGATACCGTCTGGAAGGGCATCTTCCTACTCGCCATCTATTCGGCCGGGCTCGCGGTGCCGTTCCTGATCACGTCGCTTGGTATCGAGCGCTTTCTCAAGTTCTACAACCGGTTCAAATTCCACATGCACGCCGTGGAAGTGGCAAGCGGAGGCTTGCTCATCGTTTTAGGTATTCTGCTGGTCATGGGCCGCTTCGCGCTCATCTCCGGCTATTTCTCCTTCTTGAACCGCTTTGCTCTGTAGAAGGCTGCGGAAAAAGTCGGCTTCGGATCGTGTCTTGATCGCGTTGCGTTTTGAAATGTGGTTTCTACAGGCTGTCACGAAATTAGTTCTGTGCGCGAGTCGGTGGGAGAGCAGCTTCGAAGTCTTAGCCCCGGAGGGGCGGTCGATACTAGCCCGGCGCTTCCAGAGGCTGTTACGAAACTCACTTTGTGCGCGCGCCGGTGGGAAAGCAGCTTCGAATCTCAGCCCCGGAGGGGCGATCGATACTAGCCCAGCGCTTCCAGCGCTGGGAGAAGTGGGAAGAAGGATCCAAGTCCCCGAGGGACGACCGAGTTTCGTAACAGCCTCTTCCAGCGCTGGGGAAAGTGGGAAGAAGTAATCCAAGTCCGGGAGGATTGTGTGTCATAGCTGACGTGGCTCAATAAGCAGCCGCGAAGCGGCGCAAGAATGCAGCCCACGGCGCAAGCCGTGGGTAGGGATGGGACGTGACGCAGCCCCGAAGGGGCGAAAGAGCACCTACGACACAGACTCCGGTAGGGACGACTGACAATAGCCCGGCGTTTCAGCGCCGGGAGGGGGCTTTGGGGCATCGAACCTCGCAAATGCCCGGGCGCCAAACGGTCATAACACGGTGGTGAGTGCACGGGTTCTTGAGAAGGATGTAAAATTAGGATAAGTCGGAGTGTTATCTCACCCGGAAATTCGAGGTTATGGTGCAAAGAAATCCTTTAATTCTGTTCTTCGTCGGCGCCTTGGTCGCCGTCATGTTATTCGCCGGCATTCGTATCGCGCGCAACAACCGCGCCAACGGTCCTGCCAATGGGCAACTAATGGGCGCGGTGGCTCCCGACTTCGAGTTGGCTTCGCTCGATGGTTCCAACGTTAAGCTCTCAAGCCTGCGCGGCAAGGCAGTTCTCCTCAATTTCTGGGCGACCTATTGCGGGCCCTGCAAAGTCGAGATGCCTTGGTTCGTCGAGCTTCAGAAGGAGTACGGTCCGCAAGGTTTCCAGATCGTCGGCGTCGCCATGGATGACGCCAGCACCGATGACATCACAAAATTCGCGAAAGACATGGGCGTCAATTACCCCATCCTGCTCGGCAAGGAAGCTGTCGGCCTGAGCTACGGCGGCGTCAATGTCCTTCCGACGACGTTTTTCCTGGATCGCAACGGCAAGGTCATCGCCCGCGAATTCGGCTTGCAGAGCCGGAGCGTGTTTGTCGACCACATCAAACAGGCCCTCGGACAAGGGGGATCGGTACAGGCTCAGAAGTAAGTTTCGTATCAGGGTATCGCTTTAGCGATACCGCATTCCTTCGGAATCAAATGCC
>OBLW0100004605.1_pt1 | contig 10510 bp, 12 predicted proteins | sample 1520161 | NCBI WGS metagenome assembly OBLW01 (sample SAMEA3539309, study PRJEB22396) | soil metagenome | biome: tundra; feature: field; material: soil | place: USA | collected 2010-05 | depth 0.15 m
AGCGGCCTGCCCTCCTTGTCGACCGGGATCTTCCACTCGAACGTGACCTCGGGCCTGCTGATCGTCCGGGGCAGGTTGATCAGCACGCTGTGGCCGGTGGACTTGACATAACCGAAATCAACGAGCCCGCCCTGCGCCGTCGCCCAGAGCCGGGCGATCGGGCCGCCACCGGTGTCGGCGGCCAGGTAGTTGGTGCCGTCGAACCAGCGTGGCGACATGACCCAGCTGTACTTGCTGTCAAAGTCACGCTTGGCCGGCCGCGGGATCGTGTGCTGGTTCCACGGGTGCCTGCGGTCCACCGGGTTGCCCAGCGGGTCGCGGGTCACGAACATCTCCTGGTCTTCCCAGTCCTCGTAGTACGAGCTGCCGAGCAGGATGCGGATGCCGAGGTTGATGTCGACGAGGCTGTTCGTGAGCAGTTGCCCGTCACGGATGACGCCGGGGCTCACGAACATCTTCCGGCCCCAGTCGGCCATGTTCTCGTACTTGAAGTCGCAGTGCTCGGGGTCGTTCAGGCTGCCCCAGCAGACCATGTCGGCCCGCCGGCGGCCCACCTCCTCGTATCCGGGCAGGGCCTCATAGAAGAAGTCGAACAGGTCATCGTGCATGGGCACGACGCGCTTCATGAACTCCACGTAGCGCATCAGCCGGGTCAGGTAGTCGGTGAACAGCTGCACGGTCGGCGTGGTGCCCACGCCACCGGGGTAGAGCGTCGAAGGATGGACGTGCCGCCCCTCCATCAGGCAGAACATCTCCCGGGTGGACCGGCTGACCTGGAGCGCCTCGCGGTAGAACTCGCCTTGCAGCGGGTTCAGTGACCGCATGATGTCGCCGATGTACTTGTAGCCATGGTCGCCGGCATGTGGGCACTCGGTACGGTTGGCCAGCTCGAGCACGCCCGGGTTGGTCTCGCCGACCATCCTCTCGCAGAAGTCCACCCCGACCAGGTTCTCCTGGAAGATGTTGTGGTCGAACATGTACTCGGCGGCCTCGCCCAGGTTGATGATCCACTCGCCGAGGTGCGGCGGGCGGACGCCGTAGGCCATGTTCTGGGCGTAGACGGAGCAGGTCGCGTGGTTGTCACCGCAGATCCCGCAGATGCGGCTGGTGATGAAGTGCGCGTCGCGCGGGTCCTTGCCCTTCATGAAGATGCTGTAGCCGCGGAAGATCGACGAAGTGCTGTAACACTCGACGACTTTCTTCTGCTTGAAGTCGATTTTCGTGTAGATCCCGAGGCTCCCCACGATCCTGGTGATGGGATCCCAGTTCATCTCCACAATGCCAGAGTCCTGCGCAGTGGTCATCGCTTGTCCCTCTCGCTACTGTCGGGCGCCGCTGCCCAAGGGCGGGCGCTAGGCCGTGTTGCCAGGCGCTGGGTCACCAGGTCTTCTGGTAGCCAGTGAGCAGGTTGTCGCCCTTCGTCCGCCACCTGGGCTCCTCGTCGGCCGTCTTGGCCGTGAAGCCACGGAGCGAGCGGATCACCGTCCCGTAGAGGGTGCTCGCCGTCATCGACACCCTGGAACCCGGCGGCTCGTCCATGAACGGCATGAACTTGTCAGGGAAGCCGGGCATGGTGCAGGCGATGCAGATGCCGCCCACGTTGGGACAGCCGCCTACCCCGTTGATCCAGCCGCGCTTCGGCACGTTGCACTTGACGACCGGCCCCCAGCAGCCCAGCTTGACCAGGCACTTGGGCGAGCCGTACTCGTTGGCGAACTCGCCCTGCTCGTAGTAGCCACCCCGGTCGCACCCCTCGTGCACGGTGGCGCCGAACAGCCACGTCGGCCGCAGCGCCTCGTCCAGGGGGATCATCGGGGCCTGCCCCGCGACCTGGTAGAGCAGGTAGAGAATGGTTTCCGAGAGGTTGTCCGGGTGGGTCGGGCAGCCAGGGACGCAGACGATCGGCAGGCCCGCCTTGGACCGCCAGTCCCAGCCGAGGTAGTCGGGCACTCCCATCGCTCCGGTCGGGTTTCCCGCCATGGCATGGATTCCGCCGTAGGTGGCGCACGTGCCCGCGGCCAGGATCGCGGTGGCCTTGGGCGCCAGCCGGTCCAGCCACTCATTGGTGGTCATCGGCTGGCCGGTGGCCGGGTTGTTCCCGAAACCGCACCAGTAGCCCTCGTCCTTGATCGCCTCGTTCGGGATCGAGCCCTCGACGACGAGGACGAACGGATCCAGCTCGCCGCGGTCGGCCTTGTGCCACCACTCGATGAAGTTGTCGGCGCCCTGCTCGGGGCCGCACTCGAAGTCGATCAGCGGCCAGTGCACCGCCACCTTGGGCAGGCCGGGAAGCGCGCCAAGCGCGATTTCCTCGATGCTCGGCTGAGTGGCTGCGGTGAGCGCTACCGAGTCCCCGTCACAGCCCAGCCCTCCGTTCATCCAGAGGATGTGGACGACGGGCTCGGCCGTCGTTGTGTCGTTGGTCTGTTCGGCAGTGGCCATTGCTAGGCCACCTCCTCGCTGCGGTGTCGGCGGGACGGTGGATGCGTTGGGGCCTGGCGATGATGTACCTGGGGATGCAGCGCCCGAATACGCGGCGCTTGGGGATGCGGCTGGCGACGGAGTGCCTGAATACGCGGTGCCCGGCCGAGAGCGTGCGGGTCAGCTGCCCGGGGGCCGGCTTCTTGGCGATCGGCTGCCTGGAGCGAGGAGGCTTGGCGGCGGCGTACCCGCCGGATGCCAGCACCTACCCGCCGCCTGGCGGGCCACTCTGACCGCCGGACGGCCCGAACCATGGGGAGCGCGACAGCGCCTTTGCAAGAGTTCATGGCAGGACCTGCCTGCGTCATGCGCAGACGCCGTCATGTTAAACCTGGCCCTCCGTGGGTGGCAAGACGGAACAGGCAAGTCACTGGACAGAAATGTCCGGTCGAGGGCGACAGAGTTGGGCCGTACTGCTCGGGCGGCGAAGTTTCTACCGTCGCGGCCACAGAAGTCCTACCAGGCACGCAGCATCGGTAATGGACGCGTACCCTGTGGTCAAAACGGTCGCTTCTGACCGGAGGCTTGGGTCGGCCGACCGATGGCCGGGGGCAGGACAGGGAGACACCAGTGCCTGATCTGGACGACGGGCCCGGTCGCCCGCCGATCGAGGTCGTCCCCGTCGTGGTGGTGTCCCAGACTTTTCCGGCGCGTCCCTCATGGATCCCCGAGATCAGGGACTTCGTCCGCCGTTGCCTGGCGGAATCGCCGCTGACCGACGAGGGAAACCGCGAAGTCGGGGAGACGGTATTCCGTGCCCTGCTGGACGCGGCGGGTCCCGAGGGCGCAATCCAGGTCTCGTTCCGGATCTTCCCCGAGCACGTCGAGGTCGACGTGCTCCACTCCAATCAGCCGGTCGCCACCGAGCCTATGGCTACCCCCCGCGCGCCGGCCGCCAGGACAGGGGTGCCCAGGCGTCCGGACACGTTCGCCGACTGGATGTCCAGCACGCTGCGGCGGGAAGGACTCACCCAGGAAGCCGCGGCCCGCCAGCTCGGCGTGTCAGTCAAGACTGTCGGACGCTGGGTCGGCGGCGAGACAGAACCGCGGCTCCGTGACCTGCGGCGGATCCAGGAACTCTTCGGCGAACTACCCTTCCCCTAGCTGGCCGCTCGCTGGCTGGCCGCGCGTTCCCGCCGGCCCGAGTTCCGGCCGCGAGTTCCGTGCTCCGTTTTCGCTGTTTTCGCTGGCCAGCTAGCCTTGCCCGGGCCAACCCACCGCTCATCCTGCAGGCCTTCCGGCAAACTATAGGGTCATCCCTGTCTGGTCTTCACTGGACGTCCCCCCACAAGTGTCCTAACGTGCTGGCATGGCGGTTCCCGCTGGACACCACCGACTCGCCCCCGAGGCCGGCCGGATCGTGCTCCGCACCTCCCGGGCGGGCCTGGCCGCGACGGCTGGCCATGACCTCGCGATCGACGCCCCCCGGTGGTCGGGTGATCTGGTCGTGCAGGACGATGGCACCCCGGTTTCCCTCGAGGTGCGGATCGACGTGGGGGCGCTCAGCGTGCGCGAGGGCAGCGGCGGGCTCAAGCCGCTGACCGACCGGGACCGCCGCGAGATCGGCGTGACCATGCGGCGACTGCTCGACACGGGCCGGTACCCCGAGGCGGTATTCGTCGCCACCGGATTCAAGCCGAGCGAGGGCGGTGGCATGATCGACGGAGACTTCACACTGCACGGCACGTCTCGGCCACTGCGCCTGCACGTCACTGAGACCGGTCCTGGCACATACCTGGCCAGCGGCTCGATCGTGCAGTCCTCCTACAGCATCAAGCCGTACTCCGGATTTTTCGGCACGCTCAAGGTGGGCGACGCCGTCGTCGTCGAGGCCGAGGCGAAACTGCCCGCGCCAGAGGATGCCTGAGAACGAGACTTCGCTGAGGAAGTGACCCGAGGCAGTGCGGCCAACCATCGGAGACGACGACGTCGCCAGGCTGTTCGACCAGCGCGAGGGGCCGATGCAGGATCTGGCCGATCACGCGGGCACGGTAGCGACGGCTTGTCATGCCATGGCCGTTCGTTTCCATCAGGGTGGCAAGCTGGTGGTGTTCGGCACTGGTGCGGCGAGCACAGACGCCCTGCACGTCGCCGTGGAGTTCGTCCATCCGGTGATCGTCGGCAAGCGCGCCCTGCCAGCCATCTCGCTCACCGCGGACATCGCGACCGTCACCGGGCTCGCGGCCCGCGTTGGCATGGGGGACATCTTCGCCCACCAGATCCGTTGTCTCACCGGGCCGGCGGACATCGCGCTCGGCATCTGCGCTACCGGCAACGACGAGAGTGTCCTGCGCGGCCTGGTCGCTGCGCACGACCGGGGGATGCTGACGATCGCCCTGGTCGGCGGGGACGGTGGCGCGATCGGGGCCAGCCCAGCCATTGATCACCTGCTCGTCGCCCGGTCAGCGGACCCGCAGATCGTCAAGGAGGTGCATGTGACTGCGTACCACCTGCTGTGGGAACTGGTGCACGTGTTCTTCGAGCAGCCAGGCGTTCTCGACCCGGAGGTGGTGGGATGACCGCCGGAAGTGGCCGCGCGGGGCAGCAGTCAACCACGCCCCCCCGCGCCGGGCAATCCGCCAGTCCATGCCTGGACGAGGTGTGCGTGACCTGCTCAGATACGGCAGTGGCGGTGACCGTCGTCCGGCTGCTGGCCAGCGATCTCGCGATCGTGGATACGGGCTCCGGCGAGGAGGAGGTCAGCGTGGCCCTGGTGGCCGCGAATGTCGGCGACACGATCCTGGTGCACGCCGGCGAGGCGATCGCGGTGGTGCCTGGATGAGCCCGGCATCCTCGCACGGCAGCACGGCGCCGCACGGCAGCACGGCGGACACCTCGGCGATGGAGTCGCTGTACCCGTTCCTGTACGCGGGCAAAACCGACGTCGCCGCGGTGCTGGAGGGAGTCCGTCACTCGACGGTGGCCAAGGTGCGCGAGATCACCCAGTTGCGCAGCGCGGTTGCTGCCCGGGATTCGGCGCGCCTGCTGGCGTGCGCGCAGGAGATGGCCGGGAGGTTCGTGGCCGGGGGCCGGCTGCTTGCCTTCGGCAACGGCGGCAGCGCCACCGACGCCCAGCAGATCGCGACCCTGTTCCTGAACCCCGGCCCGGCCGGCCGGCCGCTGCCCGCGTTCGGGCTGGCCAATGACACCGCCGTGGTCACCGCCCTGTGCAACGACATCGGCGTGGACGTGGTGTTCGCCCGGCAGATCGCGGCGTTCGGCGGCCGGCAGGACATCGCGGTGGCGCTGTCCACCAGCGGCAACTCAGAGAATCTGCTGCGTGGCCTGGACGAGGCGGCGCGCCGTGGCATGCTGACCGTGGGCATCGCCGGATATGACGGGGGGAAGATGTCAGAGATTGAAGGCTTGGACTACCTCTTCGTCGCGCCCTCCTCCTCGGTGCACCGGATCCAGGAAGCGCAGACCACGATCTATCACGCCCTGTGGGAACTCACCGTGGCCGCCCTGGGCGACGGCGGGTGACGGCGATGACCGGCCGCACCCTGATCGCCTGCCTCGGCAACATCTTCCTCAGCGACGACGGTTTCGGGGTCGAGGTGGCCAAGCGCTTCGCCGGGCAGGAACTGCCCGAGGGCGTCCGGGTCACTGACTACGGCATCCGCGGCATGCACCTGGCCTACGACCTGGCCGAGGGATTCGACACCACGATCCTGGTCGACGCCATGCAGCGCGGCGACGAACCGGGAACCGTCTACGTCGTCGAGCCGCAGCCCGCTCGGCACCCGGCTGGCGGCGACGATCCGGGCGGCGGGACCGGCGGAGGTGCCGGGACCGGCAGAGGCAGGGCGGCTGACAGCAGCCCGCTGGCCGCCATGAGCCTGTTCGACGCCCACGGGATGCAGCCCGAGGTCGTGCTGGACATGGCCGGGATGCTGGGCGCGGAGGCCGGCCGGGTGCTGGTGGTGGGCTGCGAGCCCGCGAGCCTGGAGGAGGGGATGGGGCTCAGTCCGCCCGTCGCCGCCGCGGTGGACGAGGCGGTTCGCGTCGTCACCAGGCTCGTCACCGGGGGCGCCCCCCGGGACGGCACTGTGCAGCAAACCACACAGCGGCAAGATTCACGGCAGCACGACATACAGCAGCACGACATACAGCAGCACGACCCACAGCACAGTGCGGCAGGGCCGCAGCAAGAATCACGGGAACGGGCTCAGGCAAGCCGTTCGGAGACCACGAAGAGGTGATCGCATGTGCCTTGGCATCCCGGGCCAGGTGCTCGAGTTCCTCCCTGATCAGCCGGACCTGGCCAGGGTGGACGTCAGCGGGGTCAGGCGGGTGATCAACGTTGGCCTGCTCGCCGACGACCTGCCCGAGCCCGGCGAATGGATACTCATTCATGTGGGCTTCGCGCTCTCCAAGATCGACGAGAGCGAAGCAGCGGCCGCCCTGGAGTTCCTGGAGGGGATCGGGCAGGCCTACGCGGACGAACTCGCCGCGCTGCAGGAATCACGGATCGAATAGGAGCGGCCCGTGAGCGTTATACAGGACCGGCTAGCGACCCCGGGCCTTCAGGCCCGGGCGAGCGGTCGGTGGGGGTGGCGCGGACGGGACGAGCACGGTTATCTGAATAACGGGAATTTTCGGGATAGGACACAGTGATGCGGTTCGTCGATGAGTTCCGGGACGCCGGCAAGGCACACGCCCTGGCCGCGAAGATCGCGGGCCTGTGCGAGCCAGGGCGCCAGTACAAGCTGATGGAGGTGTGCGGCGGGCACACCCACACGATCTACAAGCATGGGCTCGAGGACTACCTCCCCGAGTCCGTCACCCTGGTGCACGGCCCCGGCTGCCCGGTGTGCGTCATCCCGATGGGACGGGTGGACGACGCGATCCACCTGGCCGCGCAGCCCGATGTCATCATGACCTCCTTCGGCGACATGATGCGGGTGCCCGGCAGCCAGGGATCGTTCTTCGACGCCAAGGCGGAGGGCACCGACATCCGGATGGTGTACTCACCGCTGGACTCCCTGAAGATCGCCAGGCAGAACCCGGACAAGCGCGTCGTGTTCATGGCGATCGGCTTCGAGACCACCACGCCGTCCACGGCGATGACCGTGCTCCGTGCCGCGGCCGAGGGGCTCACCAACTTCTCGATCTTCTGCAACCACGTCACGATCATCCCGGCCATCAAGGCGATCCTGGACTCGCCCGATCTGCGCCTGGACGGCTTCATCGGCCCAGGTCACGTGTCCACGGTGATCGGCTGCCGCCCGTATGAGTTCATCGCCAGGGAGTACGGCAAGCCGGTCGTGGTGGCGGGCTTCGAGCCGCTGGACATCCTGCAGTCCATCTACATGCTCATGCTGCAATTGTCCGAGGGCCGGTCGGAAGTGGAGAACCAGTACACCAGGGTGGTGCCGTGGGACGGCAACCTCGCCGCGCTGAACGCGATCAATGAGGTGATGGAGCTGCGGCCGTACTTCGAGTGGCGCGGGCTCGGCTTCATCTCGCACTCGGCGATGCGGATGCGCCCGGCCTACTCCGCCTTCGACGCCGAGCTCCTGTTCCAGGTGCCCGGCGTGCGGGTGGCCGACCCCAAGGCGTGCCAGTGCGGCGAGGTGCTCAAGGGCGTGCTCAAACCGTGGGAGTGCAAGGTGTTCGGCACCGCGTGCACGCCCGAGACTCCCATCGGCACCTGCATGGTCTCGCCCGAGGGCGCGTGCGCGGCCTACTACAACTTCGGCCGGATGAACCGTCGCCGGGTGGTCGAGGTGAGCATTTCATGACCGGCCGGACGGTTCCCGGCGCAGCACCCGGGCCGCGGGGCGGCTGGGTGGATGAGGCCCTGCGCGAGCACGAGGAACACACCCGGGCCGAACACACGGGGGCCGCCATGTCGCGGCCCACGACCGCGGCACCGGAACGCGAGCAGCAGGTGCTCGACCGGATTGACCGAGCCCGCCGCCGTCGGCCGAGAGTCAGGGAAGAACGGATCACCATGTCGCACGGCGCCGGGGGCAAGGCCACTCGCACCCTGGTCGAGGCGATCTTCCTGGATGCGTTCCGCAACCCGCTGCTCGAGCCGCTGGAAGATTCGGCCCAACTTCACCTCAACGGATCCCGGGTGGCACTCACCACCGATTCTTACGTGGTGTCGCCGCTGTTCTTCCCGGGCGGGGACATCGGCGACCTCGCGGTCAACGGGACCGTCAACGACCTGGCCGTGTCCGGCGCCACCCCGCTGTACCTGTCAGCCGGCTTCATCCTGGAAGAAGGCTTCCCCGTTGCCGACCTGAGCCGGATCGTCGCGTCCATGAAGGCCGCCGCCGCGGTCGCCGGTGTCCAGGTGGTCACCGGCGATACCAAGGTCGTGCAGAGGGGCAAGGCGGACGGCTGCTACATCAACACCGCGGGGCTGGGCGTGATGGAGCATGACGTGTCGCTGGGCGTGGCGACCGCACGGCCGGGCGACGCGGTGATCGTGTCCGGGCCGATCGGCGACCATGGCGTGACGATCATGCTGGCCCGCGGCGAACTCGACATCGAGGCTGACCTCGTCTCCGACACCGCCGCGATGAACGGCATGATCGCCGACCTGCTCAGCGCGACCACCGGGGTCCGGGCCCTCCGCGACGCCACCCGCGGCGGCGTGGCCACCATCCTCAACGAGGTGGCCACCGCGGCCAACGTCAGCGTGGTGGTCAGCGAGGACGCCATCCCGGTGCGCACCGAGGTGCGCGGCGCCTCGGAACTGCTCGGCATCGACCCCATGTACGTGGCCTGCGAGGGCCGGCTCGTCGCGGTGGTGGACGGCGCCGAGGCGGACAAGGCGCTGGCCGCGCTGCGCGGCCATCCGCTCGGCGAGCAAGCCGCGATCATCGGTCACATCACCGAGGAGCCTCCCGGCATTGTCTTGCTCAAGACCGCGTTCGGCGGCACCCGGATCGTCGACCTGCTGGTCGGCGACCCGCTGCCGCGGATCTGCTGAGCGCTGTCCGCCAAACCAGGAAGGGCCGTCCGGGTGCACGAACTGGCGATCACCGAGGGTGTGGTGGAGGCGGTGACCGAGCGGCTGCCTGACGCCAGGATCAGCTGTGTCCACCTGGAAATCGGCGCGATGTCCGGGGTGGTCGCCGACTCCGTGCGGTTCTGCTTCGACCTGGTCACCGACGGGACGAATCTGGAGGGCGCCCGGCTGGAGATCAGCGAGCCCTCCGCGCGCTGCCGGTGCCGGGACTGCGCGGTGGAGTTCGAGCCGGACGGCCCAATCGCGCTGTGCTCGTGCGGCAGCGCGAACGTGGCGATCCTGGCCGGCTCCGAGTTGCGGATCATGTCCGTGGAGGTGGCCTGAGATGTGCGCGACCTGCGGTTGCGGGGACGACGCCGGGGTCAGGGTGTACGGTCCCGGCGGCCACGCTCACGACAGCCACGCTCACGACAGCCACGCTCACGACAGCCATGTTCACGACCATGACGGCGGGGCCGCCCGGACCGTCATGCTGCAGCAGAAGGTGCTGGCCAAGAACGACCGGCTGGCCGAAGCCAACCGGGCGTGGCTCCGGGAGCGCGGCATCTTCGCGGTCAACCTGATGAGCTCGCCTGGCGCGGGCAAGACCACGCTGCTGGAGCGGACCGCCCGGGAAGCGGGTGCCCAGCTCGGCCTCGCCGTTATCGAGGGGGATCAGGAGACGACCCTCGACGCCGGGCGCATCGAATCCGCCGGCGCGGCGGTGGTGCAGATCAACACCGGCGCGGGCTGCCATCTCGATGCCGCCATGGTGGCCCAGGGGCTGCACGTCCTGGAGCCGCGGCCAGGATCCGTTGTGGTAATTGAAAATGTCGGCAACCTTGTATGCCCGGCACTTTTCGACCTTGGCGAGCAGGCCCGGGTGGTGATCGCCTCGGTGACCGAGGGCGCTGACAAGCCGCTGAAGTATCCGCAGATGTTCCGGGCCGCGGACCTGGTCCTGCTGGCCAAGGTGGACCTGCTCCCCTACCTGGACTTCGACGTCGCCCGGCACGCCGCCGACCTGAAGAGCGTGAGCCCTCACGCGGAGATCCTGCCGGTCTC
>OBLW0100004606.1_pt1 | contig 10509 bp, 5 predicted proteins | sample 1520161 | NCBI WGS metagenome assembly OBLW01 (sample SAMEA3539309, study PRJEB22396) | soil metagenome | biome: tundra; feature: field; material: soil | place: USA | collected 2010-05 | depth 0.15 m
CGTGCCATCAACAAAATAACGGTACGACGAACCAAAGGAATCCCGATGGCTGGGTTTCGACTACACGCAGAAGTCCTCGTTCGCGGCCAATTGGCCATGAGGATGTCCCATTTGCAGCTGATGAAGTTGCAGAAGTGCATGTGAATCACAAGCGTTGGAATTTTAGACATGGTCGGACGCAGGAAATCGCGGCAACAGCAAATCTGCAGCGGCTTAGACTGGTTTCTTACAAGATCGCTCAGTAGCGCGGCGACACGAAGGGGATTTGCTCATCCAACCGTGTGCTTCTGTGGACTTGATGGGATTCGAGAAAGTAAGTGGCGTACCCTTCATGGCACATCAACGGCTTGAGCACTTTCTCTATGATGACAAAACGTTGAAGGTATAAGTAATAAGGACGCGGCAACTTCTTGCGGAGGGTGCCGGACAGGACTCAATACCTCGATGCGCAGGAGGCAGGCAAGTCCCGTTCGCTGACAATTGAGTCTGACATCTACAAGTCACATGGGCCGCTTTTTTGGTAGCCACGGTCAGCTATGCAGCGTCAATTACACGGAACTCACACGGGAGAACTGCGTTTGAGAAAACGGGCAGTCGTCGTCCTTATAGGTATCGCGGCGACACTTCTTACAATATTTCTGGACGTAGGCTTTTATCAAAGCCTTCAAGACCCGAACGGAAACATAAATGTAGATGCTGCGTCCACTTTTAGCCTGCCCTGGACAAACCCTACGCTCGCCCTTGATCCGGTTGCGCCGAGTGGCGTGACGGTCCTTACTTATCACAACGACGTGGCGCGCACGGGCCAGAATCTTGAGGAGAAAATCCTCACGTTCAGCAACGTGAATTCGAATCGCTTCGGTAAACTCGGTTTTCTTGCGGTAGACGGATTGGTTGATGCCGAGCCGCTATACGTCTCGAACCTAACTTGGGCCGGTCGCTCCCACAATGTCGTTTTCGCGGCGACCGAACACGATTCGGTTTACGCCTTCGATGCCGACACTTTCACCGAACTTTGGCACGTCAGCGTACTTGGTTCGAACGAAACTCCAAGTGACGACCGCAAGTGCGGCCAAGTGAGTCCCGAGATTGGCATCACATCGACGCCGGCGATCACATACATCGGGGGCCGCGGCTTACTGTATTTGGTAGCCATGTCGAAGGACAACAATGGCAACTATTTCCAGCGCCTGCACGCTCTCGACATCACGACGGGCGCTGAAATTTCGGGCAGCCCCACGACAATCGAAGCCACGTTTCCCAATCTAAAGAGTGAAACGTCCTTCGACCCTAAACTATACAAAGAGCGGGCCGCATTGCTTTTTCTGAATGGCATAATCTACACAAGCTGGGCCTCGCATTGTGATAATGGCGATTACGGTGGCTGGGTGATCGGATACAGTGCCGCGACGCTGCGACGAGTGAATGTGCTCAACGTCACTCCCAATGGCCGCGACGGGGCAATTTGGATGTCGGGAGCGGGTCCCGCCGCTGATTCAAAGGGCAACATTTATCTGCTCGATGCCAACGGTACGTTCGACAACACCTTGAATACCTCCGGCTTTCCGATCAACAGCGACTTTGGCAACGGATTCCTGAAGCTGTCGGCGAGCAGCGACAAACTTTCGGTTGCCGATTACTTCAATATGCATGATACCCACGCCGAATCCCGCAGGGATGAAGATCTCGGCTCCGGCGGCCCTCTCGTTCTGCCGGACTTCACGGATGCTTCGGGCAATACTTGGCAACTTGCGGTTGGCGCAGGAAAAGACAGGCGCATTTATGTTGTGGATCGCAATTCCATGGGTAAGTTCAATACTGAAAAAGACAACGCAATTTATCAAGAGCTAGACGGCGCATTGGTCGGAGGAGTCTGGGCCACTCCGGCGTATTTCAAAAACACGGTTTACTTTGGGGCCGTCGGCGATTCTTTGAAGGCTTTTTCCATCGCAAATGCAAAGCTCGTTCCTAGCCCGGCTTCGAAGACAGCCGCAACTTTCGCCTATCCAGGTACCACACCGAGCATTTCGGCGAACGGTACTTCTAATGGAATCGTTTGGGCGGTGGAAGCTCGAGACCACGATGCGGGGGTCCTTCATGCTTACGACGCAAGCAACCTGGCCAATGAGCTGTACAACAGCAATCAGGCCGGCGGCCGCGATGCGTTTGCCGACAATAAATACATAACGCCGATGATCGCCAACGGCAAGGTCTTCGTCGGCACTCTCACCGGAGTGGTGGTTTTTGGTCTGCTCCGCTAGAAAACGGACCGATCGAGGTCCGCGAATTGCGACATCGGCTTTACACCTAGGACAATCAGCAGAAACGACACCTTTGCTCCGTACGATCTGGCTAGGCTCGAACTGATCCGGCTCGCAGCTTCCTCGCAGCGTGCGCTACCGAATTCGCGAGCGCACCTGTGTCAGGTCGGCGACAGTGCATAAGAAAGAGACCGCCGGTCGGCTGGCGCATTGGCTAACGCTTTGGGCAATTAGCTACATTTGTTGAGCGCCGCTTCGAAAAGGCTTGGTAGGTTCTATCCAACCGGTGATTTTCAAGCCAGTCGAATCGGAGGACAGAAATGACCCTGATTACTCTCTTCGATCAGATGTGCAATGACCTTGCGCAAGGCAAGACTCAGCTCAGGATACCGCCTGACGATTTTGTTTCCGTAACCGAGGAAAAAGGATTCAAGTTTTTCGACTTCGTGGCAAACGGCATGGCTTTCAAAGGTGTATTCCGAGGTCAACGTTTGTGGATCACTCTGCACGACAACGAGTTCGTGTTTGAGATGGAGCGCGGCAAGCTCTTGAGGACCAGTCCCGTTTTCAGTTCATTTTGCCACTGACGGCTTATTGTGCCAATACAAGGAGAGCTGTTCCACGAAGAAACCGGGCCACACTGGCGCTCCCCTGGCACACTATTTCTCTGATGATGCGATTTCGCTGAGTCGCGCTTTCAAGATGTGACCAAACAGGCTCAAAGAATAAAAAGCGGTCAGCGGAAAAACTCAAGGGCGGAGAGTCGATTGTCTCGGAGGTGGAGCGCCGCCAAAATTCGTGAGTTCGTGACTTCGCCCTATCAAGCGCAGGGTTTGGCTCAAGCCCAACAAATTCCTGACGCGACAATCTCAAAAGCCTCTATGGCTTTTCTTTAGTTTGGTCGGTTATCCAGTTCGTCTCCCACGTCTTGCCCCCATCGGCAGAAAACGACTGCTCGAAGTGCGGCGAATTCGTTGTGACGCCTGACCAGACGAATCGGGCGTAGATCGCTCTACCCTCAAACACTTGCTGGTTATAGAATTCCCCTCGTCCGTTGGTAAATTGTCCCACCATAGGATTCTGCTCTAGGATTCCATCGGCCGCGTTGGCCCAGTAAATACTCCACTGATGGGACTCCGGGTTGTAAAGACGCAGTGCCAAACCCTGGATGTGTATCTTCTTGTCCGCGCTTTCGACATTCATTTCTTCCACTTCCGCACGACCGTCCAAGACCTTCCGACAGTCCGTGGTCCCGTCGAGTTCCACCCATTCGGTCGAGCCTGCTAACCGCCGCTTCAATCTTTTCAGGTGAAATTTCCAAGAGCCAACGGCGAAATCAAAATCGTGTTGCGCATCTCGTTTATCGGACACACTCTGTTGAGCGACCTTCCCGTCCTGTCCCCGGACTCTTTCAGTTAGGAAAACAAGCAGCCCGCCAATCAAACCAAAGACGAGAATGCATTTGTACAATTTCATTATGAATTCCTCTCAGTTACAAACTTGGGGGGAAAAGACGACGCTTTTGCCCAATGAGCTTCCCATTTGCCCCGTGCAATAGCGGCATTAAAGAAATCGTTCGCGACATGACTACTCCACCTTAGCCCGCCGTTGCGAACCTTCGGGACTTCGGTCGTTTCTCATTCGGCCTGGACGGCTTTCTGTTGGCTCACCGCGTCGCCGTCCCCCTTTTTCAACTCGCGGAAAACGATGGTGGAGAGAAGCGTCATGGCGCCCAGCAAGAAAAAAGCGTGGTCGTCACTGAGGGGATTTCGCTCAACAAGCCTCCACAGGAACATTCATACCATAGGTGTAGTAAGCGATTGGAGAGAACTATCTACGCGAAGAACAGCTCAATCAAGGTTAAAGTCTTGCCGCAATTGACACAGTTATTGAGCGCCGTGTCGCTTGGTTTCCAACCTCTGCATCTGCAGTCCAGCCTTGGCAAGCATCGGCGCAATCTCTGGATTAGACATGAACAGCTTCCAAATTAGCCCAGTCCGGTAATTCTCAATCATTACCGTAATGGGAGCCTGGTTCAGTCCCATGTAAATCGGCGAAACCCAGTTCTCCTGTGCGTCAAACGCATCGCGTGGTCCATAAATGTCCCAGAGCCAACTGCCCTCATCGCGGTAAAAATGTTTCAACGCCGCCATGGAGGCCTCCGGGGTGTACGGAAAGGATGACAAAGCTCCGGTCGGCGCAATAAGCCCGCGATCATCATGTTCATTCGGCGCGCTGGGACTGTACCCTTCCGGGCCATCACTGGCAGTCAGCCCCCAGGACTCGGCGGAGTAACCCTTAAAATGTTTGGGGTTGGCGATGCAGTACGCCCGATTGATTCTGGCGATGTTGCGGTTATTCTCAAAATAATTCGTGAAGCGGTCGGTAGACGCGTGCGGATCAAATCCCATATAGGAATAGTGAATAAAAAACAGCGGGCCGCCGGTTCCCCAGCCCACGTCCAACTTGATTCCGAAATGAGTTTTGCCATTGGTGTAGCGAGGTCCAGGACGCGGATCATCAATTCTTGAACCGATGGCCGCATGCTTTTGATTAGCCCAGCCGCTGTAGTACAAGTCGGGAGAAATGGCATGCGTCGGTGAAGCCATCGCCAACAAATACAAAATCATCGCTTCGTTGAAGCCCGTCAGCCGGTTGCTGATGTGCCAGGCAAAGTCTGGCGACCAATGCCAATAAAGCGATGTCTTGTCAGGACTATTTGCATACCAATCCCATTCGACTCCCTCCCACAACCTGGTGATGCGCGAAAAAAGCTCCGCTCCCTTGGATTCATTGTCACTATCATTGACGCTAGATTGACGCTGCGTTTCGTGAAGACCGTGATTCGCGAAATATTGCCGGGCAGCCAGCAAACCTTCCAACAGGAAGCCGGTCTCGACCAGGTCTCCACCGTCATCGACCATGTTAAAAACCGGCAACGTCTGGCCGGTGTGACCGTCCATGAAGTGAGACCAAACGCCGTGGTAGCGGGGCGCCTTCTCCAGGAAGGTCACCATCTTCAGCAACCGCTCCAGGCCCTGGTCGCGCGAAATAAACCCACGCTCCATGCCGACGATCAACGCCATAATTCCAAATCCGCTGGCGCCGGTGGCCACGATGCGATCATCACCTGGAACATTTTCCAGCGAGGTCCCGGAATCCGGGTGCGCGCTCTCCCAGTAATAGAGAAACGCCTCTTCCTGCAGCATGGTCAACAATTCATCGTCCGCAAAAGGCCGGTCCGCTGTGCGCGTGGCAGCGCTGACTACCTCGGACGGCGTTGACTCGCGATAATGGACGTTCGAGACCGTCAGGCGGTAGTAGAACTTCTTCCCTCCGAGTCCAACAAAATCCGTGTAACGCGTAATTCCCCGCACTTGCATACCAATCGGCTGAAAAGTACGACCATCCTCCGAACGATAGATAATGTAGCGTTCGAACCCGGCCTCCGCCCCCCAATCCACGGCAGAAGAGCTGGTTGCCGTGGCATTAGCCGCGCCACCGGAAGCGGAGCCAGGCAGTTGCCAATGCAGAGCGATGTGCCGCTCGTAGCCCTTTGCGGAAAGATTGCTCGGCGTAGGAAGAGCCGAACTTGCTTTCAATTGCTCGGCGGCATTGTCAGGCGCCGCGGCAAGCGGGAAAGACGCGGCTGCTTCCGCAGAATCAATGCGAATTTCGTCGATGACTAGCGTATGTTTTGCGCCATCGGCGGCATTTTGCGAAAAAACTATAATTCTCAAGTTTTGTGCAGAAAAATCGTGGATCGAAGCGGTCACAAATCGCGATAGCGGAATCTTTACTTGCAACCAGCGGCCCGCGGGCAAGTCTCCCGCGAACTCTCCTAAGGGCAGCGGCCCCGAGAAGTTTCTGCCTACATCTTCTAGTCGCACCAGAGGTAAATCGGTTGCAGCAATGCCTTGCTGCGAATAACACCAGAAATAAAGTGTGTCGCCCTGGAACTGAATCCGGCGGTTGCGAAAATTGACCACCTGAATCTCTGCGTCCCATCCGCCGTTAAGGGCCGATTGCCAAGCCATTTGGAGCGCGTTCGGAGGGGTGATGAAGATTTTGGTGTTGACCGGCAGATGGCCGTGAACCAATTCCAGCGTGCTAGGCGCTGACGGTTTACCGGAACTATAAAAATAAGCGTCCGGCATCGCGCTGTTATCGAAAAAGGAGTGCTCATAGTACTGCGTATCGCCAAGCAGTGCGGGCGCGACAGCGCAAAGCGAGATGACGAACAATCCCGCCAAAACCAAAGGCCGTACTCTCAAAAGCGTATCTAGCTGCATAACCGCATCTCTCATTTCGCAAAATCGCCCGAAGGTCCCTGATGACGCCCGCCCTGGCAATGTTGACCGTGAATCGGAGAAGTGTACCGGGGCCGGATAACCGGCCTCGATGACAGACGGTAGCATCAGTAATATCTATTATTGACGCCAAAAAATTCGATACCTATACTGCTAAATAATAGAAGTTAGGCAATTTACTTGTCGAGGGCGCTGTAAATCTAGATAGGAGTACCACATGCCCTCTGGCAAGTTCGTTTTTCGCCTCGCGTTTTCCCTCCTTTGCTTATCCGTAATAGCTTCAGGAGCTCACGCACAATTTCGCGCTTCCCTTCGGGGAACGGTAATTGACCCTCAGAGCAACGCGGTTTCCGGCGCGACGGTGACTCTAACGAATAAGGACACGGGCGCTACCCAAGTTTCGACCACCGACGACAACGGCATCTACGAATTTAACGCCCTGCCGCTAGCAGCCTATCGGATCACCGTGGAGCATCCAGGGTTCAAGAAGAAGGTGCTGGAGCAGGTGCAGATTATCCCCGAGCAAGCCAATTCACTGGACCTGCCGCTGGAGGTCGGCGAAGTTCAAGAGACCGTAACTGTCTCGGAAACAACCCAGGCGCTGGATACGGAAACAGCCAACCTGAGCGGCACCGTCACCAGCAGCCAGATCCAGCACCTGCCGTCCTTTGGGCGCGACGTTCTGAAGCTCGCACAGTTGGCTCCCGGTTCATTCGCTGACGGTTCGCAGGGGAGCGGCAATGACAACTATAATCTACCAGGTACCCAGTCAGGTGCAGGGCAGTCCGGCGGTGCGGATGGCATATTCAAGACCGAAAACGGTGCGCAGGTTATTGCCAATGGGCAGCAGAGTGAGAGTAATGGCATTTCGATTGACGGAATTAGCACCACGAGCGCGGTCTGGGGCGGTGCAACGGTCGTCACGCCCTCTGAGGATTCCGTTGAAAGCGTAAAAATTCTTTCCAATAGCTATGACGCCGAGGATGGCCGCTTCAGCGGCGCTCAGATTCAAATCATTTCCAAGAGCGGCAGTAACGATTTTCATGGCAGTCTCTTTATTACGACCCATCAACCGAACCTAAACGCCTATCAGCGGTTCAACGGCGCAGGTCTGGCGGTGACGCGCGACGACAATAAGTTCGAACAGTTCGGCGGCAGCGTCGGTGGCCCGATCTGGAAGAATAAGATCTTCGCGTTCTTCAACTATGAGACCGTTCGTGAACCCGTCACCAATCTGCAGGGCAACAGTTGGTTCGATACCCCGGCTTTGGGCGCTTTGGCCCCTTCGGGAAGCATCGCCGCGAAATATCTTTCCTTCCCTGGTAACGCTGTAGTTGGCACCCTTAATACTGCCGCCACTTGCGCAACGGCCGGGCTTACGGAAGGAGTCAATTGCAGAACGATTCCAGGTCAGGGCCTGAACGTCGGCTCGCCACTCACAACGCCTCTGGGTACGCAGGATACCACTTGGCAGAGTGCGGCTAATCCCGGCGTTGGCAGCGGCCTATCGGATGTCGCCGACATCGCGAACTACAACACCGTCAACCCCACCAAGTTTACCGCTGTACAGTACAATGGCCGTCTTGATGCGAATGTGACTGAAAAAGACCGCATCGCATTTGCCATCTATTACGTTCCGCTCTCGAAAAGCGACTTCAACGGCAACCGCGGCTACGACATCCTCCACCACTCACAAATCAACGAAGCCATTTCGGCGATCTGGGATCATACATTCTCGACGAATTTCCTCAACGAAGCTCGTGTCAATGCCGCCAGTTGGCGCTGGAATGAGATCAATTCCAACCCGCAGTCTCCGATCGGATTTCCCTCAGACAATATTGATGCGACCGGCGGCATTACCCTCAATTCTTTTGGGCCAAACGTCGGGAGTATTCTGGACCAGTGGACTTACGGTTTCAAGGACGTGGCCACCTGGATTCATGGGCGCCACACTGTTAAGTTTGGCGCGGAAGTCACCCGCCTTCAATACCTGCAAGAATGTCCCGGTTGCGGCGTGCCAAGCTATAATTTCTTCAATATTTGGGACTTCCTCAACGACGCGCCACAGAAGGAGGCAGGGAACTTCGATCCTACTACGGGGATCCCGACCACGATTCGTCAGGACGACCGCGAAAACATTTTGGGCTTCTTCGTGCAAGATGATTTCAAACTTCGCCAGAATCTGACTATTAACGTCGGTCTTCGCTGGTCGTATTTTGGTCCGCTATATGAGAAACACAACAATATGTTCCGGGCCGTTCCCGGCGCTGGGGCGAACTTCCTGAGTGGCTTGGTCGTCCAGAGGGGCAATTCATGGGACGCGCAGAAGGACAACTTCGGACCCCAGATCGGTTTTGCCTGGAGTCCGGGCCGATTTCATAACAGACTCGTGGTGCGCGGCGGCTACGGACTAAACTATAACGGCGAACAAATCGCTGTTTCGTCCAACATCGTCAATAATCCTGGGTTGGCGGTAAGCCCGACTTTCATCATTCCAACGCCGACATCGCCCAATCCAGGCATTGTTTATGCTCTTTCCTCGGGTGTGAACAACCTTGAGGGCTTTCCAGCAAATCCCAACGCGGTCGCAGCATTTGGGCCGAATGGGCTGCCCACAACCGGGTCCGTTAACGTTCAAATTTTCCCCAGCACTCTGCCCACGACCCGTGTCCATCACTACTCGACGGACTTGCAATACGATCTGGGTCACCAATTCACAGCGTCGTTGGGATATCAGGGAAGCTTGTCGCGGGACATCTACTTCCATCAGAACCCACTTGCCGTCCCCGCAACCCTAGGTGACCCCGTGAACCCGCAGATCGGTGGCGGGGACTACTGGAATCTGAACGGCCGCGCTAATTACAACGCGATGCTCGCGGAACTAAAGCATCAGTTCGCGCGCCAGTTCTCTGCCGATGCTCAATTCACCTGGTCGAAGTGCATGGACACGAGCTCCGCGCCATATTCGGAGCAGCCCTACCCATTCGACCCCGGACTGGATTACGGGCGCTGTGATTACAACGTAGGCAAGGCGTTCAAGGTCTTTGGCGTGTGGCAGCCGGTCTTCTTTCACGGCAGCAACGGTTGGGTCGAAAAAATCGCCGGTGGCTGGACCCTGAGCGGCATCTTCAATATCCACTCGGGATTCCCCTGGAGTCCCATGGTGAGCGTCAATGGCGGAAACACGTATTGCACACAATGCGGCTACGGGTCGCTGTTCCCTGCCGCCTACTTGGGCGGCGCGGGTTCGAACACCAGCAACAGTGCATTCGAGACGGTTGCTAACTCAAATTTTCCTAACGGCGGCGCCGCGTATTTTTCCCCCACAGCCTACCCTGCTTCCCTCGGCACCACGCTTCCTCCGTCCCCTGGTGTCCAACGCAATTCGCTCAACCTTCCCGGATATAAGGGAGTAGACATGACGCTGGCCAAGGCCTTCGGCCTGCCGAAAGTGCCGGTACTCGGCGAAAATGCCAGGATTGAGTTACGGGTGGATGCCTACAACCTGTTCAACAATTTAAACCTTAACCCAAACCAAATCTCCAATAACACTGGCAGCTCAAATTTCGGCACAATTACCGGCGCTCTTGCAGGCCGTGTCATTACCCTGGGAGCCCGCTTCAGCTTCTAACCTAACGCAAAGCCAACTAGTGGCATGTCGCAGAGACAACGTTACTGCGGATGCGGCGGGTTGGCCCGGAATATTTCCACTGGATCTGCCCGAGTTGCTCCATGATGCGGCCGACTCGGGCTAACAAGCCCAATGGCTACCTTCTCGGCTCATACCGCATCGCCACCGCCCCCGAGCCGAACTCCAGCCGGCTCACGAGCCTCAAGTCGACATACTTCGATAGCCCCGCGAACAACGTCGGCCCGTGGCCCACTAGCCTGGGCTGCACCACGAACTCGTACTCATCGATCAATCCCAGCTCCGCCAA
>OBLW0100004607.1_pt1 | contig 10507 bp, 8 predicted proteins | sample 1520161 | NCBI WGS metagenome assembly OBLW01 (sample SAMEA3539309, study PRJEB22396) | soil metagenome | biome: tundra; feature: field; material: soil | place: USA | collected 2010-05 | depth 0.15 m
CCATTGTCAACGAGCAACTCGAGACCATCCTCCGCGACAGCTTCGACGACGTGGTACGCTACGCCGAAGCCCACAACGTGAACAACCGCATCGCCGCCTACATGCTGGCCATCGACCGCGTAGGCTTCACCATCAAGCAGCGCGGCATCTACGCGTAACGGGTCGGCGGTTAAAGGTTTGTGCTTTCCCAGGTCTCAGAATCGAGACCTGGGGCACCCGGCACCCGGAACCGGCCTCCGCGGGTCCAAGACCGATTCCGCCCATAAAATCGATCGGGTTTCACAGGCTGCTGAAAAACCTCAACGAATCGGTGCCTTTTGATGCAGAAAGTGGTTATTTTGGCTTAAAAGCGGCTTAAATCCGGGGTTGTGTTTACTGAAGAGGTACTATGTAAAATTTACAAGTGATTCATTCATAAATGCTTATTGGCGAGTCTGGGTGAAAAAAATAGCAAAACCGCGAGAATTTTTATTCTTGTGGCAGCTCCGGAGGATGCCGAGGGCCGATGGGGGCGCTGGAGAGCCGGCCAAATTGAGTTCTGTTACGGGCCTTCTGATCATCTCGGAGCCTCTTATAGATATTGTGCGCCCGAGGGTCGAAATTATATGCAAATTATGGTGGGGCGCCGATGGAGGCGGGAGAGAGAGTGCCTGAAGCCAGTATTTTCGGTGGAGTTTTTGGTCAGATTGCTGACTTTTGCGGCAAAGACGTCGATTGTGTAAGAAATTCGCTCAGATTGCAGTGTGAGGAGATTGGCCCCTGTTACAACGCCCCAGAGATAGAGATTTTCGCGTCCCCGAACTTCGCCCTCAAGCCAATGTGACCAACCTCTCAGACATTGCCCTTGCGTCTTCACCGGTCCCCAGGAAATCGCAAACCAGCACCGTCAGGTCATCGTCCTGCGAACTTCCCCACTGTTCGGCCGCGGCAATCAACAGGTCCGCAGCTTTGCTTGGTCCAAGCCCGACCGTCCTCTTCAAAGCAGCGATAAGCGACTCCTCGCCGAAGAGCTCTCCCTTCGCGTTCCGAGCTTCGGTCAGGCCGTCGGTGTAGAGGAGCAGACGGTCTCCGGCTTCGAGCGGTACGGTTATCTCCGTATAAGTCGCGCGATCGGACGCAGCCAGCAGCAACCCGTTCTCCGCGATCTCCGTCACGCCTCCGTCTCTCAGCAGCAGCATGGATGGATGTCCGGCGGCCGCATAGCGCAGTTGGCCCGCTTGGGCATCCAGATGTGCATACGCGGCGGTAACATATTGGCCTTGCGTGTTGCCGCAGAGCGCCGCATTCATCCCGGCCATCAGCAGCGCGGGATGGGCCGCGTTGGCGCGCTGCGAACTCGCCGCCATCTTCACCATGGACGCAATCAGCGCAGCCGGAACGCCGTGTCCCGAGACATCGGCGATCAACAGTCCCACTTGCCGATCGTCGGCAACCAGGAACTCGTAAAGATCGCCCGCCACCGCGGTCATCGGAACGTACTTCGCCACGACACAGAACGTGCTGGAATCGGGGCAGTCCGCCGGCAGAAGCGAGAGTTGGATGTGCCGCGCAAGATCGAGCTCTTTCTGGATCTCCCCCAGTTCGTGATCGCGATCCAAAGTGTGCCGGGCGGCGACGTAGCCCAGGCAGCCCAGGAATACGGCAAATCCGTATGGCTCGATGTTGGACCCCAGGAATGAGCCCATGATGTTATCCCATAGGGCGAAGACCACAAAGCAGATCAAACCGCGCCGCAGCACAACAAAGTCCCGATTGCCCGAGCCCTGGCGCAGCGCCTGCAGTACCATCCACATCAGCGCGCCGACGACAAGGGCGTTATTGATTTGGCGAATAGGTTGCAGGGGACCGAAGACCAGCGTTGCCACCACAAGCGAGAGGAATAGAGTACTGAGCACGTAGGTGACGATTTTCCCCCCGCGCCCCAAAAGCCCCGCGGAGAGAAAGAAGAAGAACGCCGGGATGGGTACAAGCGGGTCGATCGCCGCGCGCAGCAAATTAAGAAACGAGCCACCAGGCAAAGTGAGGCGCAGTATCCCGGCTTGCAGCCACAACCGCTGCCCGTAAAGGACGGCAAAGACTGCCAGGCAGACAAGCAAGGCATCGAAGCGGCGCCGCAGCAGGCAATATGCCGCGGATACAATGCCCACAGTGGTGAATGCGGCGCCAAGAAAAAGGAACGGTTCGTCGCGGTGAAATGTCCGCAGCACCTCGCTGGCGGTGAGTTGCGTGTCGATCAGGACCATGGCAAGGAATAGTAAATCATTGCCAAGGACAATCGAGCACCATTCGAAAGATTGGCGTGTCTTCGAGTGCGATAATGAAGCAAACCCGGTGAACGGTCTGCCGGAATGGCGCGAGACACTTGAATCTGCCGCAACTCCATCAAGATGAGCCGGATCGTAAGTATATCTATTGGAATCAGTAACATGAATAGAATCAACTTCTAAGGTCATCTGGGACCCTCACCGAACCTGGAATTGCCAGGTGAGAGTGTTATCGGCACTTGTTCGCTTGCGGGTCAGTTTCCACTTGTGGTCTACCTCACACGCTTGCCAAGCGGTGGCTGCGCGGGATGCCGCGACTGTGTTGGTAGTAGTAGTTCACCCTACTGAGCGGCAGATCTGATTCCCGCAAGAATCTTGCAGCCAATACATGCAATAGGACAGAAACTGATTGACGGTAATGTTTTCTTCTCGTTAGAGGTCCTGCACTGGATTACTCCCCGAATGTCGGCAAGTGTGCTGGGATCTTTTGATCGAGTCGGACAGAAAGATCTGGCCATGTCGTTTTCATCAGACGAATCTGCAGTACCGCGGGTGTATTCAGAGTGTCATGAGCGACTCATCATCGGCGGATAGCGAAATCACTTCTCGCAACTCGCGACGCCAAAGCACCAAATAGTTTGTCTTATTTTTCGGCCTCGACCCATTCCTGCTGGCCACGAAGCAACAGTGCATCGCGGTCCTCCTGCAAGATCCATCTTTGATTCACCAGATCGTCAACTGCGTTCTTGAATCGATTGAGGTAGTCTGTTTGGCCAGAATAGCGCTCCGCGATTGATTTGCGCGGGTCGCCTGTCTTACTCCGTTCCGCGACTGTCCTGGAAAACGGGATGTAAGACGCCTCGAAAGCAACACGCTGATCGGGAGCGCCAATGGCAGGATCGCGAAGATTCCAACCCGCATAGGTAGCCAGCGGAACCGTGATCTCTGGCAGAGTTACGCCGTCGCGCTCGTTTCCGTCGACATCAACTTGGGGCACAAGAACGGGAAATAGCTGGCCGATATTCGGTGGCTGGATGCTGAGAATTCCCTTTTGCCAATTCGGACCGAAATCGAGACGCCAGGCTTCATTGGCTTCGTGCGGTTGCTTTATCCCAGGGATTGCCGGGGAAGCATACTGGCGCAACGGTACAAGTGTTCCATCTCCAATCTTCGGATAGCTGCTTCGAGGGGGAATGGTGTTGCTCCGCACCCACGCATCCATGTTGGCGATCATGGCGCGCCAGAAGTACTTGATTGGGAGAGGTGATTGCGTCTGCTGCCCGAGAAGATCCCCGTTTCCCTTTTGTGGAGGGAACGTGCCGGAAAAGTGTTGAAGCCCCGTGAAGTGATAGATGCGAACACTGTCGGAGATCGGCGCATCGTGCTTCCCATCCGCGCTGACGTGAATCAAAGCTGCCGCGCGGCCCCAATATTCATAGGAGGTGTTGGAGAAGAAGATCTTGGGCACAACTTTGTCGTGGGCGGCTTGATCCAGCAACCCTCCCGTTTCTCCGGTAACGGGATCTTGCTCAGGTTGATCAGTAAAGGGGAAGACGTCAGTCGGGAAGAAAACGGATGAAGTAGGTTGCGCATCGCGTGATGGCTGTGCAAAGCGGTAGTTGAAGCTGCCGCGGCCCGCTCCCGCAACATGGGACAGAACTCCATCGAGCGCTATTCTCCCTTCTTCATCGGCATTGAACCCTTGATAGATGAAATCGCGAAGAAAACGCCCGTTCTGTGAAATGCCTTCGCCATAGACACGCTTCGCGGGTGCCAGCGCATCGGGGGCATGCTTGGCATAGGAGGCAAAATCGCGGATGGCGGCCAAGCCTCCTCCGGCCACCACTGGGTCGGCAACGACATAAACATATTCGTAGATTTTTCCCGGCTGGAAGCCACCGTTGAGGTGGATATACCGGTCACTGGGAGAGAGTTTGCCATCGATGGTTTGCGCGAACTGCCACTGAACTTTGGGAATTACCGTGCGCTGCCCGTTGCGCGAATCCCGGACCGTAAGCGCATTGCGTGGATCGCCAGGTGAGGCCACTGGGTATTCTGTACCACCGATATTTCCGAGGATGAGGTGTCCAAGGGGAATTTCAGGCATCGCTTTCGAAGGCATCAGATCGCCGCGCAACAAACCGGTGATGGTCTTTCCGTTTTCCCGTGCAACAGGTGCCCAGAAGCGCAATGCGCCAGGGCCAGACGCGTCCCATTGCCACCCCAGACTGACGATGGTGAAGCCATTGCGAAGCAACCACGCGTCACCTGCGTCGCTGGCAATGTCCCAGTCTCCGCCGTCGACTAGCGCGAGAATGCGCCCGCGGCCCCGGTTGGGAATTTCCAGAATCATCGAGCCATTGCCTTTGTGCAAATCCTTGGGACGGACGGCGATGAAGTCGGAAGAGAACTCAACCGCTCCATCTTTCAAGTTCACCGCATTGCTGAGATCGACGATTCCTCGGTTGTGCGGATTGTCAGCGGCGAGCGAGAAAAAGACCCGTCCGGTGATGCGCTCAAAGGCTCCTGCATCGCCGAACGCTCTGCCACCCAGAACATCGGCACGCGAAGCAACCTCGAAGCGAACGACCCGCGCTTTCAGCGGCGGAACGGCCAGAAACACAATCAGAAAGAACGAATTTACCCATGGTTGCAGGCGCATGCAAGGAAGCATAGCATCCAGAGCGAGCGGGGCCGGATTGTCCTTTGGCGAGAACAGGCACAGCCCAGCAAAATCGAAAACGGTATTTCCACATCTAATACACTATGAGTTCTCTTGACTCCTCCGCGGCTGTGTCATCCGCCCCCTCCGGTTTCAACGGCCGCACCATCCAATTCGGCTTCGAAAACACATATTCGCGGTTGCCCGAACTCTTCTACGCGCGATTGAACCCAACACCGGTCGCGGCACCACAACTTGTGAAGGTGAATGTGGAACTTGCCCGGGACCTCGGGCTCGATCCGGATGCGCTCAGAAGTCCGGAAGGCGTGGAGATCCTGGCGGGTAATCGTATGGCTGAGGGGGCCGAACCCGTAGCCCTCGCCTATGCCGGGCACCAGTTTGGGTATTTCGTGCCTCAACTCGGCGACGGCCGCGCCATCCTGCTAGGCGAGGTGATGGGGTGTGAGGGCGCGCGCTACGACATTCAGCTCAAGGGGTCAGGTCCGACCCCTTTCTCCCGCGGAGGTGACGGCAGAGCCGCACTGGGGCCGGTGTTGCGCGAGTACATTGTGAGCGAGTCCATGGCGGTGCTGGGCGTGCCCACCACCCGGGCTCTGGCAGCCGTGACCACCGGAGAACAGGTGCTGCGGGATACAGCTTTGCCGGGAGCCGTGCTGACAAGAATAGCGGCGAGCCACCTGCGCGTGGGCACGTTCCAATATTTCGCGGCACGGCGCGACGTGGAATCCGTGCGGCTGCTGGCCGACTATGCGATTGCCCGTCACTATCCCGAGGCCGACCATGCAAAACAACCGTACCTTGCTTTGCTGGAAGGCATCGTCGCTCGGCAGGCGCAGCTGATTGCAAAGTGGATGCTGATCGGTTTTATTCATGGCGTGATGAACACAGACAACACTTCAATTTCCGGAGAAACAATCGATTACGGTCCCTGCGCCTTTATGGAGGCATACGATCCAGCCGCGGTGTTCAGCTCCATCGACCATGGCGGCCGATACGCCTATGGCAACCAGCCCCGTGCAGCACTGTGGAATCTAGCGCGGCTGGCCGAGGCATTGCTGCCGGTTCTGGCGCAGGAATCAAAGAGCGAGGAGGGCGCGGTGGGAGCGGCCAACGAAGTACTCGCATCTTTCGAGTCTCAGTTTGAGGCGGCCCGCATTGCAGGCCTGCGCCGCAAGCTTGGGCTGTACACGGAGCGCCAAGGGGATGCGGATCTGGCCGACGACTTGTTGCAGCGCATGGCTGCGAACCGCGCTGACTTCACCCTGACTTTCAGAATATTGTGCGATGCCGCGATCGGGCCCGATGGTGATGCGGGAGTTCGCACACTGTTCAGCGATCCCGGCGCATATGATGGCTGGGCAGCTGGGTGGCGCAGGCGTCTCGAAGAGGAGCGGACAAATGGGACTGCGCGCGCAGTGGCGATGCGTGCGGTGAATCCTGCATTCATCCCGCGCAATCACTTAGTCGAAGCGGCAATTGCTGCTGCCACCCGGCAACAGGATTTCCACCAGTTCGAGGACTTGCTGGACGCTGTCTCGCGTCCATATGTGGATCGGCCGGGACTTGAGAAGTATGCGATACCCGCGCGTCCGGAGGAATGTGTACTGCAAACTTTCTGCGGAACGTAAGGCGCTGGACAATGCCTTCGTTGTGCCTACCATGTCCCTTCGGCGTTTTCGGGGACCAATTCTCGGAACCTGCTCAACCCCAAAATCGATGAACGCGCAGCTCCACATCCAGTACTATCCCAGGACGAACTCACCGGCACCGCGCGGAGCGATCTCCACCCAGTTCCCTCGCACCAGCGCCGCTCCAGTAACCGCGCAGCCAGCACACCGTACAAGGTCCCGGAACAGCTATCTCAAACATGACTTCGCCGCACCGAATCCCGCTCTGACTGCCGCCTTTTGCTTTCGGTGTAATAATCAACGCCTGCGGTGGGAGAGGTTTTCAAATGTCTTTGAGCGATGCGGATGAAATGCGGTCGACGATGGCGGAGGTGATCGGTCGCGACGCGGTTTATATCAATGCGAAGGATGACGTTCGGCACTTCACCTCCAATCCCGAGGTGTGGGTGTATATCGGCAACCTCTTGTTTGGCTTTGCAAATGCCGGAGGACTCTGGCTTTGGAACACCCTCAAGAAGAAGGGACAGGAGACCGGCGAGAAGGCGATCGGCGATGCGTTGAATGCGGCACTTGAGAAGATTAAGAAGGCCGCCTCTCACAAGTCGGAAATGAAAGCGCCCGAGAACGAGACAAAGGTGCTGCTGCAGGAGCAGACGCAGCAGTTGAATATTGCGAGCCGGGCCCTGCGCGAGCTCGGGACGGCCGCGGAGTCGAAGGACATCGAGAGCTTCTTGGCTGGCGGCGAAGCGGCGGTAATGAAGCAATTGATTGACGATAACTTCCCTGAAGCCAAAGCGCGGCGTATCGCGGCAGCAATGACACTCCAGGTGGAGATGCGGATCAAGGGGAGCCAACCCGCATGAGCCCGGCGAGCAACCAGTTGGTCAAACCGAGAGATGCAGTCACCGCGGCAATGTCGTTGGCTCAGTATCTATTCTTTGCCGGCCCTGAAAGCGCCGAGCGGGGCTGGCTGCTCACCGCAACCGTTCAAAAGGCGGAACCCAGCCAGTGGTTTGCCATTCGCAGCAAGAACAGCACGGCTTATATGCTGGCCGGCGAGACGGGTCGGTTTGGCAAGACTCTACCTGCGGGCGTCGACGCCGCTGCTTTGCCGGTGATCGATGAAACCGGCCCCGCGCCAACGGCTCTGCGCGAATACATGGACTCCCTGGCAATCACAATCTCCGAGACTCATCCCGATGCCGCGGAGAAAATCAAGTCCATTGCAAAGCTGGCATGGCAGGCAGATAACCTGGCCTGGCTGCGCGCGGAGTTGAATGAGTTGCTGAGCTCACACGGGCAAAAGGGATCGCAAGTCTCGGACGCGGAATTCGCGGCGGCGCTGGAGAAAGACACGAGACATCGTTATCTCCACTTCGAGATACCGGGAGCCCTGGCCGCCACAGTGCTGCTGCTCACGAGAATCGCTTGCGTGGCCGCGCCATTGAACTTTATTAGGCTGGCGCTTGATAAGCCCGGGGCACTGAGTATCTTTAATGGGCCAGAGCGATTCTTGCTTGATGTGCTGAAGAAATTCGCAATGCTCGATGCGGGTGAAGCGAAGATCGCGGCGGCATGCGCGCAGCTGCAGGACGAGGCGGAGTCATTTGCTGACAAGGCAGAGGCCGCGACGAGATTTGGGGATTTCTACGGCGCAATCTTTGAGAGCGTTCCATTGGCCTATTCCGCCCAGCAGGGCTTTGAGTTTTTGGCGGACAAAGGGTTTGGCAACCCCGGTCACTATCGGCTGTTGGCAAATGTTTGCGAAGAGCGCGTGGCGCCCACGTATGCAACCATGCCCCTTGCATTCAGAGATACAATGGACTGGCGCGAGCTCCGCTTGCATCGGGCCACGATAGCGGAGGCTCGGAAGACAGGCGGAGACGCCGCGGCGGACATGCTGGTGGATCAGTACACAAAACTTTCGCTGTTGTATCCGCCGTTTTTGCGCGGCTTCCTGCTGGGAAAAACAGACGATTTGCGATTCACGGCCGCCGGAAGCTAGATCCACTCGCTCCAAGCTCAACGACATGGGCGTCAAAATCTCCGTGGCCCACCAGCGCACTCCTCCGCCGACCCTACCCCCACTTGGCGTCCCACTCCACCGCGGATGCGAATCCATTCTTTACGCGAATACAAATCCCCGTGTAGCCTTGACTGATCGATCACCAAGGACTTGTTCCATGCCTGGAGCCTCTTCGCTCACCGCGCTTGTCGAAGCAATCCAAAAAAGCACTTGCCGCGTATAGTAAGTGTGATTCTTTTCATCAAACAAGGGTGGGATCAAAGCATGGCAAGGATTGGCGCATTTTGCCTTCCCGGGACTGGCCACGTCAATCCAACCACCGCACTGGCGCGCCCTGTCCAGCAGCGGGGTCACAAAGTAGTGATCTATGGAATTGCCGGCATCGAGACCCCGGTGAAAGCGGCTGACGTTTCTCACGAGAGTGGGGTGGATTGAATGTCAACGGGGACGCTACAGTCACATGATCGATCGAATCTCGCAGACTGCCTGCGCGAGTTTCATACGGAGGCGGGCAGGTCGCTGCTCGATCTGGTGGATGAATCGCCGGTTTTGCTCGTCTTCCTTCGCCACTTTTCATGCGCTTTTTGCGCAATGGCTCTGGACCGCGTTTCCCATGTGCGGCCGCAGATTGAGGCGAAGGGGGTGCGGCCTGTCTTTGTGCATCTCGGCTCTCCGCAGCGGGCGAAACCTTACTTCGACTACTACCATCTCTCCGATGTGGAAAGGATCAGCAATCCGGAGGCGACGCTCTATCAGGTTCCCACTTTTGGTTTGTCACGCACCAACCCTTATTTGCACTCGTTGAGGCCGGCGGTCTTGAAAGGAATGGTAGAGCTAATTCACGAGATTGTTGAAACTCACGGAGAAGCGACGATCGGCAAGCTCGGCGCAATCATCAATGTTCGGGACCCGATCTTCAGTCCTAAGCGGTACGGATCCGCATCCTTGAGCGCGCTCCTCAAGCAATTGAGCGGGTTCACCCTCACCCCAGTGAAAGGGGAAGACGGGTCCGTACAGGATTACGAGGTTTTCGTGAATGAGCATTGAAAGAGAAAGTGCCTGCGATGGCAACCGGGACGATGGATATCCCGTTTCTCGCTCCTTCACAATTAGGAATCAGTGGAACCAACTCGTCCGCATGTTGGATGAGCGAGATGGCTGTATGTGCCGGTTGAATCCCACCACCGCATCACATTCCTAACTAAAGACTGGCCGACATTCGGGGAGTAATCCTGGAGAGAAGCTGTAACGTGCAGAAAGCATTACTGCTATTCAGGTTTAGGTTCTACTGGATGCATCGACTGCAAGATGTGGGCTTGAATCGATTCTGCCGCCAGCAGGGTGGATTGCTGCTACTGTCGCTGCCGCAGCACCCAGCAGGGCCTCCGCGCCGGAGGCATGTAGGGTAGTGCACAAGTGGTAACTGACGAGTGGCCGGTAATCCAGGGGCTAGGCAGGCAAAGGGGTCAACTCACCTCATGCGGCACTGTACGAACTAAAAGAGCAGCGATTGAGCGAGATTGCCGGGACTACGGGGGTGAGCAAGGGAACGGTGAAGGCACACCTTCCGCGGGTAGTAGCCGGGCTGCGATCGGAACTTGGGGAGGCGGTGATTACGATGATGCAGAAGCCCAGCCGATGGCCCTGCGACCACTTTTTACGCGTATCCCGAGCTTACCCCAGCAGGCCTGACATCTTGCGCGTGGCGAAGCCTGTAAAGACGCGGGCGGCTTTGCCGGTCGTCTGGTGCAGGACATGAGCCACAATGTCAGTTCCGCAACTTCCCACCAGTCCACTTCTTATTTCTCTGCGTCGATCTCCGGATGCTTCCGCTTGACAGCCGCCACCACGGTCGCGTGTTCCGGCTTTCCGCTGGACCGGGCCAGCGCATCCCGCGCGTGCGCAG
>OBLW0100004608.1_pt1 | contig 10506 bp, 9 predicted proteins | sample 1520161 | NCBI WGS metagenome assembly OBLW01 (sample SAMEA3539309, study PRJEB22396) | soil metagenome | biome: tundra; feature: field; material: soil | place: USA | collected 2010-05 | depth 0.15 m
CATCATGACCACGGTGTGCTCGCGGCCATCCACTTCCTTGATGTGCCGCATCAGGGCACGATAGGCGCGCGCGTCGGCGTCGCGGCTGGCGTCGCCGAAGGTGCTGAGCAGTTCGATGCTCCTGCCCCCTTGGATGCGGATGCGCGGGAACCGTTGGTAGTCCTTCTTCACCCAATAGGGAGCGTAGCTCGAAAGCCCGTTCTTCCAGCTTCCGAACCACAGGAAAACCAGCTTCAGACGATTGCGCCTGGCTTCCTGAATGAGACCATCGACCAGAGTGAACTCGTATTTGCCTTCCTCGGGTTCCACTTGCGCCCACGATACGGCCGCCAGCACGCAGTTGAGGTTGCCGGCCACCAGCCGCTGCCAGATGGGTTGCATATTCTCCAGGCTGGTGGCGGTGTTGTTGCCCAGTTCTCCGGCAAGCGCGAGGAACGGCTTTCCCTCCACGATCAACTGCGTTGCGGTTCCCTGTTTCCGGAGGTGGGGAATGTCCGAAGCGGTCTGCGCGTAAGCCACGGCCGCGGTCGCGGTGGCGTAACAGGCCGCCGCGAAACCTGCAATCGTTGTCAGTTTCATTGTTCGCTCTGGTCCCGGCGTCATCCATCCCAACGTGGACCGGAAGACGCAATCGACACCAACTGGAATTGTCGCGCATTTCCCGGCAAGCTGGCGCACGGCCAACCGGGGGAGTCCGGGGATCAACGGGATGACCGTGGATGAATTAACTGTGAATTCGAGGGTGCCAGCGCCACGTTGGCAGGGTGAACTGTGAGAAATGCGGTGTTAGATAATGCTGGAATGCCGCTTGAAAATCAACGGCAGATTCTGCGAGAACGCCGACCGCGCCAGCACCATGTCGCAGCCCGCTTCCTGCGCCTGCTGCTTGAGCTCGGCCTGCACGTGCGACAGGTAGCCGATCAGGCTGATGCCTTTGGTTTCCGCCTTCCCCTTCAGTTTGCCGATCAGCTTCAACGGCTGCAGCGCCTCGAAGTTCAAGTCGAAAATGATCAGCGATGGCTTCTGCGCCGACACCGCTTTTTCCAGCAACTCCTTGGGTTCTTTGACGAACTCCAGCGCGAGGCCCGCGCGCTTGGCTGCCTCGGTGAGTTTTACCGAGAAAAACAGATCGCTGACAGCGGCCAGGACTCTGTTCGGTTCCTGCTTCTGCATCATGATTGTACTTTTTCTTAATTTGCTCGCTAATACAGAACAACTTGGTGGGAATCCCAATTCTAACACGACTCGGCTCGCCCTCCCGCGTGTGGCCGCGGCTCCCGGCTGTTACAATTCTGTCTGACATGTCACTCGTCGTAGTTGGTTCGGTTGCGTATGATGGCGTGGAAACGCCGCACGGAAAGGTGGACCGGATGCTGGGCGGCGCGGCCACCTATATTGCGCTCGCGGCGGCTTACTTCACGCCGGTGAAGCTGGTAGCGGTGGTCGGCGACGATTTCGCGCCGGAGGATGGCGCGCTGCTGGCCTCCCGCGATATCGACCTGGCCGGTCTCGATCGCGTTGCCGGGGGCAAGACGTTTTTCTGGGCCGGCGTGTATTCCGCCGACATGAATGACCGCACCACCCTGCGCACCGATCTCAACGTGTTCGCCGATTTCGATCCCAAGCTGCCGGAATCGTATCGCGGCGAACCGTACCTCCTGCTCGGCAACATCCAGCCCGCCTTGCAGCGCGGCGTTCTTTCGCAGATGAACCAACTCAAGCTGGCGGGCGGCGACACGATGAATTATTGGATCCAGGACTTTCGCCAGGAACTGCTGGCGACCATCGCCCAGTGGGACTTTCTGCTGATCAACGACAGCGAAGCCCAAATGCTTTCGGGCTGGCGTAATCTGCGCCGCGCGGCGGCTGCCATTCAGGCGATGGGCCCGCGCACGTTGGTGATCAAGCGTGGTGAGTATGGCGCCGTGCTCTTCCACGGCGACGATCACTTTATCGCCCCCGGCTATCTGCTGGAGGAAGTTTTCGATCCCACCGGGGCGGGGGACAGCTTCGCGGGAGGCTTCATCGGCTATCTGGCGGGCCAGGGCGTCGCGGCCAAGGACGCGGACGTAGCCACGCTGCGCCGCGCCGTGATCTACGGTTCCGTGATGGGCAGCTTTTGCTGCGAGAAGTTTGGCGTCGATCGCTTCCGCTCTCTGACGCGGGAAGAAATCGACGCCCGCTTCCGGGAGTTCCAGTCCTGCACCCAGTTCTGAAATCGGGAACGTGGAAGGGCGCGCTGGCCGCCATCGCGCTCGCGGCGCTGGCCAGCGCCGTTGCCATCGCATTCTTCTATTCACATGGCTGGCTGCTTTACTATGGCGATGCCGAATCGCACCTGAACATCGCTCGCCGGATATTGGATTCCCAAACGCCCGGCTACGACCAACTGGGCACGCCGTGGCTGCCGGTGCCGCATGTTTTGATGCTGCCCTTCGTGACGCATGACGCCCTGTGGCGCAACGGTCTGGCCGGCGCGATTCCATCGGGCATTTGCTTCGTAATGGCGGGCGTGTTTCTGTTCCTGGCGGCGCGGCGTGTGTTTGGCGGAGATGCGCCGGCCTTCGCTGCCGCGGCGGCGTTCGCGTTGAATCCGAACGTGCTCTACCTCGGGTCGATTCCCATGTCGGAGCCGGCCTTCTGGGCCGCCTGGATGGCGCTGCTCTACGCGACGGTCCGCTATCGCGATACCAGTGGCTGGGGCGCCGTGGTGGGCGCGGGCGTGGCGGCGTCGATGGCCGCACTCAGCCGGTATGAAGGATGGTTTTTGATTCCGTTCGTCGCCATCTATTTCGCGCGGCGCAAATTCAGCGCGGGCGTGGTCTTCGGCGTCCTCGCCAGTCTCGGCCCGCTGTACTGGTTGGGGCACAACTGGTGGCTGCAAGGCGACGCGCTCTACTTCTTGCGCGGCCCGGGTTCGGCTTTCGCCACACAGGGGGATGCGCCCTATCCCGGCAAGGGCGATTGGTGGGCTGCGCTCTTCTATTTCCGGCAGGCGGCGGAGCTTGGCGCCGGACCCGTGCTGGCGCTGGCCGGGTTGGCGGGCGTGGTGGCTGCGCTGGCCAGACGCGTCTTCTGGCCGTTGCTGCTCCTCGCGCTGCCCAGCGTGTTTTACGTCTGGAGCATGCACAGTTCGCGCACGCCCATCTTCATTCCCACGCTGTGGCCGCATTCTTATTACAACTCGCGTTACGGCCTGGTCGCCATGCCGATGCTGGCATTTGCCGTGGCCGCGCTGGTGGCCGTAGCTCCGCGCGGCCTGCGCGCCTGGTGCGCGGCTGCGTTGGCGCTGGCGTGTGCCGCGCCGTGGCTGCTCCAGCCACAGCCGAAGAACTGGGTGACCTGGCAGGAGTCGCTGGTCAACTCCGAGGCGCGGCGCGGTTGGACGCACCAGGCCGCCGAATTCATGGCCTCGCATTACGTCCACGGATCGGGTATTATCACAACGTCCGGGGATATTACTGGAATTTATCGCGAGGCCGGAATACCGCTGCGCGAAACCTTCACCGGCGATAATGGCCTGCCCTGGCTGGCCGCGGTGAAACGCCCCGACTTGTTCTTGTGGCAGGAGTGGGCCGTGGCGATGGCCGGAGACGACGTCGAAAACTCGATTCAGACCGCCTCGCGTTATGGCATCCGCTACCGGCTGGAAAAAACCGTTCTTGTGAAGGGTGCGCCGGCCATCGAAATCTATCGGCGCACGGGAGGCAATCATGGTACCTCATGAAAGAGTAACGACGGCTTTTGAATTGCCGGGCTTCCGCATCAAGCGGAACCTCGGCGTGGTGCGCGGAATCATCGTCCGCTCGCGCTCCATCTTCGGCACCATCGGCGCGGGCCTGCAAACCATCGTCGGCGGCAACATCTCGATATTCAGCAATCTCTGCGAGCAGACCCGCAACCAGGCTTTCGACCTGATGCTGGAGCACGCCGGCCAGTTGGGCGCCAACGCCGTGATCGGCGCTCGCTACGATGCCACCGAGGTGATGCAGGGCGTCACCGAAGTGCTGGCGTACGGCACCGCGGTTGAGGTCGAGCCGCTGCCGTAATGAACCGCGCATCGGAGCCGCGACCATAGGGACCGGTCATGGAATTGTCACAATGACCATCCCCTTCACCAAGGCGCACGGCGCGCAGAACGATTTCCTGCTTACCTGGCGGCGCGATGCGCCCGGCGGCGGCTTTCCGGCCATCGCGCGCGCCATCTGCGACCGGCACACTGGCATCGGTGCCGATGGCTGGATGCTGATCGATCCGCCGCAGGACGCGCAGGCGGACGGCGGGATCGAGCTGTATAACTCCGATGGCAGCGCTCCCGAGATTTCCGGCAACGGCACGCGGTGCGCCGCCGCTTTCCTGATTCATCACGGCCACGCCACCGACTTGGTCCGCATTCGAACCGGCGCGGGCGTCAAGACGCTCCGGTTATTGGAGCGCGCCGGCCCGGAATTCATGTTCGAAATGGATATGGGCCGCCCGGCGATCCTGGCCGAACGCTTCGCCCTGCCGCTTGCGGGCGGTCTGCGGGACGTTACCCTGATTGACGCCGGCAATCCGCAATGCGCCGTCCCGGTGGGCGATTTCGATTTCGATTGGCGCGCCATGGGAGCCGAGATCGAGCGCCATCCGCACTTCCCCAACCGCACCAATGTCTCGTTCGTCAAACCGGTGGATGCGCATTCGATCGACGTTCGCTTCTGGGAGCGCGGCGCGGGCGAGACGATGAGCTCGGGAACCGGGTCGACTGGCGCCGCGGTGGCCGCTGTCGAGCGCGGCATGGCGCAATCGCCGTTGCGCGTCCTTACCCCGGCGGGGCCGCTCGATATCCGCATCGAAGAAAGCGTCTTCCTGCGCGGCCCGGCGGTGCTGGTGGCGGAGGGTTTCTTCTTTGCCGTGTGAGAGAATAGCGGTTGGATGCCCGAAACTCTGCTAGCCGATCACCCAACTGCTCAGATCCTGCAGCATAAGATTTTGGAGAAGCGCGCCCGTGTTGGAATCGTGGGACTCGGATACGTCGGATTGCCGCTGGCGGTGGAGTTCGCCAAGGCCGGTTTTTCCGTAACCGGAATCGACATCAGCCAGGAGAAAACCAAAAGGGTCAACGCCGGCGATTCCTACGTGGGCGATATCCCCAGCGCCACGCTCAAGCCGCTGGTCGAAACCGGCAAGCTGCGCGCCACCACCGATTTCTCCGCCGTGCTCGAGCTCGACACCATCAACATTTGCGTTCCGACGCCGCTCAGGAAAACCAAGGACCCGGACATGAGCTTCATCGTGAGCTCGTGCCAGGAAATTGCCCGCCACTTTCACGCCGGCCAATTGGTGATTCTCGAATCCACCACTTATCCTGGCACGACGGACGAGGTCGTGTTGCCCATCCTGTCGAAGTCCGGCCTCGAAGTGGGCCGCGATTTTTTCCTCTGCTTTTCGCCCGAGCGCGTCGATCCCGGCAACCCCAAATTCCAGACCGTCAATATTCCCAAAGTGGTGGGCGGCTGCACGCCTGTCTGCACCGAAATGGGCAGCTTGCTCTATGCCCAAGCCCTGGAGCAGGTGGTAGCGGTGAGTTCCACGCAAGTGGCGGAGATGGTCAAGCTGCTGGAGAACACTTTCCGCATGATCAACATCGGCCTGGCGAATGAAATCGCGCTGATGTGCGACCGCATGGGCATCAACGTGTGGGAAGTGATCGACGCAGCGGCCACCAAGCCTTTCGGATTTATGCCGTTCTATCCTGGCCCAGGCCTCGGCGGCCACTGCATCCCCATCGACCCGTTCTATCTTTCCTGGAAGACCAAGCAGTCCGGCTTTGAAGCGCGCTTCATCGAACTGGCCGGGTACATCAATGGCCAGATGCCGCATTTCGTGACGGACAAGGTGCAGAACGCGCTCAACGATGCAGGCAAGCCGGTCAAGGGATCGCGCATCCACGTAATGGGCGTGGCCTACAAGCGTAACATCGACGACATGCGCGAATCGCCCGCGCTCGACGTGATCCTGCTGCTGGAGCGCCGCGGCGCCATCGTCAGCTACAGCGACCCGCACGTTCCCCACCTGCGCCTGGACGGCTCGCAACTCGATGCGCAACCCGAATCCGCCGCCGCGGACGCCGATTGCGTGGTGATCATCACCGACCACACCGCATTCGATTACCGGGCGCTGGTCGAGCGCGCGCCGCTGATCGTGGACACGCGCAACGCACTCAAAGGGTTCACCTCGCCGAAAATTGTGCGGCTATAGAGCTAGAGGTAGGACGGACGATCGATTTTTGTCGTCTGTCAAGCTGTTGCGTTTGAGCGAACCGTGACAGACCACGCAAAGCGATGGTCTGTCCTACCTCAACGTGCGCCACGTCACCCGCGCTCGAGTTTGTAAACCGTGATCTCCGGCGGCGCACCGATGCGGATGGGCACGCCGATGGTCCCGATGCCGCGATTCACGTACAATTGCCCGCCCGGCCTCCGGAAGAGACCGGCCACGTAGGGCGTCGCCAGGCGGCTGGGAGCGATCTCCGGGCTGATGAATTCGAGAGCCGCCTGCCCGCCGTGCGTGTGCCCCGCCATGCTGAGGTCGATGCCCAGCGCGGCCGCGCGGTCGAACGTGTCCGGGTTATGGCTGAGCAGGATGTTCACCTTCCCGCGCGCGATCAGGGGCTCGATATTTCCGAGGATGTGGCTCACCGGCGCGGAAGGGCCAAAGCGGTGGCGGCTCTGGAAGTCGACGCCGATCAGGTTGAACCAATCTCCCCCCATGGTGATGGCGACGTTTGCGCCGCGCAGCATGCGGACGCCCCTCGCGGTGAACAAGCTGCTGATTGAATCTTCGACTCGCGCCCACGCGTCATGGTTGCCCAGGCAGGCATAGACGCCGAAGGGCGCGCGCAGCCCGGCCAGCGCATCCACCACCGCATACTGCGTTCCCGCGTCGAAGGTGACGTAGTCGCCGGTCAGCACGATCAGGTCCGGCTTCTGGTCATTGGCGATGGCGGCGAACTTGCGAATTTGTTCTTCGGGCATGAACGGCCCGATGTGGATATCGGAGAGCTGCGCGATCCGAAAGCCGTGAAACGCGGGCGGCAGGTTGGCCAGGCGGATAGGCCGTTCCACCGTCTCCAGATTCAGGCGACCGTAGAGCAGGCCGTAAGCGCCGCCCAGGAACGGAGCGGCGGTCACCACGCGGGTGGTCTGCGCGAGGAAATCGCGCCGCGCCGGCGATGCGATTTCGGCGCTGCCGCGCAACCGCCGGATCACCGCGCGCACGCCGGCCAGAATCGCAAACGGAATCGCCAGCAGGAATCCGACCAGCGAACTAGCGATCCACCAGGCGAACGGTGCGGTCAGCAGCGCATCGCGCAGGGTCAGGTGCACCGGGTCCGGCCGGCGCCCGACCTCGCGCACAGTATACGCGAGCATCGCCACCAGAATCGTGGGAATGGCCGCGCACGCGAGGCCGCGAAGCGTGGGGGAAGAGATCTTCCGCCGCGCCAGCCGCACTCCCCGCCATCCCCAATACAACTGGGAAGAGCCGAGGACGAGAAAAATGATCGCGAAAAAGGACATCGGAAAAGAGAACTATGGCCACGGATGAACACCGCTAAACACAGATCGAAGACAAAGAGTCTTATCTGTGTTCATCCGCGGCTCGAAATCGTTTAACTAGTGGTCGCGCTCCGTCACCAGGTCGGTCACCGCCATCAGGGCCCGCTGGTAAGCGGATTCCGGAAACTCACTCATCACCTGCCGCGCCCGTTCGGTGAACGTCTGGGCGCGCTCGCGAACCCGGTCGATGCCGTCGTAGCGCTCCACCAATGCCAGGATCTGCGCGAACGGCACGCGCTGGTAATTCCGTTGTTCCAGCACCGTTTCCACCAGCCGGCGTTCGGCGGGTGTAGCGCTCTCGAGCGCGTAAACCAGCGGCAGGGTGACTTTGCCCTCGCGTAAATCGCCACCCACCGGCTTGCCCAGCACATTCTCGCGGGCGGTGAAATCCAGCACGTCGTCGATCAACTGGAACGCCATCCCCAGGTTCCAGGCGAATTCGCCCAGTTTTTCCTGGGCCTGGGCATCACTGTGCGCCGACACCGCGCCCAGCCGAGCGCACACCGAAAACAGGCGCGCCGTCTTGCGGTCCACCAGCTCCATGCAATCGGCTTCGGTGATATCGATGCGGCCGATGCGTTCGAGCTGCAGCAGTTCGCCCTCCACCATCATTTGCGTGAGGCCGATCAGCAAATCGAGAATCAGGAAATTGCGCTCGCGCAGCGCGATCTGGAAGGCCTGCATGTACAGCCAGTCGCCTGCCAGCACGCAGGTGTGATTGCCCCACTTGACGTTGCTGGAAGGGCGGCCGCGGCGCGTTTCGGCTGCGTCGATGACGTCGTCATGCACCAGGGTTGCGGCGTGGAGCAACTCGACCACCGCCGCCATCTGAATCGCGCTGGGTCCTGCATTGCCGTGTCCCACCAGCTTGGCCGACATCAGCAGCAAGGCCGGGCGCAGCCGCTTGCCGCCGGCCGATTGCAGATAGCGCCCGATGGCGGTGACCGCGTCCACGGAAGCCACCGACTCGGCGGAAATCTTCTTCTCCACCTGTTCCAGGTCGTTCTGGACCAGATCGAAAATCCCCCGCGCTGCCTGGGCCTGCCCCAGCTTGCCTAAATTCATGTTTGGTTCCCCAGTTTAACCGTTTGGAGTCCCGCGCCGCAAACAGAGCCGCTCGAAATTGTCCGCCGTTAGCGCGGCGATCTCCTCGACCGTCTGGCCCCGGACCTCGGCCAGCCGGCGCGCGGTCTCCAGCACAAACGCCGGCTCGTTGCGTTTGCCGCGATGCGGCACCGGCGCAAGGTAGGGGCAATCGGTCTCGATCAGCAGCCGGTCGGACGGTGTGATGCGCGCCGCCTCGCGCACCGGCTCGGCTTTCGGAAACGTCAGCACGCCGCCAAACGCCAGGTGGAAGCCGGCGTCCAGCGCCTGCCGCGCCTGCACGGCATCGCCCGTGAAACAATGCAGGATGCCTTCGCCGCGCCACTCGCGGCGGAGAATTTCGAAGGTGTCATCCCATGCCTCTCGCGTGTGGATGATGATTGGCAGCGCCGCCTCTGCCGCAATTGCCAACTGCCGCGAGAACACCGCGCGCTGCACATCGCGCGGCGAAAAATCGTAATGATAGTCGAGACCGATTTCGCCGATCGCCACAACCTTTGGATGCGCGGCCAGCTCGCGGAGACGCTCGAAAGTTGCCTCAGTCGCTTTCGAGGCATCGTGCGGATGCACACCCACCGTGGCCAGCACGAACGGATACTCGCCAGCCAGCCGCACACCGGCCTCCAGGTCGGGCGGCCCGCCGCCGGTGCCGATCGCGAGCATGCGTTCCACGCCGGCGGCGCGGGCGCGTTCGATCACCGCCGCGCGGTCTTCATTGAATTGGGCGTCGTCCAGATGGGTATGCGAATCGATCAGCCTCACTTGAGGCGCGCCCCCACCGGGATGTCCTCGTGGAAGCCCGCCAGCACCGGCTTGCCGCCTTCCACCGACGCCGCCACGATCATCCCATTCGATTCGATGCCGCGCAGCTTCCGCGGTTGCAAATTGGCAACGATCACCACTTTGCGGTTCACCAGTTCGACCGGTGTGTAAGCCTCGGCAATGCCGGCGACGATGGTGCGCGGTTCCGCTTCGCCGATGTCCACTTTCATGTGCATCAGCTTGTCGGCGCCCTTGACGCGCTCGGCGGAAAGAACCACGCCGACGCGCAGATCCACCTTGCCGAAATCGTCGATGCCGATCTTCGCCGTTCCCGTTGCCGCGGGCACGGCGGCGGGCGCTGGTGCCGTTTTGCCCATCATCACCGCTTGCTCGGCGGTGACTTTCTCTTCGAGCGCGCGCATGCTCTCGATGGCCGGCTTGGCCTCGATGCGCGGGAAGACGGGCGAGACTTCGCCAACGGTCTGCCCCACTGGCAGGCCGCCCCATGCGAGCGTTTCGAATCGTACGCTTTCGATAGGCTCTTTCATGCCGAGCTGCGCCCAGATCTTCGGTGCCGATTGCGGCAGCACGGGCGAGACCAGCGCGGTGGCAATGCGCAACGCCTCGGCCGCCGTGTATAAGGTGGAATCGAGAAGCTTCTGCGCCTCCGGATCGCCGGCCTTCCGCGCCAGGTTCCACGGTGCGCGCGCCACGATGAACTTGTCCACCGCCGAGATCAGGGCCCAGATCGCTTCGAGCCCCTTCGAGAAGTCGAAATTATCAAACGAGGCCTGCACGGCATCGATTGTCTGACGCGCAACCTCCCCGATGCCAGGGTCCGTGCCCTCCGGCACCACGCCCTGCCGATACTGGTGAATCATCGTCAGCGTGCGGCTGGCCAGGTTGCCCAGCCCGTTCGCCAGATCCGAATTGTAACGGCCGATCAACGCGTCGTAGCTGAAGCTGCCATCCTGCCCAAAGACGACTTCGCGCAGCAGGAAGTAGCGCAGCGCGTCCGCGCCCATCACCTGGCGGATCGGTT
>OBLW0100004609.1_pt1 | contig 10506 bp, 9 predicted proteins | sample 1520161 | NCBI WGS metagenome assembly OBLW01 (sample SAMEA3539309, study PRJEB22396) | soil metagenome | biome: tundra; feature: field; material: soil | place: USA | collected 2010-05 | depth 0.15 m
GCCGCCTCGGATGACCGCGCCCAGCACGATGACGCCGGCATAGCGGCCGCTCTGGGCCGCCAGCTTGGCCGCCTGGGGCAGCTCGAAGCTCCCGGGGACGCGGATGAGGTCCATCTGCTCTTCGTTCCCGCCATGGCGGAGGATGCAGTCCTTCGCGCCATCGATGAGGCGTTCCACGATGAAATCATTCCAGCGCGAAGCCACCAGCGCGAACCGGTCGCCCTCGTGCACGCGGATGTGGCCCTCAAAGATCCCCATGGGAACCCCCCGAAAGGTGGTTAACGAAGGGTTGAGGCTAACACATACCGCCTTGGCGGTCACTCGGAAACGGCCAGGGGCGTCGCCCCGGGGCCGTTTCCGAGATAAGGGAAAATTAGACCGTGATGGTGTCCGCGATCTCCCGGAAGTCCGAGATCTGATCGAAGTTCATGTAGCGGTAGATGTCCTTGGATTTCTGGCTGAGGATGCCGATCTGGGCCAGGTACTCGGCCACGGTGGGGATCCGGCCCAGGAGGGCGCAGACGGCCGCCAGTTCCGCCGAGCCCAGGTAGACGCGGGTATCGATGCCCAGGCGATTGGGGAAGTTCCGGGTGGAGGTGGACATGGCCGTGCTGCCCTTGCGGATCTGGGCCTGGTTGCCCATGCAGAGCGAACAGCCGGACATCTCCATGCGGGCGCCAGTGCGGCCCAGGATGCCGTAGTAGCCCTCCTGGGTGAGGATGTACTCATCCATCTTGGTGGGCGGGGCTATCCACAGGCGCGTGGGCAGATCCGTCTTGCCGTCCAGCAGCTTCCCAGCGGCGCGGAAGTGGCCGATGTTGGTCATGCAGGAGCCGATGAACACCTCGTCGATCGTGTCGCCGGCCACCTCGGAGAGGAGCTTGACGTCGTCGGGATCGTTGGGACAGGCCAGCAGGGGTTCCTTCACGTCCGCTAGGTCGATCTCGATGATCGCGGCGTACTCGGCATCCGCGTCGGCCGCCAGGAGGTCGGGCTTGGCGATCCAGGCCCGCATGGCCTTGATGCGGCGTTCCAGGGCCGCCCGGTGCTCATAGCCGTTGGCGATCATCCACTTCATGAGCGTGATATTGGAGGTCATGTACTCGGTGATCGGTTCCTTGTCCAGGCGCACGGTGCAACCGGCGGCGGAGCGCTCGGCGGAGGCGTCGGACAACTCGAAAGCCTGTTCCACCTTGAGTTTGGGCAGGCCCTCGATTTCGAGGATGCGGCCGCTGAAGATGTTCTTCTTGCCCTTCTTCTCCACCGTGAGGAGGCCCTGCTTGATGGCGTAGTAGGGGATGGCGTTCACCAGGTCCCGCAGGGTGACGCCGGGCTGCAACTCGCCCTTGAAGCGCACCAGCACGGATTCCGGCATGTCCAGGGGCATGACGCCCGTGGCCGCGGCGAAGGCCACCAGGCCCGATCCCGCCGGGAAGGAGATGCCGATGGGGAAGCGGGTGTGGGAGTCCCCGCCCGTGCCCACGGTGTCCGGCAGCAGCAGGCGATTCAGCCAGGAGTGGATGATGCCGTCGCCAGGCTTGAGGGACACGCCGCCACGGTGGGTGATGAAGGGCGGCAACTCGCGGTGGGTCAGCACGTCCACGGGCTTGGGGTAGGGCGCTGTGTGGCAGAAGGACTGCATGACCATGTCCGCAGAGAACTGGAGGCAGGCCAAGTCCTTCAGCTCGTCCCGGGTCATGGGGCCCGTGGTGTCCTGGGAGCCCACGGTGGTCATTCTCGGCTCGCAGTAGGTGCCGGGGCGGATGCCCGCCACGCCGCAGGCTCGGCCGACCATCTTCTGGGCCAGGGAATAGCCCTTGCCGGTGTCCTTGGGGATGGCCGGGAAGCGGAAGACGGTCGAGGGGGGCAGGCCGAGCGCCGCCCGGGCCTTGGCCGTGAGACCCCGGCCCACGATGAGGGGGATGCGCCCGCCGGCGCGGACCTCGTCGAAGATCACGTCGGACTTCACCTTGAACTGGGCGATGACCTGGCCGTTCTTCAGGGCCTTGCCTTCGTAGGGGCGCAGCTCGATGACGTCGCCCATGGCCATGTCGTTGACGTCGAGCTCGATGGGCAGGGCGCCGGCGTCCTCCATGGTGTTGTAGAAGATGGGCGCGATCTTGGCGCCCAGGCAGACGCCACCGAAGCGCTTGTTGGGCACGAAGGGGATGTCCTCGCCCGTGAACCAGAGCACCGAGTTGGTGGCGGATTTCCGCGAGGAACCCGTTCCCACCACGTCGCCCACGTAGGCCACCAGGTGGCCCTTGGCCTTGAGGGCCTCCAGCTGCTTCAGGGGCCCGATCTTGCCGGACTCGTCGGGCTCGATTCCGGGACGGGCGTTCTTCAGCATGGCCAGGGCGTGGAGCGGGATGTCCGGGCGGCTCCAGGCGTCCGGGGCCGGGGAAAGGTCGTCCGTATTGGTCTCGCCCGTCACCTTGAACACCGTGAGGACCAGGCTTTGGGGCACTTCAGGACGGCTGGTGAACCACTCCGCCTCGGCCCAGGACTTCAGCACGGCCTTGGCGTACGCATTGCCCGCATCGGCCTTGGCCTTCACCTCGGCGAAGGCGTCGAAGACAAGGAGGGTCTTCTTCAGCCCTTCAGCGGCCAGGCTGCCCACCTGGGCATCGTCCAGGAGGTCCACCAGGGGCTTCACGTTGAAGCCGCCCAGCATGGTGCCCAGCAGCTCCGTGGCCTTCTCCCGGGAGACCAGGGCGACCTTTTCAGCGCCCTTGGCCAGGCTTTCTAGGAAGGCGGCCTTCACCCGGGCGGCGTCGTCCACGCCGGCCGGCACGCGGTGGATCAACAGGTCGACCAGAAAGGCGCCCTCCCCTTCCGGGGGATGGGCCAGCAGGCCCATCAGCTCAGAGGTCTGGGCCTCGGTGAGCGGCAGGGGCGGAATGCCCAGGGCGGCGCGTTCGGCGACATGTTGGCGATAGGCTTGCAGCACGGTCGACCCCCCATGAAAGCACCGCCTGCGCGGTCTGGAACGCCATTGTACATCTTAAAAGGCGTAATGCGGATGGAAGCGGGCACGGAGGCAGGCCTGGGGTGGGTCGACGGCCCAGCACTCAACTCCGGGCCGGGTCGGGCCGATTCGAGTCCATGAAGAGGCCGGGGGCTAGATGGCGATCAAGCGGGTGCGCGTGGACCAACTCCAGCCGGGGATGTACATCCACGATCTGAACTGCGGGTGGTTGCAGCACGGCTTCCTGCGCCAGCAGTTCCTGCTCAAATCCGGGGGCCAGATCGACAAAATGCAGCACCAGGGCATGCACGAGGTCTACATCGACACCAGCAAGGGCGCGGACCTGCCCGGCGCGCCCACCGAGGCCGAGGTGAAGCTGGAACTCCAGGTGCAGCTGGAGGCCTCGGGAGCCCAGGGCACCTTGCTTCCGGTGGCGCGAGTGCCCCAGAAGGAGGAGGCCACGGCCGCCCGGAAGATCCTGGGCGAGGCCCAGGGCGTCATGAAGGACCTCATGCAGGACGTGCGCCTGGGCAAACAGGTGGATCCCGCCAAGGCCCTGCCCCTGGTGGCCGAGATCAACGCCTCGGTACTGCGCAATCCCGGTGCCCTCCTGAGCTTGGGCCGCATCAAGCAGGCGGACACCTACACGTTCCAGCACTGCGTAAGTGTCTGCGCCCTGCTGGTGAGCTTCTCTCACGCCATGGGGCTGGGCGCCGCCGAGGTGCAGGAGGCGGGCCTGGGGGGCCTGCTCCACGATGTGGGCAAGATGAAGATTCCCACCGAGGTGCTCAACAAGCCCGGCCGGCTCACGGAGGAGGAATTCATCATCATGAAGTCCCACGCGGCCCTCAGCCGGGAACTTCTGGAAGGCACGCCCGGCATCTCCGAAACGGTGATCCGCATCGCCTCGGAACACCACGAGAAGATGGGGGGCTGCGGCTACCCCTTTGGCCTCAGCGGCGATCAGATCTCCAAGTACGGGCGGATGGCCGCCATCGTGGACATCTACGACGCGCTCACATCGAACCGGGTCTACCACAAGGGCATGGAGCCCTCGGAGGCCCTCAAGAAGCTGCTGGAGTGGAGCGGCGACCACCTGGACGGGGACCTGGTGCAGCTCTTCATCCGGGCCCTGGGCATCTACCCCGTGGGCAGCCTGGTGCGGCTATCGAACGGCAAGCTGGCGGTGGTGGTGGAGCAGCAGGAAGACCTGCTGAAACCCGTGGTGCGCGTCGTTTTCGACGCCCTGCGGGGGTACGCCATGCCGCCCAAGGATGTGCACCTGGACCGGTTCGACATCCACATCGAGTCCTTCGAGGAACCCGCCGACTGGAACTTGAACCCCCTGGAACTGCTCTGAGGCCTGGGGCGCGTCAACCCCCGCCCGGCCAGTCGCCACTGATTCCTGGGCGGAATTGAAGCTTCAATTCCTCCAGTATCTGTCCATGCTGGTGGGGAGGTGCCCCATGCCCTTCGATGCCGCCACCCGGGAATCCTTTCTATATCGCTACGCCGAGGGGTCAGCTCTGCTCCGCCGGGCCTGGGAGGAGGTGCCCGCCGAGGCCTTCCGCTGGCGCCCCGCCGAGGGCAAGTGGAGCGCCCACGAAGTGGTGGTCCACTGTGCCGATTCGGAAACCTATGCGGCCATCCGCATCCGGCTGCTGCTGGCGGAACCCGAGCCGCTCATCGTGGGATACGACGAGGCGCTCTGGGCGCAGCGCTTCGATTACCACGCCTCGGATCCGGAACTGGCCCTGGTACTGGTGGAGACGGTGCGGCGGCATACGGCGGTGATGCTCGCCAACTTGCCGGAGAAGGCCTGGGGGCGCATGGGCCGCCACACCCACAGCGGTCCCTACGGCACCGACGACTGGCTGCGGAGCTATGGGGAGCACCTGGCGGTCCACGCCGCCCAGATCCGGCGGACTCTGGCGGCCTGGCAGAAGCGGTAACTCATCAATCAGCCGATCTTCCAAGGGCTGAAAAGCGGAACGCAAAGGATACAGAGGGCCGCAGAGGTCACAGAGAAAAGCGCTGGTCGCGGAAGGCACAGAAGATCGCAGAAGGACGCGGGAAAAGGCAGGGGCCTCCGCTATGAAAGCACGGGCTGCATCCCGGGGGCGCCGGGGCTGCGCTTGTTGGGACGCGATCCCGGCGCCCCCGGGATCACTTCCGGCTGCGCCGGAAGCCGCCTTCAGCGGGCCCGCGCGACGAGTATCACGGCCCCTTTCGCGTCCTCTGTGGAATTCCGAGTCTTCCGTGACCAGCCATGCCTTGATCGTCCATCGGGCCTTGAGATGGAACCTCCATGTGGCCTTTCTCTGTGTCCTCTGCGGCCCTCTGTGGCCTCTGTGATCCAGCTGTTATTAATACCCAAGATGAACTATCAAGGCCCGTTGAGCCAGGTCTAGAATGATCGCCTCCCATCACCCGGAGGCCCCATGCCCCTTGTCCGGATCTCCCACCGCAGTGGCGTGACCCACGCCTACCGACAGGCCCTCTCCGACGGCGTGCAGGAGGCCATGGAAAGCACGGTGAATGTGCCCCCCAATGACCGGTTTCACATCCTCACGGAGCATGCCTCTGGGCTCTTCTTCGATCCCCACTACCTCGGCATCGAGCGGACGCCGGATTGGGTGGCCATCCAGATCACCCTGCGGAAAGGCCGCACCGTGGAGATGAAGCAGGCCCTCTACCGCCGGATCGTGGACAACCTGGCCATACAGCCGGGCCTGCGCCCCGAGGACGTGCTGATCTGCCTGGTGGAGAACGAGCTGGCGGACTGGTCCTTCGGCCACGGGGAAGCCCAGTATGTCCAGTGAGCTGGACCTCGCCGCCTATCAGCGGCGCATCGGGTTGGCCGACAGCCCAGAGGCGGATCTCGCGGGCCTGCGGGCTTTGCACCTCGCCCATGCCTGCACCATCCCCTTCGAGAACCTCGATATCCAGATGGGCCTGCCCATCCGCCTGGACCTGACCTCCCTGCAGGCCAAAATGGTGCAGCGCCGCCGGGGCGGCTACTGCTTCGAGCACAACACCCTATTCCTGGCGGCCCTGAGAGCTGTAGGCTTCGACGTCATCCCTTGCGAGGCCCGGGTGCGGCTGGGGGTGATGGACATTTCCTCGCGGTCCCACATGCTCCTGCTGGTGCGCATGGAAGGCGCCCCCTGGCTCTGCGACGTGGGCTTCGGTGGGGAAGGACTGTTGTTTCCGGTGCCGGTCGATGGCCAGGCCCACACCCAGTTCCAGAACACCTACCGAGTGGTGGAAGAAGGCGCCCTGCGCGTCCTCCAGTCCTTCCACCACGGGGCCTGGGAGGACCTCTACGCCTTCGTGCCGGAGGCTCGCTACTCCATCGATTTCGAGGTGGGCAACCACTACACCAGCACCCATCCGGAGTCCCGTTTCGTGAAGACCCTCACGGCCCAGCTGCCGGGTCCCGAAGTCCGCCGCATCCTCCGCAACCGCGCCTACGCCGAGCTGCGGGGCGACGATGCCAGTGGGCGCGAGCTGGCCGCAGAAGACGTGATCCCCGTGTTGCGGGAAGCTTTTGGCATAGAAGTTCCAGAGGGGACAAGGTTCAGGGCCTTCGCCGCAGAAGTTGATTAAAGAAATGGCCACAAAGAACACAAGGGGCACAAAGATGGGCGAAGTTCCCGTTCAGGATTATCGGCCACGCTCAGCCAACAATAACTTCAACCGCAGCTGACGCAGATGACGCAGAAAAGACGCAGGTCCACAGATTTCACCGATTCACACAGATGGTGGAAACCGGCTGGTGGGCCCGTGCGGGTTGAGTCGGCGCCCATCCGTGTCATCTGCGTCATCTGCGGTTCCAGCTGTTGCAATTGAAAAACCTATGCTGAGCATCGTCGATCATTAGAATCCCGGTTACAAGCCTTTGTGTTCTTTGTGTTCTTTGTGGCTAATTTGCAGTTGTCCTCAGTGGCTAAGGTCATGGATGAGGAAGCGATATTCTCCACGTTCCCCTGCGTTCTCCGCGGTTGGCGGTTGCTCTTCTCTACCACGCGATCCGTTCGCCATCCCGCCAGAAGCCGCCTGTGAGCCCGGGCGCGGCTTGCAGCACCAGCCATAGGATGCTGGCAGCTCCCTCCTCCAGGCTCCGGGGCGCACCAGCGCCGCCCATGTCCGTGCGCACCCAGCCGGGGCAGACGGCGTTCACGGCGATGCCGCGGGGTTTCAGCGCCTGGGCCAGCTGCACAGTGATGGCGTTTAGGGCGGTCTTGGAGATGCAATAGGCGGGCGACCAGGTCGAGGGCGCCGAGAGCTGGCCGCCCCCGCTGCTCACGTTCACGATGCGCCCTCCCTGCTTCATCATCGGCGCGAAGGCCTGGGCCATCCGCAGCGGGCCGATGGCATTGGTTTCCAGCGTCCGCCGGAGCAGGTCCGCCTCCACGGATAGCACGTCCCCCGTGGGATCCAGCAGGATCCCGGCGTTGTTCACCAGCACGTCCAGGCGGCCGTGCCCCGCCTTCACGGCCGCGGCGGCCGCGGCGATGGACGCGGGCAAGGCCACGTCGAGGGTCAACACCTCCACGCCCGGCAGGGTCTTCATCTTGGCCGGGTCGCGGACACCCGCCAGCACGGTGTAGCCAGCCTCCGCGAGGCGCCGGGCCACTTCCCGGCCCAGGCCCCGGGAAGCGCCAGTGACGAGGGCGACAGGTTTGGTCATGCTCCCTCCAGAGTGAATTCTGGAATGATGATCCCATGGCCAAAGCTCCTTCGACCAACGCCACGCGCCTGCTCAAGCAGGCTGGCATCCCCTATACGGAACACCCCTACCGCTACGAGGAACATGGCGGCACGAAAGTGAGCGCCCGGGAGCTGGGCGTGGCGGAGCACGCGGTCATCAAGACCCTGGTGATGGAGGACGAGCAGGGCGCGCCGCTCATCATCCTCATGCACGGCGACTGCGAGGTGAGCACGAAGGAGCTGGCCCGGCAGATCGGCGCCAGGTTCATCTCGCCCTGCAAGCCCGAGGTGGCCAACCGCCACAGCGGCTACCTGGTGGGTGGCACCAGCCCCTTGGGCACCAAGAAGGCCATGCCCATCCATGCCGAGGCCACCATTTTCGACCTGCCCCGCATCTACCTCAACGGCGGCAGCCGGGGCTTCCTGCTGGGACTTGATCCGAAGGACCTGGACAAGGTGATGAAAGTGAACCGGGTGGGTGTGGCCATTCCCTAGCCCAGTGGCGGCTGGCCTTGACCGCAGCGGACGCAGCGGACGCTGCGGATTGCAGGCGTACGGAAGGTGGTCGCCACCAGCGGACTTCATCATCACGAATGGCAACCATTTGGCCGGATTTTGCCAATGGATGGCCAGCGGGTGTAGGCTGTCTTCCCTTTCCAGGAGCAACCCATGAAGACGACGATCCTCTCCCTCCTGCTCGCCCTGCCGCTGGCGGCCCAGGCCCCGGCCCCCAAGGCTCCCGCGCCCATGGCCGAGCCCACCGTGGGCGCGGCCATGGATGGGACCTACCAGTGGGTGCCCATGCAATTCATTCCCGCTGCCGAGGCCATGCCCGAAGACAAGTTCGACTGGGCACCCACCCAGGGCGAATACAAAGGCGTGAAGACCTTCGCCCAGGAGGTGAAGCACGTGGCCGCCGTGAACTACTTCTTCGGCGCGCAGATCCTGGGGGAGAAGCCCCAGGTGGAGCTGGCCAATATGGAGATGGGGCCCGTGGGCCTCAAGACCAGGGCCGAGATCCTGGCCTACCTGAGGGACTCCTTCGCCTACGCCCGGAAAGCCATCCAGAGCATCACGGCCCAGAACGGCAGCCGGCCCATCAAGAATCCCTTCGGCCCTGGCCCGGACCTGACGCCCATTGGCCTGGCCACGATCCTGGCCTTCCACGGCATGGACCACTACGGCCAGATGGTGGAGTACCTCCGCATGAACGGCATCGTGCCCCCCGCCAGCCGCCCCAAGCCGAAGTCCTGAGGTTCCTCGGACCGCTCATGAAACTCACGCGGAGGCGCGGAGAACACGGAGGAGGAATCCATTTTCCCAATCTCCGCGATCTCCGCGCCTCCGCGTGAACTAATCCATCCTGTCCGACGGAGTAATGATTCCTAAAAACTACATTCCGAAATGATGGAACAGTGCTGACAGGGCCATTTTTCTCTGCGCTCTCTGCGGGTGGCGTTTCTTTTCAAGCCTTGTCCCGTTCGTACGCCCGTCGCAGCCACACCAAGGCCAGCTCCAGATCGGCTTCACAGGTGATCTCCACCTTGTGCGTGATGCGGTCCTTCTTCTTGAAACCTCCGGTGTCCTTCAACTGGCCGTCGGGCTCCTTCACCAAGGCGGGGTCGCTCAGGGCGAGGCCCAGGTCCAGGCGCGAGGCGAAGGGCTTCACCTCGGCGAAGACGTGGTGGCGGTAGAAGGGAACGATGGTTTCGCAGGGGCAGACCCGCACGTCGAAGCCGAGGCCGCGGGCGAGATCCACGAGGCGATCAAAGAAGGGACGCAGCGCCGCCTTCTTTCCGCCGTACTGGCCGTCGACATAGCCTGGCGCCGCCGCGAGGTAGCCTTCGGGCGTGTCCGCGAAGGCGTGGCTTGGTTTGGCCAGGGCGCGCCGCAGGACCAGCCCGGTCTGGGTGGCGCCCAGGCCCTGCGCCTTCAGCCAGGCTTTGGGATCGGCAGGCCGCTCCTGGCGAACGAGGTCTGACCACTGCTCCAGGCTCCGCCCCGTGCCGGCTTTCAGGTTTCCGATAATCGTCTGCACGTAGGCGACGCTCGGGTGAAGATCGTAAGTCCTTGCAGGGGGTCTGGATTCAGTCATGGCGTGGGTTTCGGAGGAAATGGGCGCTTGTGATGCCCGTCATCGTTTCCCGCGGGGCGGGGTCGGCTCCGTGCTACCTTCCCACCCAACCATCCAGTCTAGCTAGCAGCACCACTCCGGGGGGACGTCCATGGGCGACGTGGAAATCAGCATCACCCAGCAGGCCACCATCGAGGCCTTGCAGAAGGGCGAGAAGGCCATCCCCATGCGCGGATGGCTGGCCAAGCAAGCGGCCATCAACTACGAGGTGGAACGGGCCCTGGCCGAGGAAGATCCGGCAGCCTTCTGGGGCGAGAAGGCCGAAGCCCTGGATTGGGCCGAGCGCTGGACCGAGGTCTTCCGGTTCGAGGCGCCTCACCATTCCTGGTTCATCGGCGGCAAGCTCAACGTCACCGTGAACTGCATCGACCGCCATGTCTACAGCGACCGGCGCAACAAGGCCGCGCTGATCTGGGTCGGGGAGGACGGCGACGAGCGCACCTACACCTACAACCGCCTCTACCGCGAGATGAACCGCTTCGCCAACACGCTCAAGCGCCTGGGCGTGACGAAGGGCGACCGGGTCATCCTCTACATGCCGCTCACCCCCGAGGGCATCATTTCCATGCTGGCCTGCGCCCGCATCGGCGCCATCCACTGCGTGGTCTACGCGGGCATGGGCCACGCGGCCCTGCGCACCCGCATCGAGGACGCCGGGGCCAAGGTGGTGGTCTGTTCCGACTTCACCTAC
>OBLW0100004612.1_pt1 | contig 10501 bp, 10 predicted proteins | sample 1520161 | NCBI WGS metagenome assembly OBLW01 (sample SAMEA3539309, study PRJEB22396) | soil metagenome | biome: tundra; feature: field; material: soil | place: USA | collected 2010-05 | depth 0.15 m
ATGTGGACGACACGGCGATGGTCTGTTTGGGATTGAGCCGTGTTGAGCATCCCAATGGACGTTATCAGGCGGAATCGGTTCAGCGCGCGATTGACTGGATCCTTTCGATGCAGTGCAAGAACGGCGGCTGGGCTTCGTTCGACAAAGATAACGACCGCATGGTGTTTCAGTACGTTCCGTTCGCCGACCACAATGCGATGCTTGACCCTGCGACCGTCGACATCACCGGTCGCATTCTCGAGTGTCTCGCGACCTACGGATACGATCAAAACCATCCCGCCGTAAAGCAAGCGCTCAAGTTCATTCGCAAAGAGCAGGAGCCCGACGGAAGTTGGTTTGGGCGCTGGGGCGTCAACTACATTTATGGCACCATGCAAGTTCTGCGTGGCCTCGAAGCGATGGCGGTCGACCGCAACGATCCGATGGTGCAGCAGGCGGCTGAATGGCTACGTTCGGTGCAGAATGCCGATGGTGGATGGGGGGAAACCGTTGGATCATACGACGACCCAAATCTTCGCGGTCAGGGCGAAAGCACGGCATCGCAGACCGCTTGGGCGATCATGGGACTGCTCGCCGTCGGAGACACGCGCAGCGAATGCGTGACCCGAGGCATGGCATATCTACTGCGTACCCAAAAGAAAGATGGATCATGGGACGAGCCCTTCTACACCGGAACTGGCTTCCCGCGCGTCTTCTATCTTATGTACCATTTGTATCGAGAATATTTTCCGCTGATCGCGCTCACAACTTATTCGAAGGTGATGGCAGAGAAGAGTACGACCTAGTTCTCGGTTCCTGGTTCTCAGTTCTCAGAGGAACGTGATGAACGTGTACTGGTTTCGCCGCGCTTGTTACTGAGAACTGAGAACTGAGAACTGGTTTGAAAGCTTTTGTTACTGGCGCTACCGGATTTCTAGGCAGTCATGTCGCGCGGGTTCTGGCTGAACAAGGAGCTGATTTGCGGCTCTTGGTGCGGCCGACGAGCGATCTACGCAATATTCAAGATCTGAACGCGGACCGGGTCGCCGGAGATTTGCGCGACGTTTCTTCAATCGAGAAGGCTATGGCGGGATGCGACGTCGTGTTTCACGTGGCCGCCGATTACCGGCTTTGGGTGCGCGATCCTGAGGCGATGTATCGTTCGAATGTGGAAGGTACGCGATCATTGCTTGAAGCGGCGCGGAAACAACGTGTGCGGCGTGTAGTTTACACGTCAAGCGTCGCTACCATGGGATTCACTTCGGGCTCGAGTTCAAAGAACGGACACGTTGCCGACGAGACAAGTCCAGTGTCGCTCGCGGACATGATTGGGCACTACAAGCGTTCTAAGTTCATGGCTGAGCAAGTTGCAATCGACGCGGCTCGATCGGGAGTTGATGTTGTGATTGTGAATCCAACGACGCCGATAGGAGAGCGCGATATTAAACCGACGCCAACCGGGCGCATTGTCGTTGATTTTCTCAAGCGCAAGTTCCCGGCATACGTCGAGACGGGATTGAACCTGGTCGACGCTACCGAGTGCGCCCGCGGTCACATTCAGGCGCTGGAAAAAGGACGATCGGGCGAGCGCTACATTCTGGGCGGCGAAAATCTTACGTTGAAACAGATTCTGGATCGGCTGGCAGTGATCACAGGGCTGAAGTCGCCAACCGTGAAGTTGCCTTATTTTTTCGCGCTCGCGACCGGGGTTGTCGACGAGATGGTAACCGGCCGGCTGCTTGGTAAGGAACCGCGCGCAACCATTGACGCCGTGCGCATGGGACGAAAAATGATGTTCGTAAGTTCGGCGAAAGCAGAACGTGAATTGGGCTGGCGAACGGTTCCAGTGGACGCGGCTTTGCGCCGGTCGGTGGAGTGGTTTAAAGCAAACGGATACGCCAACGGCCATGCCTAACAAAATTGCCATCATCGCCGCCATGGAGCGGGAAATCGCGCCGCTCGTCCGAAACTGGACGGTTCGAGCGATCGAACATGACGGGCGACGATATCGTTTGTTTGAAAATGAGAACTCAGCGCTGATTTGCGGCGGTATCGGCAGCCAGTCCGCTCGCTGCGCAACCGAAGCGATCATTCGGGAAGTGAATCCGGTGCAAGTCCTATCCGTAGGTTTTGCTGGAGCGTTGCCTGCAGTGCCCGACCGGCATCTGAAGGTCGGTGATGTTCTCTGGCCACGGACGGTGATCAATGCTGCTGACGGCGTCCGCACGCTAGTTGATGATGGAGAGGGCATACTGGTGAGTTCACCAGCGGTAGCCGACAGGAAACAGAAGATTCGGCTCGGCGAGGCTTACGGCGCGATTGCCGTGGACATGGAGGCCGCAGCGGTGGCGCAAGGCGCGCAGGCGCGAGGAATCCAGTTCATGGCTGTAAAGGCCATTTCGGACAATGCCAACTTCGACATGCCCGCGCTCGATCGTTTTATTGCGAATGACGGCACTTTTCGTTCCTTTGGATTTGCTTGTCACATGGCGTTGCGTCCGTGGATGTGGCCAACCACCGTCGAACTGGCGCGGAATAGCGCTCGGGCAAGCCGCGCGCTCTGTACGGCGCTTGCGAACTACCTGGCGCGCGACATCACGAATTTGCGGCTGTGCAGTGAGTCGTCAACTGCCAACTTGAATCAAATCAAGTTGAACAAAACAGTAGATAGTTTGTGCGCTGGCGCACATACTCGAATGGGCGTTGAGTCGCATACTCGGCCATCGGGAAAGCAATAGGGGAACCATTAACTTCGCTATGGCACTTGCTAGGACATCGACATTATCTGTCGAAAGGACCGCTGAAAACGGACAGCGCGATTTTTCCTCCGATACAGATTCGCAACTCTCTCACAAACATCCTTCAAAGATGAGGGCCGCTGTATACCGCGGCGTCAACGATATCCGCTTAGAAGAAGTGCCTGTTCCGGAAATCGGCCCCGGCGAAATTCTCGTTCGAGTGCACACTTGCGGAATCTGCGGAACCGATCTTAAGAAAATCGCTTCCGGTTCCCACTCCGCTCCCCGCATTTTTGGCCATGAAACAGCCGGAGTCGTCGCAAAAGTCGGCGAAGGTGTCCGCAAATTCAGCGTCGGCGAACGGGTGGTCGTGTTTCACCACATCCCTTGCGGCGAGTGCTATTACTGCCAGCACAAAACCTTCGCGCAATGCGCAACTTACAAGCAAGTGGGATGCACGGCGGGATTTGAGCCTTCCGGTGGGGGCTTTGCCGAATACGTTCGTGTAATGGACTGGATTGTCGAGAAAGGTACAGTCCGCATACCGGATGGCGTCAGTTTTGAGCAGGCCTGTTTTGTCGAGCCGGTTAATACCTGCATCAAAGGTATAGAGACCCTTCGGCTACAGCGGGACGAGACAGTGCTGGTAATGGGTCAGGGTCCCATCGGTCTGATCCTGGCGACTTTAGCCAAGCGGGCGGGCGCACGTGTGATTACTTCCGATTTGTATCCGGCGAGGCTTACAATGGCACATGGCTTCGGCCTCAATTTGACAATTGACGCTTCCAAGACGGATGCCGGTCAGGCTGTGCGCGAGATGACTGAAGGGCGCGGTGCTGATGCTGTGATCGTGGCAGTCGCAGGGAGTAGTTTGATCCGCCCTGCGATGGATGCGACGCGTCCCGGAGGGCGTGTTTTGCTATTTGCGCAGACGGTGCGAGGTGAAGCGACGATCGATCCGGCTGCAGTGTGCGTCGATGAAAAGGCTTTGTTGGGCTCTTACAGTGCATCGGTGGAGTTGCAGGGCGAGTCGGTGCGGTTCGTCATGAACCGTGAAATGGATCTGGAACGGCTTATCAGCCACCGTTTCCCGCTGGAAAGCGGCGTAGAAGCGCTGAACCTGGCTGCCCATCCTCGATCGGACTCGATGAAAATCGTCATCCAGCCGGGCGCTGCGTGGGAAGGACATTCATTGTGAATGGCAAGATGACGGCTGCCGTCCTTTACGGCAAAGAAGATGTCAAAATTGAGAAAGTGCCGATCCCGCGCGTGGGCGACGGCGAAGTCTTAGTCAAGGTCCACGTCGCGCTAACTTGCGGCACCGACCTGAAGGTCTATCAGCGTGGCTATCACGCTCGCATGATCGTCCCGCCCGCTTTGTTCGGGCATGAACTGGCCGGTACCGTCGAAGAAGTAGGACCCGGTGTCCGCGGCTTCAAGAAAGGCATGCGCGTAGTCGCGCTAAATTCCGCGCCCTGTGGCATGTGTTTCTATTGCTCGAAGCACCAGCTTAATCTTTGCGAAGATCTGTTGTTTAACAATGGAGCGTATGCGGAGTACATTCGCATCCCGCGGCGCATCGTCGAAACGAACATGCTCGTCGTGCCCGCGAACGTCACGTTTGAAGACGCCGCCATGACCGAGCCGCTCGCGTGCGTATTGCGCGGTCTCCACGAAACGGGAGTCGAGATCGGTGACACCGTCGCCGTCATTGGCGGCGGGCCAATTGGCTTGATGTTCGTACACGTTGCGAAAGCCATCGGATGTAACGTAATCGCAGTCGTAAAACGCGATTCGCAAGTGGCTCTCGCACGAAAAAAGGGTGCGCACGAAGTTGTACAGATCACAAAAGTAAAAGATCCGGTTGAAGCAGTGCGCGAACTGAGTCCGGAGCGTCGTGGTGCCGACGTGGCAATCGAAGCCGTCGGTCGTCCCGAAGCATGGGAGTGGGCCGTTCAGATGGTTCGCAAAGGCGGCACGGTGAACTTCTTCGGCGGTTGCGCCGCTGGCACCAAGGTGCAACTCGATACGAATCGATTGCACTATTCGGAGATCACCTTGAAAGCGACCTTCCACCACACTCCGGAGACGGTGCGCCGTGCGTTTGGCTTGATCGCCGAGAAGAAAGTTTGCGGCAACGATTACATCACCGGCGAAGCTCCTCTCTCACGATTGCAAGATGTATTGCGCCACATGTTGAATCGTAACGGGGACATTAAGACGGCGATTATCCCGGGTCACTAGCGGCGCGGGCGTTGGCGACTTGTGGAGCGACGGGCGTCTTGCCTCTCTGGCCGGTCGAGGGTGCCGGCGTTTCGATTAATAAATAATGTTTCGATGACAACTGCTGCCAGCCATCCCCCGACTGCGTCGCTCTCCTCTGCCTGGAGTGCGCTCCCGCCGGAGTACGCCATTCCAACCCACGCGCCTACGCAGTCCGAAGCGCGCGAGTATTGCCAGCGACTGGCGCGTTCACACTACGAGAATTTTTCGGTTGCATCGTGGTTTCTTCCAGCGTGCTTACGTCAGCATTTTTTCAATGTTTACGCGTATTGCCGCATCTCGGACGATCTCGGCGACGAGACGGGCGACACGGCCGCATCTCTAGAACTGCTCGATCAGTGGCAGGCGGAGCTGGACGCCTGCTACGGCGGGCATCCGCGGCATCCCGTATTTGTTGCGCTTGCCGAGACCGTACGCCAGTTTGAAATTCCGAAGCATGAATTCTCGGATTTGTTGACCGCGTTTCGCCAAGATCAGAGTGTTATCCGCTACGAATCGTTTAACGATCTTCTTGGCTACTGCCGTTATTCGGCAAATCCCGTTGGGCACCTCGTGCTTTATCTCTGCGGATACAGCGACCCGGAGCGTCAGCAGCTTTCCGATTACACCTGCACCGCCCTGCAACTCGCCAATTTTTGGCAGGACGTGAGCGCCGACTATCTCAAAGGCCGAATCTATCTGCCTCTCGAAGACCTTCGCCGTTTCGGCGTCAGCGAAGAGATCATACGGGACGGTCAGAACATTCCGGCCTTTCGCGAAATGATGAAGTTCGAGGTCAACCGCGCACGCGAGTGGTTTACGCAGGGTTTGCCGCTCGTCGCAAAGGTAAATCGCAAGTTGGCTACCGATATCGAACTGTTCAGTCGCGGTGGGCAGGAAATTCTGAGCGCAATCGAGAAGCAGGATTACGCCGTCCTGGGCCGTCGCCCTTCCATTTCCAAAGGCCGGAAACTCGCATTGGTAGCCCGCGCCGCATTGGGGAAGTTTCTGTGAGCACCTTTGTGGGAAATGCGCCTACGCAATTCGCACCCACTGCTTCACAGGTGGAAATGGCTTACTCCGTTTGCCGGAGTATCGCGCGCTCTGCGGCCAAAAACTTTTACTACGGATTTCTCGTACTTCCGCGACGCAAGCGCAACGGGTTAAGCGCCGTCTACGCCTTTATGCGGCGATGTGACGACATTGCCGATGACACAACGCTCAGTCGTGAAGATCGGCACAATAAGCTGGCGGAGTGGTTAGACAAAGTACATCGCGCATTGGCGGCGCAGCCAACCGACGATCCGGTGTTGCTCGCGTTAACCGACGCGCAACGCCGCTTTCAAATTCCGATTGGACTTCTCGATCAACTCGCTTTCGGTACGGCGGTGGATCTCGATTATAAGGAGCCTTCTGCCGGCATGCCGCTCGAAGCTCGCTATCAGACCTTCGAGGAGTTGCGCCAATACTGTTATGGCGTCGCTTCCGTTGTCGGTCTGGTGTGTATCAGGATTTTTGGGTACCGTGACCCGACCGCGGAGCCGCTCGCCGAGAACTGCGGCCTAGCGTTCCAGCTCACCAATATCATTCGTGACGTCAAAGAAGATGTCGCCATGGGGCGAATTTATTTTCCGCACGAAGACCTTGCACAATGCGGGCTTTCGGCCGCAGATCTAACGGGGAAGAATCTCGACCTCGCTCGTATCCGGCCGCTGCTGGCGATGGAGGCAGACCGTGCTCGACGATGCTATCTCTCGGGCGAAGAACTGATTCCACTAGTAAATGAAGACAGCCAACCTGCGCTCTGGGTGCTGATTACGATTTATCGCCGTCTGCTCGAAAAGATCGCCTTGAAGCAGTACGACGTCTTCAGTGAGCGCGTCCGATTGACCGTTCCTGAGAAAGTTACTGTTCTCGGCAAAGGAATCTTGAAGCGTCTGGTTTGATGCCACCCTCCGCAAGTTCTCCCACAGTTGCGATCGCCGGAGGTGGGTTGGCCGGTCTAGCCGCCGGTTGCGCGTTGGCCCAAACCGGATTTCGCGTCTCGCTTTTTGAACGTCGTCCCTATCTCGGCGGCCGCGCTTCTTCCTATCAGCATCCCGGCACAGGAGAGATCGTCGATAACTGCCAGCACGTGTTGCTTGGCTGTTGCACCAACCTGCTTGACTTTTATCGGCGCTCCGGAGTTCAAGACAAAATTCGCTGGTATGACAAACTCACGTTTCTAGAGCCGGGGGGTCGCGCCTCCACGATCGCTCCCTCATCGCTTCCGGCGCCGCTCCATACTGCTCCCGCGTTCTTGAGGGCTGATTGTTTGAACTTCCGCGACAAACTTGGCATCAGCCGTGCCATGGCAGCGCTTGCTCCGTCAGCGCCAGCGGATCGCGGTGAGTCGTTTCTAAACTGGCTCAAACGACACGGACAAACTGAGCGGGCTATTGAACGCTTCTGGAAGACGATTCTTGTCAGTGCTCTTAACGAAGATCTCGACCGAGTCTCTGTGCCCTACGCTGCACAGGTAGTGCGCGAATCGTTTCTTAAGTCGGCCGCAGCCGGTCGCATGGGAATTCCAACTGTGCCTCTCACTGAGCTGTACGGCACCGCCGGAGACTACATTCGCGGTCGTGGCGGAGAGATCAAGTTTCGTGCTGGAGTCGAATCATTTCGCACGGATGCTTCCCAAGCCTTCGTAACGATAAACGGCGAGGAACAGAAATTCGATTATCTGTTGTTGGCCGTCCCGTTTGACGTGCTGGCCCGATTGCTGCCAGATTCTCCTGCGACAGCGCCCTTGGCGGCGGCTCTTAGCCGATTTTCGACCTCGCCCATCACTGGCATCCATTTATGGTTTGACCGTCAAATCAGCGATCTCGATCACGCCGTGTTACTCGACCGCAACATTCAGTGGATGTTTCACAAATCACGGTTGCTCGAAGCGCGCGAGAGTTATGCGCGAGACGACGGAAAGGGAAGCTACGTTGAGTTCGTTGTGAGCTGCTCCCGCAACCTCGTTGAAAAATCGAAAACGGAAATCGTCGACATGGCGTTCAGAGAAGCGCAAGAATTCTTCCCAGCGGCACACCAAGCGCAGCTCGTAAAATCGACCGTGATTAAGGAAGTGCACGCAACGTATTCTCCGGGACCGGGAATCGACCAGTTTCGGCCGAAGCCTGAAACAACCTGGCCGCGAGTATTTCTGGCCGGCGATTTTACCGCAACCGGTTGGCCCGCCACCATGGAAGGCGCGGTGCGCAGCGGTTATCGGGCGGCGGAAGCACTGGCTCGGTCCGCGGGAAATACAACTGCCAGCTTCATCGTCCCCGATCTGAAGGCCAGCGGATTTATGAAACTCTTCTCCTGATTTCGCTCTGGGTTTGAATTACTTCAGTTTTCTACACAACGTTACTTCCATCCGCTAAAGCTATCTTTGTCTTCACACGATCTAATCAATATGGCGGAGCGCAATGACGCAGATAGGACGCGTGCGGCTGAGCATTGCGCGGGCGAAGACTCCGAGAGCAGAAGTTCCGCAACCAAAGAGCGCCGCCGTAGCGCCCGATTTCATTGCGGAGGTCACGCGAAGATTACTGAACTTCCCTCCGACGGCAACGTTATTCCTGCGACCGTGCGCGATCTGAGCCTACACGGGTGTTGCATCGATGTTCCTAGACTCATCGAATGTGGTTCGCGCGCCGAAATCATCGTCTGCGTCAACGCGGCCTCGTTTCGAGCTATCGGAGAAATAAGAGTTCTTCGTGCTCCGTTCGTAGTGGGACTTGAATTCGTTCATCTGAGTGCGGGAGGAAAAGACTCGCTCGACGAACTGATCACTGACTTGGCAAAGCTGAGGAGCGTGATGAGAAAGCTCGACCACGACCCTCGCGAAAGCGGAACGACATCGTTTCGCAAGAAGTTGGAGGAGGGACAGATTCAAGCGGCTAACTTAAGCCTGAGACCGCCCGCTCGGCGGATGATCTTGCCGCGAAGCTTAGGGGACTCGCCACAACGTTCAAAGCGAACCGTAAACGAAACTCGCAAAAAAAGTCAGGACTGCGTCCCTCTGGAACGCGCGAGCATAGATGATGTCGATAGCCGGATCGACGACCGGATCGACGATCGGATTGAAGCGGGCGATCCATTAGTGATCACCATCGATCTCTTCGGTTAGAAATCTAAACCGCCATTAAGACCACGCCGCCCGCCACGAGCAATGCCGCGATCCAGCGCCTTCGCCCCACGCCTTCGTGAAGAAAAATGCGCGCTGCCACAGCGTTAGCCACAAACGTCAGCGAGGCTGAAGCCGGTACGACCAAACTAAGGTTTCCCCACGAAAGGCCAAACAGCAGGCTATAGAATGCGACCGCCATCGCCATCAATCCCAGGCCAAAGGTAGGAGTAGTCAACACGCGACCTAACACTGCTAGAATTCCGCGTTGCTTCCATAGTTCTCCCACGTCGCCAACGCGTTTCATGGAATAGGAAAGCAGTATGTCACCGGTAGTTGATGCCAAGATAATGAGCCCGATCGCTGCCCAAGCGTTGAGGTCCTTCACGATTTCACCTCGGAAGAAACTGCAGCAAGACCCCCGTTACTTGACGTCGCACTGTCGCGACTGGGTGTTACAGACGGGCCCGCAGCCACGAAGCCCACTCCCGCCGCAATCAGCGAGATGCCAAGCCAGCGCGTCGGCGAGATGACCTCATGAAAACTGAAATGCGCGATCAGAGCGACGAGAACATAACCCAGCGACGTGGCTGGCAGCACGTAAGTGAGATCGGCCCACGAGAGCGCCGACATGTAGCAGGAAAAAAATGCGATCAGTAAGACTATGCCAGCAGTTACCCAGGGATTGAGGATGGCGAGAAGCAGACCGGAGAGATTATGCAGAGAAACATTGCCCAGCTGTTTCATCCCGCGCGCTAGCAGGGAATCACCCAGCGTGCTGAATACAGTGATTCCCGCCAGAACGAGGTATTTTCGAAAAGTCACTTCCGATTAGCTCCGGAGTTAGTCGATGGACCGCCCCTTGCCCCCGCCCGAGTAGATGGGCCTTGGGACGACCGAGACGTCAGTCTCTCCATTACGCTTTGGCCGGTTCCGGAGCGGGCGTATCTTTCCCGCGATTCTCTTTGACCCACTCTTTGCGCTGCGAGCGCAGCTTCAGAAATGTTCGCGCCTCTTTATACAAACGCTTGCGCTCAGAGTTGTCGAATATCGCTTTTCTCAATATGCGGTACGCGGCCTTAGGACGGAAATAATAGGCGTCGTAGAAATCGTGGACTGCAGCCAAAATCTCGGTTGCCGGCAAGCCCGGATATTCGATCTGCACCATCTGGTGGCCAAGGTCGTCCACCATTTTGGTCTCGCTCGTCATGAAGCCATTCTTCACCGCATGCTCGTGAAGTTCGGTTCCCGGGAAGGCGTGCGCCACCGAAACCTGAATCGTCTCGACATCAAGTTCTTTGGCGAAGTTGATCGTGTTCTTGATCGTTTCGCGCGATTCTCCCGGCAGTCCGAGAAT
>OBLW0100004614.1_pt1 | contig 10500 bp, 10 predicted proteins | sample 1520161 | NCBI WGS metagenome assembly OBLW01 (sample SAMEA3539309, study PRJEB22396) | soil metagenome | biome: tundra; feature: field; material: soil | place: USA | collected 2010-05 | depth 0.15 m
GCCGCGACCGGGCTACCGCATTCGCGCAGCCCCAGCTAGACGCCGCGATGAGCGCTGTCGGTCTGACGTCGGCGACCTGCCGCGCCAGCTCAAGAACCATGGAACCAGGGCTTCTGGCCCCGGCTACGGTCTCGCCACGACAAACTCAGACATAACTCACTCAGCTACGTTGCGATCCTCTACCAACTGCTGGGCCTTGGGCGTTCGATATGGACGGACGAGCCTGCCGCGGGGAGGCTGTGACGAGCAGGCAGATAGGTAGCTCAACGTGTGCCGGGCCAACGGCGTCTGGGGATCCAACGTTCGTCGGGCGGCGGGGGCGGGCACGGACGCGATGGTCACTGGTCGGCCGTAGATCCAGCTTGTTCGGCGGCCTCTGTGTTAGATAGGTCTGCGACGCAGACTGCGACTACAACTTTGCCAAGATGGCTGTGGCGACTTGCTTCTCGTCCGACAGGGAAGGTGGAGCACCGGCGGGACTGACAGCGATCCGGAGGTAGCTGTCGCCTTTGAGGACGCTAAGCGAGGCGTACCCGTCGAAGTAGGCCTGGTCGCCGTAGCCGGTGATCTGCTGGGCTCTTACTTTGGACCTGTAATTGTTGTACCAGGTCACCGCTTGGGAGCCCTTGACTAGCACGACCCGAACAGAGTCGGCCTGCGCGACATTCGGATTTCTTGGGGTTGGTGCAGAAGGCCCGTAGAAGACACAGGCGAGGCCCCCTTCAACGGTTGCGCTGCCGAGGACGCCAGGGGTCACGGCTGTGCCTATGGCACTCGCCGCCTCGGCCTGGGTAACCACCGAGCAGGAGTCGACGTTGCCGGTGGCGGCAGCGGTCATCTTTGTCGCTGCCGGCTCGCTGGTAGTCGCCGAGGATACCGACCCACTGGCGGTCGGTGCCGGACCGGACGACTTGGAGGAGGACGAGCCGCATGCTGCCAGCAGGATGGTTATGAAACAGGCGAGGGCGATCCTCACACCACCTGGACCCAGTCTCATAGGACTCCTTGATCGGATTACTTGGAAGTAGGTGCGCCGGAGTTTATTTCAAGAGGCGAGTGTCTTGTCAATGCCAAAGCTAGGTGCCCGCTGGGGCTAACGAAAAGTCCCCACTCCTTGGCAGGACCAGGTCCTGTTGGGGCCTCCTTCTTCGTTGGTTCGGGGCTGGTTGCATCCGGGTGGACTCCCCGCTGGTGACCACCGTGGTGGCGTGGTCCAGAGCCGGGCCCCCGAGCCCTCGAACGCGAAGAGACGAGTCAGCCTGCCTCGCCACACCGCCGCCGGCTGACCGGCACCAACCGGGAGCGGCCCGGTCTGCGTGAAGCTCTGGCCCCTTGCCGTGAAGGGGACAGGTTGGTCGTGACCAAACTCGACCGGCTTGCCCGGTCGCTGCCAGACGCCAGAGCCATCGCCGATGCACTCACCGGCCAAACTAGCTGGAACCCGTGGTCGAGGTAAACCCGGCCGACTGTCACACCGAGTGCTGCGAGGCCGTCACGTTGAGCGGGTGGCTGCCGCTTGGACGGTGCACCTTAAGGTCGCTGGTTCGGTGGGGTCCGTCTCGGTTGTTGGATACCCGCAACCGGGGTGGGTGCACCGAAGGTCGCGGGATCTGCCCACGATCACACCGGCAAGGGGCCGCAATCTGCAGGATTATGGCCCGGTCCTGAGGCCACGCTTTGTTTGACATGGGTGTGTGCTAACGGATGAACCACCGGCTCGTCCCCTTGCCATCGGGGCCGCGAGACCATTGGCACGACGTAGTTTCCGTTGCATGATCAAGGTGCCAGCTTCGCCTAGCAGCCTGATCCCTCACCAGGTAGAACGCACACCCATCGCGGCATAGCGGGCGTTTCCCCGGCCGCGGCGGACTCAGACGTTCGGCATGGATTCGTTTGGCGCCGAATCTGCGCATGTTGGATCCTCACAAGGCCATGCTTGACAGTGCAGCCAGCGGGCCTGCCACAATGCCGCCGTGAACCGTACGGGAAGAAGGAGTGCGTTTTGGACATGCGACTGGAACTGGTCCCGTTGCCCTCGACAGACGTGGATCGAAGCAAGTCGTTCTACGTTGACCAAGTGGGCTTCAACGTCGATCACGATGTTGAGCCGGGGAACGGCATGCGCGTCGTGCAGTTGACTCCGCCCGGATCAGCCTGCTCCATCGTCATCGGCGTTGGGATCAGTGATCCCAACGCAGCACCCGTCCTCAATCTTCATCTGGTTGTGGACGACCTCGACGTCGCTCGACGAACACTGATCGGCAACGGGATTGATGTTTCGGACGTCAACGACATGGGTGGAGGCATTCGGTACGCATACTTCAGCGACCCCGACGGTAACTCCTGGGCGTTGCAGCAGATCTCCGGTTAGTTGTTCACAGGGTCGGGGCTCCGCTGCGCCCGATACATACACCGATACGCCCAGGGTCACCTCCGCCCATCGGCTACCGACCCCTCCCACTAGCGGCGGCTGGCGGCTCAGACTGGGACTGTCGGTTCGAGTAGGGGCTAACGGCAGCGGATGAGGTGGCTGGCTCAGTCGAGGTCAAGGGCTGAGCGGCCACGAGACGCTGGTCAGCTGTTCCGACAGGTCCCACAGGCGGCGGGCAGTTGCGGCGTCGAGGGCCTGCGGGGCGGGATGGTCGACGGCTGGGTGGCCTCGCTGGTGCCGGAATCCGTCGGGGCCGATGTAGGTGCCGCCCGGGATGTCCGCGGTGGCGGCGTAGATGGTCGGCAGTGCCCCCATGGTGTCGCTTTGCGCGACCAGGCGGTTGGCGATGGCCGTGAAGAAGTTGGTGATCCGGTTGCTGGTGCGCCCCTGCAGGTTGGTGGCGGCGTAGCCGGGGTGGGCGGCGGTGACCCGGACCGCCGATCCGGCCTGGGTGAGGCGGCGCTGGAGTTCGAGGGCGAACAACAGGTTGGCCAGCTTGGACTGTGAGTAGGCCGCCCATGGCTTGTAGGAGCGGCGTTGCCAGTTGAGGTCGTCCAGATCGATCCGCCCGCTGGTGTGCAGACTCGACGACACGACAACCACCCTGTTGGTGATCTGGAGCAGGAGCAGGTTGGTGAGCGCGAAGTGGCCGAGGTGATTGGTTCCAATCTGCAGCTCGAACCCGTCGGCGGTGCGTCCTTGGGGGGTAGCCATGATTCCGGCGTTGTCCACCAGAAGGTCGACGGGTCCTTCAGTGGCGTGGGCGAATTCCCGCACTGAGACCAGGTCGGCGAGGTCGAGGGGGCGGACGGTCACGTTGCCGGTCATCGTGGCCGCCGCAGCCTGGCCTTTGGCCGTGTCGCGCACGGCAAGAGTCACGGCGGCGCCGGCGTGGGCCAGCTCGAGCGCGGCCACCCGGCCGATGCCGCTGTTGGCTCCGGTGACGATGGCGGTGCGCCCGCGTAGGTCGGGAAGGTCGGCAGCGGTCCAGGGGGATGGGGTCATGACAGCAATGTAGGCGGAGACCGTGAAGGCCGCTGGCCCGGCGTGCCCACACAACAGCAGTTCAGTGTTACCTCTCGGCGGCATATCCGGCCCTGTTGTCGACTGTCAGGTAGTCCCGAAGTCGGATCTCAGCTCGATGAGCGCACGATGCCCAGACGGTCCGAGGAATTGTCAGGTGAGTTTCAGGTCAGCGCGAGCTGGCTGGCGACCGACAGGCTCGGCGGCTCCGTGGGGTGCCGCTTGGGGCACGTGAACCTGCTGCGGGCCGTCAGCCCTTGCCGATGTGAGCTCAGGTGCAGGCTCAAGGCGAGGCGCGGCCACGTTCGGCAAACCCGAGGTCTGCAGGCGCCCACCTGGAGGTGGATGCCGGGTGTTGCGCCCATGGGTGGTCGATCGAGCTGACGTCGATTACATCGGCGCGGGTGCCCGTGGCTCGATCTTGACGTGAGTGTGGATCGCTGTCGACGCAATCGCTGCGCTGGTGTTCTGGACCTGGAACTCCCGGGAGATCGTTGACTGCCCCCGCGATCTGGACTGCCCGTCCGATGTCGAAGGTGATCGGGGTCCTACTGAGCCGGGCAGCACGTTTCGTTGGTGTGGCTGCTATGTCAGCCAGTCGTGCCGGTACTGCCACGGGTGGGATCATGGCTGTTGATGCTGGCGCTTGTTGGGCGAGTCGCCCGCCTTCTGCGGGGGCTTGTGCGAGCAGCACGTCATTGCGTGTCCTGTGCCGTCGGTCGCTCCAGCGCACGCAACGGCTCTGAGGCGACACGGTTGGATTGGGCCGTGGCAGCGTGAAAGAATGGCCGTGCATGACGGTCCCTACTCCCGTCACCGGGAGCCGACGATGACTGGGATCCAGCGACTGGACAGATTCCAACGCCGCCACCACTGGGCCGGTTTTCCCATCGCCGTGGTGTATAAGTTCTTCGACGACCAGGGCAACTACCTCGCGGCTCTGGTTGCCTTCTTCGGCCTTCTGTCACTGTTCCCGCTGCTGCTCCTGTTGTCCTCACTTCTCGGCTTTGCCCTCGACGCCGATCCGGACATGCAGCATCAGATCCTGAGGTCCACCCTCAGCCAGTTCCCGGTTATCGGGGATCAGCTGAAGACAACTGGTCTGCGCGGTAGCGGAGCAGGCGTGCTGATCGGGGTGCTCGGATCCATCTATGGGGCGCTAGGCGTGGCGCAAGCAGTGCAGAACCTGATGAATGTCGCCTGGGGTGTTCCCCGAAACCGGCGCCCGAATCCCGTGCTTGCTCGGGTACGCAGCCTGCTCCTGCTGGGGACCGCGGGAGTCGCGGTGGTCACCACCACGTTCCTTTCCGCCCTCGGCGCGAGCGCTGATGCGTTCGGCGCGACCGGCCTGACTGTCGGCGTCAGAATCGTGCTCGCCGTGGCAGCGGTAGTTGTCAATGCCGCTATCTTCGTGCTGGCCATCCACATCGCGACGGCTCGAGATCTTCGCTGGCGCGACTCGATACCTGGCGCGATGGGCGCTGCTCTGGCGTGGCTGGTTCTGCAATCCTTCGGCGCCATTCTCGTGGGTCACGTCTTGAAGAACGCCACCGCCGTCAACGCGGTGTTTGGCCTCGTGCTCGGTCTGGCGGTGTGGCTATACGTCGCAGCCGCCACGCTTGTCGTGTGCGTGGAGGTCAACGTGGTGCGCGCGAAACGTCTGTGGCCCCGGGCGTTGATGACGCCTTTCACCGACGATGTGGACCTCACCCGCGGCGACCGTCGCAGCTACTCCGACGCAGCCAAGGCACAACGACTCAAAGGCTTTGAGAACGTCGACGTCACATTCGACAACGATGGCCAGAACGCCACCGCTGCACGACAAATCGGGAAGGTCCCGGGGTTGGTGCGGATAGAAGATGAGGTGCAGCACCGATTCACGGATTCGGACTCCGTGCCGTAGGTCCTGCGTACATCCTGCTGGACTGCCTCGCTCACGAGTTCAAGTCACCGCCTCGGTACCCCGCAGTGCACGAGGGCCGGCAATGCATCGGTTTCTGGTCTGACCTTGCCGAGGGCGCTGAAAACTGCGATCTCTAGGAAAGAGTCGAGGGCATGCACATCGGCAACGAGTGAAACGCGGCATGAGCGCGCCTCGTCCACCCGACCGCTAGTCCTGCCAGTCGTACAAAGTAGTGAAGGTCGCTTCAGCAACGACGGGTTGCTCAGGATGAGAAAGACGTCGTGGCGCACTCGCGCCCATGCTGCCCTCCGGCGGCCCGCAGCCTCTGCAGCTTCATCGTCGGCCCCAACGGGCGTGGCCTGGTTCCACTGCGCGCGCTGCCCTCACCGGTGCGAGTTCGCGCGAGTGCCGGAGGATGGCGCGGATCCGGACCCACTCCGGCAGGCTGTGGTCAGACGACCCCACCGTGATGACGAGTCCCGCCCACTCGTGGGCCAAGCGCAAGCTTGAACGCGGAGAAGGCGAAGAGAAAAGAACCAACGAAGCACATAGGGATGGACAAGCGCAGCGCCCTAGCTGCTTGGCGGCGGCGCCTTAGTCAATCGGTTGTGCTCAGGAGGGCCTCTCCTACCGGGGTTCGTTCGTAGAGCACCGTTCGTCCCGAGCGTGCAGGCTGAGCAGTCCGGCGTCGAGCATGATGCGGAGGTGGCCGCCAACGGCGCCCAGAGACATGCCGGTCGTTGCCACCAGTTGGCTGGTCGAGGCGGGGGTGTCAAGAATAACCAGCAGATGGCCCTTGAGGCTCCCAGCAGCCGGCGCAGTGATCCGGGTGGGCGCGACTGGGTCGCCCAGAGCGCGGCGCTGCCCCGGGCGGGGTAGACCAGCGCTGGTTGCCACGCGGGTCGAGGTAGATCCCGAGCCCGGGGTAGATGAAGACTGACGGGACGAACAACAGCCCTCGGCCATCGAGCCTGACTTGGTCGTTGGGCCGCTCTCGGATTTCCACGGTGGCGTTGTGCCAGACGACGGTGCGGTGCAGCCCGGTCACGGCGCCGGCCCAGCCAACGCGGGTGAGCTGGCCGGCCCGGTGGACCACATCGCGTTCGATGATCGCCTGTAGCTGTGGCCAGTCCGGGGCGATCAGGGCCGTCCAGGCCATCTGAAGTGTGTCCGCGACCTGGTCGACGACGTCGCGGCGGGACACCTGGCGATCTGTGACTCTGGTTCCGGGCCACACGCGAGGGCTTTGGTGATCTCGGCGCGGGCCAGTGACAGCGGTCGGTCACCGGAGCCACGGGGTGACTTGCCTTGTCCGGTGTCACGCACTGGCAGACTGGGCCGATGACTGAAGTGACCGGGCGACGTCGCATCCTCGTCACAGGCGGATCGCGGGGAATCGGGGCGGCGATCTGCCAGGCATTCGCGCAGCTCGGTGACGCGGTGGCAGTCCACTGTGGCGCAAGCCGGGATGCCGCGAAAACGCTGGTGGCGTCACTGCCCGGGTCTGGTCACGTCGTGGCCCAGGCGGACCTACGGGACGCCGACGCGGTCCAGGTGATGGTCGAAGCAGCAGCGGCGGCCCTGGGCGGCATTGACGTCCTGGTCAACAACGCCGGTGTCTTCGTGACACACGAGATCGACAAAGTGACCTACGCGCAGTGGCAGCAAGCATGGGCCGACACGCTGGGGGTCAACCTCGTCGGTGCCGCGAACGTGACGTGGTGCGCCGTTCGCCACATGCCACGCGACGGCTCAGCGCGCATCGTGAACGTCGGGTCGCGAGGGGCGTTCCGTGGGGAGCCTAGGAGCCCGGCCTACGGTGCCAGCAAGGCGGCACTCGCCGCCTTCGGACAGTCGCTCGCCAGGGCACTCGGGCCCTCTGGTGTGTCCGTGACGACAGTCGCCCCAGGCTTTGTGGAGACCGACATGGCGGCAGCGTCCCTGCAGGGCCAGGCCGGGGTAATCCGCCGAGCGGAGAGCCCACTCAACCGCGTGGCGTCGCCTTCTGAGGTGGCCGACGCCGTGGTCTATCTCGCGTCCGGGCAGGCGCAGTTGGCCTCTGGGTCGATCCTTGATCTCAACGGAGCCTCGTACCTGCGCATGTAGGTGCCTTCGAGCACACCCGTGCCGTACCGGTTGACCCCAAACGAACATCCGATCAGCGCAAGGCCGAGCTGAGGACCCCGGCCAACACGGACCCGTGGACGCTTCCCCAACCGGTTGCTGTGACGGACGCTAGCCCTTCGCCCTTCGCCCTTCGCCCTTCGCCCTTCGCCCTTCGCCCTTCGTCACGCCGGTCGTGAGAGCAGCTGGCAAGGCTAATTACTTTGCCCCCCGAGTGCGTGTCGCCAGTCAAGTCTCGTTCGATGTACCGAGCGGCGTCGATGGCCTCTCCATCAAGAAGTAACAGGACGGGAGGGTGGCCAGATCGCGGACTACGGGTTCTCTCGGTCGAAGACCACATGGCGGTTCAACGCTGTGTAGTTGATCGCGTCTCGGCTGGTCGCGATGGTCGCGGATCCAGCGCCAAGGCTCGCTCCCAAGCTGGCAAGCGCGGTGACTGGCAGGCTGACTTGCGGCACGTACTGCACCTACCAGCGCTCCCAAAAGGAAGGAGACTGCGCCGCTCGCAGCGAGAGAGAGACTGGAGGATGGAGCAGACCCGGACAGGGGTGCTCGAGTCGGCGCCAACTCGTCCTGGAGGAGGCGTCGCGTATCCGCGAATCGACCCGGGGCGCGCTCTCCACGGAAGTCCTGGATGCAGACGATCGACGAATAGCGCCTCGAAGGCGTCCCATGCCTGTGCAGTCAGGTCGGCGCCTCCTCCGTCTCATGGGATGCCCGGAGCGAATCAAGGATCTGCCCCGTGCAGCGAGGGTGCTCGGCCGGCACCCAGTGAAGCGTGCGGATGTCCGCCGTCACAAGCTCGTCGACGTTAGGGGAGAATCGGCGGATGGAGCAACGCTGGGACTGGGGCCGACGGCGCTCGCTACGCACCTGGCGCAGGATCATCGTCCTGTTGGTAGTCGAGAGCGCGGCGGTGGTCAACATAGTCGCGTGCGTGAGCGCGCTCGTCCGCCACGACACAGACCTGGGACTTTTACCGGCCCCGTCGCTGTCGCATTGACGCTCGCCGTGTTCGGGGTGAGCAGAGCCACTACCGGCGCCGCCGGGCGAACCGACCAGCGAGTCAACGGGCGACCAGCCGCCCGCACCTGAGCACCAACGAGGACGGGAGCGCGCCACTGAATCTGGAGTTCCTGCTGCCCGTGGGTCCCTGTTGCCTCACGTCGATACCTCCGGGAGGCTACCTTCGTTGCCTCCTTTGAAATCCTCCGCCGGGCGGTGGCGCTCCAGGGCGTGTTGACTGCCGGTTTGGAGGGGGTGCCTTCGCCTGAGCGAGGACCTCAAGCTGTCCGGTCAGAGCCAGAATCTGTCACTAGAGGGCTGCAGGCTTGATCCTTCTGAACGCGGCGTTCATCGTGATGATCGGCCGGGTGCCGACGTCCTTATGGGCTACCGCTCGGCGAGTGCGCGGTAGCGCCCGCAGGCCAATCAACTGTTACGACGGTCAATACCCACGGACCGGCGTGCCGGTCACCGTGCCAGTTGCCGTCGTGAGACACGATGGGCCGGTGATAACCGGACTCTTTGCTGTGGCCGTGCAGTCTGCTCCCGGTGCCATGGACGCACTGAACCCCGCCGCCCCCCACGCCTTCGGAGTCGACCGCGCTGGCGCGGTGATAGCTCTCATCTTCGCCCTCTCGCTCGCGGCGATGATTCTCGGCGGACACCTGAGAGCGTCACTTAAGCGCAGCCGTGCAGGCAAGGACCACTGACCAGCCGGGTGGGGCATCATCGGTGCAAGGTTGGAGGCTGCGGAGGCGTTATTTGGAAGGCCCGACGCGGCGGAGCGCGATCTTGGGTTACGTTTCGTCGCGTCGGTCGTAGCCCTGCGGTGAGGTCGGTTGCGCTGGCGAGGTTGTCCGTCGCGTTCTGGTGCAGGTGGCATCCGCACGGGACCCACTTGAACTACCACCTCACCCTTGACTCCCCGATCAGGTGGCTTCCTGGTCATACGGTGTGGGTTTGTCCGGGTCATGGCCATTGAAGGATGAGGGTGCCTTGAAACCACCGGGCTGGCCATCACCCGGCTGGCCATCATCGGACCCGTTATCTAGGAGAGCCTCCCGAACAATCCGACGAGGGTCGTACTGCCGGGGGTCGTACTGCTTCCAGTCGACCTCGTCGAAGTCCGGCCCCATCTGCTCATGCAACTGAACCTTGGCCGTGTCCGCCAGAGCCCTGAGTTGTTTGATCAGTTTGGCAAGCTTGGCGGCGTACTCCGGCATCTGCTTTGGGCCGATCACGAATACGGCGACGACCAAGAGGAGCATGAACTCCCCGCCATTGATGCCGAACACGTCCACCTGTGGACCTCAATGTCTTGCGAAGGGGCGGCCAGTTGACCGTTTGCGGAGTCGTCCTGATGGTTTACTCGACGCCTCCGCGACGGACGGTCCACTCAACCTTAACGCCGACCGATCAAGTCAGCCGCGAGTCACATGGAGAGTACCCGCACCTGGTTTGTGGCCGCGAACTGCGGACAAGGGAGCGATCGTCGTCGGGGTGGTGGGCGCACGGATCATCTGGGTCGTGCCCGTCTGAACCCGCCGGCGCCTTGCCTATCGCCAAGACCGGGCTGCTGGGCCGGCCGACCCAGCATCGATTCAAACGGGTGCCGCTGCGGATGTGGTGGGCGAGCTGGCCAAGAAGGTGAGCACGATTTGAACGGGCGTGGCGGCCAACACGAAGGCCGCCAGCTCAGGCAAGGCTTGAAACATGACCCGGCCGACAGTCCCGCGATCCCTGAGGCCAGGATCGCCCGGTCGAAGCACCACTGGCCGCCACGCCCACCACCAGGCCGGCGGCACCAGCTCGTTTTTTGCGCTCTGCGGGCCGCGCGAAGCCGACCGGCCCGACCGGCCTTGTGCCCCAAGGAGTGCCCCGCCAGTAGATCGAAGAAAGTTCTGGCGACTTAGAGAGTGCGCCAATAGGTGAGCTTTGACGGGGTTCGGCGCGCCGTCGACGTAAGAGGCACGGGCCGCTTGATCATCGAAGGACTTCTGAAGGTTCGACGATG
>OBLW0100004616.1_pt1 | contig 10497 bp, 6 predicted proteins | sample 1520161 | NCBI WGS metagenome assembly OBLW01 (sample SAMEA3539309, study PRJEB22396) | soil metagenome | biome: tundra; feature: field; material: soil | place: USA | collected 2010-05 | depth 0.15 m
AAGCCCCCGCGCTCACCGCTCCGAGACCGTCGAATACACGTCCTTTGCTTGCGCCATCCAGAATCACGCTTGTCTGCTGGCAATAAGCGAATCCGCCCAGGCAAATCGCAAGAGCCAGCAGAGCAATGCCCCTGATGGGCGGATAAAGATTCATCTTCACTGGTTCGCGCAGGAACCGCACTCTCTTCTCCTAGGTTTTCGCTGTTCGTGCTTCGGTCTCGATTTCTTCGAGAGATCTTCCTTTGGTCTCCGGCAGGCGCAGGAAAAGAAACACGACGCCCGCTAGACAAACCGCTGCATAGGTCCAGAATGTTCCGGCGGCTCCGAGCGCGGCATTGAGTAGAGGAAACGAGTATGTGAGTAGAAAACATGCCGACCAGAGCGCTGTAACAGCAATGGAAACGGCACTGCTTCGAATTCGGTTGGGAAAGATCTCCGCGATGACGACCCATGTGGCCGGAGCGAGAGACATCGCATAGCAGGCAATGGCTGCAAGAACCAGCACAAGCATGGGCTTTCCTTGAAAGTGCAGTCGATAAAGCAGCCCGAGGAACGCATAAATGAGAACCAGGCCTGAAAGGCCCGTGAGGAGCAGAAGGCGGCGACCAAAGCGATCGATGGTGAAAAATGCTACGAAAGTAAACACCACGTTCACGGCGCCCGTGACGACAATGTTGAAGAGGATGTCGGAGACCTGATATCCGGCTGCGGCGAAGATCTCCTGCGCATAGTTGAAGATCACGTTGATGCCGCACCACTGCTGAAGAACTGCCAGCGCGATGCCGAGCAGAAGAAGGTTGCGGATGCGAGGCAACCGAAGCTCCTGCAGCACTGAGCGCGCCGGTTGCATCTCGCTGACGGCTGTGAAATCTTCCAGCACGTGCTGAGCGTAGGCTGGGCCGCCTAGACGCTCGAGAACGCGGAGCGCCTGTTCACGGCGTCCCTTGGCTGCCAGCCACCGAGGGCTTTCTGGAACCATGAGCGAAGCAATCAGGAAAAGGACAGATGGAATCGCGGTCACCGCAAACATCCAGCGCCATCCCCATTGGCCATTCCACGACAGCAGGATCTGTTGCGGAGAAGCCCCCAGGGGCACGGGGCGGGCAATGAGCCAGTTCACAACTTGCGCCAGGAGAATACCGAAGACGATGGCCACCTGGTTGAGCGAGACCAGACGGCCTCGCAGACCGGCAGGCGAAATCTCTGCGATATACATCGGCGAGATTCCGGACGCGAGTCCGATGGCATATCCCCCCATCATTCGCCACGCGACAAACGTGCTGAAATGGAAGGCGAATCCGGTTCCCAGTGATGAAATGGCAAAAGTGATGGCAGACAACGTGAGGAGCCGTTTTCTGCCGAAGCGGTCGCTCAGGCCTCCGGACGAGATTGCCCCGAAGAGACAGCCGATCAGCGCACAACTCATTGCCCATCCTTCAAGAGAGGGCGAGTCGAGGTGAAAGAACCTCTCATAGAAGGGCTTTGCTCCCCCGATGACGACCCAGTCGTACCCAAACAGAAGGCCGCCCAGCGCGCCCGATGCGGCCGCAAGCCAGACGTAAGCCGAGCGAAACGAGCCTTGATCGTCCGATCTCAGTTCGGATATGCCAGGGGATGCGATCATGACACCGGACGCACCTCAATCTCCTGCGGCACTGATTTATCCTCTCGCCTCAGCCATTGCAGCATCTCGACTGCGAAGAGATGATTCGGATCGTCCGCGATCACCTGTTGCAGGAGCCCCAAAGCCTTCTCTGTTTCGCCCAGGCCCTCGCAAGCCAATGCGCTCAACAACGTTGACTCAATCCGATTCCTTTTCTCCAAGTCGTCGTCGAAGAGAAGAAGATTGGGTAGCGAGGTTGCAAAGTAATCGATTTTCGGAACAGTCTTAAGCTTCTCTGCAGAAAAGCGGGCGAGTTCCAGGAGCACCTTGTGGCCCGCTGCCGCTTCACCCAGGGCGATGAGTGCTTGCGCTTGGAAATAGGAATGAATGCCGGGAGATTCCAAAGGCGCGGCGGCGTCGGTCCAGTAGCGACGCGCCATTTCCGAATCGCCAAGCTTCTCCGCCGCCAATCCTGAGTAGTAATCCAGATCGCGTTCCAAAGTAAGCAGGTGCTTGCCTTCGCCCAGGTTCTCGGGATAGTGTCGCGCCGCCTCAAAGTGATCCAGTGCATCCTGAAAGGACTCAGCTGCCAGTGCGGCCCTGCCTAGCGCTGTGTGCGCCTGCACATATTGTGCGGAGACAAGCCCCTCGCCACCTTCCCAGGGGCTGAAGCGCCGATTGCGCAGCAACTCCAGAGCTGCCTGGTTTTGACCACACTGATTCAACAAGGCTACAAATTCCACCGTCAGGTCGTCTCTGTCGGTCACCAGCTCGGGATGGTTCTCCAATTGACGCAGCCGATCCTGCGGCGAAGCGATCCTCGCTCGCTTTTTGAGCTGGTCCCACTCGTACAACAGCCGTGCGTCTTTGCGATTTGCTTGAAAGGCTCGCTCGTACATCCGGTCTGCAGCCGCCGGATTGTGCATCACATTGAATTCCGCGATTCCCAGATTCCGAAGCGGGATGGAGAACGTGTCATCCAACTCAATCGAACGGCGCCAGGCCCGGATTGCATGTTCATATCGGCGCTTATCATAGAAAAGATTGCCGAGATAGTAGTATGCCCTGGCGCCTGAAGGATTGCGGCGGATAGCGTCTTCGAGCACGATCATCTCTTCAAGCCGCGCGGGAAAACAGTAACGCGACGAAGCTTTTTCGGCACTGGCCAAATACTCAAAGGCTGCACTTTTCTTGTTCAGTGCAGCGGCCAACCAGGAAAGCGTGTACCAGATCATCGGGTGATTCCACGGTCCGTTTGTATTGCACGCCTGCAAGAGGACAAAGGCATCCTGCTGGAATCCGCCCCAGGCAAGATCGAAGCTGACGTCGAGCAGGGTTTGTATATCCCCATCGAGCGCTGCGAGAAAAGCGTCGCGGTCCTGTTCTTTCCCGGTGAGAAGAAACCGCTCCGCCATCATGCGAAAATCGAGACGATCAATCGCCAGAGAATCGCGTATGGCAGTTTGTGCCTCCTCGGTACGTCCCATGCGTCGCAACAATGAAGCTCTCAACGCGCGAGCTTTCAGATTCTCCACGTTCGTGAGCAGGCTTTTCTCTACCAGTTCCAGCGCGATGCTCAGTTCTGCCCGGGCCGCGCTGATCGACGCCAGCGCGTAGTATCCCGCGCTCTGCCAGGCGTAGTTCCACACGGATTTGTAGAAGACATCTTTTGCCTCGGAGGTCTTGCCTTGATAAAGACGGGTAAGTCCAAGGTTGTAGAAGGGTTCACCGTCATATGGATTCGGGTTTCGAATGGTCAGTCGCCGTATGGCGCGCGCAAAACTGTCTTCGGCTTTCGAGAATTCGCCCCTTCTCAAGTAGAAGAGGCCCATCGCGTTGTTCAGACGCGCGTCATCCGGCTCACGCTCAAGGCCTTCGATCCAGTACGCTTCAGGAGATCGGGTAGCGTGACGATACTGCTCGAGATGCAGCCCTGTCAGATAGAGTTCCTCAATGCTCGCGATCTGCGCCGGCTCCGGCGGTTCCGTAGCAGGCTTCGGTGGTTCGCAATCGGTTCGGCGCTCCGGCCGGTACGCGATAATCTCGTTGTCCTCAGCGTCTTTAACCAGCAGAATATGTCGTTCGGGTCGTGCATCGTCGGTGCTGACATTCTGAATAAACGGACGTTCCGGCGACAGATCCAATTGCTTGTCAAGGATAAGGTCGCTATTACAAATCAGCACAACACGCACGTCGCGGTGCGAAGTGACGTAAACCGCGATGCGGGCCGTGTCCCCGTCAAACTCAAGGTTGATTGCTGCTTCTGTGTTCGCGTTTTTTGCCGGCCCAATCTTCTGAATCGGATACCAATACTGGCTGAAGGTCTTGGTCTCATACGGCTGCAGCCACGAGAAATCAGGCTGATTATCCGTATAAGCCCCCGCCATCAGTTCCACATAAGGGCCGTCCTTGTCCGTCAGATTGCGATCCCATGCGTAGCCGAACTCCGCGTTTCCCCAGGTCCACATCTTCTTGCCGGGCGCGATATTGCGGTTCGATGTATGCACCACTCCAGCATCGCGTGCGTGGTCATACCCCCCAAAGAAGTCGAACTTCGATTCGGTGACCATATAGGAGGTTGGAACCGGAATGTTCTTGTACCAGGAAATATCCGTGGCCGGGCGATAGTCGACACCATAGTAAACATTCCGAGCCACGGGGAAGGATGACACTGCGCGCTTCGCATGGTCGGCGACAAAGGAAACGTCCGGTGGGAAGAATGCCTGGTATTGGTCGTGAACCCGCACCGCTACATTAGCCCACCACAAGAAGGTTTGCGGTAATGGAGTTCGGTTGTACAACCGGACTTTGGCTTCCACAATCGCCTTGCCGGGAGCAAGGCAGATCCCCACCATCCCCTTCATCCGCAGCATGGGGTCGTGTTCGCTGAGCCAGACGGTGCGGCTGCCGTCAGAATGCTCTTCAATTGTTGCGTGCACCGGCATGTAGGTTGACGGCCGGTGGTGCTGCGGCCAGTTGAACTCGACACCGCCGGAGATCCATGGTCCCGCCAGACCCACCAGCGCCGGCTTTATGACGGTCTGTCGGTAAAAGAAGTCATATTGATTGGTCTTATCCAGGCCGACATGAATCCGCCCCCCAATCTCGGGAAGGATCATCAGTTGAACATACTCGTTTTCGAGCATGATAGCCCGGTAGGATTTATCGCTCTTTTCCAGCGCCACCTTGTCTGTGAATGGATTGGGATAGACTCTCCCGCTGCTTCCCTGGTAAACCCGCTTCTCCAGAAACATCGGGTTCGGGTCGGCATCCTGGACCGGATAGGTGGGAATGACAACTTGTTCTTCCCGGCATCGGACCGGCTCGATTTCACGCGTTCTGTTCATCAGCCTTGAACCTCAAAGCTTGCAAGATCATGTTCCCCATAGCGCGGTCATCTATTCCCTCCGCAACGAATGGTAAACATTCTAGCCAGATCGTTAACGTACACGTTTTTTACACAACCTGTCAATTGCTGGTCGTCGCTTTTCCATCATCCCTCGCGAGACCGCCAGTCCCATCTCCCACAACCGCGCAGTTTAGAACCAAAATGGCGCTATCATTAGTTGCCAGATAGAGTGAATAGCGGCAATCGAGGAAGATACAATACGTAAAATCGAGATTTTTGAGCACACCCTATGAAGCCTCCCAGCATTAAAGACATTGCTCAGGCTCTGGGCATTTCGATCGGCTCCGTTGACCGTGCCTTGCACGGACGACCTGACGTCAGTCCCACAACACGAGCCCGTGTCTTGAAGAAGGCCGAACAACTGGGGTATCAGCCGAATCTCGCCGCCCGTTCCCTCAAACTCAACCGTCGGCTGCGCATCGGTGTCTACTTCCCTCGCGAAATCTCTTCCTTTTTTGATCCGTTGCGCTCTGGCGTCCGCGCCGCAGCGGCTGCTTCGACGGGCGTCAATGTTGAGCTCGTCTTTCGGACCTTTCCACGGCTCGGAGAAGGGGACGTAGAACTTCTCGCTGCGACTGCCGGTGAAAAACTTGATGGGATTCTTTTAGCACCGGGAAATCCTGAGCGCATCGGGCCCACGCTCGGCGCCCTGCAAAAACGAGGCGTTGCAACGGTTTGCGTTGCCAGTGATGCCCCGCGAAGCGCGCGTTTGGCCTCGGTTACCGCGGATGCGCATACGAGCGGTGCCATTGCCGCAGAACTCTTCTCCCGCACGATCCAGAAGACCGGGCACCTCGCAACCATCACCGGAGAATTGACCACGCTAGACCACCTTGAGAAGCTGCGCGGCTTCGCAGCTAACCTTGCCGTTTTTGCTCCGCACCTATCTCTTCTCCCAGCCATCGAGTCGCATGAACAACCTAAGGTGGCATACCGCCAGGCGGCTGCACTCCTTTCGCGTAAGCCCTATCCGCTGGGAATCTATATAAGTACCGCGAACAGCATTCCCGTCCTCCGAGCACTTGAAGAGAAAAAACTGCTCGGCGAGATCCAGGTTATTGCCACCGACCTTTTCATTGAACTCGTTCCTTATATCGAATCCGGTCAAATTCTCGCAACTCTTTACCAGCGCCCCTTCACCCAAGGGAAAACTGCGCTCGAACTTCTTCTTCGCTATCTCCTGAACGGCGTGACTCCTGAGCCGGTTACCCACCTGGCTCCGCACATTATCTTGCGAAGCAATCTCTCCATGTTTACCAGTTATCTGACTAATGGAGAGGATTCGGCAAGATCCGACCGGGGAGACAGCAATTCCGCCTTGCGTAGCAGGCCCTGAATCTTATCTAGGTTCCTCTGTCTGGTTTGCATTGTCTTGCCATGAGATCGCGGCTTGCCTCTGCGATCCTCGTCTGCTGGCTTCGATTGACGGCATCTCGGGCCGGCCGAACAGGCTGGCATCATCGAGCCCTATAACCGTGACAGCCTGCGTTGTTCCGCTTTGCAGCTTGATGAGCGCTCCACCAACAAAAAGCGGCACCGCATAGCTCACTCCATTCATGCTGCGAACTGCATCCAGCAGGTAGTCGGGCATTGGAATGGCGCTTGTGACGGTGTTCACGGCTGGATCCATGACCCACATCGCAGCTCCGATGTTGGTGACATTGGAATACGCGCGAGTGAGGATTCCGGCAAACATCGCGGTCATTTCCATCATCAGGAAGACCGAGAAAGTGAGCCCGATGAGCAAGGCTGAGAACTTTCCCTTGTCGTTCACGAGCAGCTTGAACCCGATTTTCAGAATGCCGCTGTACTTCCTCACGCCTGGCCTCTGTTCGTCCTCTTGTGCATTGCCGTCTCTCTCGCTTCCGAGCACCTGAACGCGACCCTACTGCTGCCCGATGTACACGTCCACCAACAGGCCGGGATACACCGGATAGTTCTTCTTCTCAAACCGGAAGATCACCGGCAGCACGCGCAAATCCACCTTCTCCTGACGTTGATTGGACAGCTCGATCTTGGGCGAGACATAGGGCTGCACCCGGACGAACTGGAGCGGAACCTTGAGGTCAGTGCCTTCAATCTGCATCTGTGCGACGATATGTTCCGGCGACGGCAACCGCGCAATCAGAATCTCGTCCACATAACAGCGCACTTCAAGGTAGCCCTGAGGAGTACCCATCACAACCAGCGGATCGAGACCCTGCGTGTAGGTGTCATAGGCGCCCAGGGGCGAAACATGCTCCCTACCGAGGAATTGATGGACATCACGACCCCGTCCACCTGCGCTCTGACCGAATACTTTACCAACAACGCATTTGCGGCAAAGTAAGATTGCTTAAGCGCTTCATATTGCTTTTCCTGGTTGGCGATGTCGTAGACCCATGCGCCGCCGCAACGCCGAGCAACAGACTTGACGTTGATAGGATGCCGTCGTTTGCTCCCAACACTGCTGCCCGGAGAAGCCCAATGCCGCCGGTACGATGCAGCCTTCTGCCCCGCACTGGCATCTTGAAGCGCTTTCGGACGAGGAATTTCTGAAAGCGTCGAAATGCGTTCTTGCTGTTCGACCGCCCGTGGGATTCCATCGAGCTGCCTAAAGGCGTGATTAACTTGCCTTGTCCTAGATCCATTTCATCCTCAGAAGCCAAACCTTGACGCCTTGCGTGAGGCCCGTGTAGGCAAGGAGCGTCAGCAGGAGGATCGGCCAATACATCGCGGGCAGGTGGGTCAGGCCCAGCGAAGAGGCCAATGGAGAATACGGCAGCCACGCTCCGAAGGCCATGATGGTCAATGTCGTGATCAACAACGGCCAGCTAGCACGGCTCTGGAAGAAAGGAATCTTATTCGTGCGAATGATATGAATAACGAGAGTCTGCGTCATGATGGATTCAACGAACCAGCCCGTCTGAAACAGCGGGGCGCGGGATGGATCCCAGCATTTGAATAGATAGAGCATGACAAAGAAAGTCGTGTAGTCGAAGATCGAGCTGATGGGCCCGATGCAGAGGATGAACCGCCTGATTTCTCCGATCTTCCAGGGCCGCGGACGCGCGACTTGTTCGTCGTCCACCGCATCGTTGGGAATCGGGACCTGAGAGAAGTCGTAGAGCATGTTGTTGGTCAATATCTGAATCGGGGCCATGGGAAGGAATGGCAGAAAGGCACTTGCCCCCAACACACTAAACATGTTCCCAAAGTTGGAGCTGGCTCCCATCCGGATGTACTTGATGATGTTGGCGAACACCTTTCGGCCCTCGATGACACCCCCTTCGAGCACCATCAGGTCCTTCTGCAACAGGATCAGATCGGCCGACTCCTTGGCGATATCGGCCGCAGTATCCACCGAAATGCCAATGTCCGCGGCACGCAGTGCGGGAGAATCGTTGATTCCGTCGCCCATGAATCCCACAACATGACCTTTGCCGCGAAGAACACGAACAATTCTCTGCTTGTGCGCGGGAGAGAGGCGGGCGAATAGCGTCGTCTTCTCTGCAGCCTCTGCCAGGTCGGTGTCCGACATCTTCTCAACTTCATCACCCAATAGCATTGGATCGGCGAGAAGTCCGACGTCACGGCAGACCTTGCGGCTAATCAGGTCGTTGTCGCCAGTAAGGATCTTTACTACAACACCATGTCTGTGCAGCGCTTCAATAGCAGTTGCAGCGGTGGGCTTGGGCGGGTCGAGAAAAGCGACATATCCCTTCAGCACAAGATCGTGTTCATCCTCCTTAGCGCAGGAAGTCTTTCCGGCCAACTCCTTTACCGCAACAGCCAAAACCCGGAATCCATCGTCGCTCAGATTTGCATACTGGTCCTTTAGCCCCTTCATCAGTGTGGGGTCCATAGGCGACAACTTCCCGTCAAGCTCAAATTGCGAGCATTGATGGAAGATCTCTTCCGGAGCGCCCTTGGTCAGGAGGATCGCCTTGCCCTCAGGATTCTCGACAAGTACGGACATCATCCGTCGGGTGAAATCGAATGGAATTTCATCGAGTTTCTTGTACTTCTCAATCAGGGCCTGCTCGTGGAAATCGGAGCTATTCAATATCGCGGTATCAAGCAGGTTCTTCAGGCCCGTTTGAAAATGGCTGATGAGGTAACCATCCCGGAGCACTTCATCCGTCTCTCGGCCGGCGACATTACAGTGCCGTTGCAGGACGACTCGATCTTCGGTGAGCGTGCCGGTCTTGTCGGTGCAGAGCACGTCCATTCCGCCGAAGTTCTGAATGGCGTTGAGACGCTTCACGATTACCTTCTTGCGGCTCATGGCAAGCGCGCCCTTGGCCAGGCAGACGGAGACAATCATGGGCAGCATCTCCGGGGTCAGGCCAACGGCCACGGCCATCGCGAAGAAGAATGCTCCCTTCCAATCGTGCTTGGTAAACCCGTTGATGAAGAAGACCAGGGGCACCATGACCGCCATGAGCTGAATCATGAGCCATGTGAAACGGCTCAGGCCCTGGTCAAAGCTTGTTGGCGTTCCTTCTTGCGTGATGGAACTCGCCATTGTGCCGAGATAAGTACGAACTCCTGTAACGACAACGACCGCGGTCGCTGTGCCGCTTTGAACGCTGGTGCCCATGAAGCATGTGTTCTTGAGCTCGACCGGAGAATTTGCGGCGTGGGGGTCGGCATCGTGAAACTTCTCGACAGGGAGCGACTCTCCGGTGAGCGTTCCCTGGCTGACGAAAAGATCCTTGGCGGACAGAATCCGCACATCGCCTGGGATCATGTCTCCCGCGGATAGATTGATGATGTCTCCGGGAACGAGGTCGCGAAGGGGGATCTCCTGCGGCTTGCCATCCCGGACCACCGTGGCGGTTACATGGATCATCGCCTTGAGCTTCGCCGCAGCGGCGCCCGCACGAGCTTCCTGCAGGAATCGAAGCGCGACGCTTAGTACGATCATGCCCGCCATGACGCTTCCAGCGCGTGGATCGCCCGTGGCAAAGGAGATCGACGATAGAACCGCCAGCAGAATGACCAACGGGTTTCGAATGATGACCAAGAGACTGATGAACCAGCCGCGCTGCCGCTCTTGCGCAACTTCATTCGGCCCCGCTATGCGCACTCCCGAGTCGGCCTCGCTCTGCGTGAGGCCTGTGGAAGCCGTGTGCAAGGAGCGAAGCAGGTCATCCCCGTCTTTCCCCGCCGCTTCGAGGACAGCAGGGGAGACGCGAATGTTATGTTGCTTCGCCTTTGCGGGGATTTGAGACTCATCCGGAGCGGGAAGAGTTGCTGTAGCGCCGAGAGCGCTGGAGTTTACCTTAGCTGAGGAGTTCTCAACCGCGTGATTGGAATCAGGTGTCGCCATCCCGTTGGATCCCTTTCCATACAGTGCTCTACACTCCCAACTGCGGATACAAGCGAGCGCCGAAGAATACCAGAACGATCATGGTTAACAGGATCACTGCATAATCCATCCCCAGTCCGAAGGTGCTCGGACTGCCGGCAAGCATGGAAGTGCGCAGTGCATCGACGACGT
>OBLW0100004618.1_pt1 | contig 10493 bp, 10 predicted proteins | sample 1520161 | NCBI WGS metagenome assembly OBLW01 (sample SAMEA3539309, study PRJEB22396) | soil metagenome | biome: tundra; feature: field; material: soil | place: USA | collected 2010-05 | depth 0.15 m
GCAATATTAAATCATAGGCAGCCTGGCCAACGTCGCAAGAAATATCGTTGAATCCACGACGGCTGCAAGAAATAAGAGCGTGCGCATCGATCGCCTCTTCCTTACGAAAAGGATCGAACCATGACTGCCATCCACACTCATTTCTTCGTGCGCGGCTTGCCCATGAAATCGCGTTTCCCGAGCGGGACTCCCTTCCAGCGCAGAATGTCGTAGGTCGTGGTCGCGTGGAAGTAAAAGTTCGGTTGCGAGAAGGAGAGAAGGAAATTTTCGGCGGTGAAGTCGATATGGCGGTCCCCGAACGCAAAGCGCATGTCGCGACCGACGAAGGCGTCGACCTCGGCTTCCTCGATCGCCTCGAGCGCGGCGAGCGTTGCCGCGATTCGCGCCTTGAGTGCCGCAAAAGTCTCGGGGGGCGACGTCGTATCGGGAGAGAAGACACCCCTGCGCACACCCTCGATAGCGCCCAGCGAGTGCACCGCCGTCGACTTTACCTGATAGGCGAAGGGCAGCATGTCTTCGGCGAGGCGGCCCTGAATGATGTCGTGGGGTGCGATGCCCTCTTCGGTGCAGAAAGCCTCTGCCTTGCCCAGTAGGCTGGAAACGGCCTCCAGGATCTGTTGATAGGACGGGACAGTGGCGGCGTAGAGCGAAAAGGCCATGGCATTCCTCGTAATTGTTGATCCGCAAAGTCTAGTCGTACCGAATTGAAAGCGAAACCTGGAATCGCAGCTCTGCCCGATTCGGCGAGAGCGAGCACCTGCTGCGGATCCCGATGATTTCTAGTCAGTTTCTGTTCCGTGAAAAGCATCGGAATTTCCCGAGAAAATCAGCATCGAAGCGGAGGTTCTGAGACGTGAAAATGTGCGCGATTTTTGCGGGAAAACGGGTGTTTTCCAGTGAACAGGAAACTGTGCAGGATCAGCGAGTTACCGAAATCGCACCCTACACTTCTCGGCATTTCCTACCGTCAGTTTTGGCAAGGAAAACAAGACTACCCCCATATCCGTTGCGAGCGTCCTTTTACTGTGTCCAATTTGGCTTTAGACGTGTTCCCAAACTAGAGATCAGCGCAACAGGCACAAGGAAATTGGCGCTCCCGCTGCTCTTGCTTGAGAAGCGCGGAGCCATTTGTGGATCAATCGCGACAAAATGACCGTGCGTTGCCGTACAGAATGAATTGGGCTGCCAGGCTTAACTGTGGCAATTCACAAACTAGTGATCGCGCGTTTGTGCGAGACGCATCAAAAAGGTGATTGCTGGTGCATTCTTCGAGTGAAGGCCTTCTCACATTTCGTATCGAGTGCGCGGAGCGCCTAGAGGATTATTCGATCGATTCTCACTTCAGACTGACCACTCTAGAATGACCGCTTGCGGTCAAGCAGTTCAAACAGTGGTGTCGCGCAGACTTTTTTTACAGCACAAAAAGCCGGAGATTGTTATGAACCGAAAATTGATGTCCCTACTATTGGTAGGCGTGATGGGGTGCGCTGTTCAGGCATTTGCCGAGGACACCTCGACTCGGGTTGTCGAGGACACCTCGAATCGGGAGGCGATCACTGCGTCGCCGATGACGCCGAAGGAGAAACAGATGATGAAACATTGCATGGCTCAACAGAAGGCCAAGGACAGTACCGTGTCGATGGACGCCATGAAGAAGATCTGCCTCGACCAGATGAAGATAAAAACGCAGAAGGCAGCACCTCCTATGAGCACGACGAAGCCCCAGTAAATTTGCGTACCGGCGAAATCCAAGTCCGGCGGCCACTCTCCAGTGTTGGAGAGTGGCAGGGTCCTTCCACTTTACGCCCGGCGCCCCAGGTACATCACCTTCCGCGACTTAGCTGGAACTCACGATACATGGCGAAGCTATAGTCAAAACATTTTGGCCTGGCAGGCAACTACAGCTGCTTAATTACGGTCCATGACGGCAGACGTGCTGAGCCAGCTGCGCACTCAGGGGTGAAATGTCAATCGACCTAAGCCCGAACGAGCGCTAAGGAAGCGGCGTCTCAATGCGACTCGCATCGGGATCAGAACCAACTGCGAATTCCCAGCAACACGCTAAAATTTTCGCTTGGCTCACTCAGCGCGTGCGCGTATCGCGCCGTTCGCGCGAATGCGCGCTCGTGGCTATTGCTATAGGTCGTTCCGGGATGCAAATGCACGGCGCCCATCACTGTGCCGATCAGCCGACTTTTTGTCTCGCCCTCTGTGGCCAGGCGCTCATGGATCTAGCCCAATTGGCATAGGTCGCCCAGATCTTCGCGGCCGGTCAGGTGTAACGCGGGATTGGTCCAGCGGAGTCATGCGATCCGACAGATCTATCAAGACCTCATCCAGGTAACACCAACCCCTGCTCTCCGGCGGATCGTGCGCTTCAATGATGGGTTGATTGGCCGCTGCGAGCCGGTCTTGAGACTCTCCTCGCAGCCGAGGGCGCTGGGCCTCACATACCTCAGCCATGCGCCACTTCCAATGCCGGACCGATCATAATCCGCAGCCTATCGACCGCCTGCGTCAGATACATATGAAGCGTGGCCACTAGCTGCGCACCCTCACCGACGGCGGCGGCTACTCGCTTGGTCGAACCGGCACGCACGTCACCGATGGCGAAGATTCCGCGGCGGCTGGTCTCGAACGGCAGTCGGCCGTCGCCGGCAAAGGCGTCGGCGCGCACAAAACCCTTAGCATCCACAGCGATGTCATATTCGGAGAGCCACGACGTGCTCGGCTCGGCGCCGATGAACAGAAATAGGTGGCGAATCGAGCGGCGCACGGCGGCACCTGTGCTGCGGTGGCGCCAGAGGATCGTCTCGAGTGCGTCCCTCTCGCCCTGAAGTTCGGCGATTTCGGTTTCGAGCAGCACTTCGATATTGGATTGTGCGGCAACCCGATCGCAGAGATAGCGCGACATCGTGGCATCCAGGCCGCCGCCGCGCACCAGCAGCCACACCTTCGCCGCCTGGCTCGAGAGGTAGACGGCGGCTTGGCCGGCGGAATTACCCGCCCCGACGAGTGCTACTTCCTGTCCTGCGGATAGACGACCCTCGAGCGGTGAAGCCCAATAGTGCACACTGGACCCTTCGAACTGGGCTAGATTAGCGACACCGAGCCGGCGATATTGCGCACCACTTGCGATAACGACACTACGTGCGGTGACACTTCCGCCATCGGCGAGTCCCAGCGAGAAGCAGCTGCCGTTTGATGCCGCGCACTCACTGAGACTCAGGACCCGCTCGGGAATGGCCATTTCTGCCCCGAACTTCTGCGCCTGTATATGGGCGCGAGCCATCAGCGCCATGCCGCTGATGCCGGTCGGGAAGCCCATGTAATTCTCAATGCGCGCCGAGGCGCCGGCCTGACCCCCGAACGCACGGCAGTCGAGCACGATCACTTTCAGTCCTTCCGATGCCGCATATACCGCGGCGGCCAAACCGGCCGGACCAGCGCCGACGATGGCCACGTCGTAAATGTTGCGCGCGTCGTACGCTCGCACCAGCCCGATGCAGCGTGCCAGCTGATTTTCGCTCGGATTTCGCAGCAATTGACCGTTTGGGCAGAGCACGATGGGCAGGTCGATCCGGGTCAGTGCAAACCGCTCGAGCAGAGTTCGCGCGCAGGTGTCCGAATCCGGGTCGAGGCGCCGGTGCGGATGGCCATTGCGCGCCAGAAAACCTTCCAGCCGAAGCACATCCCGGTCAGTCTCCTGACCCACGATGATGGGACCGCCCACGCCCTGCTCCAGTAATCCAACACGGCGCAGAATGAGTGCGCGCATGATGTGCTCGCCCAGCTCGGCTTCCTCCACCATCAGATCCCGTAAGCGCGGCGATGGAATGACGAGGGCGGAGACTTCAGCGGTCGCTGTCGCATCGACCAGTGCGGGAACGCCTGACAGCTGTGCAAGCTCGCCGATGAACTCCCCCGGTCCATGCGTAACAATGGGCCGGGAACGCAGATCAGCCTCATGCGGTGTGACTAGCACCTTACCGGACAGCACGACCTGCAGGCCCGGCGCAACATCTCCCGCCCTCAGCACCGATGCACCGGGCGCATACGATTGGACGTTTCCGAACCGGCGCAGGCGCGCTAATTCTGCCTCGCTCAGCACGGGAAACATCTGATCGCGACGCGCTTCGCTGGTCGGGGATGAAATTGGGTCCATGTATCGATCCCTCAGGTGGACTATCGGCATCCGTCGCCTGCAGCAGGACGAGGGGCATTCCACAACGATATCTCTCTGTACGAAAAGTTGCGCGTAGTAATTTTTCAAAGGAGATCTTGCGTCGCTCGCAGATCTATGGACAGCTTGGCGAGCAATCCATGAATGCGGAGCACGGGCGTCGACGAGGTTGTAGAGCCAGCGTCGCTTCGACCGGAAGTGCGGCTGAATGAAGCGCCGCCAGTCATTGGGTCCCTTGCCCAGATTCTCCTCACAGGCAGCGAGAACGGGTTCCAGGCCGCCGGACCGGTGGAGCACTGCGTCGATCCGTGCCGCGACATCCCCGGCATCGGGCGCGTCGCGCCGAGCCATGAGGTCTCGCAGGACAATGACCAGCCGAGTCACGTGAATGCGCCGTTCCCGGTGCCAGGCCTGCTACGCGCGGCGTACTGGAAGCGTCGCGGCGATTGCATCGACCGGTCGATGCGCTGTCGATCGAGGATGTCGAGAGGGTAGAGGAGGGGATTCATTGAATTACCGGTCGCGCGCATCGCAGGTAAACCGGCTAGGGTCCGGGACGCGCCGATGAGGGGCTCAACGGACACTCTGACGATCATATCGGCTCAGAATCCATAATGCGCCCGGCAACGCGGTGAAATCGGCAAGCAACGCGAGGACAAAGGCCGACGCGGAAACGATGCCGAACTCGCGCATCGGCGGCAGGTCTGAAAGCGCGAGGGCCAGAAAGCCGCTGGCGTTGATGAGAGTCGCAAATAGAATCGGGCGGCCAGCTACCAGCAAGGCGTATCGCAGAGCGCCGGTCGTCGTGCCGGTCGAGCGGCCTTCCTGAAAATGGTAGAAGAAGTGAATCTGATCATTCTCGGTCGCGCCCAACACCGTCGAGCCGATGAGGATCGTTGCGATATTGAGCGGAATGCCCGTCAAGCGCATCACGAGAAACACGGACAGGATTGCGAACAACGACGGAAGCATCGTCATCAACCGGGCGGACGGGCTCCGAAACACCAGCAGGAATGCGAGAAAAATGATGCTCGCCGTGAGTGCGAAGCTTTCGGTGAGAGTGGGAAGGAGGCGCTGTGTGATCTCCGCGCCGAGGACTCCCTTGCCGACGACTCTGCCGCGCGCCGCGCGCAGTGCCGGCTCATCAGCCTGGGCCGCGGCCCATTTCCGCTCCACGAACGTGCGCATCGCACCGATTCGGCCGAAGAGCTTCGCGCGCCCGCGGATGCTGAGCCGTACATTGGCGAGGTCCGTGACATCGACATACTCGCGCGATCCGGGCTCAGTCAGCATGATCTGCTCGAGATCCGAAGCGAGCTTCGGCCAGGCGGACGCCGCCGTCGGCAGTTGATCGGATCCGGTTTCGACATATCGCGCCCACCGCAGCACCGACGTTGGGCCGTCGATGGCGGTGATGCGTGGATCGCTCTCGAGTTGGCGGGTCAACTGTTCCACAGCGCGCAGGAAGTCCGGGTCCAATGCGTGGCCGGCTGGCGTCTGCAGCCAAAGCTCAACGACATCGAGCCCGCTCGACTGCTCGAATTGGCGAGTATCCTGCGCCACGCGCTCGCTGGGATTGACGTAGGTCAAGACGTCCATTTCGAGTGCGAGGGGAGCAAACACGCCGGGAATGCCAAATAGTGCGGCCGCTCCGCACAGAATCAACACGACAGCGCCGCCGACCAGCGGCCAACGGTACCGGCGGCTCGCCGGGACCAGCATGTCGACGAATTCGGGAAACCACTTACCGACCGGAACTTGCTCGGAACGCATCGGGGTGCGCAACAGCGACTGCAGCGCCGGAAACAGGGTGAAGCACCCTATCCACGCCACGAAGAGCCCGGACGCAGTCCATAGGCCCATCTCGCGCACGGGGCGAATGTCCGAGATGGCAAGCGCCCCAAAGCCGACCGCGGTCGCGAACATCGAGGCGGTGCACGGCAGAAATTTATTCGCGATCGCACGCGCGTGGTGCTCGAGAAGAGTCGGCGAATCGTCCGGCTCGATATACCGTGAATGAACATACACGAGTGTGGCGGTCGTCGTGACCATCACGGTGAGCGGAACAATGGTAGAGATTACCGTGTGCGACCAGCCGAAGAGATCAGCCAGCCCCATCGCAATCGCAACGAGGGCGCCGAGCGTGAGAATAATGGCCCCCAACGCACGCCAGGAGCGGTAGATGATCAGCACCAGCGTCGTCAGAAAAATGCCAAACAGAGGCATGAAGCGGGCCGTCGCCGCGCCGGTTTGTCGCTCGAGCCATGCGTCGAGCCACGGCGATCCGACGCGTCGCACCTTGGTGAATGGTCCGCCGGAAGCCTCGAGGGGCAGAGCGAGCGAATCGATCGCCGTCAGTGCGCGGTCGCGCTCGGCGGGCGATTTCACGCGTAGCTCGAGCGCAATGCCGAGATAGGAGTCGCCCAGAAGTCCGGCGCGACGGAACAGCGGCGTCCCGGTCGCGAACGTGTGCAGATGCCCGGCCTCGATGGGACTGATTTCCCCTGCTGAGCTCGCGCGACGGTAGAGGTCGAGGAGGCTGTGAGCCTCGACGTGCGGAATCCTTGCGAGTTCGTGCTCGAGTCGGTCGGCGGCGCGCAGCGCGGCAAGGCTCAGAGGATCCGGCGCTTCGAGCATGATAAGCGCCTGCTCGCCCTCGGGGAACAGACGATCGAAATCGAGCGTGGCGCGCGCCAGGGGATCGCCGGCCACGACCAGACGCTCGATCGCAGGATCATTCGGCACCCGCATGGCGCCGGTTATGCCCGCCGCGGCGAGGATCAGGAATGCGCCGGCGATCCAGCCTCGCGCTCGCAGTACGCGGAGGAAGACTTGAACGACCTTGGGCGAAGCTGGCACAACCATGGATGAAAGCGCGCTCCTTTCGAGCGCGGAGGCCCTCAGCGCCGGAGCATGATAGCCTAAACACGTATGACTACACTGTTAGCAGCAGCGCTTGCGACACTGGTGTTCTGTGCTCCCGGATACCCCGGCGGAGCTGGCGACGCGCAGCCGCTCATAGACCAATTCGCGAGCGCCGCAGTGGCTGCCTCCGGCTGGCCTGCGGGAAGTCTTGCGGCCGTGTACGATCCGACCGAGGAAGGCGGCCTCGCGAAACTCAGCAGCGCCGATGCGGTGCTCGCCTTCGTGCCGTATCCGTTCTTTGTCGAGCACGCGGCTCAACTGCATCTGACGCCGCTCGTGCAGGCAGACGTGGCGGATATTGGCCCGCAGCAGCGATGGACGCTGGTTGCAAAGTCTGGCCGCGTCACCGGGCCGGCGTCGATGGCGGGGTACACAATACTCAGCGTCGCTGGCTACGCCCCCGATTTCGTGCGGCACAGCGCTCTCGAAAGCTGGGCGCTGCCGCCGGACGTCAAAATCGAGGCGACGGGACAAATACTCAGCGCCTTGAGAAGGGTTGCCGCTGGCGAACCGGTTGCGGCATTGCTCGATCAGACTCAAGCGGCAGCGCTTCCGAGCCTGCCGTTCGCAACCGAGCTCAAGGCGGTGATGCAGTCTCCGGAGCTGCCCATTGCCATCATTGCGGTGGTCGACTCCCGCGTGGCCGCGGGCCGTGCACGGGCCCTGCAAGCGGGGCTACTTAAGATGGGTCACGTGTCCGGGAGCGCCGACTCATTGGGGCCGCTACGTTTGCACGGCTTCGTGCTGCCCAAGCTGCCGTCCAACACCGCAGCGCCGTGACGAAGCGGTTCTGGTGCGGGTTGCTGATGCTCGCAGTCGCCGCATGCGCGACGCGACCGCGACCAGCCCCACCGTTACAGAGCGCGCAGCCGTCCTCGGTTGCCGCACTGGCTGCGGCAATCGAGGTGGACGCAAAGCGGAGCGATCATGAGCCTGACTCGAGGATTCGCGGCGAGCTAGCGGCAGAGGCCACCCGTGATGCGGAAGCCTGCCTCTCGCGTGAGCCGCAAGCAGCAGCCTGCCTATACGGGCGCGCGGTCGCGCTTGGACTCGAGGCGCGGGCACACCCCACGCGCGTGGGGGAGCTCTTGAGCAATATGCTAGATACTTTGGCGCGCGCTGAATCAGCGGATCCCAACTACGACGAGGCAGGGCCCGCACGCGTGCGTGCGCTGGTGTTGATCCGAGCGCCAGGATGGCCGTTGGGCCCCGGCGACGCCGAGGCGGGATTGGCGGCCGCGCGTCGCGCAATAACGCTCCGCCCGCTTTACCCACCGAACCTGCTTGCGCTGGCGGAGGCGTCGGCGAAGACGGGAGACGGGAGTGGTGCGCGGGAAAACTATGTGCGCGCTCATGACGCGGCGTTGGCGCTGCCCGCCGCGGCCGATCGGGACGAATGGTTGCGGGAAGCCGATCAGGGATTGCAGCGTAAATAGCTCTCCACCGAGTTTAAAAGCTTGTGCTGGGTTCAATTGTTCGCCGCGCTTGGCTACCGATTTTGGTGGTATTTTCAGGAAGCGAAGGCGTAGCGGCGGAAAGCACCCCCGTCGTGTTGCGACGCGGCGACTACGCATAGGTATAAACGTGCAACAAACGAATCGCCCCACCAGCACGACCTAATGCGGCTACAGAGAACAGAGCGATAAGGGCGGCAGAAGACGACGACGGTTACTCCGCCACTTCCTCCTGAAAGTCCCTACGCGGCGGCCGAGGGTCAAAATACCTCGCTGTCATCCCTGCAATCTCTTGCCCCACCAAGTCGTCTGCGACCTTCACACCCTCGCCAATGGATCTCGCCCAGCCACCGAACTGCTCAATACGCTCGCGGGTTGCCCACCGACTGGATCGCACATAGTCGTCGACCTGAAACACTTCAAACTGATACACCGTAGCCATAGCCCCTCCTACCTCCCACAACAATGCTTGCATTTTAGACCGGAGTCGCAAGGGCAGGGCGCATTTCGCGCCGGCGACACGCCTCCCGCCGAAGACGACCTCACCGCCACCGCCGGCGCACCCAAATACCCATCGAGGGCCACCGCCACCAAAACATTCAGCGAAAGCCCGAGCTCCGAGGCGCGAAAGTCCACTCATTGCCACACCCGCACTACAGAGTACAGATCTAATTCGTAGAATGTATAGCAAGGTCAACAGGGTAGGCTATTAAATACTTGTAACATCAACCACTTAGAATCGCCTACCATATTTCGGATTGGATGGGCGAAGACTCAGCTAGTAGCCCTAGGCCCCGTGTTACCTGGGCGGGGCTGGCTGGAAAATTCCCTTCTCAGCTTGTGCTTGGGTATAGGCGTCTTTCACAGTTTTGTAGCATTCGCAGGCAGCTGTTACGAGGCCTCCATGGTCGAGAATGGTGATGTTGCCGCGGCGGTAGGCGATGAACTTGCGTTCCCGAAGGCCGCACATTGCCACGCTGACGCCGACCCGCCGCACGCCCAGCATGAGCGCAAGGAATTCCTGCGTAATGCGAAACTCGTTGGAGTTGACGCGGTCGCGGGTCATCAACATCCAGCGGGCCATCCGCTGTGTCACCACGTGGAAGCGATTGCACGCCGCCGTCTGCGCGATCTGGATCATCAGCAAGTGGGTAAAGAGAAAGACCTGGCTTTGCAACGCAGCGCTGTCGCGGAAATTGCGGCGAAAGTCCACTGTCGCCATCCGCATGGCCGTGCCTCCGCCTTGTACCACGGCCCGAAAAGGCGACACAGCGACACCCAGCGCCATCGGAATCCCGATCATGCCTTCACAGCCGATGAGTCCGACCTCCGCAGCCCGGCCGGCATCCACGGTAGTCAGCATTGAGACGAAGCAGTCATTGGGAAAGTACACGTGGCGAATCTTGGCGTGGGATTCATAGAGAATCTCCCCAAAGCCGAGCTTCACCAGTTCAAGGACGGGCAGCAGTTTCTGGTAATCGTTGCGGGGTAACGCGGCAAGTAGGTGATTCGGAATCGAGACTTGTTTTGCGCCAGGCATTAAGACTCACCCAGTGTGCCGTCTGCACAACTCCTTCGGGGAACCGTTCGTCAAACTTCGAAGGGTCGATCACAGACGGGGTCGAGTCGAAGACTTCAAAGGCACGACAAGTATAATTTACTATAATAAAAACAAGCAATTATGTGCGGTACCGAACAGTTCAATGAAGTATGTTCCCTACCGAACATAGTGTGCCGGCGCAACTTTAGCACGGAAATTCGAAAGTCAGGCTCGAACCCGACTTTGCGGTGGGACGGCGCGCTTTTTTTGCCTTGATCGAGGAACCGCTTGGGCAAGAGAAACAGGCAGACTGGTGCCCGGATCTGCACAAGCGGGAAGTCGTTGGCCACGCACCAGCTTCGGCAACCGACAGTGCCACCGTGCCTGTTCG
>OBLW0100004620.1_pt1 | contig 10492 bp, 6 predicted proteins | sample 1520161 | NCBI WGS metagenome assembly OBLW01 (sample SAMEA3539309, study PRJEB22396) | soil metagenome | biome: tundra; feature: field; material: soil | place: USA | collected 2010-05 | depth 0.15 m
GACCGCGCCTTTGGATCCGGGAAGGCCGACAGGCTCGGGGAAGGCAGGGCGGGGCAGGGAACCAGGCTTGCCAAGGCCCGAATTGCCGCCCACTGCCTTGCCGCCAAAAAAGCGGGCGATGTTATCGATCGAGCTTGGCTCTTCTGGCGCTTCTGCGGCCTGTGCTTTCAGTTCAGTTCCGTGGCTGGTCAGCGTGGCTTTTGCGCTGGCGGTCATCCAAGACGCGACAAACGGCTTCGAGGAGGAACTCCTGGCGCTGGCAGCAGCGCGCGGTGTCTCCTGGCTTTCGTCTTCGTAGTTGTAGTGCTGGTCGGCAAAATCGCTCGATTGGCCAGGACGGCGTGCTGCGCCAAATCGCGAGGCGCCGCCGTAGGTGTTGGGGTAGCCGGGTGTGGCCCACGCCGCCGAACGGCCGCCCAGGTTCTCCACCAGTTGGCTGGGAACCTCTTCAATGAACCGCGAGGGAATGCTCATCTCTGGCGCGTCGTTGCCGTACCTTCTCCTATAGTGCGCGCGGGTGAGGATCAGCGTGTTCATGGCGCGGGTCATGCCGACATAACAGAGGCGGCGCTCTTCCTCAAGCTCTTCGGGATTGTTGAGCGTGCGCGAGTGGGGAAAGAGCCCCTCCTCCAGGCCGGCCAGAAAGACCAGCGGGAACTCCAGTCCCTTGGCGGCGTGCAGGGTCATCAGGGTGACGCGGGCCTCGGGGTCGAACTGGTCGGTGTCAGAGGCCAGCGCCGCGTGGTCAAGGAACTCGGCCAGCGTCTCGCCGCGAGCCTCGGCGTCGTGGGCGGCGTTGGCCAGTTCCTTCAGGTTTTCAATACGGCTGAAGGCTTCGGGTGACCCTTCCGTTTCAAGAGCCTTGATGTAGCCGGTGCGGTCAATCAGGAAGCGGATCAGCTCGGGAAGAGTAGCTGCATCGCCGGGAGCGCGGAAGGCGTTCGCCTGCCCTTTTTCGTCTTCCGCAACTTCTGCCGCGTCCGATGCAAAATCGGGATCGGGAGAGTTCGGATTCCCAGGTCTCAAAGGCGAGACCTGGGGCACCCGATCATTTGATTGCTTGGGCATGGTGAGGAACGGCCGTTTGGGCGCAGCGGCAAAGGGCGAAAAGCTTCTGGCGTCAAGCAGCGGAAGCTGGGGATGGTCGCTACCGCCGAAGTCGAAGCTGGTAGCGGACTCCGCACTCGCCGAATCAGGGCTGGCCTCATCCGCCGTGGAAGCTCCAAACTCGAAGCCGGTGTCGGCGGCTTCTTGCTCTGCTACGTCCGCGGAAAGCTTACCCGCGAAGTCCGGGTCCATCATGGCCTGGGCGTCGAGGATGAGCTGGCGAAAGGACTCGATGGCCATGAGTGCGCGGTTGGGGATGAGGCGATTGGCAATGGCTGCGCCCATCGCATCCCATGTGGATGCGCCGGTTTCAAGAGCCAGCCGTTCCAGGGTTTCCAGGGTGGTTTTGCCAATGCCGCGCACCGGCGTGTTGATCACGCGCTGCAAGGCCATCGAGTCGTGCGGGTTGCGGATGAGCCGAAGGTAGCCGAGCAGGTCTTTGATCTCGGCGCGCTCGTAAAAACTGAAGCCGCCGACCATGGTGTAACGGATGTTGTAGCGGCGCAGGGCTTCCTCAACCAGCCGCGACTGCGAGTTGGTGCGGTAAAGCACCGCACAGTGCGCCTCGGTGGCGCTGGAGCTTGAGTCGGCCTCGCGGAGAAAGGCCTGAATGCGATCGGCGATAAAGAGGGCCTCGTTTTCGCCGTCGGGCGCCTCGTAGTAGCCAATCAGGCTTCCGCCCTGGCGGTCGGTCCACAGCTTCTTGCCCTTGCGCCTGAGGTTATTGGCGACCACAGCTCCGGCAGCTTCCAAAATAATCTGAGTCGACCGGTAGTTCTGCTCAAGCCTGACGATACGGGCGTTGGGGAAATCCTTCTCGAACTCAAGAATGTTGCGGATATCCGCGCCGCGCCATGAGTAGATGCTCTGGTCCTCGTCGCCCACGGCGCACACATTCTTGGCCTCGCCGGCCAGCAGCTTCATCAGCTCGTACTGGGGGCGGTTGGTGTCCTGGTACTCGTCGACAAGCAAATATCTATACCGACGCTGGTAACGTTCGCGGACTTCGCTCGAAACCTTGAGGAGACGAACTGCCTCCAGCAGCAGATCGTCGAAATCGAGAGCGTTGTTCTTGCGCAGCTCGGCTTTGTAACCCTGATAGATATGAGCGATGCGCTCGCTGTTCGGATCTTTCGATTCGAGGTAATACTCCTGCGGATCGACCATGTGGTTCTTGGCCCAGCTGATGCGGCCCAGAACGGTGCGCGGCGTTAGCTGCTTGGTGTCAAGCCCCATGCGGCGCATGATCTGCTTGACGATGGCCTGCTGGTCGTTCTCATCGTAGATGGCAAACGCGCGGGTCAGGCCTTCATTGCCCACCTTGAGCGCCTCAATGTCGCGCCGCAACATGCGGACGCACATCGAGTGGAACGTGGCGATGAGCGGTTTGGCAAGAGAGGAGTGGTCGAGCAGGCGGTCGACTCGCTCGCCCATCTCGCTTGCCGCTTTGTTGGTGAACGTAACAGCGAGGATGGAGTCGGGAGCGATGCCCTTTTCGCGGATCAACCACGCGATGCGGCTGGTGATGACGCGGGTCTTGCCCGAGCCTGCTCCGGCAAGGATGAGCAGGGGGCCTTCAGTGGCCTCGACCGCGGCGCGCTGTTCGGGATTCAGGTTGGAGAGCTGCGGCTGCACGGTGAGCATCCAGATGGGAAGGTTCCTTGATCCAGTGTATCGTTCAAGGCGGTTGAAAAGGGGACGGCGGGAGTCGCCTGGGAGATGCCGGGTGAAATGGCGCGGGAAATACCCCCCCCAGCAGAGTCCTGCGTTGCGTTATTAGCCGCTTAAAACACCACGAACTGGATTGTCGATGCCCCCAATTTGGCCGCGCCGAGTCTCTCTGCCTACGGTTTGAACTCTGCGCTCGAATCGACATCCAGAACCGCCTGAACCGGCAAACTGTCACTCGATCCGCCAGCCAGCACGCGCACTTGTTCCTGCTCTACCCGCCAAAGATGAGCTGCCGTGTCCCAATAGGCCAGATCGCGAGGTTTCAGTTCCAGAGTCACATCGCGCTCAGCCCCGGCCTCGATCCTCACGCGCTTGAATCCCTTCAGTTCCAACTGTGGCCGCTCGACCTTGGAGCCCAGGTGCTGCACATACATCTGCACAACCTCATCGCTGGCCCGCTTGCCCGTATTCTTCACCTTGACCGTCACCTCGACCGTGCCATCGGCCACCACTTTTGGGGCGCTCACCCTCAGCCTTTCATAGGCAAAGCTCGTGTAGCTGAGCCCGTAGCCGAAGGCGTAGAGCGGTTTGTCTTTGCTGTAGAGATAGGTCCGCCCGTGCAGTAGGTTGTAGTCCAGGATGGGCAGCAACTGCGCATCGCCCGTGGGCCAGGTCTGCGTCAGCCGCCCGGCCGGAGAGTAGTCGCCAAACAGCACATCGGCCAAGCCGTGGCCTTCTTCCTGGCTGTTATGCGTGATGTGTACTATCGCCGGCAGATTCTGCTGGCTCCAGACGATCGCATAGGGGAAACTGGACCTCAAGACCTCAATGGTGTGGGGATTGGCCGCGAAGACCCGCTTCACCAGATCCTCCTGCTCCAGCACGATGGTCTTGCGATCTATGCTCTCCTTGCCGTTGGAGGGAGTGGGGCACTGGGCCCAAGTTGCATTGCACACAGGATGGTTGCCCACCACCACTATCGCAACATCCGCCTTGGCAGCCAGGGCCGCGGCTTGCGCCGCATCAGAGCCGTCTGCGAAGAGTACCTTCACTCCACTGCCCGCCGCCTCGCGAATTCCCTCAAGCGCAGTCACCATATAGGGCGGCGTTCCGCTATACCAATCCAGCAGCACCTGATCGGTGAAAGGCCCGATCACCGCAATCGACTTCAGTTTTGCGCGATTCAGCGGCAGCGTATTGCCGTCGTTCTTTAACAGCACTACCGACTCGTCGGTGGCGAGCCGAGCCAGCGCCCTGCTTGAGTCGCGCTCCCATGGCGGCATAGCCCCATCGGCCTTCACACCAATATCGCCGTAAGGATCGGCTCCAGGCGCGTCAAACTCGCCCAGCCGCAGATAGACACGCAGCTCATTATGCAGAGCAGCGTCCAAGTCCGCCTCGGTCAGTAGGCCATCCTTCAGAGCCTTGCGCAGGTCGTCGATATACCTGTCGAGAAAGTTGTTGACGCCCGCCTTCACTGCGACCGCCACGCCGTGCTCTTTGTCGGGGAAGCTCTTGTGGGCGCTAATCAGCAGTCCCAGAGCGCCGCCGTCCGAGCAAATCAGCCCGTCGTTGCCCCACTCGTTGATCATCGCGTCTCTAAGCACTGGGTGAATCAGCATCGGCGTGCCGTTCCAGGAGTTATAAGCGGCCATTACGGCCCGCGAGCCGCCCTGCTCAAAGCCCATGCGAAACGGAACGGAATAATATTCGCGGAAGAGCCGCTCGTCGAAGTCGGAAGAGCTTGAGGAGCGAGTGTCTTCGTTTTCGTTGGCCAGAAAATGCTTCATCAGCGAGGCGGCCTGCCAATGCTTTGGATCGGGACCTTGCAGACCTTGAGCAAAGGCCACTGTGAGCGTGCCTACAAGATACGGATCTTCGCCATACGACTCTTCGGTCCGGCCCCAGCGGGGATCGCGGCTCAGATCGGCGTTGGGTGCGCGCACCACGACACCGCCCCGGTTGAGAATGGGATTCTGGTAGTCATAGCGTGCCTCGTAGCCTTCCAGCGTGGCAATCTTCTTCAGCAGGTCGGGATCCCAGGTTGCGCCCAGTCCCTTCTCCTGCGGAAAAGTCGTTGTCGGCAAAGGTTGCTTGCCGCCGCCGCCCCAGCCGCCCGGCCCGCCCAGCGCCAACCCATGCAGCCCCTCCACCTGGCCGGAAAAGACGATCCCGAGCCGTGGTATCTTTGGGTGGTCCCCAAGCAACGTCAGTTTTTCTTCAAGCGTGAGCCGGCCAAGCAGATCGGCAATCCGCTGGTCGTCGCCAAGCTTGGGATCCCTGAAAGGGTAATCCGCCTGCGCCGCAGCCATCCGGGCCAAACCCGTAATCAACACCATCCCTACGAACCATCCCGACAGTCCACTCACACTCAGCCGCAGCTTCATAGCCGTTCTCTCCAGACCTCGAACAGCGAAGATTATCACAGCCGACCTGCTCCTGTTTTGCTGATCCCCGATCGCTATCTCTGTAAAATGGAACTATGTTTACCGGCATCATCGAACAGACCGGCACGCTGGTCAGCCTGAAGAGCAAGGGCGGCGTACGGCGCATCACCGTCGAGGCTCCGGGATTGGCTGGGCGGCTGCGCGAGGGCGACTCGCTGGGCGTCTCCGGCGTCTGCCTGACCGCGCTGGATGTGGACCCCACCCTTTTCCACGCCGATCTTGCCCAGGAAACGGTTGACCGCACCTCGCTGGGTTCGCTCGCTCCCGGCGCGAAGGTTAACCTGGAGCTGCCTACTGCTGCCGGCAGCCCGCTTGGCGGCCATATCGTGCAAGGACACGTGGACGGCACGGGCACCCTAGCGGCTCTCGACCCGGTCATCCCGGAATCGAGCGCGAACTTCGACCGGCAGACCACCGACTGGACGCTCAAGGTTCGCGTTCCAGAAAACGTGCGCCCCTGGATGGTTCACAAAGGCTCGGTGGCGATCGAGGGCATCAGCCTGACCATTGCGGATTTCGACGGCCAGACCATCTCGATTGCGATTCTTCCCCTGACCTATTGGCGGACGAATCTGCATACGCTCGCCCTCGGCGCTCCCATGAACGTCGAGGCCGATATGCTGGTCAAGCTGGCTCACGCTCAACTTCAAGCCCAGAAGAAGCCGGAATTTGACCTGACCGAGGCCTGGCTGGTGGCAAGCGGGTATTGAAATTGCGCCTGAGCCTACGGCTTGGCCGCCAGCTTCGGCGGATCGGTAACATACTCGTCGCCGGTGCGGGCCAGCAACAGGGTGCGCCGGTCGGTGAGCAGCTTCAGCCGGTTGGTTACTTCGATGAATTCCTTCTTCTGTTCGGCGGTGAGCTGGTTTGCGGCTGTGCTTAACTTGGTCAGTTCATCCAGCCGAGCCTGCAACCGCGGTATCTCCCGGTCCATCAGAATCGGGCGAATCACCGTCGTCTTCGCGCGGCCGCTGGCCAACTCGTTGCGGTTGTTTTCGCTCCAGACGGGCAGAATCCCCACATGGCCCAGCTCGACGCGCACTCCGGCTGGCCCATAATCCTTGCGAACCGCTGAAAACAGCCCGATCATCTCATCGCGTGGGTCGCCGTCCTTGTCCGGCATCAGGCCGTCCACATAGGTGCGCGACTGGTTCGAGAGAAAATTTCCCAGCGAATAAAAGATGACCGTGTCGCGGCCGTCCTGAGTTTTGTACGTCTCGACCGGCTGCAGGACGTGCGGGTGATGGCCCACGATCACCGATGCGCCGGCGTCGAGCATCTTGTGCGCCGTCTCCACGTCTTCCGGCCGGGGCGCGGGCGCATACTCAATGCCCCAATGAATGGAAACCACCAGCAGGTCACACTTGGCGCGCGCCTGCTTCACGGCCTCCAGCACCTGGGCCTCGTCGGCTCCCGGCGCGCCGCCCGACTCACCCGGATAGGGGAAAAAGTTCACATGCGGCTGGTCGTCTTTGTCTGGATTGTGGTTGCCGTTGAGCCAGCGCGTCATTCCCAACCAGCCCACCTTGATGCCGTTGGCCTCGACGATGACCGGCTGCCAGGCCTGCTGCGCTGTGTCGCCGGACCCGGCAAAGAGCAGTCCTTCGTCGCGCAAATGCTCGCGGGTCTCGGTGAATCCGGCCCAGCCCTGGTCCATCACGTGATTATTAGCAAAGGAGACGATCTTGATCCCGTTGGCCTTCAACCCATCGAGCAACGCAACGGGCGCATCGAACATGAACGGCTTCGACCCGTGCGAATGAGCCGGGGCCACCGGCGTCTCCAGGTTTACAAAGCCGAAGTCGGCTCTCTCGAAAACATCGCCCACATCGCTGAAGAGCGCGCCCCATCCCACCGCGCCGTCCCCCGCGGCGGCGGCGGCAGCGCGCACCGGCTCGTGCGGAATCACATCTCCAGCCACGGCAAAGCTGACCTGCGCAAGCTCGTGCGGATAAGGAACAACAACCGCTGCCAGCTGGTTGCCATGAGAACCCGTCAGGAGCGCCACGCCCATTGCCGCAGCGGCCAGCAGCAATGCGCAGCCGCCGGCCAACAGCCAGCGCTTGCGCAGGCCAGGCGTGAGCCTTGCGCCAAATCCTGCCCCAAATCGCCGTCCTTGAATCGTCCAGTCCATCCGCCGCGCCTGTCCTTAGCCTTTCATTCCAGAACGTAAACTGGAACGCAATCAGGATACAGGTTCAGCGAGCTGCCATGGTACGGTAGCCTTTTCGCCCTTGACCCCTGACCCCTGTTCTTGTCCCCTTCCTTGATAAACTCGGAATGCCATGACTGTTAGCGAACTGCAAACCATGATCGAGCTTCACTTTGCCGCCGGACCCTCTGCGATCGGTAATCCAGACGCTATGACGGCCTTCCTCGCTCTCCGCGCCGCTCTTGAGAGTGGGGAGCTCCGCTCCGCCTCGCCCGACCCGGCCTCACCCACAGGCTGGCGCGTCAATGCCTGGGTCAAGCAGGGCATCCTGCTCGGCTTTCGACTCGGCGCGCTTGAAGACTTGCCTGATGGCGGACTTTCGTTCCCTGCTTTTGGCTTTTCATTTGTTGACAAGCATACCTACCCGGTCCGCCATTTCAGCGCCGCCGATGGCGTCCGCATCGTTCCCGGCGGCTCGTCCATCCGCGCCGGAGCTTATGTGGCCCGCGGCGTGGTTTGCATGCCGCCCATGTACATCAACGCCGGCGCTTATGTGGATGAAGGCACGATGGTCGATTCCCATGCCCTGGTCGGCTCCTGCGCTCAGATCGGCAAGCGCGTTCACCTGAGCGCCGCGGCCCAGATTGGCGGCGTTCTCGAGCCCGTCAACGCCAGCCCCGTGGTGATTGAAGACGATGTGCTGGTGGGCGGCAACTGCGGCGTCTACGAGGGAACCATCGTCCGCAAGGGCGCAGTGCTTGCCGCCGGAACCATCCTCACGCGAGGCACACCCGTCTTCGACCTGGTCAACGGCACGATCCTCCGCGCCACAGCCGATCTGCCGCTCATTATTCCAGAAAATGCTGTCGTGGTCCCCGGTTCCCGCGCCGTCGCCAAGGGCAAAGGCCATCAGTTGAGCCGAGACTGGGGCCTCTCGCTCTACGCCCCCGTCATCGTCAAATACCGCGACGAAAAAACCGACCTCAGCACCACCCTTGAAGACCTGCTGCGGTAGCAGACAGCTGCGTTGAAAAGGCGTATTTGGGCAAGACGCCGAGTTCGGCTGCCATGCCGAAAAAGCCTCTCATGCCTGCGATACATTCTTCATCGAGCACATAGTGAATGCTGGTGGTGAGATAGGCGCGAATGGTCGCTTTGGGGATGGGAAGCCTGACAGACCACTCGGCTACCAGCGCATCGATGTTCTGAAGGCCGTGAATGCGGGATTGGATGAAGTCCTCCGCGACATTCTTATCCAAAGGCCCGCCCGACGCAGTGGCGCCCCAGACGGCGGAGACGAAGGGAAGGCCAGTGAGGGCGCGCCACTCTTCGGCCAGATCGTGATAGACGAGCTCTTCGCCGGTGCGCTCGAAGCGGTTGGCGCGCTCTTCCAGGGCCAGCAGGGCAGGGTCGCCAATGAGGATGGCGGCGTCAGCTCTAGCAAGCATGGCGTCGAGGTCGGCGGCAGCGGGCAGAAAGGGGACGGCCGGGTTGCTCCACTTGTGGAAGAGGATGCGGGCGTAGGCCAGAGTCGTGCGGCTGGCGGTGTCCGCGGCGACAGAGCGGAGCGCGGCCAGCGGCTGGGCGGCTCGACGGATCAGCAGCAACGAGCGTACACGTCCCTTTGAGGCGATGGTGCATCCGGGGAGGATGCGCAGGCCGGGTGTGGTGGCGAGCGCTGCGATGGGAATGAGGCCGATGTCGGCTGCTCCGGAGGCCAGCCTGGAAGCGCACTCGGAGGGCGACATGCGATCAATTTGATAGCGTTGCGCGAGCGAGGTGTCCAGAGGCGGGTGCTCGAAGTCCCACATCAGCGGCGCGGGGTTGAGGAAGTTGATGGCGGCAATGCGCAGGCGGGAATGTGGTGTGGGGTTCACTGCTTCTTAGAGTATCAACGCTGGGCAGAGGACTCCGGTGCGCTTTTGATTAATATGGGGCAGTGGATTTGGCAGGTTGGAAGACTCGGGTTCAGGGCGGGCAGCGGTGCAGTTTTCGGTTTGCCGGTAATCCTGACACGATGCACTCTTGCCTGGGCCATAGCGGGCATATTCAGGTATTGTCATTTTTCCAAAGTTCTGGAAGGAGCAACGTGCAATAGTTCAGGTTGATCGCTCGACTTTGGCAAAAAGAAGAGAACAAAACAGCCAAAACAGACAAGAGCTACAGTCCAATGACCTGCTGTATCAACCAATCCACTGACCCATGCTTGCCGAGCCAACCAAGCGCTATGCGTAATCCAGTAGCCTGCGGCGATGAATATGCAGATCGCAACCATGAGTAACCACTGTCGAACCGCCAAGCCATTCTTCGTCCGATAAGGCCCGTCCGAACGTTTCTCTCGATTCATGACATCGCTCAGAACCCATCCAATGAAAGCTGCTAAGCAGAATGAAATGAAGAGCACAAATAAGCAATCGATAATGCTCCCTGGCGAAAAACGCAAGAGATAAAAGCTATGCCAGCCAGATGCCACAAAGACGATAAAGACACATGTGCAGAAGGTGTAGATCCAACGATTCTTTAGCAGTGCTTTGGGTAGGATCGCGGCGGTCGCAACTAAGTCCGGTGGCGTGGATCGTGCGGAATCCTCATTTGATTTCGGCAGGGTTGGCAAGGGAGTAAGCCGGTAGATTTCCGCAGAGCCTCTGCCCCGGAATCCCCGACTGACTGCAACGAATCCCATTACGATCGCAAGCCGAATAGACCACACTTTTGCAAACAGGCCCCACAGGAGATAGGACTGAGGTGAAGGGGGAACAATGACCGCACTCATGATGAGCAGCCAGAGCACATTGAGCAGAAAGTCTAGCCCTGGCTTGAATCTCTTATTCTTCAAAGCCGACCTTCCCTTCTCGACATTGGAGATTCTATACCAACCACTTGAAGTACGGCTCTGGTCAACCGGTTGCCAATCCGGAAACTGCACCCCAACCCCTGACGATGGCCGCTTGACTTTCGGCCTCCGGAGGGGGTAACGTGGGCGGACTTACCAAAGAGCGCAGGTTTTGGTTTCCTGTGAGGAGAATAAGACTGTGCAGTTTTCGGACACTGGCGCGAAACGATGAGCACATTGCCCCAAGAAACGGTTCGTTCGTCTTCGCCGCTGCTCAGATCG
>OBLW0100004621.1_pt1 | contig 10489 bp, 11 predicted proteins | sample 1520161 | NCBI WGS metagenome assembly OBLW01 (sample SAMEA3539309, study PRJEB22396) | soil metagenome | biome: tundra; feature: field; material: soil | place: USA | collected 2010-05 | depth 0.15 m
AAAGATTCACCAGTTGCTCGGGCTTTTCCACCGGCAGCATGCGCAGCATGAGGGTGTCGATGAACGAGAAGATGGCCGTATTGGCGCCGATGCCCAGCGCCAGCGAGAGCACGGCGGCGAGGGTGAAGGCGGGATTGCGGCTTAGGCCGCGGAGGCCGTACCGCGTATCCTTCGCCAGACCCTCGATCCACGGCACGCCGCGGCGGGCGCGGTACGCCTCTTTCATCTGCTCGATGCCGCCAAATTCGCGGCGGGCCGTCGCGCGCGCGGCGCCGGGATCGAGACCCTGCTCGCGCAGCTCGGCGGCGCGCATTTCCAAGTGGACTTCCACCTCTTCGCTCAACTCGCGGTCCGACCACCGCTGCGAGAAGATCGCCGTCAGACGTTTCCATAGCGTGCGCATGAAAGCTCCTATTCGGCCACTCGCAAAAACAGCGCCATCAAGGCGACCGTGCGCTCCCAGTCGTCCGTCTCGCGGCCGATCTGTTTGCGGCCGGCTTTGGTCAGCTCGTAGAATTTCGCGCGGCGATTCTTATCGGAGGCGCCCCAGCGGGACGAGATCCAGCCGCGCTGCTCCAGGCGCAGCAGCGCGGGGTAGAGGGTGCCCTGGTTCAAATCGAGCGCGCCGGCGGAGATCTGCTGGATGCGCTTGGCCAGTCCGAAGCCGTGCTGTGGGCCCAGGGTTTCGAGCGTGCGGAGGACCATCAGGTCGAGCGTGCCCTGCAAAACATCGGGTTTGGAGTTTCTTGTAGACATCCAAAAGGAGTATGCCGCTTTTCATTTAGAATGTCAAGAGGGCGGCCTGGGAGGCCGCCGGGCCCAGAGGGCACCCCCACGGGCCTGCCCCACTTAAGCCTCCGGTGCAGGCAGGGTGCGCGGGCGGGTGTCGATCGGCTGCGGGCTCTCCAGCACGAAGCCAAACGGGCTGGTTTCGAGCTCTTCGAACTTGCGCGCAGTCACAAGCACGCGCGACTCCAGGGAACCAGTGGCTTCGTTATAGGCCTCCACGGAGCGTTCCAGGCTCCTGCCCAGGCGGTCCCAATGGCCGGTCATGTACGCCAACCGCTTGTAGAGTTCTTTGCCCAGGCGGCTGATCTCCGCGGCATTTTGCGCGATGTTCTCCCGCTGCCAGCCGTAAGCCACCGCCAGCAGCAGCGCGATCAAGGTGGTGGGCGTGGCCAGAATGACGCGTTGCCCGGCACCCGCCTCGATCAGCGACGGATCTTTTTCGAGAGCGGCGCTGAAGAAGCTTTCGCCGGGCAGGAAGAGAACCACAAACTCCGGCGCGGGGTCGAATTGCTCCCAATACTGCTTGCGGGCGAGCGTGGCGATGTGCGCGCGCACCTGGCGCGCGTGAACCTGCAGCAGCGTGCCGCGGGACTCGTCGTCGGGGGCCTCGCTGGCGGCCAGGTAGGCTTCGAGCGGCGTCTTGGCATCCACTACGATGTTCTTGCCGCCCGGTAGCCGGACCAGCAGGTCGGGCCGCAATCTGCCCTCCTCCGTGGTGGCGACGGGCTGGGAGTAGAAGTCGCAGTGCTCCAACATGCCCGCCAACTCGACCACGCGTTTGAGCTGGACTTCGCCCCATCGGCCGCGCACGCTGGGCGCGCGCAGGGCGGTAGCCAGCCGGCTGGTTTCCGAGCGGAGCTGGGTCTGGCTTTCGAGCAGCGCGCGGACCTGCTCGACCAGTCCCGCATATGCCCCGGCGCGCGCGGTCTCCAAATCCTGTATCTTGCCACCGACCTTTTCCAGCGATTCACGGACCGGCCGCACCAGGTCGGCGATGGCCTGCTGGCGCAAATCCAAATCGCCGCGGGCGGTTTCCTGAGTGCGTTCCAGGGTCGCCTTGGCCAAGTCCAGAAACGCCTGGTTATTGCTCTGCAAGGCGTCGGCCGAGAGCGCCTTAAAGGTGTCGGCGAGCTTTTGCCGCGCGTCATCCAGGGAGGACTGCAACTCTTTGTACTGCTGCCCCTTGTTCTGCAGGCGCTCGTTCAGGACAGCGCGCTCCGGCTCCCACTCGGCCTTGGCGCGCTCGTACGCCTGGCGCGCCGCGGGCCGGAGCACCATCCAGGCCAGCACCATTCCAATCGCCAAGCCGAACAAAAAACATGTCATTATCAGAATGTTTTGCATGCTGTCGGGATTATCGCACGACTGGCGGGCGGCGCCGCCCATTTGAGGAATTGTTTTAACGGGAAGCTTTATGGGGCAGGCCGGGGGTCAATCCTCATGCTCGTCTGGCGCGGCCTCGACTCCGGTTCCAGCCGCAGCCAAGGCCGTCATCTCGCCGCGCGTATAGCTGCGAGCTTTAGGTTTGCCTTTGTCCGTCTCGCCGGCGTCAGCGGGTTCCACCACAAAAGTCTGCGCACCCGCCAACTCCTGTTCCAGGTTGAAGGCGGGAACCGCACGCAGGGCAGGCACCTGCGCGATGCCGTGCTCGTTGACCACGCATTCCATCCCGTTGGAAAGAGGAAACCGGATGCGAAGACGCTTTTTGACCGTAACCTTGCGGAGGTCGGACAATTTCATCGGCCGGCTTCCTGGAGAGCCTCCGCATTTCCCATCTCGGCGCCGGCGGCGATGCGTTCCTGGCAGGATACGCAGAACTTGGCCCAAGGCACGGCATCCAGCCGCTTGACGGAGATGGGCTCTTCGCATTCGTAACAGACGCCGTAGGTGCCTTCCTCGATGCGCCGCAGGGCGCCCTGGACTTCGCGCAGGAGCTTGATATCCAGGGTGTTGCGGTTGAGGAAAATCCACTCGTCGTGGCTTTGCTGGCTGAGATCGCCTTCGTCGTGCGGGTGCTCCTCGCGCGCCAGCACCTGAGCGGCTTTCTGGGCGGACATGCTGCTCTGCACCTCTTCCGCCTTTTTCTCTAGTATCTTTCTATAGGTCTCGTATTTGCTTTTCACGCTACTTCTCATTCCGACAGCCATATGGCCGAAAAGATATGACGCCCGCAGCCCCCGAAAAGTTGCAGGATGGCCGCAAATCGGTGGCTTTCAGCCCCTTTTCCGTATCGGGGGAAAACCTGCTATGATGCTGATAACGGGACCGGCGTTGCGTCGCCGATCCCGCCACGGCGTTTACCGCGGACTCTTACGGGTCCAAACGATCAACGCCGAGATCCGGCCAACAAAAATCAGCCGGATTATCAGCATGAAGATCATAGTTCGATCCTCCTTTCCGCTTCCAGCGAAGGCCCGGGCTATTACCCCGGGCTTTCCTGTTTTGAAGCTCAAGTGCTTCGCGCAGGAACCCGCTTCTTCACCTTCCAGGGAAAGCCAATCGAATAGTGCGACAGCGCCGCCAATTCTCGCCGAAAAAAAAACGGAACCACAGATGGACACAGATGCACACAGATAAAGGCAAAACCAAACCACCCAGCGGCGGCCGTGCCTTTGGTCCTATCTGTGTTTATCTGTGTTCATCTGTGGTTCCGCTGGTTCTGGTTTTCTAGAATCCGCCGGTGTCGCGAACCCCTTTGCCCTCGACGCACTCATAGGTGCGCCCGGCGCGCAGGTTTTTGAACTCCTCGACCGCGCCGCTGGGCCAATGCAGCACAGCGCGTTCGACGCTATCCCGCTTGCCCAGTCCGAAAGTCACCGGCATTTCCGATTGCGACAAATAGCTGGAGCCGCTCTTCACCATGCGAGATCCAGTCTCGCCGCCGCTGGTCACGCGCACGGTTGCGCCGATGCCGTCGCGGTTCGACTTGGTTCCCACCAAGCGGAAGCGTATGGCGTGATGACCGTTGGACTGATCGTTGCGGTACAAATGTACCGGCCCCTGGTTGGTGGTGATCAGAACATCCAGATCGCCATCCCGGTCGAAATCGCCGAAGGCCGCACCGCGCCCCACTTTGGGGTCGGCGAACCCGCCTCCTAGCGCGCCCGCCACATCCTGGAAGCCGGCACTGCCTTTGTTCAGGAACAAGTGCGGCGGCTGCGCGTACCCCGTTTCGGGCCGGGATTCGCGGATTCCCGGGTCGATATGTCCGTTAACCACCAGCAGGTCGAGCAGCCCGTCCAGGTCGGCGTCGAAGAAGAAGCAGCCGAAGCCCAGGCTGCGCCGCGACAGCCGGCCCACGTCCGAGCGCTCCGCCTGATCCACGTACAGGCCGCCGCGAGTGCCGCGGTACAGGCCGATCATCTCGTTGTCGAAATTCGTAATGGCCAGGCCCGCAATGCCCGAGTTATCGTAGTCGGCGACATCCACGCCCATGCCCGCGCGGGCCTTGCCGTCTTCGCTGAAAGCCACGCCGGCTTTCACGGCGATGTCCTGAAACGTCCCGTCACGCTGGTTGCGATAGAGCTTGTTGGGCTGCGTGTCGTTGGCCACCATTAGGTCGATCCAGCCGTCCTGATCGTAGTCCAGCATGGCCACCCCCAGCGATTTCGAACTGGGGTCGAAGATGCCGCTCTTCGCCGTAACATCCTCAAAGGTGCCGTTGCCGCGATTGCGGAACAGCCAGCAGGTCGCGCCGCGATACGCTTCCGGCGTGCAGTACGATTTGTGCTTGGCGTCCATGCTGCAGAACACATCCTGCGCGGGCGACCATTTCACATAGTTGCAAACGAACAGATCCAGCAGCCCGTCGCCGTCATAATCGAACCACAGCGCGGAACTGCTGAAGCCCAGCCTCCCGCCCAGTCCGCTGCGTTCCGTGATATCCAGGAACCGCCCTTTACCGGTGTTCTGAAACAGCCGGCTCTGGCCCACACAGGTAACGTAGATATCCGGAAAACCGTCGTTGTTGAAGTCCCCCACCGCTACGCCCATGCCGTACATCTCCACATCCAGGCCGGCGGCGCGGGTGACATCCGTGAAGGTGCCGTTGCGGTTGTTGCGGTACAGGCGCATGGTGCTGCGCTGCTTCACGTGACCCGGCCAGTCCATGCCGTTGATCAGCAGGATGTCCTGCCACCCGTCGTTGTCGTAGTCCAGAAAGGCGCAACCCGGACCCAGCGTCTCGGGAAGATACTTCTCTCCAAACGCGCCGCTGTTGTGCCGGAATTGAATACCGGCCGCGGAAGTGGCATCGGTGAAGCGGAAGCCGACGCCGGCTCCCTCGCGGCTCGGTGAAGCAGTGGCGCGGCTTGCTGCAGCGTTGGCCAGCGCGCCCCACAAAAACCCCCGGCGGTTCACGGCAGGTGCACCAACCCCTTTTTGACGGCCCATACCACCAATTCCGTCGTGCGATGGATCCCCAGCGCGGACATGAGATTGGCGCGGTGCACGGAAACCGTGTTCACGCTCAAGTTGAGGATCGCCGCGATTTCCTTGTTGGAATTCCCCTTGGCGATCAACTCCAGAATCTGTTTCTCGCGCGGCGTGAGGCGTTCGTAATCCGGATCGGGCTCCCGGTGCGGGGCCAGCACACCGGGGCCGATCACAGTCTTTCCGGATGCCAGATCTTTGATCGCGCCGGCCAAGTCCACGTCCAGAGCCGATTTCAGCACGTAGCCGCGCGCGCCGGCGTCCAAAGCGTTGCGCACGTAATTATCATCTGAGTACATACTCAAAATCAGGACCGCCGTGTCCGGCGCATTTTTCAGGATTTCGCGCGTGGCTTGCACGCCATCCAGTCCGGGCATGGCCAGGTCCATCACGATCACGCGCGGATGCAGTTCCTGCGCCAGTTTGATGGCTTCCTGGCCGTTGGTGGCTTCGCCCACCACGCGTATTTCGGGATCGTCTTCCAGCATGCGCCGGAAGCCCTTCCGCACCAGGCCATGATCGTCCACCAGCAATACCGTTATTTCATTGCTCATAGGTATCCGTTAACGGAACATCCAGCCGCACCAGCGTGCCACCCTCGCCGGGACGAACCACTTCGAAAGTGCCTTCCAGCAGTTCGGCGCGCTCGCGCATGGCGGTCATGCCGATGCCCCTGCGCGTGGCGCCGTTACGCGACTCGGGCATGCCGGCGCCGCGGTCTTCCACTTCCAGGTTCAGCCGTCCGGGCGGAAACTCCAACCGCACCACGGCCTGCGTCGATCCCGAATGGCGCGCCAAGTTGTTCAGCGCTTCCTGCAGCACGCGGTACACATGAATGGCCACCCGGTCCGTAATCGCCGGGCCGGTTCCCTTTTTCTCGTATCGTACCTTAATTCCAGTCTGCTTCTCGAATACCGGCAGATACCAGTCGATGGCCTTCTCCAGGCCGCCATCGTCGAGAATGCTGGGGTGCATCAACTGCGACAGGTTCCTGGTCTTTTCGAGCGTGGCCTGGGCCACCTCGCGGACCTCGCGCAGATCGGCGCAGAACGGCGAATCGGCGGGCAGGCGCTTTTCCGCGCGGCGCAGCATGGCGCCGATGGCCGTCAGCACCTGGCCGAATTCGTCGTGCAACTCGCGCGAGAGCGAATGCAGCGTCTCCTCCTGCACCGTGATCAGCTTGCGCGCCAGATCGCTGCGATGTTCCGATACGGCGGCCAGGTGCTGGAACAGCCGCCGGTTGGAGTAAATCAGGTAGAGCGTGGTGCCGAAGATGGCCAGCAGCACGGCGGCCAGAAACAGGTAGACGTCGCGCTCCACACCTTTATAGATGCCCTGGATCCGGGCTGCGGCCTCTTGCTCGGCTTCGTTATTCTGCACCAGCAGGCGGGCCACGATGCTGGTGAGGGCGCCCTGCCGTGCTTCCAGAGAAGTGCGGATCATGTCCCGCGCGGCGCGATCCTGCCCTTGCGCGGCCACCTCGAAAATGCGCCCGGCGGAAGTCCAGAACTGGACCAGCGACTCGGCCAGACGTTGCCGGTTAGGGTCGCGCTCGACCGGCGCGAACTGCGCTTCCAGGCGCAGCGCGTCGTCCAGATCGCCGCGCTTGTTGTCGAACGGCTTTTTCCAGGCGACCAGCGGGTAGGGATCGTCGCCATACAGCATGTCCCGCATGGCGATGCCCAGCTCGTTCAGGTCGTTCTGAATGCGCACCAGTTGCAGCGAGTCCTTGCGGTTGCGGTCCACCGTGGTGGTTTGCAGATCCTCCAGGCCGCGGATCTGGCGCAGCGCGTAAAACGAGAACACGCCCACCGCCGCCAGGGTGACGGCCAGGCCCACCAGCAGGCGGGGCGTGGGAGAAGCGACCGGTTTGGGCATAGCGCCAAGTCAAGCATAGCAAGGCAGGCTGGGGCGGTGCGGCTGCGTCAGGCCTCGCCATGCCTGATCTTTTCATCGACGATGGCGCGAGGGCCGCAAACCTCTGGGCTACAATGGCTTAGCTTCTGCCCTTTTTCCGTCTTGTCCCACCGGATGTATGACCGGGACGGGCGTCGGTGTCGGCGTGCGCGTGAGAGGCTTGGACGCCTACTAATGGCCAAACTTGGCCATTTGGATCCACATCAAAATCAGGGTCCGAGTGGCATCCGCTATAATTCGTAATGGAGAGCCAATGGCCGAGCCTGTCAAAATACCGATTTCCTTTTTTGAAGTCGCCGCAGATTATGAGCGGCCCGACCTCAAGCTCTGGGCCGACCGGGCTGTAATCGTGCAAGGCATCTTCGATGCACTGAGACCTTGGGATATCGGTATCGACGACGTAGAGCCCCACAACACAGGAAAGCCTTCCGAGCAGGGCGTCACGTTCAAGCTCCCGCTAAAGCGTGTTGCTTTCTTTTTCGGCGCCGCCTCCTGCAGGTTTACGCGGGATGACGCGGATTGGAACTCCGCCGAGGAGACAGCAACGATTCTCGATACAGCCCTCGCCGCCCTAATGCGGCTCGGCGGAGTACAGATCGCGATGAAAAAAACCGCGATCTCCATGCACATTCAGCCGCGCGCGCTATCATTCATCGATATTCTACGTCCTTTTCTTCCCGCGCAACTGGCGGCGCTGGAAACGGAACCTGTGATGACAATGGCGGCCGTTGCGAAATGGGACAACCGCAAGGTGACGATTGATGGCTCCGCGACGTTAGCTAATGGCCTCTTTGTAAGGCTCGAAAGGGACTTTCCGGGCGCGAGCACTTACCAAGAGATAGCTCTGCAGCTCAGGAAGGATGAAGAAGCTTTGTTTAAAATCTTGGGAGTGGAGGAAGACCAAGGGTGAACGTATATCAAACGGTTCAAACCTCCGGCAACTTCTGGCCGCCACTCACGGCGCCCCTGCTTTACCAGGCATCTCAGGGAACGCCATGTCGACCATCGGCGCAGCATGGCATTTCGCTTTTCCAAGGCCTCGAAGAGCAGATGGCCGAACACGCCGCCCAGCATGAGGATCTTCTCAAAGAGGTGCGCAAGCACTTCGTGCTGCCAGCGGACTCCTCGGTAATCGACTTTTTGACCGAACATCGCGCGATCCCTCAAATCCTCTTGGAGGCAGTACCGTGGCTTAAGAGGGGTTTCGGCCCCAATGCCGTCTTTCATCTGAGAGCCCCCGTTGACGACTCTGGCTCGCGGACGCTTTACGCTGTTACCATGTGGCCGGGCACTGTGCGTGACGTTAGGGATGCGCTGGAAAAGTTCGACGATACTTGGTGGATCGCTTGCTCGCGGCGGGCGTCCGGTTATCTCACTTTCACCTACGAGTTAGTGTGATTCGCGCCATGCCGTTCGATTGGTCGGAGTACCTCGGACTCGCTAACGAGCTGGGAAAACGCACGGATGAAGCATCCCTGAGAAGCGCGCTCAGTCGAGCATATTATTATGTTTATCATCTTGCGCTCAAAAGAGCGCAAGACAATGATTTCAAGGCGCTAGCCGGTGAAGGAACGCACTCCCAGCTGTGGCGCGTCTTCGGTACAAATCCGGACCCGGACTGCAGGAAGTTGGCAGCAATAGGGGTGCGGCTCAAAGAGAAGAGGGAGCGCGCCGATTACAGTTCAGTCTACCCTCGAGTACAGGAGGAAATCCCCGAAGTGCTGAGTGATGCGCGGGATTTCGCTACGCGTCTGGGAAACCTTCATTCACGCCTTCCAAACCCCAGGAGCCAGCGCCAATAATTGCCCCCCTTCCACACGACATCGGGCAACATCTGAGCTTAGCCCCGTGTGCGCCCAGGCGCCCGCGGGACGCATGTTAGCCTAGCCTTATATGCACTTTCCCGAATCCTTTTTTCCGCAACGCTTTGGCATCACCACCCGGGATCTGGAGAATTACCTGGCGGAAGCGCTCTCTCACGGCGGCGCGTACGCCGACCTTTACTTCGAATATCTCTCGACCAGTTCCATCAGCATCGATGAATCCATCGTGAAGAGCGCACTGCAGGGCGTGTCGCTGGGGGTGGGCGTGCGCGTGATCGCGGGCGAGCGCACCGGCTACGCCTATAGCGACGACCTCAGCCCGGAGAAGATTCGCAAGGCCGCGCGCGTGGCGGCGTGCATCGCGGCGGGACCGGCTACGGTGGAGAAGGTTTCGCTCAACGAAGGCGGGCGGCGCAATCTGTATCCCGTGCTGACGGCGCCCACCGAGACGGCCTTCGCCGAGCGGGTGGAGTTGGTGAAGCGCGCGGACCGCGCGGCGCGCGCCTACGACTCGCGCATCTTCCAGGCGCAGGCCAGCTACGCCGACAATCTGCGGCAGGTGCTGGTGGCCACCAGCGACGGGGTGCTTTCGTGGGACCGCCAGCCGCTGGCCCGCCTCAACGTGGCCGCGCTGGCGCGCGAAAACGGCGGGACCCCACAGCGCGGTCATGCGGGCGGCGGCGGACGCGTGGAGCTGAGCTTCTTCCTCAACGAAAAGACGCCGGAGCATTTCGCCGCCCAAGCCGCGCGCGAAGCCATCGTCATGCTGGACGCGGTGGACGCGCCCGCCGGAGAGATGACCGTGGTACTGGGTCCCGGCTGGCCCGGCATCCTGCTGCATGAAGCCGTGGGGCACGGCCTCGAGGCCGACTTCAACCGCAAGGGCGTCTCGGCGTTCAGCGGACGCATTGGCCAGCAGGTGGCCAGCCCCTTGTGCACCGTGGTCGACGACGGCACCATCGCCAACCGGCGCGGCTCGTTGAACGTGGACGACGAGGGCCATCCTACGGGGCGCAACGTGCTGATCGAGAACGGCATCCTGCGCGGCTATTTGCAGGACAAGCTTTCCAGCCGCCTCACCGGCGCCGCGGAGACCGGCAGCGGGCGCCGGGAGAGTTATGCGCACATCCCCATGCCGCGCATGACCAACACGTTCATGCTGGCGGGCGAAAGCGATCCCGAGGAGATCATCCGCTCGGTGCCCAAGGGCATCTATTGCCCCGATTTCGGCGGCGGCCAGGTGGATATCACCAGCGGCAATTTCGTCTTTTCAGCCGCGGAGAGCTATCTCATCGAAGATGGCCGGGTGACCCGCCCCGTGCGCAACGTCACGCTGATCGGCAACGGGCCGGAAGCGTTGAAATACGTCAGCATGGTGGGCAACGATCTGAAGCTCGACGAGGGCATCGGCGTGTGCGGCAAGGAGGGGCAGAGCGTGCCGGTGGGCGTGGGGATTCCCACCATCAAGATCGACCGCATGACGGTGGGGGGCACGGCGTGAGCGGGAACGGCACGTTACCGAGCCGCGG
>OBLW0100004625.1_pt1 | contig 10483 bp, 9 predicted proteins | sample 1520161 | NCBI WGS metagenome assembly OBLW01 (sample SAMEA3539309, study PRJEB22396) | soil metagenome | biome: tundra; feature: field; material: soil | place: USA | collected 2010-05 | depth 0.15 m
ATCGATTTCCGCGTCTCCATCATGCCGACGGTTCATGGCGAAAACGCCGTGCTACGCGTGCTGGATAAAGAGTCGATGAGCGAGAAATTTCGCAATTTGACGTTGGACGTGGTGGGTTTTGCGGACGAGGATTTGCGTCGGTTCCGACGCTACATTCGCGAGCCCTACGGCATGGTGCTGGTGACGGGACCGACCGGGTCGGGCAAGACGACAACGCTCTACGCGGCTCTGAATGAGATCAAGAGCGACGAAGACAAGATCATCACGATTGAAGATCCGGTAGAGTACCAGATTCGCGGCATCACGCAGATTCCGGTGAACGAGAAGAAAGGCCTGACATTCGCGCGCGGGCTGCGATCGATTCTGCGCCACGACCCGGACAAGATCCTGGTGGGCGAAATCCGCGACCAGGAGACCGCGCAGATTGCCATCAACTCTGCGCTCACGGGGCACCTGGTGTTTACGACGGTGCACGCAAATAATGTCGTGGACGTGCTGGGACGGTTCCTGAACATGGGCGTGGAGGCGTATAACTTTGTTTCTGCTCTGAACTGCATTTTGGCGCAGCGGCTGGTGCGCACCATTTGCGAGCACTGCGCGCATACAGTGACTTATGGCGATGAAACGCTGCTGTCGAGCGGGATGGACCTGGCCGAGTGGCGGGGTTTCGGGTTTCGCGAAGGCACAGGGTGCATCGAATGTGGCGGAACGGGATACCGGGGGCGAACGGCGATTCACGAACTGCTGGATTTGACCGATCCGATTCGTGAGCTGATTCTGGAGAAGAAACCCACTTCCGAGGTGCGCAAGCTGGCACAGAAGGAAGGCATGTCGTTTCTGCGCGAGTCGGCGCTGGACCGCGTGCGGCGCGGGCTGACGACGCTGAAGGAGATCAATAAGGTTACGTTTATTGAGGCGTCGAGATAGACAAGACAGCTTCAAGCTTCTAGCTTTTTGCTATTCGTGCATGGATTCTGGTGATGAGCAAGTGAGGTTTGGGGTTTGAGGCTAGAAGCTAGAGGCTATAGATGAGTGCGATGTGGAACAAGTCGAAATCGGGCGTGCCGGGCGGAGCACGTCCCCCGGCTGCGGTGGAGATTACGCCGGAGGGTGTGCTGGCGGCGGCGTTGCCGGGGAAGAATCAGGACCCGGTCTATGCGTTCGCTCCGCTGCGCCCGGGCACGCTGCTTCCGGGCATCGGCGAGCCGAATCTGCGCGAACCGAGAGCGGTGGCCGATGCGATACGCGCAGTACTGGGCGACGTTTCTCCGCGCACCCGCGCGGTGACCCTGGTGGTACCGGACACGTCGGTGCGCGTGTTTGTGCTGGACTTCGATTCCCTTCCCGCCAATGCCGCCGAAGCGGTGCCGGTGCTGCGCTTCAGGCTGCGGAAGATGGTTCCCTTCGACGTTGAGCATGCGGGCGTGAGCTACCAGATTCTGTCGCAGGACAAGACGGAATGCAGGGTGCTGGCGGCGGTGCTGCCGGGCCCGATTCTTGCGGAGTATGAAAACGCGGTGCGCGCAGCGGGCTATGAGCCGGGCGTGGTGCTGCCCTCGAGCCTGGCGGCACTGGCTGCGCTGGAGACGACGGAACCGGTGCTGGCAGCCTGCCTGAGCGGGCTGTCACTGACCACTTCGATCACCAGCGACCAGGATCTGCTGCTGTATCGCACGCTCGACCTGCCGGAAGATCCTGCACAACGCCTCACCGAGGTGCAACGCGACATTGCTGTGGCGGCGGCCTATTTTGAAGACAAGCTCGCAACGCGCTCGAGGCGGCTCCATTATGGAGGCATCGGCGCAGCGCAGGATTTTGCCCGCTGGATCAAGGACCCTGAGTTGACTGTGGTCGAACTGGCACCGCGGCCCACCACGGGCGTGACGACAACGATGGGCAATATTAGCGTGGCCGGGATCGCCGGCGCGCTGGCAGGGGCAAGATAATGCGCATCGGAATCAATCTCGCCACACGGCCTTTCGCCGACCTGGGACCCGCTCTCAAGGGCATGCGGATCGCCATGGCCGTGCTTGCTGTTATGGCCATTGGCCTGGTGCTGGGCCTGCGCGCCTTGCACCAGAGCGCCGAAGAGGCCCGCGCGCGCGATCACTCGCTGGACGGGCAGATTGCGCGCATTACTCAAGAGCGTCAGGATTACCAGGTAATGATGCGGCAGCCGGATAACGCCGAAGTCCTGACCCAGGCGGAGAGCCTGAACAAGCTGTTTGACGAGAAGGCGTTCTCGTGGACGCTGGCGATGGAGGACCTGGAAACCGTGTTACCAGGCGGCGTGCAGGTGACGAGCATTGAACCGACTCGCGACAAGGACGGCCACATCACGCTTCAATTGCGCGTACTGGGCCCGCGCGACCGCGCTATCGCGCTGGTTTCGAATCTGGAGCACTCGAGGCGGTTTGTTCATCCGCGCATCGTGAACGAAAGCTCCGAATCGAGCGGCGGCCCGGGGGAACGCGTGGAGCCGGTGAGCGCCTCGAACCGCGTGAACTTTGACCTGCTGGCGGAGTACAACCCGGTGACGGCCGCGGAGTTCAGAGCGAAAAAAGAGAAGTCTGCCGGAGAGGAACATCTGGCTCGCCACACCTCATCTGCCGTGGGCGTAATGGAAGCGGGAGCAGGCGCACAGCGACCTCCTTACACGGGCATGACGAGGCCAAAGTCCCCGCCGAAGCCGAGCGCTGGAGGCACACGATGAGCAATCCTTCTCCCTGGCGCGAACGGCTGAGCTCGCCGCTCACCTGGCATTATGCGGGGCTGGCAGTCCTGGTGCTGCTCGTGGCCGGGCTCGCGGTCGTACTCGGAATGGACTGGACGGCCACCAACGGCAGTTCCAACGACGCGCTCGCCGGAAAACAGGTTGAGTTGAAGGCGCTGAACATGGAGACGGCCCCGCTGCGGGGACTGGACAAGCGCGTGGCCGACTCGCGAAGCCAGATGCTGGCCTTCTATGACAAGCGGATTCCTGCGAATTACTCGTCGATCGCTACGCGCATCGGAAACCTGGAAGTGAAATCGGGCGTGCGGCTCTCGCGGCTGCAGTATGCGCAGGGCGCGGCCGGTACCGATCTTACAGAGATCACGATGGACGCAGGGATCAGCGGCGAGTATCCGCAGATCATGCATTTTGTGAACGGGCTGGAGCGCGACCCAAACTTCTTTGTGATCCGAACCATGACGCTGACGGGACAACAGGGCGGCCTGGTGAACCTGCGGCTGCGGGTATCAACATGGCTGCGATCGGCGGATGTACCCAGCGGACTGCCGAGGACGCAGGATGTGCCCGCACCCACGGCCACCTCTGGAACGGAGGGCGAGTAACGATGGCCATCGCACTGGGAACGGAAAACAAGCGCCAGGTCTACCTGCTGATCGCATTGGCGGTGCTGATTGTAGGCATTGGCGCCTGGGAGCTGTCCGGCACGTTCTGGGGCAGCTCGACTCCGGCGCGAACAGCTCCTCGCCAGGTTGCGGCGTTGCGTACACCAACCGCAGCGGGACCGGAAGCTGAAAAGCTGACGAACGCGGGCATTGATCCCTCCTTGCATTTTGACAAGCTGGCCGAGAGCGAAGACGTGGTGTACGCAGGGACGGGGAGAAACATTTTTTCCGCTGAATCGGCGCCTGTGCGGATTGAAGCTCCGGTGAAGAGTGCGCGCGATGTGCCGGCGGTGTATGTACCCCCCGGGCCGCCGCAACCTCCGGCCATCGACCTGAAATATTTCGGCTACAGCGAGACCGGAGACAAATCGCTCAAAGCATTCCTTGTCCATGGAGACGACATTTTCATGGCACTACCGGGAGACATTGTCGATCACCGCTACAGGGTGGTCGTCGTGATGCCGGGGAGTGTGCAGATCACCGACCTGAGCTACAACAACACGCAGACGGTGCCATTGTCGTCGAACTAAGTCAGGGGTCAAAGACCAGTGGTCAGGGATCAGGGGTCAGGATCAGGGGTCGGGAGGATGATGAGAGACTCGGCAAATCGGCGGCGGTGCCCCTCGGAAGCGGGCTACATGCTAGTTGCGGTGATCTTCCTGCTGTTTCTGCTGGTTCTCTCCCTGTCGATCGCCCTGCCGCGGGTGCGAGAAGATATTCAGCGAGACCGGGATGTTGAGACGATGCATCGCGGCAAGCAGTATGTTCGGGCGATCCAGCTATACTACCGCAAATTCCACACATATCCGCCCAACATTGACGCGCTGGTAAAGACCAACAATATCCGGTTCCTGCGCAAACGCTATCTTGACCCGACGACGGGGAAGGATGATTGGAAGCCGATTCAGTTTGGGCAAAACAAGCTTCCGAAGGCCTACGGCTTTTTCGGCCAGCCATTGGCAGGATCGATGATCGGAGGAGCTGGGCTGGGCGGCGGAAATGGGCTCGGCACCAATACACCAGGCGGAAACGGATCGCCGTTCAGCGGCGGATCCAATTCGGGCAGCGGATCGAGCTTCGGGGGCGGATCAACTTTCGGAGGAGGATCCAGCTCCGGAGGCTCAACTTTCAGTTTGGGCAGCTCCAACTCTTCTCCCGGGGCAAACTCGGCGAATGGCGGGACTTCAAGCTCAGGCACAACGTCCAATGGGAACGGGACGGATACAAGCTCAGGAGGCTCTTCGGGAACGGAGAATGGACCGACAGGGCCTACGTTTGGAGGAGCGGGGATCATTGGCTATTCGCCGGCCAGCCCGAAACAGTCTGTCGAGATCTTCAAGAAGAAGAACCACTACATCGAGTGGGAGTTTACCTACGACCCTCTCTCTGACCAGCAGATGATGACGGGCGGAAATACGGGAGCCATCGGCCAACCAGCCAGCGGCACTAACAGCCCATTTGGGGGAACATCCGGAGTCGGCACGCAACCGAATGGCGGCGGCATGGGGTTCGGCTCGAGCGGAGCCTCTCCTACGACGCCCACCGCTCCGACGACTCCTACCCCACCCCCGGCTCCTACCGACCCTGGCTCGTCGCCGCAGCCCTGAGAAGCACATCGCGCTGCATCTGAATCCCGAATGCGACTCTGCGCCCGAACGCAAAAAGGCCCGCCTTTGAAGCGGGCCTTTTTGTGGAGAATTGAGAAAAGGTTGAAGTTACACGCTGAAGGAAGAACCGCAACCGCAGGTCGATTTGACCTGCGGATTCTCGAACTTGAAACCGGCCGCTTCGAGGGTCTCGACGTAATCGACGATGCAGCCGTTGAGGTACATGAGCGAGGTAGCATCGACAAACACCTTGAGGTCGTCGAAGCTGAAAACCTTGTCCATCATGCCGCTCTGGTTCTCAAAGGCCATCGAGTATTGGAAGCCTGAACATCCGCCGCCCACCACGCCAATGCGCAGCCCGGCAGGAAGAGGGTCCTGGGTAGCCATAATCTCGCGCACCTTGGCGATTGCCTGGGGGGTAAGAGTAAGAGGCGCCTTCTTTTCGGTTTCCTGAGCAGGTGCGACGGTCGCTGTGGACATAGTTTCTCCCGGTTGTAGAATTCGTACGGTCGTTACTGTAACTCTACCGCCCCGCGCAATGAGATTCAAGGCCCATTCGCGGGCGTCACCTCATTCGATGCGACCGATGGGGAAAAGTCGCAGCCGACGGACCAGCATCACGAATATCGCCAAGAGGCTGAATTGGGGGCGAAGGCCTTCGTCACCCGCGACCTGCGAAGGGGTTTATCGCCCCCGCGTCGTGGGTTTCCGTGACCTTTGTATGTGTGCGCGTTTGCCTGGGGTTGCCCGAACCCGAAAAAAGGGTTGTACGAGGCTGAAAGACCCTTTTATTAAGGAAAAACGACTGTGATTATTGTCACCTTCGGGGGATTGATTCAGGGCTATTATTGTGAGCCGTAGGGCCCCTCTACTTACGAGACCGCGATGATTGCTCACGGCCCGCAGGCAATTGGGACCAGAAAGTCATCTGGAGGTGGTTTATGCAAATAGTTCCAGTCATGTGGTCAGTGTGGGCTGGCTTGGTCGTGATCATGGCAGGCCTTTTCCTTTATCGCTCACGCTTGACCAAGGACGAAGAAGACCAGATTTTTCTCGATGATTCCTTCAATCATGAGAAGACCGCCCAGGCAGCTATCATCGCCAAAGTGAATAAGATCCAGCCAATTCTGCGGGCTGCGATGTGGGTGGTTGGAGTCGCGACGCTTTTCGTGGTTGGGTATTACATCTGGGATGTCTTCAACCAGTTCAAATAAGAGATGATTTCAGGCGCCCGGCGGGAAATTGCCGGGCGCAAAGTTTCATCTCTCTCCCGCTACTCGACTTCCTGGCGGGCGCGATATCCGTCTCGCGCAATGACTTCATACTTTAGTTGCTTGTGTTTCTCGTCCTGCATGCGCAGAGGATGCCCCTCGTCGTCCACAAGTTCCACGCGCAACTTGCGGTAAGTGCCGTCCATCTTGGGGTCGCTGGGGTGGTAGACCAGCTCGTATTTTGAACGGATGGCCTGGTTGATCGACGAAAAGATGTCGGGCATTTCGCCGACAAAACGTGGACTGAACCACATGCCTCCGGTCATCTTCGCAAAGGTCTTCATCTCGTTGTCGGCCTGCAAGTAATCGAGATCCCGCATCGCTGAGTTCATCCCGGGGCCGCCCTCGGTCATGGCCCGAATGGCGCCGCCCGTGGAGATGGCGAAGATGGTTATATCTGGGGTGTTTTTGACTTTCTGCAGGATTTTGTCCAGGGTCAATCGCGACATGGTGTCGCGGCCTGAAGCGATGAGAACAATGTACTTGTGGCCTTCGATACGGGTTAGCCGGTCCTCCGCCTCATAGAGCGCGTCGAAGAGGTTGCGCTCGCTGAACCCGGGGATGATGAGCGAGTTGATTGCGTTGTAAAGCTGGCGTTTGTCCTGGGTGAAGTCGGTGACGATCTGCGTGCGCAGGTCGAATGTCATCATGGCCACGTAGTCCTGGGGCCTCAATTGCTGGGCAAATGACCAGGCCGCGTTCCGCATGTCATAGACGAAGTAGTAGTTGGTTGACGCGAACTCCAACAGGAGCAGGGCCGTGATGGGAGCCTCGACGCGTTTGAAGCCGACGATCTTCTGTTCGACGCCATTCTCATAGACGCGGAAATTGTCGGGCTTGAGGCCCGGAACGAACTGACCCGTCTTTTCAAGCAGTACACCCACGTCGACGTCGACTTCAGGAACGTTGACCTGCAGGGAGTAGTTGGGCGCTCCCTCGGGGTTCTTGAAGACGGGACGGGCCGGGGCAGGCGGGGGCGGCGGTTCGGTACTCTCTTTTTTCTTGGGCAGCGCAATGGCGCCGGAATCGGCGCCGGGACCACCGGCAGCCGGAGCCGTCTGGTCCGGCTGCTGGGCAGGGGTCTGCGGCTGGGGCTGGGGTTCGCTTTGAGCCCAATTCAACGGCGGGCATGCCAGCGCCGTGGTCAGTATTACTGCAGCGGGCCAACGACGAAGAGTGATCTGGGAAAGGCGCATCGTAGACATGACTACCTCAATCGTGAAGACAGCATACGGGATGACCCATAGCCAGCGGCAAACGGCATATCTTGATTGACTGCGACGAACAACCGGTGCGAAACGATCAAAGTCGTGTTATTCATGTTGAACGGCTGGAAGTCAGGCACTCGGAATGCCGCCAGTTGTACTCTTATAGACGTGAGACTGTGCCCGAAGGAACCCTTGCTTTGCGTGGCTGCGCTGGTGATTGCGCTCGGCACCGCCCTGTCACTGCCGCTCCCGGCGGCTGAGACGACTGCTGTGACAATTGGACCGCCGCCCTCCGGAGGGGGGTTCTTCCCGCTCGCCCAGGTGCATCGCGGCCTGGTGGGGACAGCCTGGACGGTATTTGAGGGCTCAAAACCTGAGCCGATGGAAGTGGAGATCCTGGGGGTATTGCGGGGAGCGCGAGGACCGGGGCACGACATGATCCTGGTGCGTCTGCACGGCGCCAAGCCGGAGTACACGGGCGTGGTGGCCGGGATGAGCGGAAGCCCGGTGTATATCGGCAACAAGCTGCTCGGGTCCATCTCATATCGCATCGGCCAGTTCAGCAAGGAACCGATCGCCGGCGTCACGCCGATCGAACAGATGCTTGAAGTGCGCGACATCCCGATCGACGCCGCACAAACGATTGAAAGGGCGGCTTCAGATAAGCCCGACCTGAGTGCGGACGGAATGACGTTTCAAGCAATGGAGACGCCGCTGGTGATGAGCGGATTTCGGCCCGAAGCGATTCGACTGTGGCAGGAAAAAATGGCAGGAACGGGACTGGAGATGGTGGCCGCGGGAGGCGTCGGCGGGTCTTCAAAGCCAGGCGATATGGACGCGATCCCTGGTTCAACACCGGCCTCGGCAGCAGCCATAGCAAGCGTGGGACCGGGATCTGCGATCAGTGCTCAACTGATTCGCGGCGACCTTGAGATTTCGGCGACCTGCACCGTCACCTATATCGATCCGACGCAACTGTTGGCCTGTGGTCATCCCGTTCTGCAGGCAGGTCCTGTCTCGTTGCCGATGACAACAGCCGATGTTGTGGCCACGTTGGCTTCGCCATTGAATGCCTTCAAGATCATCAACACGGGCGATACCATTGGCGCTTTTACGCAGGACCGCGACGCCGCGATTCGCGGGGTAATCGGTGCGAAAGCACACATGATCCCGGTGCACATCGCGATCCACGAAGCGGGGAGCGCGACCAAGGATGCCTCGAAGCAGCGAAAGCTCAACTTCGAAGTGCTGGATCTGCCTTCACTGACGCCGCAGGCGCTGATGGTGGCGCTTTACACCTCGCTGCTTGAATCAAACGAGAGCACCGCAGAAACCAGCTACCATCTCACCGGCAGCATCAGCCTCAATGGCTATCCGCCTTCGCCGCTCGATTTGTGGGCACCGGGCGGAGCGATTCCGGCGCAACTCACAGCGGCGCTCGAGACTGGCGAGCGCTTCGCGCAGCTCTATTCGAATGGAACCCGCCAGGGCGATGTGCAGTCGATCGACCTGCACGTCGACGCCGTTCCGCGCAACATGCAGGTGGAGCTTGAAACGGCTCGCATTGTTTCAGGCAACATCGTGCACCCCGGCGACACCGTGGTGGTTGAAGCCACGCTTCGCCCGTGGCAACAGCCGGCACGCAATGTCCGGATTCCGATGAGGTTGCCCGCGGGATTGAGCACCGGCAATCTGCGGGTGCTAGTTTCAGATGCCGGCACGCTGGACCGCGCCCTGGACCCGCCTCGGCTTTCCGCTCGCTCAACCGACCTTGCGACGGTGCTGGCGCAGGATCGCCGTCTGCATGCAGTGGATCGCATCTATGTAAGCCTTCTGTCACCGGAACCCCAGGCGGAGATGGAGGGCCAGGCATTGCCAAGTTTGCCCCTTTCAGTAGCCAATGCTCTGGAGACTCTGCACACGACACAAGACGTGAATCTGAACGGAGAATCGGCTGTGGTAAGCGGCGATGCGCCGGCCGGGGGTGTCCTGTCGGGCTTTCAGATATTGAATCTGCACGTTGAGGGCGGTGGCGGTTTAGACTAGATTTGTCACAGCCTAAATCGGGCCCGTTTTTGGGCCTGCTCCCAGGATTGCTTGGGAGAGGTCTTTTTTGCCACCCCAGCGAGGATTTCAGGAACGATAATGAGCCAAATTCAGGGACTTGCAGCTCACGCGGCGGGAGCCGAGCTATTGCCATTTCGCTATGACCCAGGGCAACTGGGTTCCCACGAAGTGGAGATCGGCGTCACTCACTGCGGCGTCTGTTACAGCGATATTCATTTGATTTCGAACGACTGGGGCACCAGCCAATATCCATTTATTCCCGGCCATGAAATCATCGGCACGGTCACGGCCATGGGCCCGGAGGTGCGCTCGCTAAGGCTGGGCCAACGCGTGGGCCTGGGCTGGCAAGCTGACTCCTGCGGGCGGTGTGAATGGTGCACGAGGGGGATGGAGAATCTTTGTCCCGACTCGGTGGCCACCTGTGTGCATCGCCACGGCGGTTATGCCGAGCGAGTTCGCGCCAGCGCTCGATTTGTGATTCCGATTCCCACAGCGCTCGATAGCGAGCGTGCAGCGCCGCTGCTGTGCGGCGGGATCACGGTCTACAATCCAATGCGCGCTCATGGCATCAACCCGTCGTCACGAGTGGGAGTTGTGGGCATCGGCGGGCTCGGACATCTTGCCATTCAATTCGCGCGAGTATTCGGCGCGGAGGTCACCGCGTTTTCTACCTCTGCCGCGAAGGAAGACGAAGCGCGCGGATTGGGTGCGCACCATTTTGTGAATACCCGCGAGTCAAAGGCCATGAAGGAAGTGGCGGGCACGCAGGACTTCATTTTGAGCACGATCAACGCCGACCAGGATTGGGGCGTTTACATCCAGACGCTGCGGCCTACCGGCACACTTTGCTTTGTTGGCGTACCGCCCTCGCCGGTGGCTGTGCACGCCTTCCCGCTCATCGCCGGACTGCGGTCCATCAGCGGCAATAGATCGG
>OBLW0100004627.1_pt1 | contig 10480 bp, 6 predicted proteins | sample 1520161 | NCBI WGS metagenome assembly OBLW01 (sample SAMEA3539309, study PRJEB22396) | soil metagenome | biome: tundra; feature: field; material: soil | place: USA | collected 2010-05 | depth 0.15 m
GCCACGATGGCTTCGTCAGCGGCGGTAAGCAGTCCCACGTCGACGACGTGGATGGCCTCGAATCCTGCGCTGCCTAGCGACGCCGCGACCCGTGGCGAGAGGTTCGCGTCAATCAGAAGCCGCACGGCACCCTACGCTGGCTGGGCGAGCGGCAGTTCGCGTTCCTGCACCGCTGCGGCGGCGAACTCCAATGCTGCCAAGATGTCAGCCCGTTCCAGATACGGGTAATCAGCGAGGATCTCCTCGGTACTGCGCCCGGCCGCGAGCTGACCGAGGACGGCACTCACGGTCACTCGGGTGTCCCGGATGCAGGGCAGACCGCGCATCCGGTTCGGGTCGATGGTGATCCGCTCGTACGCCACGCCTTCAGGGTACGCCAGAGAGGCACACCTCAGCCGTCCCGGCAGTCGGCTGGAGAAACGCTCGTGGTCTCAGTTCTGGTCTCATTCAGCCCGGTTCAGCGAGGTTCGCCAGGCGCCGCCACACCATCCTGCCCAGGACGCAGACCGTAGCGGGCCGGGCTGAACGCAGGCCCGCAGACTTGGAAAGCGTGTTGGGGGCAACCCCTCAGGAGTTCGAATCTCCTATCCTCCGCCACGTTGAACTGCGGAGACACCGGTTCTGGCGGTCAACAGGCTGGTGCCTCCTGAGCGGCGCTTGTCTCATTTTCTGGTCAGTCTTGGCTCAATTTCGCGCTTTACAGCGGCGGCGTGCCAGGATTCGCGGTCGCTGTTGTGCCTGGTCACGGATGTCGGGGACAGCCCTGAACGGAGCGGCGCACGCCGCAGAAACGTGCGCCTGATAGCCGCTGAGCCGTGCCAAGACCGCTCGGCTGCTCACGGAGTGCGTGCACTGCCGAAGGTCTACCGTCACGTTGGAGTGCACCCTGACCCTGGTGGTGGGATCGTCCTTTCCGTTGCTGACGTTGTGATCACGTGCTCCTTGCGGTTGCTGTCAGTTCGGGCTGGCCTCAGGCCGAGCGATAGCCACGGCCGCCCGGCGAGTCCCGCCATGCGGGCGGGCGTCGGTCCTGCCGCGTGGCTGGCGGCACCTGAAACGGCGGGCGGGCAGGCAGGGGCTGCAGGGCAGCCGCCATACCCTGGATGGCCCGCGTTGTCATGGGGCATGGACTGCCCCGCCTCAGCTGATGGCGAGATCACGTCGGACCGCCGCTCATCTCATGGCCGTCCGTGGCGGGCAGCGTGTCATGCGTCACGCACCTTGAGGAGCGCCCCGCCGAGTAGCAACGCGCCCGCCGCCCAGGCGGCCAGGACGCCCAGGCCCGCCCATGGGCTGATCGGCAGGCTGCGCAGGCTGGTGGTGGCCTGGATGGTCAGCCCGGCGGTCATCGGCGCGTACCGCTCGACGTCGCCCCGCCAGTGGGTGCCGTGCACGGCGGCGGCGATGATCGGGGCCAGGTAGAGCAGGCCCAGGACGGCCCCGATGGCCGGCCCGGGATCCCGGATGATGGTAGCGATGCCGAGGCTGAGCAGAGCGATCAGCGCCAGGTAGAGGACCGACCCGGTGGCGGCGCGCAGCACCGGCCCGTTAGCCAGCGTCAGCGGCGGGTAGCCGTGCGCCGGGGTGAAGCCGTGGCCGGGCAGGATGGCGTGCCCGGCCAGCAGGGAGCCGGCCACGGCGATGATCCCGGCCGCGAGCACAAGGCCACTGACGATGGTGGCCTTGGCGGTGAGCACGGTGACCCGGCGCGGCACCGCGGTCATGGTGATGCGGATCATCCCGGAGCTGTACTCGCTGCTGATCACCAGCACGGCGAAGATGGCGGCGACCGCCTGGCCGAGATCGATCCCGGTGAGGCTGAGCTTGGCGGGGTCGACGCCGCAGCTGCCGGACGGGCACCTGACAGCTGAGGCGGCCGCAGTGCTCACGGACACGGTCGCCGCGACGATGGCGGCTGCCAGCCACGGTGTGCCTGGCAGCGTCCGCAGCTTGGTCCACTCCGCGTGCAGTGCCTCGCTCAGGCCTGTCAGCCGCCCGAGCGGGGCATCACCCCTGCCGTCTGGGCCGCCTGGCCGAGCGGCTGTCCAGCCTGCCTGCTTCGCGGCCGGCGCGTTGCTCATGCGTCCCTCCGGCGGAGCAGGTAGAAGGCCAGGGCCAGCGCGAGCGCGGCGTATCCGCACAGCACGGCGAGGCCGGCCCACGGGGCGAGCGGGAAGTAGCCGGCGGTCGGCGTGTAGCTGGCCGTGACCTGCGGGTAGGCGGGGGCGCTCTGCTGGATCGCGAAGGCGGCCGCGGGGGTGAACCGCAGTAGCCATTGCTCCGCCCCGACGGGCAGCAGGCCGCCCGTCCCGAGGATGTAGGGCAGGACGATCACCACGATGCCGGTGGTGACCGCGACGGCGCTGCGCCGCAGCAGGGTCCCGACGGCGACGGTCAGGACGGCGGCGACGGCGAGCAGCACCGCGGTGCCGGCTATCACCCGTAGCTCGGTCAGCGGTCCTGCCGGCAGCACATAGGCGCCCTTCGCATGTGCCACCCGGAGAGTGACCGGGACCACGACGGCCGCGGCGGCCAGTCCGGCCACGAAGCTGATGGCGCCGGCCACGATCGCCTTGCCCGCCAGTACCCGGCCGCGCCGCGGGCTGGCGGCCAGCGTGATGCGGATCAGGCCGCGCCGGTATTCGGCGGTGACGAACACCGCCCCCACGACGACCACCGCGATCAGCGCTACGAATACGCCGGTCAGGAACTGCCCGATGGTGGTGAGATCCACCGCCGTAATGGGCGCGATGTCGCCGGTCCCGGTCACGGTGAAACCGCTGCCGGTGCGCCGGAACCCGCTGGGCGCTCCCGGGAGGCCGCCGGAACTGGTGCCCACCACGCCGCCGTGCCACCCGGCGCCGGCCTGGGTGCCCGACAGGCTGACATGGTCGAAAGCGGCGGTGGCCACGGCCGACCCGCTGCCAGTGGTGCCCCCGCCTAGCGACTGGGATACCACGATCTGGTAATCGGGCGAGGCGGCGAACAAGCCGGCCTGAGCGATGGCGGGCAGCCCGGTCAGGCGGGCGGTACCGACCTTCGTCCAGTGGGTGCCATCAGCGGAGTCGTAGCCGCTCAGTGTGTCGCCGGACCGGATCAGCCGCAGCCAGCGCGGGGACGCAGCGGAGATCGCGCCGGCGAGGCCAGGGGTGTCGTGGGTGTAGTCGTATTGCATCCGCACCCCGTGGCTGCCGGTGACCATCATCGCCGCGTACGCCGAGCCCTGTTTGGTGGATGCCTTGACGATGATTCCAGCCTTCGACCAGGGCTGGAGCCCGGGCCGCGTGCCCGCCTCCGGGTTGCGCGACGAGCCGACGCTGCCTGAACCGTAGCGGCCGGTCAGGGAGGTCACCCGGACGGTGATGCTGCCGTTGCCGTCAAGCTGCTGGTGGACGAAGTAGAAGCTGTCGGTGACCGGCTCGCCGCCCGGCCCCAGTGGATAGTGCGGAAGGCAGGCCGCGCCGCTCCCGGCCTGGCAGGTTACGTTGTTGCCGTTGGCGACCAGCAGCCCCCACACGATCATCAGCAGCGCTCCGACGACGATGGCGATGATCCAGCCACGGACGGTCCGGAACTTGGTCCACTCCGCGCGCACCACCGGGCCGAACCCGGACCCCCGTTCCGCCCGCTGGCGGGCACCGGCCGGGCGGGCCGCGATCTTAGGCGTGCTCATCAGGCCACCCGCCCGTCGGCCGGGCCGGTGAGCATGTCCGCCGGGCGGTACTCGACGGCGTCCTTGGTGAGTTCCAGGTAGGCCTGTTCCAGGGTGGCGCGGTGGGCGGAGACCTCGGAGAACGGCACCCTGGCCTCGCCGAGCAGCGCGATGACCTGTTCGGCCGCCAGCCCGGAGATTGTCAGAGTGCCGCTGCCGGCGGGGATCACGGTGGCCCCCGCGTGGGTCAGCACCGTGGTCGCCTCCGGACCGGTAGTGGTGCGCACGGTGACGCGGCCGCCGGAAGCGGCCGCGATCAGGTCGGCCACGCGCGTGTCCGCGATGACCTTGCCGCGGCCCACCACGATGAGGTGATGAGCGGTGTCCTGGAGTTCGCTCATCAGGTGGCTGGAGACCAGCACCGCGCGGCCTTCGGCGGCCAGCGCGCGGAGGAACCCGCGCATCCAGACGATGCCTTCGGGGTCCATGCCGTTGAACGGCTCGTCCAGCATGAGGGCCGGCGGGTCGCCCAGCAGCGCCGCCGCGATGCCCAGCCGCTGCCGCATGCCCAGGGAGAAACCGCCGGCCCGCCGCCGGGCTACCCCGGCCAGCCCTGCCTGCTCCAGCACCTCGTCTACCCGCCGGGCCGTCAGGCCCTGGGAGTGGGCCAGCCACAACAGGTGACCCCGGGCCGACCGGCTCGGCTGCAGGGCCGCCGCGTCCAGCAGCGAGCCGAGCACCGTCAGCGGGCGGCGGAGGCTGGCATACGGCTGGCCGCCGACAAGCGCCTGGCCCTGATCGGCTGAGTCCAGGGCCAGAATCACCCGCATCGTGGTGGACTTGCCCGCGCCGTTGCGCGTCCTATGCCCGCCTGACCAGGGGAAACCGGTAACTGTGCCACCGGTAGGCGACAGGCGGGTGGCTACTGCCCGCCTGGCTGGGCAGAAAGCTGACTGGAGGGGCAGCCAGGCCGTGGCATTGCGCGCGTCCGCCATCGGGGGCTGCCGGGCCTGCCCTGGATGCATGAGCGCGATGTGTGAGGAGCTGCACCACCTGGTGAACCTGCTACCGGAGGCCGGACTGCGGCCAGCTCCCGGACTGATCCGCGCATGCGGCCGGGGATCACGGCCCGGAAACAGAGCGGCCCTTCTTCGCCTCAGCTGAGGCCGATCCGGACCCGGCCGGACGCGGAAGAGATCCTCGCCCCGGAACCCGGCCGCTGAGGTGCTGCTATGCGGGCGTCCTGCTAGCTGCGGGCAACGCGTTTAGGATCACGCCCGCCAGGCATGCCTCCGCCTCCTGCGGCATGCGGCATGCGGAAGGCCTGGTGCTGGTGCCCTCGCCGGTCCTGGGCGAGATCGGGTACCTCTTCCGGCCGCGGGTGGGACCGCAGGCTGAGGTGACCTTCCTCCGGTCGTCCGGGGGTGACGGGTTCAAGGTCGCCGTTATTGGGGGTGCTGAAAGTTGTCCGCTGCCCGCTCTCCCCAGGCGGTCACCGCAGCCGGCACAGGGCGACGCGTCGCAGGCGGCGTACCACATTGCCATCAGCCAGTCGTGGTATCTGATGGGTCGGCTGCGCTGGACGCGTGGCGGTTGCCGGCTGCTGCCGGTGTGCTAGCACGGGCATGACGGCTAAGTGATCTGGGACACTGACCTGCGTGATGCACCGGGGTTGCAGGGGGCCGTCATGATGGCGGTATGGCGCTGGTTGGGATCCGCGGTGTGGTCGTCGGGCTGGGGGTGCTGGTGGTGGGGGCGGCCACCGCCGCAGCGGCCGGATTGGCGGGAGCCGACCGTTGGTGGGCGTTGTCAGCGGCGGGTGCGGGGGGTGTGGCCGCGGCGTTCGTGCCGTCGCTGGTCTCGGCTGTGCTGGACGGGCAGCGGGGCCGGGCCGCGGCCCGCGCGGCGCTGGAGGCGGCGTCTGGGCGGGTTGAGGCGACCGCGGAGTCAAGTCCCGCGACATTGCTGCGCCCGGATCGCGGCGTGGTGGCCTTCCGCGGGCGCGAGCGGGAGTTGGCCGAGCTGCATGCGTGGTGTGCTGGGGACGGTCGGCCGGTACGGCTGCTGGTCGGTGCCGGTGGTGTCGGCAAGACCCGGCTGACGCGGCGATTCGCCGCGGAGCTGACGAAGCAGGGGTGGGAGTGCCGGTTCGTACGGCAGGATCATGAGGCGGAGATCGTCGACCTCGCCGTGGAAGCCGCGCAGCGACCTCTGCTGCTGGTGGTGGACTACGCCGAGACGGCTGTCGGCCTGCCGCGCATGCTTGAGGCGGTCACCCGGACACCGGGCGGCGTCCGGCTACGGGTACTGCTGGTGGCCCGCGGCAGCGGCGAGTGGTGGGATCGACTGGAGGCCTCCACGTTCCAGCTGCGCGAGGCGCTCGCACCCCCGCTGGCGCTCGAGACCGGTCTCGGGGACGGGACGGCGCTCGACGAGGTGGTGCGGGACGCGCTGCGAGACTTTGGCCAAGCGCTGGACCTCACGCCGCCGCCGCGGGCCGAGATCGTCCTGAACCAGGCTTCGCCGCGGGTGCTGGTCGTGCATGCCGCCGCCCTGGTGGCGCTGCTGAGCGCACGCGATACCGCGCATGAGCCTGTGCGCGTGGTGGTCGAGATGGGAGTGCTGGACGAGCTGCTGCGACACGAGGCCGTCTACTGGCAGCGCAGCGCGGAGCCGGCGGGATTGGCCGAGCTGGACGCTACGACCCGCCGGCGCGTGGTCGCGCTGGCCTGCGTGGCGGACGCATCCGACGAGGCGGGCGCGGCGTCGCTGCTGACGGCGGTGCCGGACCTTCGGGGTTCGGCCGAGGCCGTGCGGCGCAAGACGGCGCGGTGGCTGCGTCAGTTGTACGACCCCAGCTTCCCGGAGTCCTGGTTCGGGTCACTCCAGCCGGATCTGCTGGCCGAGCGGCACGTCGCCGACCAGTTCGCAGCCTGCCCGGAGCTGGCGGACGCGTGTGTGGCGGGCATGACGGACGAGCAGGCGCGGCGGCCGCTGGGGGTGCTGGCGCGCGCCATGGACCATCACAAGGACGCGGCGGCCGTGACCGAACGCCTCATCACGCAGCACCCAGCGCTGGTCGCTCCGGCGATCGAGGTCGCCCTGAGCACCGGCGAGCGGCTCGCCGGCCTGCTGACCCTCGTCCTGCCTGGGCTGCCGATGCCGGCCGAGGACGCGGAGCGCGCCGATGCCACGCTACCCGGCTCGACCATGCTGCTGGCCGAGGCAGCGGTCCTGCTCGCGCGCCGAACCCTTGAGGCGCTGCCGCCCGATGCCGACCCGCGCATGCAGGTGCGGCGCCGCCAGCACCTGGCGTTGCGGCTGGCGCAGGCCGGCCGCAACGCCGAGGCGCTGCCGTACAACCAGCAGGCGGTGGCGATCTGCCGTGAGCAGGTGGCCCGCGACCAGGAGCGTTTCACCCCGGTCCTGGCCGAGGCGGTAAACGACCTGTCCGTGCGGCTGTCGGAGGTCGGGCGCACCGCCGACGCTCTCCCGCGCGGACAGGAGGCCGTGACACTGCTGCGCGCAGCGGCCCAGCACGACCAGGAACTCCTGCCGTCCCTCGCGGCGGCCCTGATGAACCTCGGCGTGTGGCTCTGGCAGACCGGGCAGGCACGAGAGGCGGTTCCGCACACGGGCGAGGCGGTGCTGCTGTATGAGGACCTCATGCACACCACGGGAGGGCGGTTCCTGCCCGAGTGGGCCGCCGCGCTGGACAACCTGGGCGTGCAACTGCACGCCGTCGGCCAGCTGGACGAGGCGGTGCGCCGCAGCACGCTCGCGGTCTCGCTCCGCCTTCAGCTGGCCGATGCCGACCCGGATCAGTACGAACCCGACGCCGCCCGCACCGTGACAAACTACGGCATGATCCTGCGTGACGCCGGCCGCACCCAGCAGGCGCGCGACGCGCTCCGCCGGGCGGTGGCGATGCTGCGGGGTCTTGAGGGGCGGCACCCGGGCCGCTTCCGGCAGCCGCTGCTGGGAGCGCTGCGCGGGCTGCTGGAGACCGGCGGTCTGGACCACGACGAGGAGCGGGCCGCCGCGCGCGAGGTGCTCGTGCTGTCCGCCGAGTTCCTGCCGCCCGAGCACCGGCCCGTCACCGACCTGATGCTCCGTCAGGACGATCTCGACGAGCAGGCCCGCCGACACGAACAGGCAGGGCGCCTGCGCGCGACTGTCGTCTGCCTGACCGAGGCGCTGGACGTCACCTACCAGCTCGCACGGCTGGAACCGCAGGAGCACGACGCCAGCCTCGCCAGGCGATTGAACTATCTCGCAATCAAACTGGCCACGCTCAGGCAGCTGCCAGAAGCACTACGCCGCTCCCACGAGGCCGTGAGCCTGCAAAGGCAGGTCGCAGCCCGCGATCCGGCGACATCGCCCGAGCCGCTCGCAGGCTACCTGCGCAACCTCGGCCGATGGCAGGTGGCCGCCGACAGGATGGACGAGGCCGTCCTCACCCTCGAAGAGGCGGCGAACCTCCACGAACATCTCGAAGGCGGCGACGCCCGGGACGAGGGCCTAGCGGCCGTCCTCGGCGACCTCATGATCGCGCTGGCGTCCACCCACAGATTCGGCCAAGCCGTGGTCCACGGGAAGCGCGCGCTTCAGATCTGGGAACGCCGCGCCCCCACCCACCCGCAAGACGCCCGCGACCACATCCTGATATGCCTGGCCAACCTGGCCACATGCCACGAGGCGCTCGGCGACCACGCCCAGGCCCGCCACTACGCCCAACGCGCCGACACACTCCAAGGACTCGAATCAGAGTGAGGTTTTCAGTCGTCGCCAGCAGATGATGGCGCAGCCGAGGGTAACGAACGCCTGGCGGATGTCCTCGCGGCGCTCCCAGCAGATGCGCAGGCGGCGGAACCAGTGCAGCGCCTCCACGACCCAGCGGCATGCCAGGCAGTCTCCGGGGAGCGGCACACCGCAGCGCTGGCCAAGGCCAATCTCCTGCCGGTCCAGCGAGCGCGCCCCGGCAGCAATGAAAGTCACAGTCCAGTAACGGGCTTGTCGGCACCGTTGCGCATCCCGTGCCGTCTGACCAGCGGAAACCGGCATCCGTGCCGCTCGGCAGCCCTTGAGCTGACAGCAACGCCATTCTGTTCTTGCCGTCGGCAGGGAACCTGGCCACATCAAGTACTGCCGGAGTGTCATCACGCAGCGCGGTAAGAAGGCCATAGGCAGCGAGTACGAGAACCACCGTTACGCGCGGGATTCTCGGTCTCAAGCGGCGCCGGCAAGTGCCGCGCGGAATGGTTGCTCTGCGCGCCGCGTTCGCGCTGCACCTTTGGTCGACATGTACACGTTTCACGGGGCTACCCAGCCCATCTCCGAGGGAGGCCGTAGGGCGCGGGGGCAGACACCGGCGAGGACAGGACCGTTGAGGGCCTTGGGGCAACTCTTTCGCAGGCCCCGATGAGTCTGGGCGCAGCGGAGAGTCTGTCCAGGCGGAGCCGGCCGCTGCGGTTGCGGCCTGTCAGTTCACCTGGAGGATGCCATGACCCTGATCACCACGGCTCATTCGATGTCGCTGGACGGATTCATCGACAACCCGCGCGTGCACGACTGGCTGCGCGATGGTGACACGCCCAGCCAGATCAACCCTGCCTTCAGCATGTCAGCCGCCAGTGCGCGGTTCTTCGACGAAGGCGTCGGCCGTGCCGGCGCGGTCATCGCAGGCCGCCGCACTTACGACGTGTCAGATGCGTGGGGCGGCCGGGGACCGATGGCGGGCCTGCCATTGTTCGTCGTAACCCATCACATTCCCGGAACCGTGCCGCCGGGCGAGCCGCCATACACGTTCGTCACGACAGGGATCGAGGCCGCCGTGGGCGAAGCGAGGGTCGCCGCAGCGGGCAAGGATGTGGTGCTGATGGGAGCAAGCATCGTCCAGCAATGCCTGCGCGCCGGGCTGCTCGACGAACTCAACATCAGCGTGGTCCCAGTGATCTTCGGCACGGGCGTGCGCCTGCTGGATGACCCCGCGTCCGGGAACGTCAAGCTGGAGCTGAGCGGGGTCGTCGACGCCCCTGGCGTTACCCACCTAACGTACCGGGTCGCCAGGTAGCTGCCGCTCCCCTGGACCGGTACGCACCGGTCTCGTCCGTATTCCTCGTCCCGGGCCGCGCTGAACTTCCCCGCCTGGCTGAGCATCATCGGCCGGCCAGCTCAGGGGTCCTGGCCAGGGGGCCATCTGGCCTGCCTGCGGCTGGCCAGGTTGCGCGTCAATGGTTCACTGGCGCGTGTTAAACGCTGGGCGCAAACGAGGCCGTGTGATGATCGCTGATGGCTGCGCTTGCATGGGAGCCGCCACATGAGCATTCTCCTGTTCGCCGCAGTGAATATTCGGAGATCTGCACGGTCCTGAGCGTTGGGCGGCCGATTCCCGTCACGCTACGTCATGTCCGCATCTGACGTCAGCAGTTGAGCCTCGCACCAGCGGCGACCTATGACGGCAGGTCTTGCGGGCAGACATGCCAGGAGTCCCGGGGAGCGGCGCACCGCAGCACTGGCCAAGGCCAATCTCCTGCCGATCCAGCGACCGCGCCCCAGCCCTAAGGAGCGTCACAATTCAGTAACGGGCTTGCCGGCGCCGCTGCGCGTCCTATGCCGCCTGACTAGGGGAAACCGTGTTCTGTGCGCCATGCGTCCGCCTTCCCGGCTGGCGCCGCGTCTCGGCCGCGCTGCGGCTGTTGTCGGTTGCGGGCATCCGCAGGGATGCAAGGCGCGGTGGATGACCTGCTCGACCACGACCTGTTCTGTGACAACGAGGCGTGCCGGCGAGGTGGCCTGCTGGGTCACCAAGGAGGTGGCGGCGCGTTC
>OBLW0100004628.1_pt1 | contig 10479 bp, 6 predicted proteins | sample 1520161 | NCBI WGS metagenome assembly OBLW01 (sample SAMEA3539309, study PRJEB22396) | soil metagenome | biome: tundra; feature: field; material: soil | place: USA | collected 2010-05 | depth 0.15 m
GGTGGTGGGCGAGGTAGTCAGCGAGCAGTGGCTCCGCCGCAACCGCCGCTAGCTCGGCGGGATCGGTGCGCACGAACCCCGAGGTTTGGCTGGCGGTCTCGTGCCATCGGCCAGTCCGCTGCCAGGCTTCGTGCATTCCCGGCTGCCAGGACAGCGCTTCGGCTATAAACGGGATGCCGGCGGCACGGCAATACGCCCGTACCGTTTCATGGGCGTGTGCACTCCCGCGGCCAGGAAGTCGGTGTCGGCAAGCAGCCGCGGATAGTAGAAGTCAGTCGTGTCCTTGAAGAACAGCGGGCCGTCCTGCGCCATCCGCAGCAGGGCCCCGATCAGCTCCTGCTCGGATCGCACCAGCTGGTCGCCGACCTCAGACTCGCCGAAATTCACCACATGCGAAAACGGCTCGTGCAGCATGGTGAAGTCGCCGCGCTCGGCCATCATCCGGGCGAACGCGGTCGACCGGGATCTCGGCGCGCTCCACAGCGCCAGGATCGGAACTCTGGTGTTCAGGTGCTGGTCGCTGTGCATGTGTCAAACCCCCAGCGATCTGGCCGGGTGATGCGGACTGAGCCGCTGGACGAGCCCACTGTATACAGCCGGCCGCCACGGCAAATCGCCGCTTTTGGGTAAGCGCCAGATGCAGGGCGCAGTCAGTACTCAGCGGAGTCTGGCAGGTTCGCGGGACGTCAGTCAGACTTGGCGCAGCGGGCTACCTGCGTGGCGGATGGCGGCGCCCCACTCGCGGCTTGCTGTCAATACCGCGGAGATTGCGAGGCGGGTCGGCCGTGGCAGCTGCGGTGGGGCCGGCGGAGATGGAGGCTGGCATGGGCCGTGCGCCAGACGACGGTCCCGCCCGCGGCGCGGGCAGCTCGGCTGGCGCCGTGCTCACCGTGCCTGCTGACAGCTTGGTCACGGACCTGAGCCCGCTGTCCTGTACCCAGCAGCGGCTCTGGCTGGCCGCTCAGTCGGCCGGCGGCGGATCGGGCTACCACCTGGGGTGGGTCGTGCACCTGGCCGGTGACCTGGACGTCATTGCCCTGCGTGCCGCGCTTGGTGAGCTCGTCAGCCGCCACGAGATCCTGCGCTGCTGGCTATTGGACTCTGACGGCCTGCCCGCTTTTCAGGTGGCCGCGCCCGGTCCGGTCCATCTTCCCGTTGTCGAGACCACCGCAGCGGCGGCGCAGGCGCTCGCCAGGGACCTGGTCTCCCGGCCATTCGCAGTGGGCGCCGGGCCGCTGTGGCGGGCCGCGCTCTACCAGACCGGCCCGGCCAGCCATCAGCTCGTGCTCGCGGCGCATCATGTCATCCTCGACGCGTCTACGGCCGGGCTGCTGTTCGGCGAGTTGGCCACGGCCTACCGGGCCTGGCGGCAGGGACACCCGCCGAGCCTGCCGCCCGCAGTGCCATACAGCGCCTACTGCGCCTGGGAACGCGAGTTCCTGCGCACTCCCGAGTGCGCAGCGCGGGTGACCTACTGGCTCGGCCAGGCGGCCGGCGTCCCGCTGCTTGAGCTGCCCGCAGACCGGCCGCGGCTGGGCGGCGGATTGCCGCGCCGCGGCGCGATGGCGACCCGCACCATCCCGGCCGACACCGTCGCAGCGCTGCGACGGCTGGCCAGGGCGCAAAGCGGCAGCCTCAGCCACGTGCTGCTGGCCGGCTACGCCGCTGTGCTGCACCGATACAGCGGCAGCGGCGAGTTCGCCGTCGGCGTTCCGGTGTCCACCCGCCGAGGTCTGCGGTGGGCTAACAGCGCAGGTCTGTACGTGAACACGCTCCCGATCCGGGTGCGGCTGGCGACCAATCCGCCTTTCGAGCAGCTCGTGCGGGAGGTCAGGGACATGGTGCTGGCCGCGCTCGGCACCGTCGATGTGCCGCTGGACGAGGTCACGGCTGCCATGCGCGCGAGCCGGCCGGCCGGCGCCCAGCCGCTGTACAACGTCACGTTCGGCACGACCGCAGGCGGCCCGCTGTGCCTGGACCTGCCTGACCTGACCACCCGGGTAACGCCGGTCTACGGCGGCCACGCCAAGTTTGACCTGCACCTGGAGGCGTTCGACCGCGGCCAGGACACACCGCTGCGCTTCGTGCTCGAGTACGACGCCGGGCAGTTCACCAGGTCGGCCGCGCGGCGGATCCTGCGCAGCCTCTGCGTCCTGCTGGCCGCGGCGGCCGCGGCTCCGGGTCGGACCGTCGGGGCCCTGCCGCTGTGGGACGTCGACGCCGCTGACGCTGCGGAGCGGGCCCTGCTGCTCAGGGACGTCGACGCCGCTGACGCTGCCGACCGGGCCCTGCCGCTCGGGGGCGTCGCCGCAGCCAACGGGTCCGCTGCCCGGTCAGCGGCCGTGGCAGCCGTCCTGACCGGCCCTTCTGGCGGTCCGGGCCCGCTGCCCGGTGGCGGCCGGGTGGACGTGTTGCTCGCCACGACGGCTGCGGCATCGCCGGTTCAGGTGGCGCTCGTCGACGCGGCCAGCGGCGATCAGCTGCGGTACGCGGAGCTGGCCGGCCTGGCCAGCGGCATCGCCGCGGAGCTTGCCGCTCGCGGCGTGCGGCCCGGTCACTTCGTCGGCATCACGCTGCCCCGTTCCGTCGATCTCGTGGTGGCGATCGCCGGAGTCCTGACCGCCGGGGCGGCATACGTGCCGCTGGATGCCGACGACCCGGTCGCGAGGCTGGCCGAGATGATCAGCACAGCCGGCGTGCGCCTGGTGATCGGCCCGCTGCCGGACGGGATCGACGTGCCCGTCATGGACCTGCCCAGGGCTGCCCCGCACAGCGCCGGCCTGCCGAGCGGCGGCCTGGCTGGCGCTGGCCCGCCAGGGGCCGGCCCGCCGACAGCTGACCTGCTCGGTGCTGGCGCGCCGGTCGCGGTCCGCTCAGCTGCGGATCCCGCCTACGTCATGTTCACGTCGGGAAGCACCGGCCAGCCAAAGGCGGTGGTGGTGCCGCACGAAGGGATCGTGCGGCTGGTCAGCGACACCAGCTTCGCGCAGATGACGAGCGATCAGCGCTGGCTGCACGCCTCGTCGCCGTCCTTCGACGGGTCAACGCTTGAGCTATGGGCCGCGCTGCTCAACGGCGGCACCCTCGTCGTGCTCACTGGGCCGCCGACCGTCGAGAAGCTGGGCGATGCCTTCAGTCGCCATCGGGTCACCGCGGCGTGGCTGACCTCCGGGCTGTTCAACCTCGTCGTGGATACCGATGTCAACGTGCTGGCGCCGCTGCGGCAGGTGATCGTGGGAGGCGAGGCCGTGTCAGCCGGGCATGTGCGCCGGGCGCTGCGGGTCGTGCCCACCGTCATCAACGGGTACGGCCCGACCGAGAACACCAGCTTCACCACCTGTCACGTGATGCGGTCAGCGCGGGCGGTGGCCTCGCCGGTGCCGATCGGCAGACCGGTCAGGGGCACGGTTGTGCAGGTCGTGGACGCCTACCTCAACCCGATGCCGCCGGGCGCCATCGGCGAGATAGTGACCGGGGGCCAGGGGCTGGCGACCGGCTACGCCGGTGCGCCCGGCCTGACCGCTGAGCGGTTCGTGCCCAGCATGTTCGGGCCGCCGGGCGCGCGGCTTTACCGGACCGGCGACTACGGCTGGATCGGCCCCAGCGGCATCCTGCACTTCGTTGGCCGCCGGGATAACCAGGTGAAGGTGCGCGGCTTCCGGGTCGAGCTTGGCGCGACCGAGCACGCGCTCCTTGGCCATCCCGGCGTCACCCAGGCCGCTGTCACCGTGCAAGCCGACCCGACTGGGGACAGCCGGCTGGTTGGCTACACGGTCGGCCCGGCGGGCGCCGGCGAGATAACTGATTACCTGCGCAAGAAGCTGCCCGAGTACATGATTCCCGCTCAGTGGGTGCGGCTCGATGCGCTGCCGCTAGGCCCGACCGGCAAGGTCGACCGTCGCGCGCTGCCCGTCCCGCGGGCGCAGGCGGCGGCAGACCCCGGCGCTGCGGCAACTGCCGTCGAGCGAGATCTCATTGAGTGGTGCCGCGAGCTGCTCGGGGTGGCTTCGGTCGGGCCGGATTCCAACTTCCTCGCTGTGGGCGGGCACAGCTTGCTCGCTGTCAGGCTGCTCAACCGGATCCGGACCGAGCTTGACGTCGAGGTGTCCCTTTCCGCGATCTTGGGCAGCCCGCGCCTAGCTGACCTGGCCGCAGTCGTATCGGCCAGCCAGCAGGCACGCGGGCTGCCGGAACCGGTCGGCCGCCCGGCGCGACCGCAGACCCGCGTCGAGGGATAGGAGCCTAGGTGTGGACACCGACCGCCAGCGCTATGCGGTAGTGCTGAACGACATCACGCTGGCCATCTACCGCCAGGTGCTCGGCAAGCCCGACGTGTCGCCAGAGGATGATTTCTTCGATCTGGGTGGCGACTCCATCATGGCCATCGAGGCGCTGTCGCTGATCGAGGCAGAGCTGGGGGCTGAGCTCCCGGTTGGGCTGATCTTCGCCTACCGGACAGCGGCCGAGCTGGCCGGGGAGATCGTTCAGATGGCGGCCCAGCCGTCATGACAGTCCACGTGCGGCTGCCTGGCGCCGACTGGGCGTTCTGGCGGCCGGTGGTGCTGCGGGCGCCCGGATTCCCGGCCGCCGGAATCGCCCGGCTTCGCACGCCGCGGCTGGCGGCCGCGGCTGACCAGCTGGTCGCGGCGGGGTCAGCCCCGGATTCCGCGCAGGATCGCTCCTACCGCGAGGTCTTCGCGGCCGAGGTCACCGCGCTGACCTCGGCGCTCGGCGAGCTGGCTGTGCAGCCCCGCTTTCAGCTGGCCGTCGGCTGGCAGAACCACCGGGTCTTCGAGACCGCGATCGAGCCGATGCTGCGTCATATCGACCGGAACGGCCGTCGCGACGGCAAGCATCGTCAGCATCAGGAGCTGATCGCCAACTACTGGCAGCGTTACTGCGTCAAGAATGACTCGATCGGCTTCTTCGGTCCGGTCGGCTGGGTGTCGCTCGACGATGCCGCCCCGCTGACCTCGTTGCAGGCGGGCCGGGACCTGGTAGCGAGCTTCGAGGTGTTCTTCGAAGCGTGGGCGGTGGAGCGGCTCGGGGAGGTCATCGCCGCCGAGCCGGGCATGCAGACCTGGGTGCCGCCGCGGGTGCCGCCGTTCATCCGAATCGACGGCGACCAGCTAACGGGCCCGATGCTGCGGCCCGTTACGCTATCTCCGGCCGAGCTGGCCGTGCTGCGCAGCTGCGCCGGCACGACGTCGGCGCACGACATCGCGGCCCGGCTGGTCGGCACTGTCCCGGGCCTGGACTCGCCCGACGACGTGCACGAGATCCTGACCGCGCTCTGCCGCCGCCGCCTGGCCAGCTGGCGGCTCGCCCTGCCGCTTTCGCCGCGACCCGAGCGCGACTTGCGCAGCTTCCTGGCATCCGTCGGCGATCCAGCCCTGGCCGCCCCCGGCCTGGCCGGACTCGCCCGGCTGGAAGCCGCTCGGCAGGATGTGACCACCGCTGCCAGCGAAGGCGACGCGGCCAAGCTGGTCCAGATCCTGCGCGGGCTCGACGAAATCTTCGTCGAGCTGACCGGGACCGCGCCGAGCCGCAACAGCGGCAAGGCGTACGGCGGCCGCACGCTGGTGTACCACGACGCACGACGTGACGTCGACCTGGTGCTAGGCCGGGACTTCCTGGCCGCGCTGGACCCGGTGGGCCTGCTGCTGCACAGCGCGCGATGGCTGACCTGGCAGTTCGCCGCTGCCCTCAGCGCCAAGTTCACCGATGTCGCCGACCGCGTGGCCAGGCGGTCGGGCGGCGAGATCAACCTGGCGGCGTTCTGGTTCGAGTGCATGCCGGTGATCCACAAGTCGGCGCACGCGATCCTGGACCAGCTCCAGCGGGAGTTCCAGGATCGCTGGGCGGCGATCCTGGGCTGCCCGCCGGACGAAACTCGGGTGGCACGGAGCGCCGACGAGCTGTGCGATGCCGTCCTGGCGGCGTTCGACGCGCCGCGCTCGGGCTGGGCCGGGGCCCGCTACTGCAGCCCGGACATCCTGATCGCAGCGACCGGGGTGGATGCCATCAACCGCGGCGACTTCGAGCTGATTCTCGGCGAGTTCCACCTGGCGCTGGCATCGTGCCGGCACAACTGCTTCGTCACCCAGCACCCGTCCGTGCAGGAGCTCTTTGACTGCCTGGCGGCCGACAACCCCCATCCGCGGCTGCTGGCCGTGCAGCCTAAAGAGGGCCCAGGCAGGCTGACCATCCGCACCCAGCCCGCCCTGACCAGGGACGAGGACTTCCTGGTAGCCCTCTTCGAGCAGACGGCCGACGCGGCCAGGCCCAGGCTGCTGCGGGCGGCGGACCTGGTGGTCGCGCCGACGGCTGACGGCCTTGCCGTCGTGGTGCCCGGCGGCCCGTCCTTCGACGTCCTCGACGTATTCTCCGAGATGCTGACGAACGTGATCATGGACAGCTTTGTGATGTTCCCGCCGCGGCAGCACCAGCCGCGGGTCACCATTGACCGGCTGGTTATCGCCAGGGAGATCTGGCGCTTCCGTGCCGACCTGCTGGCTTTCGCCCGGCTCAAGGACGAGGCTGATCGGTTCGCCGCGGCGCGGGCCTGGTGGCGCGAGCAGGGGCTGCCGCGCCAGTTTTTCGTGAAGTCTCCCGGCGAGGTCAAGCCGTTCTTCGTCGACTTCGACAGCCTCATCCTGGTCAATCTGTTCGCTAAGTCCCTGCGCCGGCTTCAGGCGGCGGCCGACGGGGAAGAAGCTGCCTGGATCCAGGTCAGCGAAATGCTCCCTGCCGCTGGGGACTGGTGGCTCGTCGACGGCGCCGGAGACCAGTACACCGCGGAGCTGCGGCTGATCGCCGTGGACCTGCTCGGACCCGTGCCGGGCGAGCAGGCTGGTCCTCGGCCGACTTAACGCCGAGCCCGCAGCGGTGCGGCCCGACGCCGAAGGCGACGTGCGGGTTCGGGCGCCTGCGCGGGTCGAAGTCGTAGGGCTCGGCGAACACCGCTTCGTCCCGGTTCGCCGACTCGAGCCAGGCGGCCACCAGGCTCCCGGCGGGCAGGATCTCGCTGCCTAGGCTGACTTGCTGGGTCGTCCGGCGCAGCAAGCAAGTGATTGATCGGACTAGACCAGCGCAGCGCCTCTTCCACCGTGGTGGGCAGCAGCGTGGCGTCGCTGCGCAGCTCCCGCCACAGATCAGGGCGCGCGCAGGCATGGCGCCGCTGACCCGGCAGCCGCCCCGCTCGCCCGGCACCATTGCTGCGCCCGTCGCCCGTGCGCTCGGCTAGGGCTGGCTCGTGCCGATGCTGTCGAGGAGTTCGACAGCGAAGGCCGCTGCGTGGCGGCTAGCGATCGGTTGCCAGTAATCGTCGCTGGCCTTGTCCTTGCCGGCTAGGAGATCGGAAATGCCGCGAATCACCAGCGCGTCTACCTCGGGGTTCATGTATGCGGCTTCGAGGAAGCCGTGCCCTTCCGTCTCGACGGCCAGAGCGTCGCTCGTGTACTGGTCAAGCAGGCGCGCCACCGCCGACTGGTCGTGCGCGATGACCTTGCCACCGGTGACAATGGGCTTGACGAAGGATGCGGGCGCGGGGCTCGGGCTGGTCGGCCTGATCCGCTGCTGCCACCGGTTCTCGCGGGCCACAAACCGTGCCCGCTGCAGCAGGCGGTATGCGGGGTGATGGGTTCGCATCCGGGGCTGGTAGCCCTCCAGCGTGGATTTGCCCCACTCGTAATCGTAGATCGTGTCCGCCACGACCACGTCTCCGCGGGCGACATCCTTGCGCCCTCCCGCGACACCGAGGAAGAGGACGATCTCGGGTTCGAATACGGAAACGGCGCGCTCGAGCTGGACGCCGGCGGGCGTGCTGCTTGGCCCGGTCTGGGTGACCGCGACACGCCAGGATCCGCGTGCACCGGGCAGCGCGCCCACCTCATACAAGGTGCCACGTTCCGCTTGCTGACGGAGCGGGCCGGTCAGGTACTCCCTGATCGCCTGATATTCCACCTCAAGCGCGGTGAAGACGACGACCCGCGGCTCCCGCGAGCTTGTGCCGCGCCGCGATGGTGACTCTTCTAGGCTGGCGGGCGTCCGGCTGATCGCCCGGGCGCGGTCCGGTGGGCGGGCCGACACTGGCGTCGCTCCGGCGAGGAAGCTCCAGGCTGACCGGGCATTCCGGATTCCGGCGTCCAGCCGGGTGATCTCGTCGTCGAGTCGCTGCCCGAACCACACGGCAAGATTCCGATCGTCGCTCAGCGGACCGACCGCAGTGTCGGTCTCAGGCAGATTCAGCGCCAGCCGCATGTTCTCGTCGATGACGCCAACGGCATGGCGCATGGCGTCCAGCCTGGTTCTCAGGGTGGCCGCTGCTCCGAGCGCATGCTCCAGCTTGGTCGAGAGCCGGCTCCGATCGGTGGAATCTTGACTGGCATCCGGGCCGTCCGCAGGTTCGCCGGCCAGGTCATCGGCAAGGAGGCTGAGTTCGTCCCGCAGGCGACGCGAAGGCTTGCCGTCGTCGAAGACTCGGATCTGGTATCGGAGCCTGGCGGCGTGCGTCACATGCCGGGCCAGCGGCGTCGGCGCGCCATCGCCGGTCGTCCACAGGAACTGGTCCACCCGGCGTTCGGACTGCGATGGCGCGACAGCGGCTAGCCGGCGCACGGTCCGCGCGTTGCGTGCCTCAGGGCCGGCCTCCCACACCAGGACCTCGTCCGACCCGTCGCCCCGCGAGTCGAGCCGGACGGCGTCCCAGTGCTGCCACCAGCCGACGTTCGACGGTTCCGGCACCGCGGCGCGAACCAGATCAAGGGCGCGCCGGATCGCAGCGTCGTCAGGCGCCGGACCGTCGCTGGACCGATGGGACACAAGCGCGAGGAAGATCCGCGTCTCCCCGAGGACGCCCTCAGGCGGGAGGTCGGCCACGACCTCCCGCCATGCGTGCTCCAGATCGGTCCACGCGCGGGCGCAGTCTCGGTCACGTGGCGGGGCCATCATGAGAGTGAGGCACAAGACGTCGTGTTCGGCCCGGACGGACGCTTGCCAGACCGACGCTTCGCCGCATTCCGCTGCCGTGAGGAGACCAACCCCGTCAGCGGGGAGGACATTTTCCGGTGGAAGGCGCGTCGGGACGTCAAGGGACGGAATGGGGCGGTCGAGGCCGAACTGGCAGGTGACGACATGCCAGAGCGATCGCAGGCGCTCCCATCCAGCCGCGGCGTCTGGACCGTCTGCCGCCAAGAAGACATGTACGAGCAGCCCCGGCGCGGTGAGGTATTCGTCTGTCACCGGACGCGAACGCTGCTGGCAGCGAGGCTGGCAGCATGGTGCGGCCACTCGCTGCGTCCGATCGGGGCTGTCATGCCGGCGCCTGAGGACCCAGGTCGGGCCTGTCGCCGGGTTTCCGATCGCCAGCTCGGGTCAGAGCGTCGATCATCTCGGCGATCCGATCCTGCGTCGGCTTAGGCGCCGGCAGCGCAGGCGTGTCGCCCAACCGGGTCGCTACCCGCAATGGACTGCACAATTCGAGGTAACCGGTCATCTGCCACAAGGCATCTGAGTTAGCGGCCGCGAAAGCCGTTGCCATGCCGTCCATGGCGTCGTCCACTTGCTCCCAGCGCCGCTCCGGCAGCTCCCACCTGAGCGCGTCGCGCAAAGTCGCAAGTGCTTCATTCCGCGCTTCGTGCCAGTCCGTGTCGCCCGTCCCGGCGTCGTCGGTCATCGCCCGCCTTCACCAACCCTCTGTTCGGGAAGATCCTAACCCGGCGCAATCAGCGAGGGAGGCGGACGATAAGTCCGCAGGGCCAGCCGGGCAATCGGAAGGTCCGCGGCGGCCGCGGCGTGGCGGGCGCTGGGGAGTGCTTGCCGGACGGTTGTCTGACTGTTATCCGGTAAGGCGCTAGCTGCTTGTTGAGCCAGGCGGCGCCGGTGGCGCTGCCCAGGTCCACTGCGGTTCCAGGCACTACCTGCAGCATGTCGGCGGGGACGCGGTCGCCGAACAGGACGACGGTCGGGCGGCCTAGGTTGCGGACCGATGGCCAGGCTAGGCCCTGAGCCCAGGAGGCCTGTGATCGGAGCCATTGTGCCCAGCGTCTGGTCTGCGGATATTCGGCCGGCGAGGTCTGGATGAGCCATTCGTCCTGGCATGCGGCGGCGAGGTCGGCGGTGGTCAGCAGCGAGATCAGCGTCAGGTCCTGAGTCGGTTCGATGGCGGTTATCCGATAGTCGGCGATGTCTGCCCGGCGGATCTGCCGCTTGCCGTTGTCGTTGAACGGGATGCCGCGGACCAGAGCCTCCAGCAGCGCGGTCTGCGCTCCAGGCGCCGCGTAGAGAAAGGAGTACGGGTCATCTGGGGTGCTGTCGAACCTGCTGCCGCCAAAATGCGGGTCCGCTTTGACATGGTTGAAGGCTGCGCCGGATCGACGCCTGCGGTGCACACGCCACAGCCGGACGCCTGCCGTCAGCACGACCGGGCTGGGCCATGCGTGGGCGGTTGCCGGCGGCCGGGCGAGCGGCATGACCTCA
>OBLW0100004629.1_pt1 | contig 10478 bp, 8 predicted proteins | sample 1520161 | NCBI WGS metagenome assembly OBLW01 (sample SAMEA3539309, study PRJEB22396) | soil metagenome | biome: tundra; feature: field; material: soil | place: USA | collected 2010-05 | depth 0.15 m
CGATTTGTCTCCCATGACCGTGATCTCGCGCTCAGCCAGGTCCTGTTCGCTGATCTCCTGACCCACCAGCGTCGGGCGCTTGAGTGCTGCGCGCAACGGCTCGATGATATCGCCGGGGGTCGCTTCGACCTCGGCCACCGAGGCGACGCGCTCGCCCTGCACGAACAGAGCCTCCTTGGTCAGCATCACGACCACGGTCGTGCGCGGCTGGCGCTCGGAAATCGATTGCGGAATCTCGATCGCCTTGCTGTTCTGGACCACCTCGACGTTGGTCGAGTACACCAGCAGAAACGACACCATGACGGTCAGGATATCGATAAACGGGATCAGATTCAGTTGACCGTCGACCCGATGGCGCAGCTGATGCTGCAGCATGAACCGGGCGCGTCTTGACATGCTCATGGTTGCGCTCCGATCACCGGTGCATCGCCGAGCGAGATATCGGGGAACAGTTCGTATTGAACGACGTTAAAGCCGGCATTGACCTCGAGCACGCGCATGCGGTCCATGACCTGCACGACCACGTCGTAAGGAATATCCGGTTCGAGCAGCACGGTGGCGTCGGTCTTGTCCGCAAACTTGGACTTGACCAGCTGCAGGTATTTAGAGAGCCCGTCGTAGTCGTAAGCACCGTCACGGTTCGGGAACGGTGCCAGCGGCCCGGAGTTTCGATCGTCGACCAGCAGCGAGTCCTTGCGCACGATGACCTCGAGCTGCAGCCCCGGGGGCGGTGGCGTGAACTCGGCGTTCGCGGGCGGCAACTTCAACTCCAGTATGACGGTGCGGGAGAACACCGCCGTCATGAGCAGAAAGGTCACGAGCACGGTAAAGATGTCGATCATCGGCACGAGCAGCAGCTCGGCCGGCTTGCGCTGGTGGCGCAAGAGCTTGCGAACCTGGTACGAACGGCGCATGCGCGCTTCCTACTGCCTTAAGGCGCTGCGCGTCAGGCCGCGGCCGGTGTCGGCTGCGCTTGGCGTTCGGTCACGGCGTTGAGAAACTTGACCGAAGCCATCTCGAGACTGTCGATCGTGTCCGTGGTCTTGGTCTGCAGCCAGGCGTGGATCAGCAGCAGCGGCACTGCGCTCATGAGGCCGAATGCCGTGCAGTTCATCGCCACCGATATGCTCGCCGAAAGCAGATTGGCCTTCTCAGCCGGATTGACCGTGGCCACCGCCGCAAAGGCGTTGATCAGGCCGATGACCGTGCCGAGCAGCCCGAGCAGGGTCGCGAGGTTGGCAAAGGTGGCGATGTAATGAGTGCGCTTCTCGAGCCGCGGCACCACATCCATGAGGCTCTCCTCCATGGCCTTCTCGATATCGTCGCGGTGCCTTGCCGAGGAGATGCGGGCCAGACCGTAACTCAGGATCTGTCCGATCGCCGAGGGTGACTTCGAAGTCAGTTGCACCGCCTGGCGAAAATCACCGCGCTGCAGCAGCGGCACGAGCTGATTCCACAGCCCGCGATTACGCAACTGTACGTGCGTGAGATAGATGAATCGCTCGAGCGCGATCGCCAGACCGGCGACCAGCACAATGGCGATCGGATACATCATCTCGCCGCCGCCCTGGAAAAACCGTACTACATGACTCATCATCGTGCTGACTCCCATGCCTGAACGCTATGATCCGCCGATACGATCAAACTAAAGTGACGCAAACGCGCAATACCGCGATCTACTTCTCATCCTTGGCCTCTGGCACGGCCGCTTTGCCGGCGGCCGCATCAGGTTGTGACTTGGAGGCGCTCGCGCCGGCCTCGAGCGCCGCGTAGTAGCGGTTCTGCCGGCGGAAGACGTCGCGATCCACGGGCGTAAGGGCCTCATCGAGCAGGCTGTTCGGGGGCCGCCCGGCGAACTCGCCCAGATCGGCCCTGCGCCAGGGCACCACATACATGACCTTCGGCAACTCACGATTGCCGCTGATCTGCGTGGTGTCGAGGTCGATGTGGTCCTTCGTCTTTGCTGAGTCCTTGGGCGGCGCAGCAGCGGCGCTCGCCGCCGGCTGCGAGGGCGGCTTCGGCGCGACGCTGGGAGCCGGGGCGGAGGTCTGCACCCCCGGCTCGAGATCCGGCGCCTGCGCCGCGGCCACGCTGACCCACACCATCGCGAGCACGATCGATGTTCCCGCCATGCGCCATGATTTCATGTTGGTCCTCCGTTATGGCCAGCCGCCACCGGCGCGCTCGCCGGGGCCTCAGGCGCCGCGGCGTCAGCGGCGGGCACGGGCTTGACCCCGGTGCGCGCTCGCAGTTCCGCAATCCAGCCGCTGACGGGCTTGTCCTCCCCGGACAACTCTTTGTAGCGCTCGAATTCCGGTAGTGCGGCGGCAGGGTCACCCAAATACAGATCGAGCAGCACGCCGAGGTTGCGGTGCGCGGACGGATACGCGGCATCGCTGGCGAGCGCTTGCCCATAGGCTGCCCGCGCATCGGTGAATTTGCCTTCCTGACGCAAGGTCACGCCGAGCTCGCTCCAGGCCGTCGCATTGGTCGGGTCGAGCACGGTCGCGCGGCGCAGTGCGTCTTCCGAGTCCTGCAACTTGCCTTGCGCGCGCGCCAGCAGGCCCAGATCGATCGCCGGGGCGGCAAAGCCGGGATACTGCAATTCGAATTGCTGTAGCTGCAGTTCTGCCTCGGTCTGCTTGCCGCTATTCGCGAGCTTCGCGGCCCGCTCATAGTCAGCCAGCGCGGCGCTGCTCGGGGCAGCGGCGCCCGGCGCGGCGGCGCCCGGCGCCGTGAGCGTTACGATCCACGCTTCGCTGTGCTCGATCTTGCCGTAGCGCGCTGGTTTGAGTTGCGCCAAGGCGTCAAAGCTCTTGCGCACCGACTCGTCATAGACGCCGTCGGGCGCCCGTTTGGCGTTGATCTCATGGATGGCGATGGCTTGCTCTTCGAACGGGAACGCCTGCTCTTCGAGCAGCGTGTCATATTGCTCGAGCTCATCGGCCGACAGCTTTTTTGGCCGCTCCGAGGCCATCAGGTCATGGGCCAGGGTGCGGTAGAGTTCTGCGGTCTCGTAGGTCGCGGCCGTGGTGGTCTGCGCGACCTGATACCCGGCCACTTCCTTATAGGCTTGCACGGCCGACTCCATCGCCTTCCTCTTCGCCGTGAGTGTCTGCTTGAGGGGCGCGACCAGCTTGATGGCGCGAAACGCATCCCGCGTGGGCTCAGCCAGTGCCAGCTGCGCGCGCGCGGCCAGATATTTGGTGCGGTCCGTGCGCCCACTGCCGGCGCTCGCGTCGGCTTTGACGATCTCGCGCTGCCAGTAGCGCTGCCGCTCCAGGTTGCCGGACTTGGCCGCCGCATCCAGCAGCCGCTGCCGAACCTCGATCGCGTCGACGACCGGCGTCGGGTAGTCGCGCACCAACCGCTCCAGCATCGCCGCGCTGCGTGCCGTATCGCCGGATTGCGCATATAAATCGGCGGCTTTGACGATCGCCTCGCGCACCACGGCGCGATCCTCCTGGCGGTTCTCGGCAATGTGCTCGTACTGTGCGGCCGCCTGAGCCGCGTGCCCGCCTTGCTCGTAGGCGACCGCGAGCTTGCGCTCGACGTCGGCGTTGTATTCGCCTTTGGGATAATCGCGCCGATAGGCCTCGAGCACGGCAATCGCCTGATCCCATTGTTGCGTGTTGATTAGCGCGGCGGCCGCGTCGTATTGCGAGGTTGCGACGACTTTCGAGCCGGGCGCGATGCGCCCGACCCGCAGGAAATCCTGGGCCGCGCCGGCCTGGTCGCCAGCGGTGCGCTTGGCGTCGGCCTGCTTGTAGACCGCGGCGGCCAAGCGTTCGGTAATATCCCCGCGCTCCGGATCATTCGCGGCCGCTGCCGCCAGCGCGTGAGTAAAGGCGTTCTCGGCCTGCGGGTAATCGCCTTGGTTGAAGCTGACCTGACCGACTATGGTCCAGGCAATGCGTTGCTTGGCGGCATCGACCGGCGGCGTACGGGCCAGCAGCGCCTGCGCGGACTGCGCGGCACGCGCCTGATCACCGGCCGCGTACAGATCCTGGGCGGCGTGTGTGAGCACCACGGCGCTCTCGGGGTGCTCCGGGAACGTCTGCGCAAACTTCAGCCCCGAATCGGTCGCGCGCTGATGCGCGGCCGGGCGGCCTTCCGGACTCAGCGTGTCCTCATACTTTTGATCCGCCACGAGCGCCGCATAGCCGGCCTCGGCCGAGCGCGCATTGCGCGCATAGTCGTAGGCGGTGCGCTCGTATTCGTCGGCCGCATCCAGATACTGCCGGCTCTCGAACAGCGCATCGGCCAGCAGATAGTTGGTCGCGGCAGAGTCCGGATCGTCCGGGAACGAGCTCAGGTAGCTGCGATACCAATGCGCCGCCGCGGCGTATTCTTCAGGCTTCTTGGTCTTTTGGGCGCTGGCGTGATAGTACTGCGCCACGTCCTTCAAATTGGTCTTGAGCTCGGCGACGAGCTGTGGATAGGCGCCATGCTCCCGGCCCTTCCAGAACGGTGCGCCGAAATCGTAGCGCTGCACGTACTCGAGTTTGCCATCGAGCATGAGATCGGCGAAGCCACCCTTGCGATAGGCCTCGATCGCCGCCATCTCAAGCGTCGGGGCGTGTTGGTCGACCGGGTCGCGGCTGACAAATGCGCGATAAGTAGCCGCGGCGTCCTGATAGCGCTGCTTCTCCACGTACAGATCGCCCAGATGCGAATACAGTAGCCAGACATAGGGCATGCGGCCGCGGTGAGCGGCGAACTCATCGAGCGCCTTCACGCCGTCGAGATACGAGAAAGTAATACTCATGACCCGCAGCGTGTCTTCGGCCAGCTCGCGATCGGCGCGTCCCAGCGAATCCCAGGGCCGCGCATGCGCGCTATCCTTCGGGTCGCTCAAGATCAGGTCGAGCAGATCGGCGAAGGACTTCAGACTGTCCTCGTTCATGCCCTGCTTGAATTGCGACCAGCCGTGCTTGTACAGACTCTGCTCATAAAAGGTCGAACCATTGCGTCCGCGCGCGAGCACCGCTTGGTAGGCCACCTGCGCTTCCGGGTAGCGCCGATTCGAGAACAATATTTCGCCACGCCGAAATTGCACCTCGGCGAGGTCGCGTCCCTGCGGATAGCGCGCGACGATCGTATCGAGGGTTACGAGGGCCTGCGGGGTCTGGCCGGTGGTCTCGTAGGCGCGCGCCAGCTGATAGAGCACCTGATCGTTGCGCGGGTAGTCCGGATAGGCTTTGAGCAGAGTCGTATACAGCCGAATCGCCTCGGCGCCCTGCATGTCCAGCCGCGTGACCTCGTTGGCCATGCGCTCGAGCTCGCCGGATTCCAGGCTCAAATCGCCGAGCCGCCGCAACGCTTCGGCCCGCAGGCGCGGCTCGGCGTTTTGCAGATTGAGGAACTGGCGATAGTTCTCCATCGCCTTGCCGGCCCCGCCGCTCTTCGCCGGAGCGGGACTTACCTCGACCGACTTCGCGCTCAGATCGCCGATCGTGGGCGCAGCGGTAGCCGGGCTTTTCGCTGCCATGGCCGGCGAGATCGCCGCCAGCAGCGCCGCGCAGCGCCAAGCGAGCATGGCGCGACGATAGCGCTTCATCGCGGCTCCGGAGCGGGTGCCGGGGCTGGTGCCGGGGCGGGCGCCGGGGCGGGCGCCGTCGCACCGCTGCCTTGATCGGAGGCGCGGTCGTAAATGTCCGCGAGCGCAAAGCGCGCCTGCAATGCATAGGCGTCGAGCCGCTCCTTCTGCGCGCGCAACTCCGACTCAGCCACGCCCTCGAGATACTGATTCTGCTGCTGCGAGGCCTGCGCGAGCCGCTCGCGCATCGCCTGGATGCGGGCGGCCAGCGATGCGATGCGCGCCGCGAAATCGCCGGTGTCGTTTGGTACCGTGGCGCGCGCCTGCTGCACGCGCACCCAGCGATTCTGCAGCTCTTCGAGCGCCGCATCGAGTTCGCGCAGCGAGCGTCGCTCCTCGTAGCCACGCGCCTTGAAGTTCGCATCGAGGCGCCAATACAGCACCCCCTTGATCAGACGCAGCTTGTCGCGCGCCTCCTCGCGCTCGAGGCTCAGCGGCAGCGCCGCGAGCTGTTCCTCGAGCCGCGCAACGTTCGACCATTGCTCGCGCTCGCTCGGCGTGCCTAGCGCGGCCACGTCATTGCCGGTCTCGACCGCATCGAGCTGCGAGCCGACGCCGGCGCGCGCATCGCGCAATTTCGCCGGCATATCGCTCTCGAGCAGCGCGTCGGCGCGCGGCAGGCGCTCGGCATAGGCCCGCTGCCGGGTGTCGATCATCGCCGCGAAGGCCTCCATGCTGTCGTCCCAATGGTGCAGCGTGCCCTGCAGGTACGCCATGTCGCGATAGTTTTTCAGGCCCTCCTGAAAATCGTTGTCAGCCAGCACGGTGTAGAGGTAGCGCGACTGGGGAGCGTCGGGCAATGATTTGAGCTGCCAGAACCATCCGTAGCGCGCATCCTTGTCCTCGCCCAGCAGGTCATCGAGCATATGACCCTCGTGGATATGCCCGATCGCGGCATCGAGATTGTCCGATTCGCTCGCAAAGGAGGTCAGCGCGCGCTCGTAGTACTCGGCCGATTGTGCGCCGGCATTGAGTTTGCTGAAGGCGTAAGGGACCGCCAGGTACGATTCCTGCACTGCGGCATCGAGCAGATTGCGCTGACGAAGTTCCAGCCAGGGCGTGAGCGCGGCGCGATAGTCACCGAGCGCGGCATGCGCCCAGCCGTCGCCGAGCAGTGCGCGGCTCGAATAGGGACCGTTCAGGCGCACGCGCTCGAGCGGCGCGCGCGCCTTGGCGCTCTGATCGGCCTGTAGATAGGCGAATCCCAGTGCCAGATTGGCCTTGTCGCGCAGGTTCAGCAGCTCATCACTGTGGGTATTGAGCGTGCCGACCGAGGTCAGGATCGGGTCGGCCTCGGCCAGCCGTCCGGCACGCACCAAGGCTACGCCGAGATTGAAGCCCGCATAGGCCATCCAATCCGAAGCGCCGTGCCAGCTCTTGAGCTGTGCGATGGCGTCATCGTAGCGCTGCTGGCGCATCAACGCGTTGACCAGCAGATGCACGCGCTCGGCTTCCAGTTCGGCGCCCAGTGTGCCCTGTATGCGGCCGATCGCCTGTTCGGCGCGCTCGTAGTAGCCGCGCTCATACCAGATCTTCGCCAGGTAGAACCACGCCTGGTTGCGTACTCCCACGGGCACCTTATCGGTGAGCAGACGCTCGAAGCGCACCCCGGCCTCGTTGTGCATGCCGAGCTCAAGATACAGACCGCCGGCGAGCAAATCCGCATCGGCGGCGTGGTGCGGCAACCGCTGCCACTGGCTGAAGGCCTCGAGCTCCGTGAGCGCCTGGAATTCCTGGCCGGAATAGAATTGGAACAGCACTTCGCCATAGTGCAGATCCTGCACGCGAATGCTCGGCAGCTTGTTCGGGTCGCTGTTGCGCGCCGCCTGCGCCGACGGCAGGCCGAGCGCCGCGAACAGCACAGCCAACGCCAGCCCGTAGCCCCTGCCGCTCATACGCGGCCTATTCCCAGTCCTTGATTTCAAACTCGGGTTGCTGCGCGCGCTGGTGATCGGTGACCTTGAGCTCCAGATACTTGGCGCCCACGCCCTTCTCGAAGCGGATGTTTGCCGCGCGCCGATAGTAGCGCTCGTTCGGACCCTTGCCATTGAACAACGCCACCAGCTCGTGCTGGCCGGACTTGAGATTGCCGACGTACAGCCGTTGCACACCGCCCTTGAGCAATGCGGCGACCTCACGCGGCGTGTACAGATAGTTGCCGACGTCGCGGTTGTCGATCTTCAATGTGATCGAATCGAGCGCAAAGAAGTCCCCGACGTCCATGGAGACGAACACCGCCACCTGCGTGTTGGCCGGAAACAGCAGTTCCTCCTCGAGCACGAACAGATCCTTGTTCAGATCGACCACGTCCTTTTTGAGACCCTGGATCTGCTCATCGAGGGAGCGCGTGGCGGCGCCCGCATCGGGCGCGGGAGCTGTCGCGGCCGAACTCGGGGTTGCGGCGGCCTCGGCTGCCAGTACCGGATCGGCCAGTGACACCAGGATCAGCGGCCAGAGCGTGCGCAGCAGGCGGCAGGACATTGTGTTCATGGGGGACTGCATTGATGAGGGAGAATTCAAGGGGCGGCGACCTCGTCATCTAATAGCGCACGGATCTGCGCGACGTAGGACGGATCGCCGGCGCGGTCGTCGTTGTGCAGATAGCGCACGACGCCGGAGCGATCGATCAGCACGGTGGTCGGCAAGCGCTCGATGCCATAGGCCCGGCTGACGCTCTTGGCCTGGTCGAGCAGCAGTGGAAAGGATGTCGCGTGGGCGCGAGCATAATCTACGGCGCGCTGCGGGTCATCCTCGACGCTGACCGCGAGCACGATCAATCCCGAGGAGCGGTAGGTGCCGTAGTAGCGATCCAAAGCCGTCAGCTGCGCGGCACACAGGCCGCACCGGCTGCTCCAGAACGACAGCACGACCGGCTGTCCCCGGTACTCGGACAGCCGCACGTTATCGCCGACCGATGCCGGCAACGCGAAGTCGGGCGCCGGCTTCGCGATCAATGCGGCCGCAGGTCCGGCCGCGGACGCGGCGGCGGCCAGACCCAAAGCGCATTGGGCCCACAGGGTGAGCCCAAAAGCTCGTAATGCTCGATGCTTCAGCCGCACTCGCTCTCTCTCTCTCCAGCTCTTGCGAGGACCTCACGGTTCTAGCAGGTGACCTCCTGGCGACGATTTAACATTATCCGTCAATCGGCCGCAGATGGCTTGAGATCCAGTCCACAGACCCGGAAACGGCTTGATGCGTCGGCAATTGGCGACCGTGTCGCACCGACGCGCTTTGACCTCGCTCACGCGGCGCGGGCTGCGCGCCGCGGGCTAACGAATGGGCGCCAGAGCGATCAATGCGTCATAGGCACTGGCGCTGCCGAGGCCGGTTCCAAGGCCGCTGGCCCACTGCAGCGTCTGGAACGCGCCCGCCTTGTTGTGCAGAGCCAGGTAGTTCAGCACTACCGTTTCGGCCAGCAGATTGACCGCATTGGCGCCGGGGCTCGAGGTGGTATTGACGTTGCCGTCGCTCGTATAATTGCCGATCTGATTGCTGATTGCGGTCGGACGGCCATTGGGGTTGTAGACCAGGAAGAACGTGGCCGCCGTGGTCTGGTTGTCCGACGTCCATACACCCTTGCCGCGCCCGCCGACCGAGTTGTCGATGGCACCGCTCGAGACCACCGAGCCGTCGGTGAAGACATAGATCATGAGCGGCTGCTTCATGCGCGCCGCATACTCCAGGCAGGCACCGATGCACTGTCCGGCCTCCAGATCCCGCATCTCACCGGTGGCGCGATCGCCGGTGTGGTAATCATAGCCGCCCATCTCGATTGTGCCGGCGGCCGCATAGCCGTTGACGACCATTTTCATGACCGCGGCGGTGGCCTGGAAATTGGAGTCGGCGTTGTATTCCGCGGTCGTGAAGATGCCGCCGGGGCCGACGATCGCCGTATCGAGGTCCGGGTTCAGGGTCGCGCTCGCATTGCCGTAACGATCCACCTGGTCGGCAGCGCCGACGTAGCCGCACTGCACCAGATCCTTGACCACCGCGTCCTGGACTCCGAGCATCGTATTGACGGAATCGAGCTTGTTCTTACTGATGCGCTCGATCGATTCGAGTACCGCGGTCGCATCGTTCTGACTCAACAGCCCGACCAGCTGGCCGGTGCTCACGAGGCCGGTCACGTCTGAGGCCTGGGACACCTTGGTCGGCGGCACCGTGGGGTCAATCATGTATGACGGCGCCAGCGAATTGCCGCCCGAAGTCGAACTCTCGGTGCCGATGAGCGCCAGCAGGTCGCCCTTGTTGCCGGCCGGAGGCGACAGCACGGCGTAACCGGAGCTGTAGATCCCGTACATGGGATTGTGCGGGTTGTTGCCGGTATCGTTCTCGCTCATCTCCGGCATGATCGCGCCGTTGACGTTTGCCGCCGTGCCCACAGCCACGCGCTGCTTGATGCCGCGCAGATAAGCACTGTCACTGTGAAACGCCAGCCCTAAGCTCTGGTCCACGAAGTTGCCGACGCCGGCCGAGGAGTTGGGAATCATGTTGCCGGGCAATCCGAGCCGGTTATAGCCCGCAGTCGAGAGGAAATCGAGCTGACCGCCGGAACCGCCGACCAGCACATTCGAGCCGGCGACATTGCCGCCGCCCGCCAGGTCGAAGCAGATGAAGGGAATCATGCCCGAGCCGGTGGTGATCTTGCAGGGCAAGAGCTTCAGCGCGGCGATGTCCGGAGCCAGCGTCGCGTACGCCTTGCGCGGATCGGCGAACAGGCTGAACACCGAGATGCCGGCGACCGTGGCCGCGCCGCGTATGAATCCCTGCGCGAGGAAGTCGCGTCGGGTCACCGGCCGGCGATGATCCGGGTGGCGGAGCGGTTCGTGCAGGCCCAGGGGCCGCTTGCGTCTGATCTTCATGACTGGCGCCTCGTATG